>Ga0126312_10002208_pt1 | contig 13005 bp, 15 predicted proteins | sample Plot104A_FD_92537 | JGI IMG/M metagenome (GOLD analysis project Ga0126312, IMG submission 92537) | Serpentine soil microbial communities from UC McLaughlin Reserve, CA, USA - Plot104A | ecosystem: Environmental > Terrestrial > Soil > Grasslands | place: USA: UC McLaughlin Reserve, Lake County...
TGATGCAGCTACAAGGCACGATGGCCCCCCACCAAATCATCTCGCTGCTCCAACTCGGCGGCGCCACCATGGCCCTCGCCGACCACAACGACCACATCCACATCGGCTTCCAACCCATGTTCGGGGAGAACCGCAAGCAGGGCAGGGAGGCGCTCGCAGCGCTCAAGCCGGGCCAGTGGTCCGACCTGATCTCGCGCCTGGGCGACATCGAGAACCCGGTCGTGCCGACGAGGCCGTCGAAGTACGCTCTGCCGGTCCCCGCGAAGAAGACGAAGCGGGCGAGCACCGCCCACGTCAGCGAGTAGCGTGCACCCGGGGGGAGAGCCCCCCGGGGAGGACAGCCCCGGGCGCCGCCGCGGCGGCCGGACCGAGGCGGGCGGCCCCGGTCAAGCCCCAGGCGCGGCGGAGGCCGATCGCCCGCCGGAGGACGCGCTGTTCGCGTGCGTCCAGCTCGAGTTCGGGTTCCTGCTCGGCCCGTCGGACGGCCGCTACCTCGTGCGCGAAGAGCCGGACGGGCCCACCGAGGCGGTGCTGGTGCTGAGCACGCTGGGGGCGCCCGAGCGCCGCCGGCTGCGCGGCCGCAGGGGCCGACCGGTCGAGCACGCGGAGCCGGAGCCGGTGCCGACCTCTCGGGCGACGATCGTCCGGCCGGAGCCGTTCGTGTCGCGTGAGGAGGCCGCCGGCTGGCTGGCTGCCCTCCGCCGCGACGGCGACGGCGTCCAGGCTGAGCTCGACTCGGCGCTCCGCACCCTCAACCGCGCGCTCCGGGCGCAGCGCGCTGCAGCGGCGGATCCCTACGTGGGGGAGGCGTCGGCCGAGCAAGCGCTGGTCGCGCGGATCGGCTACGGCCAGGGCGGCGCGGTGGCGGAGGGACGTTTCCGGGACGCGCTCGAGCTGCCCCGGAGCGGGCGCAGACGGGTGAAGCGGTCGATGGAGGCCCCAGAGCAGCGCTTTGCCGCGCTCCTGGGCGCTCGCGAGCGGGCGCTCCTGGCCGAGGAGCATGTGTTGCGGGCCCGGGCCGATCTGCTGGCGGGCTGCCCGCGAGAGGCGGCGCTCGAGGCGCGGGTGGCGCTGGAGGCACTCCTGGCCGAGCTGGACACCGACCAGGCAGCCGCCCTCGCCAACGGGCGCGAGCCCGTGGCCGGAGCGGCGAACGCCGCACTGCGCGGAGCGCTCGACTCGGCGACCGAGGCGGCGGTCGAGGAGGCGGTGGTCGCGATGGAGGCCGTGCTGCGCCGGCGCCGGTTGGGAGGTTGAGCCGGCGCCGTCCGTGACGCCTCTCGGCGGGCGCCGTCGATCGCGCGCCCCTCAGAGCGCCGCCATCACCCCGCGCAGCTCGTCTACCACGTCGCCGTCGAGCTTCACATCGGCGTCGCCGTCGTAGGCGGTCGAGCCCTGGGTGATGAGGACGAGGCGGCCGCCGGCGCCGTGAGCGATCGCCGGCAGACCTGCCACCGGATAGACCTCGAGCGAGGTGCCGACGCACAACATCAGGTCCGCCTCCAGAGCGAGCTCATGTGCTTCCGAGAGCGCACCTTCGGGCAAGAGCTCGCCGAACAGCACTACGTCGGGCTTGAGCGGAGCGACGCAGGCCGAGCACTCCGGCGCGCCGTCGCCGGCGGCGAGCCGCTCGATCACCCGGTCGAGCGGGACCCTGTCGCCGCACCCGAGACAGACGCTCCACTCGATCGAGCCGTGCACCTCCACCAGGCGCTCCGTGCCCGCGAGCCGGTGCAGTCGGTCGATGTTCTGGGTGATCACGCCACGGATGAGGCCGCGTCGCTCGAGCTCGGCAAGCGCGAGGTGCGCGTCGTTCGGCCGCTTGTCGGTGAGCGTCGCGAAGCGCCGGGAGTAGAAGCTCCAGAAGCGATCGGGGTCGCGGCGCCAGGCGTCGATGTGGGCGACCTCCATCGGGTCGACGTTCTCCCACATCCCCGTGCCCGGACTGCGGAAGTCCGGGATGCCGGAGGGCACGCTCACGCCCGCGCCGGTGAGGACGACGGCGCGCTCCGCCTCGTGAAGCAGCTCGGCGACCCGCCGCGCGCCGCTCGAGGGCTCGGCCGCCTGCCGGGCGCCGCTGGCCGGCCCGGGCGGTCCGCTGCCCGCCGCCGGCGCTTCGCCCCTCACTTGCCCTCGAACTTGGGCTGACGCTTTTGGAGGAACGCCGAGATGCCCTCCTTCGCATCCTCCGACCCGAACACCCGCCCGAAGGCCTGGCCCTCGGCCGCGAGCCCCTCGTCCAGGTCCCCGCGGGCCGACACGCGCTTGATCTCCCCGATCGCGAGCGGCGCCTTCTCCGCGAGCTTGCGGGCCCAACCGATCGCCGTGTCGAACAGCTCGTGGTCGGGCACCACCTCGTTCACCAGCCCCACCCGATGCGCCTCGTAGGCGTCGATCGGCTCGCCGGTCAGGTTCATCTCGAGCGCCTTCCCCTCGCCCACCAGCCGCGGCAGCCGCTGCGTGCCGCCGAAGCCGGGCATGATCCCGAGACTGATCTCCGGCTGGCCGAAGGTGGCGGACTCAGCGGCGATCCGGAAGTCGCACGCCATCGCGAGCTCGCAGCCACCGCCGAAGGCGATCGAGTTCACGGCCGCGATGGTGGCAGTCCGGGAGCTCTCCATGCCGCGCATGAAGCGGTGCGCCGACTCCACGAGCTCCGCCCCCTCCGCTTCAGGCGACATCTTCGTGAACTCCTTGATGTCCGCGCCGGCGCTGAAGGTGAAGATGTTCGATGAGGCGATCACCAGCGCGCGCACCTCGCCCTCGACCGTCTCCCACACCGAGATCAGGTCGCGTACCAGCTGCGGTGAGAGCGGATTGGTCGGCGGACGGTTGAGCCAGGCGATACCGATCTCCCCGCGGGTCTCGAGTAGGACGGTCTCGCGCTGGTCGCCGGGATCGGGCTGCGGGTAGGGGAAGAAGCCCTGGCCCGTCTTCTTGCCGAGACGCCTCTGCTCCACCATGCGGCGGAGGATGCTGGGCGGCTCGAAGGCGTCGCCCCATTCGCGCTGGGCGCGGTCGAGCCGATGGAACATCGTGTCGAGACCGGCCACGTCGGCGCGGGCGAAGGGCCCCGGCAGGATGCCGGCCCCCATCATCATCCCGATCTCGATGTCCTTTGCGGAGGCCGCCCCCTCCTCCAGGACGAGGCACGACTCGACAAGGGTCTTCATGCCCATCCGGTCGACGAGGGTGTCGATGGCGGCGGTGCCGCTAGCCGCGGTGCTCATAGAACCCCTTCCCGGTCTTCTGGCCGAGCTGTCCGGCGTCCACGAGCTCCTTCAGCCGCGACGACACGTAGAAGCGGTCGCCGTAGGAGTCGCGCAGGTGCTCGGCGACGTGCAGAACGGTGTCGAGTCCGAGCAGGTCGGTGAGGAAGTAGGGGCCCATCGGGACGCTGCCGGAGTCCTTGATTACCTTGTCGACCTGCTCGGGGTCGAGCTCCTCCTGCTCTGCCACTCGCCAGACTTCGGACACCGCCGAGTTCAAGATGCGATTGACGACGAAGCCGGGCATCTCGCCGCAGCGCACCGCGGTCTTCCGGATGGCCTGAGCGAAGTTAGAGGCGGATTGCATCGTCTCGTCGGACGTCTCCTGCCCGGCGATGACCTCGATGAGCCGCATCACGGAGGCCGGGTAGAAGAAGTGGAAGCCGCACACCTTGTCCGGGCGGAGCGTGACCTCGGCCATCTCGCTGATCGAAAGCGACGAGGTGTTCGAGGCGAGGATGGCGTGACCGGGCGTCACCTCGTCCAGCTCGGCGAATACTCCCTGCTTGATCTCCATGTTCTCCGGCACTGCCTCGATGACGAAGTCCACGTCGCCGAAGGCGTCGTAATGGATGCCGCCCTCGATCCGGTGGAGGATCTCCTCGAGCTGCCGGTCGGCGTCGTCCTGAGTGATCTTCTCCCTCTGGACAAGCCCTCCGAGCTGGGCCTCCGAGACCTGCTTTGCCTTCTCGAGGCCCTTGTCGACGAGGTCCTGGGCGACGTCCTTGAGGATGACTGGCACGCCGGCGGCGGCGATGACCTGAGCGATCTCCCCGCCCATGGTCCCCGCCCCCACCACGGCGGCTTTGAAGACGAACACTTATACCTCCCGGTTTGGCAGCCGGCCGCAGCCTATCGGAGCCCGGCTTCCTCCTCTGCCTCCACCCTGAAGCGCCCGAGCGTCCTCCCCAGCGCATCGCGCAGCGCGCGCCGGATGAAGAGGACGTCGGCGACGGCGCGCAGTGGACCGTACTTGTTGAGCTCGTACTCGAGCGTCAGCTCGGCCTCGGTGCCCCACTGAGCGGGGGCCGCCTGCAGCCGCTGGGTGCCTACGAGCGCCTCCTCGAAGACCTGGGTAGCGAAGGCGCGGCCGCCGGCGTCCACGACGCCTTTCTCCACGACCTTCTCGGTGACCCTGCCGCGCCCGCCGGGGATCGATTCCCAGACCACCCTCGCCCCCACCGCCGGCCACTCGGGCGACTGCTCGAGCGCGTGCGCGAACCCTTCCACGAAGGTCGGCCAACGCGGCACCTTCGTCCATAGGTCGATCGCGGACGGCGGGTCCAGAGGCAGGGGCCCGGTGGCGCGGGCGGTCCTCATCCGCCGTACACCTCCTGAACGATCTCCTCGATCGACGACTTGACCGAATCGAGGAAAGGGCGCACCTCCTCGACCAGCCGCTCGTACTCTGAGTGACCTTCGTCGGTGAGCGAGTAGTAGCGCCGTGTACGCCGCTCGGGGTGCTCCCACTCGCCGCGAATGAGGCCGCGGCTCTCGAGCTGGCGAAGCAGCGGGTACATGGTGTTCGGGTTGACGGAGAGGACGCCCGCGGTCATCGCGGCGATCCGCTCCATCAGCTGGTTGCCGTAGCTCGGGCCCTGGCTGATCAGGTGCAGCACGAGAAGCGGGAGGACGGCGCGGCGGCGAAGCCCGCCCGTGAACGGGTCCTGGGTGCGAGTTACGGGTGGCGCCGCCTGGGCGACCGCATCGCGCGCCGCTTCGCGGCTGCGATCGCGCTCCGAGCTCCTGGCCATCCCCGCCCATCCTGGCACGGGGGGTCGGACGAGGACTATGCCGCGGCGGCCGCCGGCGCCTCGACCCGCCGAGGCATCAGCACCTCGCGGGCGATCACGAGCCGCTGGATCTGCGACGTGCCCTCGTACAGCTGCATGATCTTCGCGTCGCGCATGAGCTTCTCGACCGGGTACTCCTTGATGAAGCCGTAGCCGCCGTAGACCTGAACTGCGTCCACGGTCACCTCCATCGCGCTGTCCGCCGCGAATCGCTTCGCGTGCGAAGAGGTCAGCGTGTTGCGCCGGCCCGCGTCGAGGTCCGCCGCCGACTTCCAGACGAGCAGGCGGGACGCCTCGATCTTGGTCGCCATGTCCGCGATCATGAACTGGATTGCCTGGTGCATGGCGATCGGCACGCCGAACTGCACGCGCTCCTTGGCGTAGTCGCGGGCGTACTCGAACGCGGCCTGGGCGATGCCCACCGCCATCGCGGACACGCCCGGACGGGTGCGGTCGAGCGTCATCATCGCGAGCTTGAAGCCCTTGTTCTCCTCACCGATCAGGTTGGCCGTGGGGACCTCCGCGTCATTGAACGAGATCATCGCGGTGTCGGAGGCGCGCTGACCGAGCTTGTCCTCCTTCTTGTCCACCGTTACCCCAGCGTCCCGGGGCACGACGAAGGCGGAGATGCCCCGGTGACCGGCCTCCGTGTCGGTCTTCGCGTAGACCGTGTACCAGCTCGCGTGCGAGCCGTTCGTGATGAAGCACTTGGTGCCGTTGATGACGTACTTGTCGCCACGCTTGACCGCGGTCGTGCGCATTCCCGAGACATCCGAGCCCGCGTCCGGCTCCGTCAGGCAGAAGGAAGCGAGCTTGGGCTCCTCGGCCAGGATCCCCAGATACTCCTTCTTGACCTCCTCAGAGGCCCCGAGGATCACGGGCGCGGTGGCCAGCCCGTTGCACATCACCGAGGTGCCGATGCCTGAGCAGCCCCATCCGAGCTCCTCCTCGATCAAGCAACCGGTCAGGTAGTCGAGGCCCGGCCCGCCGTACTCCTGCGGGATGTGGGAGTTCATGAGGCCTACCTCCCACGCCTGCCTGACGATCTCGTGCGGGAAGGCCGAGTCCCGGTCGAGGTCCCAGGCGACGGGACGGATCTCCTTCTCGGCGAAGTCGTGGGCGAGCTGGCGGATGTCCTTCTGCTCGTCGGTAAGGGTGAAGTCGACCACTGCTGCTCCTTGCCGGCCGCCTTTCAGGGCGGCCGATTGATTCGTCAGTCAACTTGTTACCCACGAGGTTACAGCAGGTAACGGAGGACCACGTAGGTCCCGGCAACCAGCGCGACCAGCGAGAAGAGCGCCAGCCCGAGCTGGTCCGGGTAGAGCCCAGGGCGGCTCGGGCTCATGGTCTTGCGGCGAAGGCGGCGCCAGATGTGGGCAGACTACGGCCATGGACGCCTTCGGCACCGTGCTGATCGCCATCTCGGTGATCGCGGCGCTGGTCGCAGCCGCGAGCTACTGGGGCAGCGGGCGCGTGTACCGGAGCATCGGGCAGGGGGAGCTGAGCATGGACCGCGAAGGGCCCGCGACGTCGGCGGCGCGGGCCCCGGCGCCGGGGTCTCAGGCGGAGGCGGAGGCGCGGGAGGACATCCGTCAGATGCTCGAGGTCAAGTCAGCCCGCCGCCAGGCCCGGGGGGAGCCGCCGCTCGACGTCGAGGCGGAGCTCGCCCAGCTGACCAGCGGCTCTCCACAGCACGACCCGAGCCTTCGGGAAGAGGTGCGCCAGCTCGTGATAGCCCGCAACGAGCGCCGGCGCCGCCAGGGCAAGGAGCCCCTGGACGTCGAGGCCGAGATCGACCGCGAGCTGCGCACGCTCGGAGGGTGATTTGTTCACGTTCCGGGTATAGGCTGCCCTCCACCATGGCCGACGATCGACTCTTCGACCTAGAGGACGCCCTCCTTCGCCCGGGCTGCTACCTGAACCCGCAGACCGAGGTGATGATCGTCGTGGACGACTCGCCTTCGATCGACGGCGAGATCTTCAACCTCGAGGAGTTCGAGGGCTCCGACTGGGTCCTCATCTCCGAGGAGGTCCCGCTGGACGAGGCTCGCCGCGACGAGCTGCTCGAGAGCTTCCAGGCCACCTACCACGGCGGCGACGGGCGAGCGGTGAGCGAGGCGGCCGTCGAGGACGGCGAGGAGCCGGTCGACGTCGAGCTCGAGGAGTAGGACGGCAGGGGCTCGGTCTGCGGCCGCGGCGGGAGTCGGGCCGCGGCAGTCGGGTCAGGACGCGGGGGCCGGGGCCGGCGCGCCGGTCTCGTCGAGATCGCCGCGCAGCTCGCGCACCTTGTCGCGGTACGCCTTCTCGCTCCCGCCGAGCAGGTGTGCGCCCCAGCGCACGCCGTTATGCACGTGCGGCACCTCGTCCGCCAAGAGATAGTCGAACACCATCGCGACGCGCGCCTGGCCGAGCTCCATCAGCGTCTTGCGGCGGTGGGAGTGACGCCACATCGCCTTCTGCTCGCTCGTGCCGTTGAAGAGGCACAGCCGGCCGAGGAGGTCGTACGCGTAGATGGACTTGAAGTACGAGAAGCCGACCGGATAGTCGCCCCAGGCGCAGCCGAGCTCGTCCTTCATCAGCAGGTCGTGCACCTTCGCGTGCCGGACCTCGTCCCAGGTCTGGCGGGCCATGTCCACGTGGAAGTCCCACGGCATGTCCGGGTACTCGTGCGAGTTGCGCGCCATCAGCTCGGCTGCGGACAGCTCCGCGTCCATCAGCCCGTGGAAGAAGTGGCGCTGCTCGTCGGGCTCGATCGGCACGTGGTTCTCCGCGCCGTTGATGTAGAGCTCGCGCGTCAGATAGGGATCGCCGTGCTCGGTCACCTCCATGTAGTCGTCGCGCGCCGGCTCCCCAAGCGGCGGCAGGATCCGCAGCCGGCGCGCCTCCGCCCGCAGGCGAACCGGGAGCACGCCGATGTCGCGCTCGACTCCATCCAACCCCTGGCCGAGCGCCGCAACGTGTCGCTCCTGGCGCTCCACCACCTGGCTCAGCAGCCGCAGCGAGGGCTCGTCGGCCACCGGATCGAGGCGGTCGAGGTGGATCCGCATCGCGCGCACCAGGGTCGGCTTGGCCTCGCCGTACGCGACGGCGAGGTATTCCTCCGTCGACCCGGCGGCCGCGAGGCGATCGAGGAGCCCTACGAGCTCCGGCGAGGGCGAGCCCGGATAGTCGCTCGGATGCCGAAGCTCGTACAGGCGTCGCTTGATCTTCGTCAGCGAACGAGCGTCGTCGTGGACGTGGTCGCCGAGCGCGTACTTGCACGGCCAGCTCGCCTCGAGCGGAAGCCAGCCGTTCGTGAGGTGCACGAGCTCGCGCAGCACGTGGAAGTAGTTCGAGAAGCGGATGGCGTTGTCGTCGACGTCGTAGCCGAGCGGCCTAGACGAGCTCTTCATGGATGGTCTCCTCCTCGTCCTCGGCGAGCAGGCGCTGGCGGTGACGGCCCACGACGCTCGGGAGCAGACCGCCCCCGGCCGACACGTTGATCACGGCCTGGTCGGAGATCCGGGTGATCATCCCGGCGTAGCGCCCGCCGATGCCGAACGGGTTGATGTTGAAGCGCTTCAACCTCATCTGGACGTGCCCGTCCTCCACAGTGGGAAACATCTCCTCCGGCACGGGCACGTACTCCTGGACGACGAAGTCGCCCTCCTCCGCGTGCGCCTCGATGAGGCCGTCCCACTCGCTCTGCTCGGTCTCCATGCCGAGCGACACCTGGTGGCCGCCGTAGTCGGAGGCCGGCTTCAGCACCAGCCGCTCGCGGTTGTCCGAGACGAACTGGAGCAGGTCGACGATCCACTCGCCGTAGCTCGTGCGGCCCTGGCGGAGCACTCGGGTCCAGGGGATCGTCTCGTCGATGATCGCGCGCTCCTTCTCCTCGACCAGATGCGCGAAGCGAACGTCCTGGAGCAGGGCGAAGAGCTTCTTGTTGTTGGCGACGCGGGCGCGGAACGGGTTGACGATGGCGGCGCGGCGGTCGCGGGCGGCGGCGATGAGGTCGCCCTCCGGGAGGTCCTCGAGCAGCGCGCGCCGGTAGACGAGGTGCACCGGCTGGCCCTGGAGTCGCAGCAGCGAGCCGTCGTACTCGAGCTCGTCCAGGGTTCCGTGGAGGGCCTCGATCCCGCCGGCCTTCGCCGCCCCGCAGATGATCCGGAACTCGGGCACGGACGGGCTCCCTTCCACGTCCACGAGCGCCAGGCGCGGGGTCTCGGGCAGGTCGGAGCGCTCCTGACGGAGCTCGCGGTAGGCCGCGAGGAGCGTTCCGATCAGGAGCGGCAGCATCGGCGTGTACGAGGTCTCGAACTCGGCGTTCACGCGCTGGAGGTCGATCGCCTGGCGGAGGCCCCTGTAGAGCACGTCCGTGTAGCCGATGCCGGCGGGCGAGTCGGCGTTGAACTCGAGGAACTTGACGTCGTAGCCTTGGAGGAAGGCGTCGAGCCGGCAGATCTTGAGCGGACGCGAGAAGCCAGGGTCGAGCCGGATCAGCGCGTCCTCGGCCGGCGGCACCGCGAGCTCCTCACGCAGGCGCTCGTCCTCGGCATAGGCGTCGCAGAAGCGGTCGAGCACGAGCGACAGGCATACGACGGCCCGCCTCACGCGTCGCAGCTGGCCGGGGGACACGAAGTGCGGCATCAGGACGAAGGGGATCGTCCGGCCGGCGAACACCACATCGTGACCGGACAGCCAGCGTTCGATCTCGTCCTCGATCTGAGCGCAGCGGTCGCCCAGCTTCGACAGCTCCACGAGGTGCTGGAGCTTCAGGTTGTTGACGTGATCGATCACCCTCCCCCCTCGCATCTGAGACTACCCCGTAGGCTTCTCGCGGCATGCGCCCGGTGCTCTACCTCGGCGCCTTCATCCCCGTGGCTGTGGCGCTGGAGCTCGCGGACGCGGGGCCCGTGCTCGTGTTCGGCGCCGCCGCGCTGGGGGTGATCCCGTGCGCTGCCGTGATGGGCGAGGCGACCGAGGCGATCGCGGCGAAGACCGGCCCCGGCATCGGCGGCCTCCTGAACGTCACCTTCGGCAACGCGCCCGAGCTGATCATCGCTTTCTTCGCCCTGCTGGAGGGCCTTCAGGAGGTGGTGAAGGCCTCGATCGTGGGCTCGGTGATCGGGAACATCCTGCTCGTGTTGGGCGCGGCGATGCTGGTCGGAGGGCTGCCGCGCGAGAAGCAGACCTTCAGCCACACGGCGGCGAACGCCCAGTGCGCGATGCTCATGCTGGCCGTGGCGGCGCTGATCTTCCCGGCGCTGTTCCAGCTGATCCACGGCGGAGGACTGCCTGCGGTGGGCGAGGAGCGGGTCGACTTCGGCTCGGACCTCGAGAAGATCTCCTTCGGTGTCGCGATCATCCTGCTCGTCAGCTACGTGGCGGGACTGTTCTTCTCGCTCAAGACCCACCGGGCGGTCTTCAACCCCTTCGAGGGCCGGGAGGAGGAGACCGAGACGGGAGCGGAGTGGCCGCTTCAGCGGGCGGCGATCTACCTGGCCGTCGCGGCGGTGCTCGTCGGGGTGATGAGCGAGATCCTGGTGGGCTCGATCTCCGACGCCTCCGAGGACATCGGCCTCTCGGAGTTCTTCGTAGGCGTGTTCGTCGTGGCGATCGTGGGCAACGCGGCCGAGCACTGGGTGGCGGTGCTGGTCGCGGCGAAGGACAAGATGGACCTCGCGGTGAACGTCGCGATCGGCTCGAGCGCTCAGATCGCGCTGTTCGTGGCGCCGGTGCTCGTACTCGCCTCGTTCGTCGTCGGGCCCGATCCGATGGCGCTGGTCTTCAACGGCTATGAGCTGGGCGGCCTGGCGTTCGCGGTGCTGATAGCGAACCTGGTCACCCAGGAGGGCGAGTCGAACTGGTTCGAGGGCGTCCAGCTGCTGGCGCTGTACTCGGTGCTGGGGCTGGTTTTCTACTTCGCTTGAGTCAGCGGGGCGAGATCACCCGATCGCGCTCGCGAACCCCCTCGGCCGCCGCGGCAGCTCGCGTTCACTGATGATCCGGTCGATCAGCCCGTAGTCGACGGCCTGGCTCGCGCCGAAGAAGCGGTCGCGGTCCATGTCGTCGTGGATCTGCTCGACGCTCTGTCCGGTGTGGTGCGCATAGATCTCCTCCAGGCGGCGGCGCAGCTCGAGGATCTCCTTGGCGTGGATCTCGATGTCCGTCGACTGGCCCTGGAACCCCGACGACGGCTGGTGGATCAGGATGCGCGCGTTCGGGAGGCTTAGGCGCTTACCCTTCGCACCACCCGTGAGGATCAGCGACCCGGCCGACATCGCCATGCCGTAGCAGATCGTCTGCACGTCGGGCCGGACGTATTGGATGGCGTCGTAGATGGCGAGTCCGGCGTGCAGCGAGCCGCCCGGCGAGTTGACGTAGATCGCGATGTCCTTGTCCGGATCGTCCGACTCCAGGTGGATGAGCTGGGCGACCACCAGGTTCGCGAGGTCGTCGTCGATCGGCTGGCCGATGAAGACGATCCGCTCGTTCAGGAGCCGTGAGTAGATGTCGAACGAGCGCTCGCCCCGGGAGGTCTGCTCGATGACCATCGGGATGAGCGAGCTTTGGGCGCGACCAATCTGCATTCCTCGCCTTCCTCTCTGCCTGTCGAGACACGCCCCCGAGAGGACGCGTGCGATAAGCTGCAACTGTCTGGTTGCGCGAGCATAGCGCAACCGATCGGTTGCACAAGGAGGCCACGTGGAACACGCCGTCGAACGCGAGCTGGTTGTGCCGGAGGCGCCGGAGGAGGTCTGGCGGTCGCTAGCCGAGCCCGAGTGGCTTGGGGAGGATGCCTCGATCGAGCTCTGCCCGTCGGGTGAGGTGCGCGCCGGGGAGCGGACGGGCTTCGTGGAGGAGGCAGAGGCGCCGCGACGCCTGGTGTTCTGGTGGAGCGCGCCCGAGGAGGAGTCGACCCGTGTCGAGCTGGACCTGGAGGAGGTCGAGGACGGGACCCGCGTCCACGTGACGGAGTCGCGCCCGCTCGCGCTGCTGGACCTGCGTGGCCGAGACCTGGCCGTAGAGCTCGGCGTGTCGCACCCCGGCGCCCCGCCGCCTGGACTGCCCGAGATGAGCGCCTCGGGGCTCGGCGCGTCCCCGGCGCTCAGCGCCGCCGGAGGCGCGCCGCCCGCTGGCGTCCTCCACTGATGCCCGCTCCCGACCCCGCGGACGCGGTCTTCTCCGCTCTGTCGGACGGGACTCGCCGCAACCTGCTCGCGCTGCTCGGCACACGCGGCGAGGCGACCGCGACCGACCTCGCGCGCGAGCTTCCGGTCAGCCGGCAGGCGGTCCAGAAGCACCTCGGCATGCTCTCCGACGCGGGTCTCGTGGCCGCCCGCCGCTCGGGACGCGAGGTCCTCTTCCACCCCACGCCCGCGCCGATGTCCGAGGCGATGGCCTGGATGGCGGAGGTCGGCTCCCAGTGGGACGATCGGCTGGCGGCCTTGGAGCGCCAACTCGCGGGCGCCCGCCCGGCGGGACGTTAGTTACCGGCCGGCTCGAGGGTTCCGCGTTCCGCTAAGTCGCCGAGAGGGGCATCAGCGCCGCGGCGCGCCGGTCGACTCCGCCGCACCGACCACCTCAGAGTCCTCCGACTCCACCGCGTGGCGCATCGATTCGATGCGCTCCTCGCGTTTCCGGTCGGCGTCCGGATCGCGCCGGTCGACGATCACCGACGCGACTATTCCGATCGTGAACGCCACCGCCACGAAGGCCAGGCTAAGGACGGGCCCGATCTCCACCAGGTCCTCGATCAGCAGCTTCACCCCGACGAGGCCCAGCACGATGGCGATCGTCTCGTCTAGGAAGCGGAAGCGCGCGATCAGGCTCTCCACGAGCACGAACAGGGCCCGTAGGCCGAGGAGTGCGAAGACGTTCCCCATCCAGATCAGCAGCGGGTCGCGGGTGATGGCGAAGGCAGCCGGGATCGAGTCGATCGCGAAAGCGATGTCGGCGAA
>Ga0126312_10002209_pt1 | contig 13004 bp, 11 predicted proteins | sample Plot104A_FD_92537 | JGI IMG/M metagenome (GOLD analysis project Ga0126312, IMG submission 92537) | Serpentine soil microbial communities from UC McLaughlin Reserve, CA, USA - Plot104A | ecosystem: Environmental > Terrestrial > Soil > Grasslands | place: USA: UC McLaughlin Reserve, Lake County...
TCCTTGGCCGCAAGCCGCTTCTCCTCCGGCGTCTTGGCCTTGACGCGATGGACGGTCGAGAGTTCAGAGATGGCGCTCATGGCTCAGACCTGCAGGTTCGACTTGACCTCGTCCACGAACTTCTTCGCAGCGTCAGCAGTACTCGCCCGGCCGAAGAGCACGTCAGTCTGGTATCGGCCCATGACTTGGCCCAAGGTGCCGCCGCCAGGTGGCGGAGCGATGGGGGTTGGGGCCAGCTCGGGCTTGATGTCGGCGATGTGTTTCGCGACCGTCTGCTGCGCGGGAGATAGCTTCGGCCTGACGTGCTCCTGGAGTTCGGAGTTCGGCGGGATTCCTCGCTCAGCCTTCTCGATGTCGGCAGCCGCTGGGTCGTTCGCAAACCAGTTGATCCAGGCAACTGCGGCCTCTGGACTCTTGGTCTTGGCCGACACCGACCACAGCATGCTCGCCTTGTACCAGGCTTTGCGTTCGGTTGCCTTACCAGTCAGGCTCGGGGTCCGCAGCAGCCTCATCTCTTCCCCTGACGCGGCGTTGACCGCTTCCAGCTGATTGGAGTGGTAATGCTGCATGGCAGCTTTCCCAACCACAAGCGCACCCTGGTCCAGCGGCTTGTTGAACTCCTCGCTGATCTGCTGGGGCGTTCCAATGGCCTTGGCTTTCTGGAACTTGACCATGAGGTCGAACCAGGCCTGCGCGTCAGCAGGCTCGAACGCGAGCCCGTCTGGATTGAACAGTTCCTTGCCGTTCTGTCGCAGGAACGCGCTAAACATCTGGTCTGAGGTGAAGAATGCGGCCAGGCCAAACGGCACGCCCGATTTGGAAGCGACCTCAGCAGCAACCTCCGACATTTGGTCCCAGGTCCAGGTTGTGTCGTCGGGCAGATCCACCTTGGCCTTCTCGAAGACCTTTGGGTTGCCAAAGATGAGAGGAGTGTTGATGCCGGCATTGACCCCGACCAGCGTGTCATTGATCTTGCCCGAGTCGACAGTACCCTCGACGAACTTGGAGACGTCGACATCCTTCAAATCCATGAGAGCACCGCGATTGCCGTACTCGGCGATGTAGGCCATGTCCATCTGAATGATGTCGGGAGCTGTACCGCCGGCTGTTTGGGTGGCCAGCTTGTCCCAGTAGCTGGAGAACTCACCGGGTTGGCCCGTGATCTTCACATTGGAATTGGCCTTCATGTACGCATCAATCATCGCTTGAGTGTTCTTGTTGCGGGTCGGGTTGCCCCACCAGGCCAAAGCCAGGTTGGCCGTGCCGCCCTCGCTGCCGCCGCCACCTTCAGAGCCAGTGCCACCTCCAGAACCAGGTGCGCAGCCCGCCAGCCCCACGGTGGTTGCCGCCGCGGCGAGCCCACCGGCTCCGATCAGAAACTGCCTCCGGTTAAGGGCCATCGCGTTTCCCTTTCGCACTTGATTGTGAAAGCGTTTTCCGAACCCTATGGTGAACTGCTACCGGTGTCAACGGCCTTGCCGACGACGAGACCAAACTGAAAGATTTGAGCATTCGAAGATCAAAGCCATGATGACTCTGAAGATTGCGTCGGTCGAGATCCCGACGCTATATTCTCGACAAGTGGCCGCGAAAGCGTTTTCTGGCGACGCTGCGCCCTGACTATTTGGAGATGACGATGGCCCAGCGCACAGTTCGAGTGATCATGAACGGGGTAACCGGCCGAATGGGCTATCGCCAGCACCTGGTGCGATCCATCCTGGCAATTCGGGCCGATGGCGGAGTCCTGCTATCCAGCGGGGACCGGGTTACGGCCGAGCCGATACTGGTTGGCCGAAACGCCGAAAAGCTCGCCGCCCTAGCCGCCGAACACGACGTGGCTGATTTCACGACCGACTTGGACGAGGCCCTCACCGACGGGTCGGCTTCGATCTACTTCGACGCCCAGGTCACTTCTGAACGCAAGAAATCGATCCTGAAGGCAATCGGTGCCGGAAAGCACATCTACACCGAGAAGCCAATCGCGGAGACGGTGACTGAGGGCGAAGAGCTGGTCACCGCCGCTCGGGAGGCGGGCCTGATCAACGGCGTGGTCCACGACAAGCTCTATTTGCCCGGCCTGATCAAGTTGAAGCGGTTGATCGACTCGGGATTCTTCGGACGCATTTTCTCCGTTCGTGGGGAGTTCGGGTACTGGGTCTTCGAGGGTGATCTCCTGTCCGGTCAGCGTCCCAGCTGGAACTACCGGGCCGAGGATGGCGGGGGCATGATCCTCGACATGTTCCCCCACTGGAACTATGTGCTCGAGAATCTGTTCGGCAAGGTGCAAGCGGTAACCGCCAAGGCCGTCACCCATATCCCAGAGCGATGGGACGAACAGGGCCGCAAGTACACCGCCACCGCCGATGACGCTGCCTACGCGATCTTCGAGCTGGAAGATGACGTGATCGCTCAGATCAACTCCTCCTGGGCAGTCCGAGTCGACCGCGGCGAGCTGGTCGAGTTCCAGGTGGACGGCACTCACGGCTCGGCAGTTGCGGGCCTGTTCGGCTGCCGCATCCAGCATCGCGTTCAGACGCCCATGCCGGTATGGAATCCGGATCTGCCGACGACCGAGGACTACCGAAGCCAGTGGGAGCAAATCCCGGACAACGCCGAGTTCACCAACGGGTTCCGGGCGCAATGGGAACAGTTCCTCTCCGACGTCGATGCGGGCCGCCCGCATGCCTACGATCTCGCGGCCGGCGTCCGCGGGCTACAACTGGCCGACGCCGGACTTGCCTCCTCGGCCCAGGGGCGCCGGATCCCGATCGAGGCGTTCGGGTCATGACGACGACCACAGCCACGGTCGCGCTGCCCGAAGCAGGCGGCGACTGGCGGGAGATAGAGCTGGCTGAACCAAGAGCCTGGGCGGAACATCCGCAGGGCTTCCGAAGTCGGATCGCCTTCGCTGCCGCCCATGTGGTTGCCGATCCTCGCGGCGACAACGTTCCGGGCGCGCCGGCCGTCATCGACTGGGACGCCACCCTGGCCTTTAGGCGTCACTTGTTCCGCTACGGGCTGGGGGTCGCGGAGGCCATGGACACGGCCCAGCGCAACATGGGCCTGGACTGGCCGGCCACCCAGCAGCTGATCACCCGCAGTGCTGCCGTGGCGAGCGAGCACGGTGCCAGCATCGCTTCCGGTGCAGGTACCGATCAGCTCGTCGGCCCGGCCAGCGACCTCAACGAGGTCACGCATGCCTATCTGGACCAGGTGGAGTTCGTAGAGCGCGCTGGTTCGCAGGTGATCTTGATGGCCTCCCGCCAGCTCGCAGCCCTCGCGCGCAGTGCCAATGACTATCTTCAGGTCTATTCGACCGTCCTGGAGCAGGCGAGCCGACCGGTCATTCTGCACTGGCTGGGCGAGATGTTCGACCCAGAGCTGAGCGGCTACTGGGGATCTACCGACGTGCCGATAGCGACCGGTGCCTTCCTCGACCTGATCCGCGAGCACAGCGACAAGGTCGATGGCGTGAAGGTCTCGCTGTTGTCCGCAGACCATGAAAAACAGTTGCGCGCCGACCTGCCGGCGGGTGTGCGTCTCTACACCGGGGACGACTTCAACTATCCCGAACTCATCGAAGGTGACGGTGCCCATCACTCCGACGCGCTGCTTGGTGCGTTCGCCGCGATCGCACCAGCCGCCTCGGCCGCGCTGATTGCGTTGGACGCCGGCGATATCGACGGATATCGCCGGGAGATGGCCCCGACACTGGCGTTGTCCCGCCATCTTTTCGCGACGCCCACGTATTACTACAAGACTGGGATCGCCTTCCTCGCCTGGTTGAACGGCCACCAGGACGGTTTCACCATGGTGGGCGGCCTGCAGTCCGCACGCTCGATCCTGCACCTGGCCCGTGTATTCGAGCTGGCCAACGAGGCCCGTTTGCTGGCCGATCCCGATCGGGCGGCTCACCGCCTCGGGCTGATGTTCGCGACAGCCGGCCTAACTCGGTGACCACCCGTGCGGAGGTGTCCCGGCTCTCGCTGAACCAGCGGACCACCGCTTTATGGTCTCTGCCAGAAGCGGTCCAAGGCTGCATTGACGCCGGTCTCGGCGCGATCGGGATCTGGCGGGAACAGCTCGCTGAAGTCGGACTCGACGAAGCATGTCGGCTGGTCGCCGGGTCGGGTCTGCGGGTCTCGTCGCTGTGCCGGGGCGGGTTCTTCACGACCGCAGATCCTGCCGAGGCCCAGGGGGCAGAGGCCAGCAACCGTGAGGCAATCGACGAGGCGTCGGCACTGAACGCAGCGACGCTGGTGCTCGTCGCAGGCGGACTGCCGCAGGGGGACCGGGATTTGAAGGCCGCTCGGGAGCGGGCGTCAGCAGCCATCGAGCGATTGGTGCCGTACGCCCAAGAGGCCGAAGTCACTCTCGGTATCGAACCGATGAATCCGATCTATGCCGCAGACCGCGGGGTGATCTCTACGCTCGCCCAAGCGCTGGACATCGCCGAACGCTTTGACCCGGCCGATGTCGGCGTGGTGGTGGACACGTTTCACCTGTGGTGGGAACCAGGCATTGAAGACCAGCTGCAGCGTGCCGGAGATCGCATCGTCAGCTATCAAATCTGCGACTGGATTACCCCGCTACCGGCGGACACCCTGCTGGCGCGGGGAATGATGGGCGACGGACACGTCGACTTCGCTGCGTTCACCCGTTCGGTCGCGCTGGCCGGATATCAGGGCGACATCGAGGTCGAGATCTTCAACGCCGATCTATGGGCGGCACCACCGGCCAAGGTCCTCGACCAGATGGTGGAGCGCTACCTTGACCTTGTGCAGCCACACCTGGCCGGATGAGCACCATGAGTCGTTACTGTCTGCTCGGGCGCGTCGACCCGCTCCGGATTGCGGACTATCGACGGGTACATCAGGCGGTCTGGCCGGACCTTCTTCGGGCGCTCAAGGATGCCGGGTGGCACAACTACTCCCTCTTTCTGCGGGAGGACGGTCTACTGATCGGCTACGTTGAGGCAGACGACCTCGACCAGGCCCAGGCCAGGATCGCGGCAACCGAGGTCAACGCTCGCTGGCAGGCGGCCATGTCTGAGTTGTTTGCGACCCAGGGCCCACCGGACGAGGCCTGGGAGCTGGTACCCGAGGTGTTCAACCTCGAGAATCAACTCCACGCCCTGGCCTGATCGAGGATCGCTCATGATCAACGTGGAGGACTGACGAGCGTGTGGACCCTCTCAGGATTTGTCGACGAGATCTCCGACGACTTCACCGAGCAGTGCAAGGTCGCTTCCGGCCTCGGCCTGCGCTTCGTGGAGGTCCGCAGCACTTGGCGAACCAACATCCTCGATCTCGACAGTGGCCAACTGGGCGCGCTCCGGGAGACTCTTACCGAGTACGGCCTGAAGGTCTCCAGCATCGGCTCCCCAATCGGGAAAATCTCCATCGATGACGAGTTCCCGCCTCACCTGGAGCGCATGCGGCATGCCGTTGATGTCGCCCACACTCTCGAGGCGCCGTACATCCGAATCTTCTCCTTCTTCATCCCTGCCGGCACCCATCCCGACAGCCGTCGTGATGAGATCCTCGCTCGGATGAGCGCCCTGGCTGAGGTCGCCGCAGGTGCGGACCTGATCTTGGTGCATGAGAACGAGAAGGAGATCTACGGCGATATTCCGCGTCGTTGCCTGGACATCGTCACCTCGGTGTCCGCGCCCCAGCTGCAATTGGCTTGGGACCCGGCCAACTTCGTCCAGGTCGGAGTGCGCCCGTTCACCGAGGGATACGCCATGCTGCGTCCTTATGTCGGCTACATCCAGATCAAGGACGCACTTTTGGAGGACGGGTCAGTGGTCGTCGCCGGTGCGGGCGACGGTGAAGTCGTCGAGACCATACGTGCCTTGCGTGACGACGGTTTCGACGGCTTCTTCTCACTGGAGCCACACCTGGGGAACACCAGTTCCGCGGGTGCGTTCTCTGGTCCGGAGTTGTTCAGCCAGGCCTGGAAGGCCTTGACCGACCTCCTCAACCGGGAAGGAATCCCCTACGCATGAGCACCGCAACCCCCGACAGTAGGGATCGACCGCGGATCGCTTTGGTGGGAGCAGGCGTCATCGGTACTCACCACGGTCTAGTTATCAGTGAGTTGGCCGAGCGGGTGGAGCTGGTCGCGGTTATCGACGTCAACCTTGATCGAGCTGAGAAGGTGGCCGCCCAGCACGGCGGCACGACCTTCAGCTCCCTTACCGAGGCTCTCGCCGCGGTCGACATCGACATCGTCGTGGTGTGCACGCCAACCGGGCGACATGGCGAGCTGGCGATCGAGGCGCTAGAGGCCGGCAAGCATGTGATCATCGAAAAGCCGGCCGAGACCACTGTCGCGAAGACCGACAAGATCATCGAGGCGCAAAACAAAGCCGGCACGCTCGTCGCCGTGATCTCCCAGCATCGCTTCGACCAGTCAACCGAGATCGCCGTCGATGCCATCGCGCGCGGTGAGTTGGGCCGGCTCACTACCGGTATTGCCTCGATCGACTGGTGGCGAGGTCAGAGCTATTACGACTCCGGTGACTGGCGCGGGACCTGGGAGCTCGACGGTGGCGGCGCGATGATGAACCAGGGTGTGCACACCGTCGACCTGCTGGTAGCGACGATGGGCCGCCCGGTGGAGGTCTTCGCCTACACGGCGACGCTCGCTCACGAACGAATTGAGGTCGAGGATGCCGCCGTGGTTGTGGTGCGGTTCGAGAGCGGCGCCCTCGGCGTGATCCATGCGACGACAGCCGCCTATCCCGGACTCAGCGCTCGGCTGCAAGTGCACGGCGATCAGGGTTCGGTCGTCATCGACAACGACGAACTGAGCTTCGTTCACATCACACCTCAGGGCAGCCGCGCGGATGAGAAGGCATACGGCTCGGCCTCCGAATCGATCAACCAGGTCGACGCCTACAGGCTGACCGAGCCGGCGGGCCAGACAGCCGGAAGCAACCCGGGGGGCCTTTCAACGCTGGCCCACCGCCGCCAGTATGAGAACTTTCTGGCGGCGTTGGCCGGCACCGAGCCCCTCCGCGTCGACCTGGAGACAAATCGCCAAGCGATCGCCATCATCACCGGTGCTTACGAGTCGGCCCGGACCGGGAAACCAGTCACCTTGACATCGCCCTCGGTGTAGGAGGGCGTACCCGGTTTCGCGTCACGGTCAGCAACCAGGCGGTGGCTATCGCCGCGAACATGACCAGCAAGGTCGGGACGGCCGTCTGGGTTACCAACCAGGCCGTCCACGTGGCCATCAGGATGAGCAGGATGAGCAGCGGGAACCAAAACCAGTTCTTCCGCCACAACGTGACCAGAGGCAGCAGGGCCAAAACGATGGCGATCGCCGCCAGTATTCGAAGCGCCTGTACTGCTGCCTGGGCAAGCATGTCGGCACGGCTGTCCGGCAATGCAAACGCCACAACCGAATCGCCGATGTCGGTCCCAAGACGCCCGTGCCCGCCAGCTGCGACGACGACGAATTGACGGCCATTCTCCGCTAACCGGTACGTCATAGGTGTCGCCTGGCCGCCCGCAGGGAGCCGTCCCTTCCACAACTCCTCGCCTGTGTCGGCGTCGAAGGCGCGCAGATAGTTATCCATCGCTGCACCGATGAATACCACTCCACCTTCGGTCACGATTGGGCCGCCTAAGTTCGGTGTGCCCCATCTGATGGGAAGTGGAACGGGGGCGAGGTCTCTGACAGTTCCCAGCGGAGCCTCCCATTTCAGCTCACCGTTGGCGGCGTGCACCGCCTGCAACACACCCCAGGGTGGTTTGGTGCACGGCAGCCCAAGGGGGGAGAGGAGTGCCGGTAACCGATACAAGCCGTACGGTGTCCCCCGCATTTGGCTTATAGCGGCGTCGTCAGGGACGTCCGGATTGCCTAATTCCAGCTTGTCTCGAGGAATAAGGCCGGTAACTGAGGCCAGGCGACTCATGTTGAGAATCACCACGCCGTTGTCCGGCTCAAAGGCCGCACTGCCCCAGTTGGTGCCGCCGATGACACCTGGGTATTGGATCGTCCCGCCGAGGCTGGACGGGGTAAAGATACCCCGATTGCGGTAGCGCTGGATAAGTTTCCGGCATTCGCCTTGGTCCCATGGTGTCAGGCCCCAGGCATCATCGCTGCTGAGCGTTGTTGGCGCCAATGGCCGGGGAACCGTCGGGAAAGGCTGTGTGGGCCAGCTCTTCTCGCCTGGCACGTCTGATTGCGGCACGGGGCGCTCTTCCACCGGGAAAATCGGCTGCCCGGTTTCGAGGTCGAGCAGATAAAGAAATCCCATCTTGGTGGGTTGCGCGACCACTGGAATGTCCTGGCCATCCTTTCGAATGGTGATCAGGCTCGGCTGAGCCGGCAAGTCATAGTCCCAAATGTTGTGGTGAACGATTTGAAAGTCCCACACCAGTTCACCGGTAGATCCTCGTAAAGCGACGACCGAGTCAGCATAGGAATTGCTGCCGGGCCGATCACCTCCGTAGTAGTCCGGGCTCGGGCTGCTGGTGGGCACGAAGATGAGGTCACGATTGGCATCGACCGACATCTGCGCCCATACATTGCCAGCGCCGGTCCGCCGGGCGCTGTCGTTTGCCCATGTACGTTGCGCCGGATCCGCGCGGCTTCGTGGAATCGGGTCCCACAGCCAGCGGAACTTCCCGGTCTGGGCATCGAAGGCTCGCACAATCCCCCGCTCCAATGTGACGGCCCGATTGTCGCCGATAGCGGAGCCGACCACGACGACATCGTCAATGACGACCGGCGGCGATGTGACCCCGTACTCTTCCCGATCAACCTGATAATTACCGAGGCTCACCCCCCTTGACAGATTCACCTGTCCGGCGTGGCCGAAATCGGGGCACGGTGACCCGAGTTTTGCATCCAATGCAATGAGCCGCGCATCCACGGTCGCCACAAAGATTCGGCTTCTGCAGACATCCAACCCAGCACCATCAGTCGCCTTCCAATACGTTACTCCACGGTTGGCGAACTCGCCGCGCTTAACCGTCGGGTCGATCCCGGCATCGTATTTCCAGATCTCGGTGCCGGTGTCGGGGTTCAGCGCGATGACCCGGCCATAAACCGTGGCAAGATAAAGGATCCCATCCACGACGATGGGAGTTGCTTGGAATGTGGTTTCCGGTCGACCATCGGAGCCGTCCGAGAAGTCACCGGTGTGATATTCCCACGCTTGCTCAAGATAGGCAACGTTGTTCCGATTGATCTGATTCGTCGGTGCATACCTGGTGCCGGATTCATCGCGGCCGTAATTCGGCCAGTCCGATACACTGCCGATCCCAAAATCAATCGCATTAATCCGACCGAGATAGCCACCGACTATCAAGCCGAATATCACCAAGACAGTTCCGGCAACTACCGCGTATCGATGGCCGTACAGCCTTCCTAACATAGTTCGGTTGCCGCGCCCATGGATTCGACCTTCTGCCGGTTGGCGGTCTTGGTGCATCTCGTCGACCGCATCGGGTATCTACATCTGGGTTAGACGGTGCGGACCGCTAGAAATGACCGCGTCCGAGGCTCAAGTCGCCGCTACAACACCGGCTTCGGGTAGGGTCGAGCACTATCTGATACCAGCTCGAGGAGGTCGGGTTTGCCCGACACTGCCCAGCACACCACCCTCGACTTTCACCAACTGGTCGAGGCACATCAGGCGGAGCTGCACGCCCACTGCTATCGCATGTTGGGCTCCCTCTACGATGCGGACGACGCGCTTCAGGAGACGCTGCTCCGGGTCTGGCGCGCCCTGCCCAGGTTTCGCGGCGAAAGCTCGCCTCGTACCTGGCTCTACCGAATCGCGACGAATGTCTGTCTCGATGTGATCGCTCAACGGCCCAAGCGCGTCCTGCCGATCGATTACGGCCCTTCGACAGTTCTCGAGGCAATCGAGAGCGACCGGACACTGTCAACGACGCCATGGATCGAGCCCTACCCGGACCGCGCGCTCGGCGTCGCGGATGGCGCAGAGAGCCCCGAGGCCCGATACGAGCGTCGCGAGGCACTAGAGCTCGCATTCATTGCGGCGTTACAGCATTTGCCCCCCAGTCAGCGGTCGGCGCTCGTCCTGTGTGACGTACTCGGATTCTCCGCAAAGGAAGCGGCAGAGTCGCTCGGCACGACAGTGGCATCCGTCAATGGCGCGCTCCGTCGGGCGCGCAGCACGCTGGATAGGCGGCTGCCGGAAGAGACTCAGCAGAGGGCTAATCGGGCGCTCGGCGACCGCAAGCTGCGAGAGATTGCCACGCGGCTCGCCGATGCGTTCGAGCGAGGGCAGATCGCGACAATTCTGGCCATGTTGGCCGAGGACGCGACGTTCGAAATGCCGCCGTATCCGCAGTGGCGTCGGGGCCGTGATGCGATCGCCAAGTCGTGGCTTATGCCTGTTGGGCCAGAGCCGCGTCTTCGCTACCTCCAGAGCTGGGCGAACGGGCAGCTGGCGCTCGGCTGCTACGAGCTCAAGCCGGAAACAAGCAATTATCTGCCAATCGCCCTCGACGTTCTCACCCTGCGTGGCGATCTGATCGCCGGTGTGACCGCCTTTCGTACTCCGACGCTCTTCTCCCGCTTCAACCTGCCCCAGCAACTTCCGGTTTCCGGTGCGCGATAGGGATCTACTGGGCCCAAGCGGCAGTCAGTTAGGCGATAGCGGTCATTTCTGAGGCCCTGCGCTGTCTAATCCAATAATCAGCAGAACAGCATCCTCAGACCTCTGAAGTCACTGACGAATCCCAAGTCCCTCACGGCGTCCACCACGCAGCCCCGATCGGGAAAGCAAATGAGCCACGACATCACCTCAAGGAGCACGCCCGTTCCCGCGCCACTCTCGGGAAGTCCAAGGTGAGAATCCTGCTGGGCTGCGGTGTGATTGCAGGTCCTTTGTTCGTCGGTGTCGCCGCAGTGCAGGTGCTCAATCGAGACGGATTCAACCTCGCCCGTCACCCGCTCAGCCTGCTCAGCCTCGGTGCTTTCGGTTGGGTCCAGATCACAAACTTCGTCCTGGCCGGCCTGCTGCCGATCGCGTTCGCGGTAGGAATGTGGTTCGTCTTGCATCCTGGCCGGGCCGGAACCTGGGGGACCGATCCTGACGGCTGTTTTCGGGGCGGGGCTTGTAGCTGGCGGCGTTTCGTTACTGACCAAAGCCTCGGTTTTCCGCCCGGCGCTCCGGAGGGGACCCTCGCCGACTACAGCTGGCATGCGACGGTCCACAACTTCGCCCACGGCCGTCGACCTTGGGTCCGTCAGGAAGCGCGCTGACCCGTACCCCGCAAACTAACCATCAGACAATGACAGTCGGGCTCTGACTGATATGACCTGAAGCTGTCTTCTTCACAAAGCACCTCCGGAGGTGTCAGAAGGGATCCATGTGGTTCCTTGGAGGATCTGGCGTTTGCCGCGCCGGTCCTCCTGACGCGCTCCGGAGGTGGGTTATGTCTTTCAATGGTGCACCCGTGACGGCCGCGGCTGTGGTGGCGGTCGATGTTGGGAAGAACAAGGCGGCGTTGGCGATGACGAGCGCGGACCGTCACCGGTTGTTCGGTCCGGCTGACTTTGCGATGACCGCGCCAGCGCTGGCGGCGGTCGTGGAGCGGGTGTGTGCGGTGCTGCCTGCGGGACCGGGCAAGGTTGGGGTGGAGGCAGCCGGGCACTATCATCGACCGCTGCTGGGGTCGGGGGTGTGGCCAGCGGGCTGGGAGGTCTTGGAGCTCAGTCCCGCGCGGGTCGCTGAGCAGCGGCGGGTCCAGGGCCGGCGGCGAGTCAAGACCGATGTCATCGATTTGGAGGCGATCACCGAACTGGTGCTGGCTGGTCATGGGGTTGCGGTGAAGCCTCGGGCGGCGGCGGTCACCGAGCTCACCGGATGGGCAATGCAGCGTGGCCGCAGGGTGCTGACACGGACTGCGACGAAGAATCAGTTGCTCGCGCAGCTGGACCGCTGCTTCCCGGGACTGGCGATGGTGTTGCCTGATGTCTTGGGCACCAAGGTCGGCCGTCTGGTCGCCGCCGAGTTCGCCGACCCGCACCGGCTGGCGGCATTCGGAGTCACCCGGTTTGTCCGGTTCGCCGCGAACCGTGGGCTGCGGGTTCGGCGGTCGGCGGCGGAGCGGCTGGTCGCGGCAGCCCGCGCCGCCTTGCCATCACCGCAGGCGCAGGTGGCTCGTCAGGTGTTAGCTGATGATCTGGTGCTGCTGGCCTGCCTGGATGCCCAGATCGTCGTCACGGAGGCGAAGCTGGCTCAGCTGCTGCCCGATACGCCGTTCGCGCCGCTGACTACGGTGCCGGGCTGGGGCACGGTTCGGGTCGCGAACTACGGCGCCGCGGTCGGGAATCTTGATCGCTGGCCGGGAGCCCGCCAGCTCTACCGTGCCTTCGGTCTGTCGCCTGCGCAGTATGAGTCGGCCGGGAAGCGTCGGGATGGCAGCATCAGCCGCGAAGGCAGTGTGGCTTTGCGGCGGGCGCTGATCGACCTCGGGATCGGGCTGTGGCATGCCGACCCGGCCGCCCGGCGTTACGGCCAGCAGCTGCGGGCCCGCGGCAAGAAGGGCGGGGTGATCGGCTGCGCAATGGCACACCGCGCCAACAAGATCGCCTACGCCTTGGTCCGAGACCAGTCCAGCTACGACCCAGGCCGCTGGGCCTGACTACACCCGGGAATTCCTCGATCGCTGCCCATCCCGTCGCGCGCAGTAGCGGTCAACCTGGAGCGCCCGCAGCGCAGCGAGGACGAACGAGGTTGACCGCGGCGAGCAGCGACCCACAATCCGGCGGCGAGGAAGCCCCGGGGAAGGAGCGAATCTGGCCGCTTTCACAACCACGCCTGCCGGTGAGACGCTGGACCGCACGAAGGGCCGGAGACACGCCGATCTGACTATGGCGGACACCATCGGTGTTACGCCGCTTCTAGTTTGGCGGCCGGCCCTTCGCCACTACGGCAGCCCGAACGACGCCAACTGACCCATGATCATGATCAGGAGGTCGCATACCGTCAGTGTGGGCGCCAA
>Ga0126312_10002210_pt1 | contig 13004 bp, 11 predicted proteins | sample Plot104A_FD_92537 | JGI IMG/M metagenome (GOLD analysis project Ga0126312, IMG submission 92537) | Serpentine soil microbial communities from UC McLaughlin Reserve, CA, USA - Plot104A | ecosystem: Environmental > Terrestrial > Soil > Grasslands | place: USA: UC McLaughlin Reserve, Lake County...
AAGGCATCGATGTGCAGGTCGTCGCCGGTCAGCCCGATCACAGCTGGAATCAACTCGGCCAGGTGTGGGCGCCCCTCGTCGGAGGTGTGGTCGTTGACCAGACGCGCCACCGACGCCAACAACGAATGCGTGCATGCCGGGTGATCGCTCCATCGCTCACCGGCAAGGTAGGACGCCAATTCCATGAAACACGCGCCCTTACGGGGATTGCGGTGCTTTCCCCGCGAGAGCAGCGGCAGGATGTCGGGCAAATGAGGCTGGGCCTTCAACATGGCGAATCTCCCGGAACGGGCAGACGGGACACCACCAGTCTGCGCGCATACAGCCATGGAGCCAAGATGCGTCAAGTTCCGCCATGCGACTGCCCGCAGGCGGATCGCTCGCGGAGCGTCTGGGTGAGGGGAGGCACGGTCAACGGGCTGCAGGATCAGTGGCAAAGTGGAGCAATGCACGGCCCCGACCACTGGGCTGTGCCGTCTGCTCTAGCTGCTCGGATGACTTCCAATCCGACTGACGCAGCTTGGCTGCGTGGATTACCGAGTCGGGCCTCAATGCTAGCGGCGCGATGGTATCTCAACGACCTCAGCCCTCTCAGACTTGGCGTCTACGTCGATTGGCGCTGCACTGGCGGATTTGGCGCCGGCCGATAGCGAGTAGAGCACCAACCAAGGTGAGAGCGAGCCTTCGCATCTCCACAACCTCTCCTCGCAGGACCTGCCACTGCCGCGGGCAGTTTTGGTCAACGTCAGAGGTGTGACGTTGGGTGTCAACGGCCGCGAGCGGGTCTGGACGGCGGAGCGAGCGGCTTGCCGGCATCCTTCCCTGGGCGACAGCCGGGTAGCACAATTTGAGCGTGGCCAAACCATGGAAGTGCCGTCCTCGCTTGCACGATTGGGAACATCGGGATAACCCGGAAACCCACGCCCACTACGAGGTGTGTCGGCGTTGTGATGCTGAGCGAGATTCACGGCGTCCTTCATGGAGCCCAGATTCCCGAGATCCCGAGCCCCCAGGTGGACTGCCTTACTACGGCTGACTAAGGTTCCTCACTCAACATCGGGGCGTGTCTTAATCGAATCTCCATTCGATACTCTGGCAGCGTGTCCACTGCGGGCCGGGTCTTGGTATGCCAACCCGGTCGGCCCTGTTGGGCATGCGCCGATCGCGGCCGGGATACTGATCTTCGCGGCGGGCGGCGCTGGTAAGCCGCTGGACTATGACGAGTTGGAGCGTTGACCCGGGTCGGGTTCAAACATGGATCGGCCGCCCGTCTCGGGGAGCGATGAGCCTCTAAGCCCTCAAAGCTAGACGTGCCCCTTAAGACGGCGGCTCGTCCCGGTTACTGGTCCGCTTGCGGTTACGGGCACGCGGGCTAGGTATGACCGACCGCACGTCAACATGGGCCGCAAGCGGTTCTTCGGTTTACGAGACGGCCGCTGATTGCGTTGTCCGCGGGTAAGCGATGCCGACCCGGCTGGTGACGCCTGACGTCTGGGCTACTAGGCGGCTGCAGCGTCCCGATCGCGGAGGCTTACTTCTTGACCCGGTAGCGCAGGTGTGTAACGCCGTTGCCCTGGACCACCGCGATGGGCCCTTCGAACTGCACCGGCGTGGCGCCGAGCTCAGGGAACAGCGGCGTACCCCCGCCCAGCACGACTGGCACCAGCTCGACGCCGACCTCGTCGAGCAGCCCGGCCTCCAGGCTCTGCCGGGCCATCTGCCCGCCGTTGACAGCGACGTTCTTGTCCCCGGCCAGCTCTTTCGCCTTTGCCACCGCGGCCTGGATGCCGTCGCTGATGAAGACGAAGTTTTCGTCGTCGGCAGGACGGTCGTCGGGGCGCCGGTGGGTGAGCACGACCGTGGTCACGTTCATCGGGTGGCGCCCGCCCCAGGCGTTGGTCATGTCGTAGAGGTGCCGGCCGACGACCAGCGCGCCGATGTTCTCCCACTCCGGCTTGATCAGCTCCGCGCTCGCCGCGGAGATACGGGGCGGGGGCACGTTGGGACTGGCCGATGGGATCTCGACGTCGCCGTTGCCGTACCACTGGAACAGCAGATCGAAGCCGCTTTCTTCTGGTCCGGCGATGTAGCCGTCGAGCGACATTGTGCCGCCGGTGATCACCTTGCCCATCTGATCGTCTCCTTCGTTGCCGGCTGTGTCGTCAACGCGTCGTAGGACAGGCCCTCGTGCGACTTGAGCTTCAGATTCTTTCAGCCGACCGCCTGACGCAGATGGCTGGCTCGCCGGCTTGGCCAGGCACGCTGAGGACACCGACGTCGATTTCTACGAAGTCGAGCGCTTGTGTATCAAACAGGACCTCGCACGAGGGTCGCTCATAGGGCCATAGGGGCGAACTGCTCGACCAGATCCGCGGAATCCTGCAGCACGATGATGAACACACCGGACAGAGGGGTGATTGGCCCGCATTCCGACCTCCGCGATTCCGGAGGTGGCCCGGCTCGGTCCCGGCCCTGAAGGCGGCCCCGGTACTGGGCTAATCAAAGCCCGGTAACCAGTTGCGCGCCGAAGCCATCAATTCGATCATGAGACGGACCGCCAACTCGGCACAGGATTCCAGCTGACTCGAAATTGCGAAGCTACGATGACGTCACCTACACAGGCGTGAGGAGCGATCGATGCCACCGTGGACGCAGATCGAGCTGTTGAGCGAGCTGGAGCCGATCGTCGGGCGTGAATTGGATCGCCACCTCGGGGCGGCCCGCGAGTGGTTTCCCCACGAGTATGTGCCGTGGAGCGATGGGCGCAATTTCGACGGCGTGCTGGACGGCGACGCGTGGGATCCATCGCAATCTCGAGTGAGTGAGGTCGCCCGTACCGCGCTCGTCGTCAACCTCCTCACCGAGGACAACCTGCCGAGCTACCACCGCGACATCTACGAGTCGTTCGGCACGGACGGCGCCTGGGGCACGTGGATTGGTCGCTGGACCGCCGAAGAGGGCCGGCACGGAATCGCGATCCGCGATTACCTGCTGACCACGCGCGCCGTCGACCCAGTGGCCCTTGAGCGCGAACGCATGGTGCACATGACGCAGGGCTTTGCCAGCTCTTACGACCTGGACATGCTGCACACCGTGGCGTACGTCTCCTTCCAGGAGCTGGCGACCCGCATCTCCCATCGCAACACCGGCCGCTACACCGAGGATCCGGTGTGTGAGCAGCTGCTCGCGCGAATTGCGCAGGACGAGAACCTCCACATGGTCTTCTACCGGAACGTGCTCCAGGCGGCGCTCGAGCTCGCTCCCGATGAGACGATGCGGGCGATCCGTGACGTCGTCAGCACATTCCAGATGCCCGGTAACACCATTGAGGGCTTCACTCGCCGCTCGGTGCAGATCGCCATGGCCGGCATCTACGACCTGCGGATCCACCGAGACGAAGTGCTCGCTCCGATCCTGCGCTCCTGGAACGTCTGGGATCGGGTCGGGTTGTCCGCGGAGGGGGAGCAGGCGCGCGAGCAACTCGGCACCTACTTTGAGGAGCTCGACCAGCAAGCGGGCCGGTTCGAGGAAAGACGCGCCGCGCGTCAGGCTCGCGCGGAAGCACGCCAGTGAAGCCCGGCAGCTAACGCCGAAGTTCCGGCCCACTTGGCACACCGTTCGTCCAGCTCAGAAACGGCCAGACAGCCGACCCTGATAGCACCGTGCTTGACGCAGCCGGGAACGGCGGCTTCTCGGCAATTTGGCGCCGCTTTGGAAGGTCCCTAGGTGACACGACGAGACGGATGAGGCCGATGCCCATCTTGGTATGGTGCCGAAGCTGTTGGTGCCGCACCGCTGGGAAATTCAGGTCGGCATTAGGGGAGAGGGTCGGCGCGACGATGCAGGGGTCAGAGGTCCCGCGTGCGGTGGCCGTGGCCAAGTCGACCGCGTCATCACTTGGCCTGAGAGCCGATGAGGCGATCGTTCTTCATAACTCGAACAAGCTCACCTTGCGTCTGCTGCCTTGTGACGTGCTGGTCCGGGTGGCAGCTGTAGGGCATCAGGTCGCACAGTTCGAGGTCGATCTTGCTCAGCAGCTCGTCGAATCCGGGTGTCCTGTGGCTGCTCTGGAGCCTCGAGTGGAGCCACGTGTGTATGAGCGTGATGGGTTCGTGGTCACGCTGTGGACCTACTACGAGCCTGTGACATCACGAGAGATTCCACCGGCCGACTATGCCCATGCGCTCGAGCTGCTGCATGCCGGCATGCGCAAGCTCGACGTCCCGACGCCGCATTTCAGGGATCGCGTCGATCAGGCCCAACTGCTCGTGGCGAGCCGCGACGACACTCCGGCGCTCGCCGACGCGGACCGGGAGCTGCTCGGCGACACGTTGCGGGGCCTGAGGGGAGGGATTGGCGAACGCGGCGGTGTCGAGCAGCTGCTGCACGGCGAGCCGCACCCGGGCAACGTGCTCACCACCAGGAACGGGCTGCTGTTCATCGACCTCGAGACGTGTTGCCGTGGGGCTGTGGAATTCGACCTCGCCTATGCGCCCGAAGATGTCAGCACGCACTATCCGGGTGTCGATCAAGGCTTGTTGCGCGAGTGCCGGATCCTCGTGCTGGCGATGATCACAACGTGGCGCTGGGATCGAGGCGACCAACTCCCAAACGGGCGCCAGCTCGGCACAGAGTGGCTCAGCCAGATCCGAACTGAGCTCGAACGCAATGGGCTGCATGCCCGTGGCTGATCGCCAGCCTTCGAGATCTCGTTGGGGTGGTGCGCCTGGACGCTGCCCCACAAGCGCGTACCCGGTCCACGCTCCGCAAAACGGCACTCTCGATGTGCCGCTCAGCGGTCGTCCTGCGGTCACCACGACACCAAGTGGTGAACTGCAAGGTCGGAGCGCTTGATATGGCGTTCGGGCCGCCGGCGCGCGGCATCGTGTGATTCAGGGCCTGTCGACCGATCCAACCCACCACTCTCACGCGATAGTCAAGCCGCGGCTCTGGAGTGCGGCCCTCTTCGGCTCATCGAGATGAGCGGTCACGACGATCATCTGAGCGGCGTCGCGGCTGGCTGCCCAGCTGCGGAGGGCATCGAGTAGAAGAGGCCCGATGGTCAGCCACTCCTCGGGGTCGGCGACTGCGAAATCGTCAACCAGGCAGCTAACTCCTCCAGGATCGTAGACGGGCGGAGCCGGCACGAGGCGGCCGATGGCGAAACCATGCAAGCCAGCGTCGTCTTCGGTGGTTGTCAGGACGAGGGTCTTATCGTCATCCAGGATGGAGGTGAAGTAAGCACGTTGGCGGTCCACGGCGTCGGGGGCTGGGCGCCAAAACCTCGGCTGATACTCCGCGTAAGAAGTGCGGTGTGCGGAGGCGATGCCAAGCAGCCGGTCCAGATCCTCCAGATTGGCCCGCTTGATCCCCAACACGGACCCAGCATGTCACCAGACATCTGAGTGCTGATCCGCCGCACCTCCCGGTAGCCCTTCCGCTGCGCGCATTGGCAGACGCACGGCTGAGGGTCCGTACGTGGGGCCGGCTTATGAGAAGCAGGTCACGTGGTACATGTGGCCGCTGCCGAACAGCCCGAGGGCTGGCAAGTGATGCAGCCTAAGTCATCGATGACTAGGTCAAACGATGGAGCTGGCGGGGGACTCGAACCGCCAACCACCTGTTTACACGGTCCGGGCACTAGGTACAGGGACGTTCACCTACGCCTTTGGTCGGGCTTAACGGAGCCGAGAAAGCGCCTGAATTCGGGCCACGCGAAGATCGGGCACGCCGTTGCCCACGCCTATCGGTTCTCCTTATCGTGGAGGGCAAGCGCCAGGCCGGTCCACGACTGAGGGATAGCTCCGAGCCCACGGCCGCTCTCGGGGTTCCAGTATTCCGCCCATCCGCTCTGTACCGCAGCGACCACGGTGTTCTCAGCCAACGCGGCCGATTGCTCGTTGCGGCCCCATCTGCGCTGGGCCAGCCAGAGCAGGTAATTCAAGTGCGGCCAGGAGGCGCCCCTCCAGTACATGTCCGGGTCGTACGCGGGGTGGGTGCGCGCGACGTTGCTCGGCCCGAACGGCGCGCGGAAGCGGTCCGGGAGATCCAGCTGGGAGAGCGCTGCAGCGGCTCGGGCCCGGTCGTCCGTGACGAGGGCTCCCATAACACCGTCGCTGATCGGTACCCGGACGGAGGGTCCGCCGCCGAGCACGGCGAGATCGCGCCAGAGCCCCTCCGTGTCGTCCCAGAGGTGCTCGTCGATGGCGTCGCTGAGAAGACGGCTCCGGCGAGCCAGGTCGGCGTTGCCGACGACGTGGGCGAGCTCGGCCATGTTGAACGCGACGTACGCGTTGAAGGCGGCAGGGCAGGCTACAAAGGTCGTGGACCACGCAGCGGCGCCGTCCTCGTGGAAGCTGAGGTCGGCCATCCGCGCTTTGTTCCACGCGGTCCGGGCTGCGCGATCGTAGTCCCCGGCGGTTCGGCCAGGGGCGCCCCAGTCGTCCCACCGGGGCGAGTGGTCGTTGCCGGCCTCCCACGGGTGGACGACGAACAGCAGGCCGAGATCGGTGCGCCGGTGGGACCATAGCCAGTCCATGCCGCGCTGTGCTTGGGTGAGCGCCGCGGTTGGGAGGTGGAAGCCGTGATCCTGCAGGACCCGGGCCGCGTGGCCGTACATCGGGGGCTGAGTGAGTGACGACGTTTCGTCAAGCGGTCCGAGCCACGTGTCAGGCGGCTGTCCGCCGTAGCGCATGTGCGGCACCAGTCCTTCCGGCAGCTGGCCCGCGAGGACGGCAGCAAGCTCCCGTGATGCACGAGGGTCTCCGAGGTGTGCCCAGATGATGGCGTGGAAGCATGAGTCCCACAGCCATAGGTGCGGGTAGGTCGTGCGGTTTGGTAGGCAGAACCCCCTCTCATCGTCCCAGTGCGACTCCAGGAGAGATCTCACCTGGTCGCGCAGTGAGCTGGTCGATACCGTCAGGGGTGTCAGGGTCCGAATCTCCTCATAAAGCAGCAATCATGCCCGATGGTCACCTTGTTCCCGCCCTCGAGATTGGAGGTACGCACGTCACTGCTGCTGTCGTCGACCTCGACGGTGGCTACGGCCCTGTCCTCCACCATGTCCGGAGAGCCGATCTGGTTGCCTCCGAGGCGGCGGAGGACGTCGTGCAGCGCATTGTTGACTGTGCCGAGGCGATCGGAGCGCCCCTCGGCAGACCCTGGGGGGTGGCTGTGCCGGGGCCGTTCGACTACGACCACGGCGTGGCCTTATTCAAGGACGTAGACAAGTTCGACGCGCTGCACGGCCTGGACCTGGGCAAGATTCTCCTGCGGCGACTGCCGTCGGCACCGCTGAAGGTCCGGTTCGTCAACGACGCGGAAGCCTTCCTGCGAGGGGAGTCCCTCGCTGGTGCGGCGCGCGGTCACAACCGTGCGGTCGGTCTCACCCTCGGCACCGGCATCGGCTCGGCGTTTCTCGCCGACCAGGTGATGGTTCGCGGGGGGCCAACCGTGCCGCCCTCGGGCCACATCTACCTCATTAGGGTGGGCGGTGTGCCTCTCGAGGACGTCGTGTCCAGCCGGGCCATCACGAAGCGGTATGCCGCGTTAAGCGGCGATACTTGCGACGCTCGGGAGGTAGCCGCGCGAGCCAAGGCGGGCGACGCTGCCGCTGCCTTGGTCTTCGAGTTTGCCTTCCTCGCCCTGGGCAAGGCAGTCGGCCCGTGGTTGACCCGCTTTGCCGCTTCCGTAGTCGTCGTGGGCGGCTCCATCGCGCGTTCCTGGGAGCTAGTCGCGCCGCCGCTCGAGCGGGGATTGCATCTGGCAGCCAGATCTCCCAGTCGCACACAGGTGGCACCCGCAGCGAACCCCCATCAGGCACCGCTGATTGGTGCAGCCTGGGCGGCCGTCCACCCATCCACGCCGGACCTGCTTGAACAGTAGCTGTGCCGAGTCCCCGTCGTCCTCGCCAGCCGTACCAGATGGCCGCGCCCACTGCAACATACGACCTTCTCCCGTCCTACCCGGTCGTCGGCGGGACAGAAGGTCGCGGCTGGGGCGATGTGGTCGACAGCCTCCCACGAGGTGTACGCACGCTGGCCGTTGACGGACCGGCGGTGCTCGACTGGGACAGCGTCAACCGGAGCCTCAGTGTCGCGCTAGCCGGAAACCGGCGCATCACCACGGTGGACATGAGGCGTGTCGTGCTGCCGTGGGACGACGTGCAGGCCTTGACCGAGTCCGCGCAGCTGAGGGCCGACCCGGACTTCGCCAGGCTTGCCGGCGGCTCCCTGGCGGACCTCATCGACCTGGACGCCTTGTCGGCTGTCACGGGGGCGAGCAGCAGGAGTGCCCCATGGCTGCGACTGGTTATCGGTCCTGGGGCGGCGCTGTCTCGACCGGACGTGTTGTGGTGGGCCGACCTGCCCAAACGCTACGCAGAGACTGCGATTTCCGCAGGCAACGGACGCAACCTGGCTCAGCCTGCTGGACTGCCGCCGAGCCTCAGACGGCTCTTCTATGTCGACTGGCCGCTGTTGGACCGCCATCGCGACGAGTATGCGCCGAACATCGACCGCTGGATCGACACTCAGGACCTGGCCGCCCCGACCTCGATAGACGGCGTCGCGCTACGCGCCACATGCACCCGGCTGGCTCGACAGCCGTTCCGCACGCGTCCGGTGTTCAACAGCACCCCGTGGGGCGGCCACTGGGCTCAGCAGCACCTGGGTCATAACCCTGGTGCACCCAACACCGCCCTCGGCTATGAGCTGATCGCCCCGGAAAGCGGCGTGCTGCTGGGTCAGATCGCGAACCTCCTTGAGGTCCCGTTCCAGATGATCGTGTCGCTGGCGCCGGAGGACATCCTCGGCCCATCCGTACATGACGTCTTCGGGACGTCATTTCCCATCAGGTTCGACTACCTGGACACCATGGGCGGCGGGAACCTCTCGGTGCACTGCCATCCGCGAGATGACTACATGCGCACGGTGTTCGGATGGCCGTACACCCAGCACGAGAGCTATTACGTGATGGCCAGCTCCGAAGGCGGCAAGGTCTTCCTCGGCCTCCGCGATGACGCTTTCGTGGAGGAGTTCGAGCGCCGCGCTCACGAAGCCAATGCCCGAGGCATCGAGTTCGACATCGAGGCGTTCGTCCAAACGTTTCCCGCAGAGCCGCACCAGCTCTTCCTCGTCCCGGCCGGGACCCCTCACGGCAGCAGCGCAGGAAACGTGGTCCTCGAGGTCAGCGCCACGCCGTACCTATACTCACTGCGGTTCTACGACTGGCTGCGACGCGACCGAGCCGACCGGCAGCGCCCGGTGCACGTCGACCACGCCTTCCGCAACCTGGACATCAGCCGAGTCGGAGATGCGGTGAGGCAGCACCTCGTACAAACACCCCGAACCGTGACGGAAGGCGACGGATGGCGCGAACAGCTTCTCGGTGCCCTTCCCGAGATGTTCTTCGAGGTCCGCCGAGTCAGCGTCGGCCCCGACGCCCACGCCGACCAGGACACTGAAGGCCGGTTCCATGTGGTCACCCTCGTTGAGGGTGGCCCGGCCATGATCGAGTATGCGACGGTCGGGCTCCATAACCTTGCCTACGCCGAGACGTTGGCAATACCGGCGGCAGTTGGCGCATATCGGGTACACAACCGCGGGCGCGCTCGCCTGCGGATCGTCAAGTCGGTGGTGTCAGCGACATGATCTGGCGGGGCAACGGCCGCCGCGGCCTATACCCGGCCGATCTACACACCCAGTCGAGTCTCTTCCACGACCTGAGGCACACCAGTGACCACCTTGCGGCCGCGTCCGGTGCGAGTACTGGGAGCTGATGGGTCGGTTGGGCCACGAGAGCATGCGGGCCGCGCATGATCTATCAGCACCGAACGGCGGCATGGGACAGGGTGATCGCCGATGCTCTGGACGCCATGATCCGGGCAGCTGAGTGCCAATCGGGCACATTTTGGGCATGTTTTCGGCACGGCAATCGCCCCCGTGCGCTCACGGCTGTCCCTGAATGACTGACACTCGCCGTGCGTAATGGCCCGGTAATGGCCCAGGGCGGGGGGCCTACCCGCCCGCAGCCACTCAACGATCTGAGGTCAAGCTGACCGGAACAGCGCGGTAGACGATGGCGTCCGGTTCGGGCGGGGTCGCTCCGGGCGTAGGGTGAAACCACCGAGGATGCTTCTGCTGACACCTGATCGGCGGTCCCTGGCGATCACCATCCGGCCCTACTGACGGGCCTGTACGGAGTCGAAATGAACTCTGCCTCTTCCACCCTTGACATCGACGAGGCCGCCGCGGATCTTTGCCCGGCCTGCAAGCATCCGCTGGTCACACATGACGCGATCAGTGCGCGCTGGTGCGCCGCCACCAAGCTCGGGATCGGCCGCCGCGAGTGCATCTGCTCCGGTGCGCTGGCAAGAGCACGCGTCCTCACCCACTACTGAGCCGACGAGCTCTGCCCGAGGGGGCTGTCACAATTCTGGTAACCGAGCGCATGGCGCTGACCCGTACGAACTGGCCGGATGTTGATGATGTCGTAGCGCTCAACGCGGATACCGAGGTGATGCGCTATCTCGACGATGGTCGGCCGATGACGGCGGCTCGGGTCCTCGCCGAAGAGATGCCACGACTGATGGCGCACAACGACCGCACTGACCGGCTCGGGTCCTGGGTTGCCCGTGACCGCGGGACCGGCAATTTCCTGGGTTGGTTCATGATCACACCGGTCGATGAGCCACTTCGGACCGTCGAGTTGGCCTACCGGCTCCGACGCAGGGCGTGGGGGCGGGGATACGGCATCGAGGGGATGCTTAGCATGATCGAGATAGCCCGCGCCGCGCAGGTGTCGACCGTTATCGCCACCACGTTGGCCGTGGACTTCGTCTCGCGTCGACTGATGGAGAAGGCGGGCCTGAATCTCGTCCAGACGTTGGTCAGTGAAACCAAAGGGCCGACCGCGGCTGCCGCGAGCCGCGAGGTCGACTACGCACTCGACCTGACCATGGAAGCAACGTAGCCGGCATCGCACAAGACTTGGAGCCAGCCGGAGTCTCCTGGCTGAACATTCCTTTTGCGTGTCCAAGTCCTTCTACGCGCAGGCTGGCAATGTCGGGCAGCAGGAACTGTTGCTGGCGTCCCGATCCCACGCGGGCCGCGTTGACCTGCCGCGTTGACCTGTATCGAGGCTTTCGTCGATAGTGGACAAAGCGGGGGGCGTGTCTGCCGGATCCAAGGAGGGCATCATGAGCTCGACTGCCTACCCACCACTTTCCGTCGCTTACCCACTTTCCGTGCGAGGCTTTTTCGATCAGCCCAGCAGGGCGTTGTGGCTGGTCAAGTGGCTACTGTTGATCCCGCACTACATCATTCTGGCTTTTTTGTGGCTGGCGTTCTGGATCGTCACCGTGATCGCTTTTTTCGCGATCCTGTTTACGACTCGGTATCCGAGGGGTTTGTTCGACTTCAACGTCGGGGTGATTCGGTGGTCTTGGCGGGTGAGCTTCTACGGCTACACAGCGCTGGCGACCGACCGGTACCCGCCGTTCACTCTGGCCGATGTCGCGGACTATCCAGCGAGGCTGGACCTCGAGTATCCGGAACAGCTGAATCGTTGGCTGCCGCTGGTCAAGTGGTTGCTCGCCTTCCCGCAGTACATCCTCGTCGGCGCGCTTGTCGGTTCCGGTTATGTCGTGGCGACGAGCATGCAGGACAATCGCGTCGTAGCTATTCCACCCCCAGCCTGATCGGCGCGTGTGTGCTGATCGCGGCCATCGCCATGTTGTTCACTACCCGTTATCCCCCTGGCCTTTTTGATTTGGCACTTGGAATCAATCGGTGGAGCTACCGGCTGCTGGTTTATGTGGCCTTGATGACAGACCGGTACCCACCGTTCCGGCTCGATCAGGGCAGCATCGATATCGAACGCCCGCCCCAACCCCCTGAGACCAGCGAAGCCTGGCAAGTAGAGCAGCCACCAGGGTACGTGCCGGAGGCCGAGCGAGGGTAGGCGCTCGAGCTGGGTCCTGAAGGGCTGAACCTGACATACCAGGCAGGACCACAACACTCGGCATAACCAGATGCTGGGGATGCCTACCACCCATCACCCGCGCAATCTCCGAGATCGACACACCCTCCGACCGCCGCAGCCGACGGATCTCAGCCCAATCCTCCACGATCAGCACCTGCTTCCTCCCCGGCTCGATTGCGGCCAGGGTCAAGGAGAAGCTGGTCAAAATTCAGCTGCCGCACCGTGCTCAGTATTCAGTTGCCGCTGACAAGTCTGAAGACCACGAAAGAACCCACCCGACACGACCGCAACGGCCTCCGAGCACGGCAAGGTGTCAAGCACCTACCGGAACGACTGTCGCCCAGGAACCGGAACTGCGTCCCCAAGCTGTCAACCAGCTACTGGAACCCGATGGTCAAGCATGAACCGGAACTGCACACACCCCGACAGTCGCTCACACCCCGACCAATCGCGAGGTAGCTGTCAGTTGCTGTCAAACCCTTAGTTACGCAATGTGATACCCGAACAGAATATGCCTTCTGACTAGGTCAAACGGGTAGAGCTGGCGAGGGGACTCGAACCCCTAACCACCTGCTTACAAGAGGAGTCAAGCGGTTCGGTCTGGTGCGCTCCCGGGTGCTTGTGAGCGCGAAAGGCCGTCGAGCCTGCGGACGGATGGGCCCACTTACGCCCTCATGCGCCACGACAAGCTTGGGTCGTCTAGTGCTGCGGATCCCGAGCCGCTAAACCCGTGCATTAGGAGAACACTGCTACCAATCCTGCTTGGAACGCGGGAGGCACGATTGCGCAATGGGTGCAGTCCAGTACCTGGTGTGACACCTTGAGACCCGCGTACGCCCGGCTGGTGAGGGTGTCTAGGAAACGCTCCAGAGTGGCGCCTTCTGAGTCCGATTTCTCCATCACGAAGTGGAGGCGAACGGGCAGGCGGTCATGCTCACGGGCATAGTTCGCCTCGTCGTCGAAGTTCGGGCCGGAACTCGCGATGACGTAGCGATGGAAGACGTGCGGATCCCGAAAGAGGG
>Ga0126312_10002212_pt1 | contig 12988 bp, 16 predicted proteins | sample Plot104A_FD_92537 | JGI IMG/M metagenome (GOLD analysis project Ga0126312, IMG submission 92537) | Serpentine soil microbial communities from UC McLaughlin Reserve, CA, USA - Plot104A | ecosystem: Environmental > Terrestrial > Soil > Grasslands | place: USA: UC McLaughlin Reserve, Lake County...
CGCGGCCGCCGTGCTGGCGATCGCCGACGCGCGCGGCGAGGACGTGATCTCCCTCCAGGAACGCATCGATGCTCAACCGCGAACGGCGTAGGGTCGTAGAAGCCGCAACAGTCGGCCCCTACACGCTCTTGCGGGTCAAGCGGGGGACTCTGGATCCCGGACGCCCCGGGCAGTTCTTCATGCTCGAGGCACCGGGCCGGGTCCTGCCGCGCCCGATGAGCCTGTGCCTGGCGCCGACCGGCGAGCTCGCCTTCCTCTTCGAGCCGATCGGCCCCGGAACGAGGGCGCTCGCCGAACTGGAAGCCGGCGACGAGCTCTGCATCCTCGGGCCGCTTGGCAACGGCTTTCGCCTCGATGTCGAGCGGCCGCTGCTCGTCGGCGGCGGGATCGGCATCGCGCCGCTCCCTTATCTGTCGGCGGCGCTTGACGCACCGCCGACAGTGATTGGCTTCAGGTCCTCCGAGTACGCAGAAGCAGCGTCGTTATTGCCTCACGCGGATGTGGTAATCGATCCGACGCTGGTGACGGACGTCCTTGCGCCGGGGTACAACGTGCTCGCCTGTGGGCCGGAGCCGATGCTCGAGGCAGTCGCTGCGATAGCGCCCGGAGCCCAGCTCTCCTGGGAGGCGCCCATGGCCTGCGGCTATGGGGCGTGCTACGGCTGCGTCGTCGAGGTCGACGGCCGGTACAAGCGCCTCTGCGTGGAAGGGCCCGTCCTTGCTGCTTAACGCCTCCGGCTGCCTCGACGCGCTGACCGCTCCCGACGTCGCCCGTTCGTTCGATGCGTTCGTGACTAAGACGGTGACACCAGAGCCGCGCGAGGGAAACGAGCCGCCCCGGATTACCGAGACGGACCACGGGATGCTGAACTCGATCGGCCTCCAGAACCCAGGCCGCGACCGCTTCCTCGCCGACGTGCTACCGAGGTTGCGAGAGCTCGAAATTCCGCTCTGGGTGTCAGTGGGCGGCTTTTCCGCCGGGGACTACGGAGAAACGTGCGCAGAGCTTGCCGACGTCACGATCGAGCTGAATCTTTCGTGCCCGAACGTGGACGAGGCGCCGGAATCGGCCGCCGAGATCGTCTCGGCCTGCCGCGCCAGGAGCGCGCTGCCCCTCTACGCGAAGCTGTCTCCGCAGCTCCCCGACGTCGCCGCGGCCGCACGCGCCGTCGAGGCCGCGGGCGCCGACGGGCTCTCGCTTGTGAACACCCTGCACGGCCTCGCCCTCGACGAGCGGACGCTGCGACCGCGTCTCGGACGGGGCACGGGAGGCTATTCCGGCCCGGCGCTCAAGCCCATCGCCCTGGCCGCCGTCTACGCCTGCCGGCGCGCCACCAGCCTGCCGATTGTGGGCATGGGCGGGGTCTCGAACGGACGCGACGCGCTGGAGTTGATCGCAGCCGGCGCCACCTCCGTGGCGCTAGGCACGGTGCTCTTCAGCGACCCGTCGGCGCCGGTCCGGGTGCGGCAGGAACTCCTGTCCGCGGCCGAAGCCGCCGGCCTGACCGATCCCTGGATAGCGGTTGGGATTTCACACGAGGCGGCGGTGCCAGGCGTGACAACAGAAAAAACGCCTGCATTTCTCGCGAATTGACCGCCCTGGACAAGCTGTTAGTATCACGCGCCGTGGCGTCCGTGAAGACTCAGGCCCAGGCGCCGGCCCGGTCTCGCGACCAACGGATGGACGCGCTGAAGCGCGCCAACGACATCCGCGTCAAGAGGGCACAGCTGAAGCGAGACCTGAAAGACGGCCAGGCGAGGATCGAGGAGATCCTGCGCAAGCCCCCGGAATACGTGGCGACGGCCAAGGTCTTCGACATCCTCATGGCCGTCCCCAAATTCGGCCGCGTCAAGGCCGGACGGTTCCTGACGCAAGCGAGGATCAGCCAGTCGAAGACCGTAGGAGGTCTCTCGGACCGCCAACGGGCCGAGCTCATTGGCCTCTTCCAGCGGTAGCGAGTCGAAGGGCCCTCCTAGGCCGGTCATCGTCGTCACCGGAACGTCGGGTGCCGGGAAGGGCACGATCGAACGGATCCTGCTCGAGCGCCATCCCGAGCTCGAGCTCGCGGTTTCGGCAACGACGCGCGAACGGCGGCCGACCGAAGTCCACGGCAAGGACTACTGGTTTCTGTCCGACGAGGAATTCGACCGGCGCCTGGCCGAGAAAGGGTTCCTCGAATACGTGACGTTTCCCTGGGGCCAGCGCTCCGGGACGCTCCTCTCGGAGATCGATCGCATTCGCGCGGGGGGATGCGTGCCGCTCCTCGACCTCGAGACCGACGGAGCGCTCTACGTCCAGAAGAAGGTTCCCGGCGCCGTGACGATCTTCGTGACGGCTCCGACCTTCGAGGAGCTCGAGCGCCGCCTGCGAGCGAGGGCAACCGAGAGTGCGGGCGAGATCGGCGAACGCTTGGCGCTCGCGCGCGAGCAGCTCGGGCTGGCGGAGGAATTCGACCACGTGATCGTCAACGACGAGCTCGACCGCGCCGCCGCCGAGGCCGAGGCCATCGTCCGCGCCGAGATCGGGGCGGGCACCAGCTACCATTGAGCTCGTGATCTACCCGAGAATCGACAAGCTGCTCGCGAGCGTCCCGGAACGCTACGGCCTGGTGCTCGTGGCGGCCAAGCGCGCCAGGCAGATCAACAACTACCATCACCAGCTCGGCGAAGGCACGTTCGAGGACTTTCCGCCGCCCCTCGTCGAGTCCCGCTCGAAGAACTACCTGACGATCGCCCTCGAGGAAGTCGCCGAGGGCAAGATCAAGCACGACTACAAGAGGTAAGTCGCGCCCATGGCGCGGGTCCTTGTCGGGGTCACCGGCGGGATCGCCGCCTACAAGGCGTGCGAGCTCGTGCGTCGGCTGATCCGCGGGGGCCACGAGGTGATCCCGCTCGTCACGCCCGGTGCGGAGCGCTTCGTCCGCGCCGAGACCTTTCACGCCCTGGCGCGACGCTCACCGAGCGCCGACCCGTACCCTCATCTCGAGAATGCGGACCTCCTCGTCGTTGCCCCACTCACCGCCAGCACGCTCGCCAAGCTCGCGATCGGCCTGGCCGACAATCTCGTGACCGAAGCGGCGCTCGCTCACGAGGGACCTGTCCTGCTCGCGCCCGCGATGAACACGCGCATGTGGCGTCATCCGGCGACCCAGGCGAACGTCGACGTGCTTCGCAGCCGCGGCGTCGAGCTGATCGGTCCCGACGAGGGCGAGCTCGCGGAGGGCGAGCACGGGATGGGGCGGATGTCGTCTCCGGAGGTGATTTTCGCCCGCTGCGAGGAGCTCTTGAGCGCGTGACTCGACTCGCTGGAAAGACCGTCGTCACCGCCGGCGGCACCCGCGAGCCGATCGACGCCGTGCGCTTCATCGGCAACCGCTCATCCGGGCGAATGGGCGTGGCGATCGCGGCCGAGGCGCAACAACGCGGCGCCGAGGTCACGTTGATCGCCGTCAACCTCACCGTCGACGAACCGGAAGGCGTCGACGTCGTCGAGGCGCCCACCGCAGCCGACGTGGCGCGGGAGACACTGGCGCGTGCGGACGCGGACGTGATCGTGATGGCGGCGGCCGTCGCCGACTACCGGCCGGCCGATCCGATCGAGACAAAGCGAGCCAAGGACGACCGGCCGTGGCGGCTGGAACTCGAACCGACGGCCGACGTCCTGCGCGCCCTTGCCGAACAGCGGGCAAACGGCGGCATCATCGTCGGCTTCGCCGCGGAGGCGGGAGAAGACGGGCTCGCTCGGGCCCGCGAGAAGCAGGCGCGGAAGAAGGCGCATCTCCTCGTGTACAACGACGTGAGTGCCGCAGGAGTGGGGTTCGATGCAGCCGAGAACGAGGTCGTGATCATCTCCGAGGAAGGCGAGCGCCACGTCGCGCGCGCCCCGAAGGAACGCGTCGCCGCAGAGATCCTCGACGACGTCGAACGGCTGTTGGGGGGGAACGGTGGCTGAGCGACAGGCTGAGGAGCGCCCGGTCTCGGTCTCGACATCCAGCGATGCGCTGAGCCGCGTGACGACGAACGTCGCGCGGGTGGTGCATGCACCGGAGAAGACGCTCCGCTTGAGTGTCATCTGCCTGATCAGCGAGGGTCATTTGATCATCGAGGACTTCCCCGGCGTGGGGAAGACGATGCTCGCGAAGGCGCTCGCCCGGTCGATCGACTGCTCGTTCTCGCGGATCCAGTTCACGCCCGACCTGCTTCCCTCGGACGTCACAGGGGTGAACGTGTTCGACCAGCGTTCGAACGAGTTCGAGTTCCGTCCCGGGCCGGTCTTCGCCAACATCCTGCTCGTCGACGAGATCAACCGGGCCTCTCCGAAGACCCAGGCGGCACTCCTCGAGTGCATGCAGGAGAACCAGGTGACCGTCGACGGCGTCACCTACCCGCTCGGGCGGCCGTTCATGGTGCTCGCGACCCAGAACCCGATCGAGTACGAGGGCACGTACCCGCTGCCCGAGGCACAGCTCGATCGGTTCACGATGCGGCTCGCGATCGGCTACCCGCAGCTCGCCCAAGAGGCCCGAATGTTGAGCGAACAGACGAGTGATCCGCCGCTCGAGACTCTCGAGCCGGTGGCGAGCGCGGCCGAGATCACGGCGGTGATCGACGACGCGAAGCGGGTGTTTGTGGAGGAAAGCGTCAACCGCTACGTAGTCGCGCTGCTCCGGCACACGCGGAGCGACGCGCGGCTGTATCTCGGTGCCAGTCCTCGGGCCGGGATCGCGCTCCTGCGGGTCGCGAAGGCGCGGGCCCTAGCAGACGGGCGCGAGTACGTCCTGCCCGACGACGTCAAAGCCGTGGCAGTGCCCGTGCTCGCCCATCGGCTGATCCTCGGGCCCGAGGCGCGGGCGGCCGGCCTGTCCGCGGCCGATCTCGTCGCCGAGTCGGTCGAGCACACCCCCGTCCCGGTCTAGATGACCCGGCGCGGCCGCCTGACGCTCGCGCTCGGGCTCGGGACCTACCTGGCGGCCTGGGCCTTCGGAGCGCAGGCGCTCTACACGCCGGCCGTCGGGCTCGTGCTCGCGGTCGGTGCCGGGCTGGCGTGGACGCGTTTGCTGTCGCGACCGCTCCGTCTACACCGCTCGGTCGATCGCGACGAGCCGATCGAGGGAGACGACATCGTCGTCCGCATCGAGCTGAGACCCGACGGCGGCGGCGTGCTTCCGGGCAGCGTCGTTCTCCATGACCCTGCGGGCGGCCTCGGCGTCCGGGATGTGGCCGTCCCCCGGGACGGCAGGCAGCTGACGACCGCCTACCGGATCGAGCAAGCGCCTCGCGGCAGGTACCGGTTCACCGGCGCCGAGGTCTCGATCGAGGATCCGTTCGGGCTCTCCCGGCATCAGCAGCGTTTGCCGGACACGGGCACGATCGTGGTCTACCCGCGGCTGACGAAGCTCGCGGCGCTCTTCTCGGAGCGGGGGCTCCGGTCACACGGGGGCGGCCGCATGCTCCTCCGCCGGCCGGCGGGATTCGAGCTCCACAGCGTCCGCGCGTATCAGGACGGAGAGTCGCTGCGCCGGGTGCACTGGCCGTCGACGGCCCGGCGCCGGCAGCTCATGGTCAAGGAGCTCGAGGACGCTCCGCGAGACGAGGTCGCGGTCTTGCTCGACGCTCAGGCCGGCTTCGCCGCCGGAGCTCGGCCCGAATCGAGCTTCGACGTCCAGGTTCGAGCCGCGGGCTCGATCCTCTGGACGCACGCGCGGCGCGGGCGCCACGCGCGCCTCCTGGTAACGAGTGCGGAGGCGGAGACCGTCTCCCTTCGTGCCTACGAGCGCGACTGGGCCCGCGCGATGGAGGCGCTCGCCGCGGCCGAGCAGAACGGGCGCAGGCCCCTGGAAGGCTTTCTGAGCGACCCGTCGGGAATCGCCGACCGCGCCAGCGACGTCGTCGTCGTCACGCCGGCGCTACGGCCCGCCCTCGTCGAGGCTCTGATCGCACGCGCGGTCAGCCGCCAGCACATCTCGGTCGTCTATGTCGACCTGCCCAGCTTCGCCGGTCGTGAGCGCCGCGCGGTCGGCGTCGACGCCGCCGCGCTTCGACTCGAAGCGGCCGGGGTGCCCGTGGCGTTCGTACGCCGGGGCGACAACCTCGGCGCCGTCCTTGCCGCGACTACAGAGGGTGCCGCGCTTGGCTAGGACGGCGCTGCTGGCCCTGCTTCCCGCTGCGTTGATCGCGACCGGCTGGCGGCAGCTCGAGCTGCCGCCCGAGGGTCGCGAGCTCGGCCTGGTAGCGCTCTTCGGCATCGGCGTCGCACTGCTCCCGCGCCGCTCGCTCCAGATCGTGGGCGCGGCCGGCGCCTGCCTCCTCACCGTCCACCTCGCCTTCGGTCTCAGACCGGTGCGGGGCATCTTCTCGGGGTTCGCCAACGGCGTCGTCGACTTCTACGAGATCACGATCCCGTTCCGTCCCGGCGACCACCCGCGGATGCACGGGGTGCTGCTGCTTGCGGTCTTCGCCTTCACGCTCACCGCCTCGCTCGCGATCACGCGGCGCCGCGCCGTCCTGGCCGCCGCGGTCACCTTCGTGGGCGCGGCGTGGCCCGTGACGCTGATTCGGGATGCACCGTCGACTGCGCGGGGTGTATTGCTGCTGCTGGCCGCGCTGATCCTCCTCGCGGCGCTACGCGGGCCGGAACCTCGGCGAGGCGCCGGCCAGGCGGTCCTCGTCGGAGCAGGCGTCGTCCTTGCCGCGTTGATCGCCGTCAGTACGCCCGCGGTCGCGAAGGGCGGCTTCCTGAACTGGGAGCAATGGGAGCCGTTCACGAGGCCCGTGAAGCGCGTCGACGTGTACTACGTCTGGGACTCGGACTACAACGGCATCCGCTTCCCCAAACGCTCGACGACGGTCCTGACGATCAAGGCACCGCGCGCCGCCTCCTACTGGCGCGCGACGACGCTCGACTCCTTCATCGACGACCACTGGATCGAGCAGTCGGTCACGACCCTGCCGATCTCGGTCGACGACCGCGACGCACTGCTCGCGGATCCGCTGCTCCCGCCCCGTGCACAAAACCCGGAGAACTGGATGCGCCAGGAGGTGACGGTCCGCGCGCTCCGCGATCGCCATCTCGTGGGAGCGACCGTCCCGATCGCCTTTGAGCGCGGAGCTGCCCGGGAGTACTCACCTGGAGTGGCCCATGTCGGGCAGCTCCGGCCCAACCAGGAGTACGAGGTCTGGAGCTGGGTGCAGCAGCCACGCCCGCGGGAGCTCGCCGACTCGCCGGCCGACTATCCGGCCGAGATTGCCGACGACGGGGAGTTCCTGACCACGCCCGTCGGGAACGTGCCGCCCTTCGGAACCCCCGAACGCGACGAGGTTGTTCGCGGGCTGGCGCGCCAGCCGTTCGCAGATCCGCGCTACAACGAGCTCTTCGACGTTGCCCTGGACGTGGTTCGGGGGGCGAGGAGCCCGTACGCGGCGGTGGTCGCACTCGAGACGTGGTTCCGCTCCGGCCTATTCGCCTACGACGAGTCGCCCCCCGTGCGGCGAAACGTCCCGCCGCTGATCGCGTTCGTCACCCGAGACCGCAGTGGGTACTGCCAGCACTTCGCGGGTGCGATGGCGCTCATGCTGCGCTATCTCGGGATCCCGGCCCGCGTCGGCGCCGGTTTTACCACGGGCCGCTACAACGCCGAGCGCGGCGAGTGGACCGTCTCGGACACCAACGCGCACACCTGGGTCGAAGCGTGGTTCGCAGGCTATGGCTGGCTGCCGTTTGATCCGACACCTGGTCGGGGCCGACTCCTGAGTTCGTACACGGCGTCCTCGCTTTTCTTCGATGTCGGGGGCGCGAGGGACGCGCTTGCGGGCATTAACCCGACTGTGCTTGGAATCCGAGGTCTTAACGACCAGGGCGGCGGCAGCCCGGATGACCGTGTCCGGGGTCTCGATCCGGCTGCCCGTGCTGCTGGAGCGAACCGCGACGGATCGTCGGGCGACGGCGGGGTCACGGGCAGCCTGATCGGCCTCCTCCTGCTGCTCGCGACAGCCCTAACAGCCGCGCTCTGGGCGCTCAAGCTGCTGCGTCGCCGTGCCCGCTATCTCACCCGCGACCCGCGCCGTCTGGCCGGCGCAGTCCGGCTCGACCTCGTCGATTTTCTCGTCGACCAGCGCCTTCCGATCTCGGCGAGCGCGACGCCACACGAGGTGGGCGACGAGCTCGAGCGGTCGGTCGGGGTCCACGGGGAACGCCTCGCCGAGGCGCTGGCCGAAGCGCGCTACGGCCCTGAAGGCGGAGCGGAGGTGGCGGTGGCCCGCGCCAGGCGAGAGCTTCGCGCCGTCCGCCGCAGGATTCGCGGTCGGCTCGGTCTCGGGGACAGGGTCCGCGGGCTACTCTCCCTTCGGTCGCTGGGCCTCGGTTCGGGCTGAACGTCGAGGCTGTCGTCATCGCCGCCGGCGAGGGCCGGCGCCTCCGCCCGCTGAGCGAGCGGTGGCCCAAGCCGATCCTCCCGATCGACGGGAAGCCGGTGATCGCAACGCTGCTCCACGAGCTCGAGGCCGCGGGCGTGAGTGCAGTCACGGTCGTCGTCGGCCACCTCGGCGACCAGGTTCGCGGCTTGCTCGCGGGGCTCGATGTTCGCTTCGCCGAGCAACCGGAGCCGCTCGGCTCGGCCGATGCGGTGCGTCGGGCGGTCGATGCGGGTGTCGCTCCGCCCTTACTCGTCACGGTCGCCGACACCGTCTACGAGCCGGGCGATCCACGCCGCTTCGTCGAGGCGTGGGAACGGTCGGGAGCCGCCGGCGCGCTGGCGCCGCCGCTCTGGGGCATCGGGGCGGAGCTCCTGCGGTTCCTCGACGACCTCCCCGGGCCGCCGTTCGAGCTCCAGACGGCCTTCGAGCGCGCCCGTACGGCCGGAGTCGATCTGACCTCGGTCGAGCTGGGCCCGACGCGCGCGCTGACCGAGCCCGCCGATCTCGTGATGCACAACTTCGTCTACCTTGATTAGCAACGCGATGAGTGAGACCTACGACCTCTTTCAACAGGGCTGGGCACACCTCCGAAAAGGGAGGGCCGCCCAGGCAACGGTCGCCCTCGAGAAGGCGAAGCGGCGCGAGCCGGAGAAGGCCTCGATCCGCGAAGCGCTCGGGATCGCGTACTTCCGCATCCAACGCTGGGCCGAGGCCGAGACGGAGTTCCGGGCGATGCTGGAGATCTCCCCTGCGGACGACTACGCCCACTACGCGCTCGGGCGGTGCCTCGAGAAGCTGGGCAAGGAGACCGAGGCGAACGGCCACTACAAGCTCGCGAGCTCGCTCCGTCCTGGCAGCGAGCAGTACGCGTCCCGGATCAAAGACCTGAGCTAGTTGCGAGCTGTGGTCCAGCGCGTCTCGTCGGCGCGCGTGGTCGTCGGCGACGAGGTGGCGGGAGAGATCGGTCCTGGGCTGTGCGTTTTGCTCGGCGTTTCTCGGACGGACGGGGAAGAGGAGGTCGAGCGCCTCGCCGGCCGGATTGCGCGGCTACGGATCTTCGAGAACGAGGAGGGGCGCTTCGACCGCTCGCTGCTCGACGTCGGCGGCGAGGCGCTCGTCGTCAGCCAGTTCACGCTGATCGCAGATACCAAACGCCAGAAGGGAACTAGGCCGGACTTCTCACGGGCTGCACCCGCACCAGAGGCAGAGCCGCTTTACGAAGCCTTCTGCGCGGCGCTCCGCGGACTTGGCGTCCCGGTGGCAACTGGACGCTTCGGCGCCCGTATGCGCGTCGAGATCGCGAACCACGGGCCCGTCACGATCGTTCTGGACGCATAAGTCTGTCTGCGCGGGGGCCGCGTGATGGCGCGGCGCTCGCGCCAGCCACAACCATACCGCTGCCGCCGCTGCAGGCTCGAGCGGACGCCGGAAGAGCTCGCCTGGACCTCGCGGCCTCTGCCCCGCCTGCCTCGAAGTCGACCGACGCTTAAGGCGCCGCAAGGCCGGAGCTCGGATCCTCGCCAAGGCGAAGGACCTCGGCACCGTCGAGCGCGACGGCCAGACGTTCCGTGTTGTTGTCCTGTCCCCGAAGAGAAGGACGGGCCGAAAGGTCCGTTGAGCTGTCGCCAACTCGCATGCGGCTGTCCGTCTGGACGGTGCGCCGGAGCGGACCGAGCAATAAGGAGACCGACTGGGCTTCTCGGGCGGATTCCGGCAGTCACCCTGATGTTGTTGGCAAGGACGCGAATCCTGGGGCCGGCGTTACACAGAGCGTTCGGGGAGCGTAAGGACTAGACAGACGTGCGAGATACAGCGTCTCCGGCGCTTCGGCCCTGGGCTCCTACAGGGGAAAGTGTGGGCTGCTCGAGTGCAGCCGCTCGACAGGTCCTAGGCGGTCGATTTCAAGGGCAAACTTAGAGCCGAATGCTCGCGCCTGAACCGACGCCCGCATACACGAACCGCCTTCAGTGTGTCGAGTGCAGCCGCGTCTCGAGGGAGAACCAGCGCGGCTGGACTTCGCGGCTCACCGTCGACGACCGAGGTAGTCGTCTACTGCCCGGAGTGCGACGAGCGAGAGTTCCCCACGCGCAGGCCGCCCCACGCCCGACCGCCGGATAGCTGCCGCTCGTGAATCTTGAACGCCTCAGATACCGAAGTTAGGATCGATCATCGGCCGAGAAAGGTGGGCGAGGTGGGCTCCGGGAAGGTTGCCTTTCCAGCGGTCGCGGTGCTGCTGAGCATCGCAGCACTTGTAACAGGAATTGGACGCGCCTCCCCGAGCTCGCTCGAGCTCGTAATGAACGGATTCCATAGTGCCGCGGGTCCGCCTGAGAAGTTCTCTTTCGGGTTTCGGCACGAGGGACCGTTTACGGCCTCAGCGCCGTTCTGCTCTTCGGGTTACGCGGTCGATCTCGAATTACTGAGCGGCACGGCACTCCGTCAGATCACATGTGCCGATGGAAGCGCAGGCATCACGGTCCGAAAGTACGTCCTTCAAGCCAACGCCCAGTTCACGCACGAAGAGGGCACTTGGACGATCGTCGAGGGAACCGGAGCGTATTTGACCCTCCGCGGGAAGGGGACGTACGTCAGCGACTTCGTGAGCGGCAATCCTGCCGACCACATCACGACGACGTTCCGCGAGACTTGGCGAGGCGTTATTGACTTCGATGTCACGCCTCCGGAGGTCAGCATCTCTCGAGCGAGTGCCAAGCGACTCCGGCGGCCGAAAGGCGCCTACAGCATCCGGATTGCCTTTTCCGCTCGCGACGGCAGCGAGGGGAACGCAGTCTCTTACGTCATCAGCGTGAAGGGCTATCCGGTCTACCGATCGGGCACGACGACCTCCGGGACTGTCTCGACCACGCTCCGAGTGCGCCCGAGTGCGCGTGTGCGGAGGCTCCGGCTCGTTGTCGTCGCCTCCGATCCAGTAGGAAACCAGACCAGGGTGGCAAGGCAGCTGCGGCTTCCGGCCCATCGTCAACGCTAGGCGAAGCAGCCCGAAGCCCGACGACGATCGGTCGAAACGCCCATAAGGCGATACGCTCGGCGTGCCGTTCGGCCCCAGCCGATTCGACGGAAGGGAGGAACCGAATGGCGTTTCTATTCAGGCTCGAGAACGAGGACGGGACGCCCGCCGACACTGGCACACCGCTGTGCCGAATTGGAATCCCGGCGACACGATTCCGCTCGGTCCCTAGTCCGCCGAAAAACGTGTGTACGAACCAGGTGTTCAGCCACGCATGGGCGATCATTGATATCCGCCCCACTACGCCCTAAGATCGGCGAGTTGTAAGTGGGTCTAACTTGGGGGTGGGTATGCGAAAGGCAGCACTGGTGCTCGCCACGACCGCCGCGTTCATGGCCGTCACCACAGGAACGGCGGCGGCAAGCCACTCGTGGAACGACTACCACTGGGCCCGCACCGCGAACCCGCTGGGCCTGACGATCGTGGACACGACGACGCCGGTCTGGACGTCCTACGTCAACACCGCCGTCGCCGACTGGGAGAAATCGAAGGTCCTGGCGCTGACCAAGACTACGGGCACGACGCGCAGGGACTGCGATCCGCTGCTCGGCCAAGTCAAGGTCTGCGCCAACTGGTGGGGCTTTAACAACTGGCTCGGCCTCGCCACCATCTGGATCGACCCGAACCACCACATCGTGCAGGGCAAGGCGGAGTTCAACGACACCTGGTTCAGCACGGCGACGTACAACACCTCGGCCTGGCGGCACCTGGTCGTGTGTCAAGAGATCGCTCACGACTTCGGCCTGGACCACCAGGACGAGACATTCAACAATCCCAACCTCGGGACGTGCATGGACTACACCAACGATCCCGACGGAGGTCCCGGAGGCGCGTCGGAGACCGACCCGAGCAACGAGCATCCGAACCGGCACGACTACGAGCAGTTGGTGACGATTTACACGCACCTCGACTCGTATTCGACCGCGTTGGCCGTGGCGGCCGCCAACCCGGGTCTCGCCTCCAACAAGCGCGCGACGCCCGTCGCCACCGTACGAAACGACCACATCGCGTACTCGGTTGTCACCGATCGCTTTGCCGACGGCAGCGCGAAGGTCACCCGCATCGACTGGGCGCTCCGCTAGCACCAGGCTTCGAAGGCCCTGCCGCCGTCAACCCGAATTCGCGGCAGGGCCTTCGGTGTCAGCGTCAATGTCTACGAGCTGGCTCCGCAGGAGCCGATGGACGCGACGTTCTGCGCACTGTGAGAGATGACGCCGTCGCGACCGTCGGCCGCAGCTGCGTCCCTGCCCAGAAGAAGTGTTGGCGTGGGAGGCGGAGGTTCCCAAGCTCGTCGAGCGCGCTCATCGGCACGGCCTACAGCGGTCGACCTCAATGGGAGAAGCTGTTTCCACCGAGGGAAACGCACGCCGACGAGAAGTGACCGTCGTGCTTGCGGATCCGCGTTCGTCGCATGCCGTCGGCCTGGCCGCCTAAGTAACTGGTTTACCGCCACTGGCACCATCGCCGAGGGGAGCGCGAAATTTGCGGCTTCCACTCCCTCAGTAGCTGGTGAGGCCAGAACGGACTGGGCCAGCGTTGCCCCTATGTC
>Ga0126312_10002214_pt1 | contig 12985 bp, 12 predicted proteins | sample Plot104A_FD_92537 | JGI IMG/M metagenome (GOLD analysis project Ga0126312, IMG submission 92537) | Serpentine soil microbial communities from UC McLaughlin Reserve, CA, USA - Plot104A | ecosystem: Environmental > Terrestrial > Soil > Grasslands | place: USA: UC McLaughlin Reserve, Lake County...
GGTGATCGTCATGCTGTTCGTCGCCGCCGGTGTCGGCACGATCGTCACCTCCGCCGCGCAGACGTACTTCACGGGCTGGACGGGCGAGCGGATCCTGGCCGACCTGCGGAACAAGCTCTTCCGCCACCTGCAGCGGCTGTCGCTCGGCTACTACGAGCGGAACCGCGCCGGCGTGATCATCAGCCGGCTCACGAACGACGTCGAGGCGCTCGACAACCTCGTTACCGACGGCGTGACGTCACTCGTGCAGAACACGCTGACGCTGCTCGGCACCGCGGTGATCCTCTTCTTCCTCGACTGGCGGCTGGCGCTCGCGACGATGACGATCCTCCCCGTCCTCACCCTCGCGACGGCGCTCTTCCGCAAGCACTCCGCGCGGGCGTACCGCCAGGTGCGGGAGCGACTCGGGCTGGTGACCGCGACGCTCGCGGAGGACATCGCCGGCATGCGCGTCGTCCAGGCGTTCACGCGCGAGCGCGAGAACGAACGCAACTTCCGCGACGTCAACCAGCGCTACCGGGACGCGAACCAGCGGACGGTGCTGCTGAACGGCCTCTACTTCCCGTTCGTCGACTTCCTCTCGGCGGCCGCCACCGCGATCGTGCTCGGCTACGGCGGCTACCTCGTCTTCGACGAGAGCATGACCGCGGGGACGCTGTTCGCGTTCGTCGGCTACCTCGCGAACTTCTTCGACCCGGTGCAGCAGCTCTCGCAGCTCTACAACACGTTCCTCGCCGCCGTCGCCGCGCTCGACAAGATCACCGAGGTGCTCGACGAGGAGCCCGAGGTGCTGGACAAGCCGGACGCGATCGACCTGCCGCACATCGACGGGGAGGTCAGCTTCGACAACGTCGTCTTCGGCTACGGGCGGGGCCCCGAGGTCCTGCACGGGATCACGCTCGACGTCCCTGCGGGCACGACAGTTGCGCTCGTCGGCCACACCGGCGCCGGCAAGTCGACCATCGCGAAGCTGCTTGCACGCTTCTATGACGTGCGCGACGGCGCGATCAGGATCGACGGCAACGATCTGCGCGACGTGCCGCAGGCCTCGCTCCGACGCCAGCTCGGCGTCGTGCCGCAGGAGGGATTCCTCTTCGCCGGAACCGTCCGCGACAACATCGCCTTCGCCCGCCCGGGCGCCTCCGAGACTGACATCCTGCGCGCGGCGAAGACCGTCGGCGCGCACGACTTCATCGTCGAGCTCGAGGACGGCTACGACACGAACCTGCAGGAGCGCGGCACCCGGCTGTCGTCGGGCCAGCGCCAGCTCGTCGCGCTCTCGCGCGCGCTGCTCGCAGACCCGCGGATCCTGATCCTCGACGAGGCGACCTCCGCGGTCGACATCGGCACGGAGCGCAAGATCGAGCAGGCGCTTCGTATCCTTCTCGCCGGCCGGACGGCGTTCATCATCGCGCACCGCCTGTCGACGATCCGGAACGCGGACCTGATCGTCGTCCTCGAGCACGGCCGGATCGTCGAGCAGGGAACCCACGCGGCGCTCCTCGCCCGGCACGGCCTCTATACGTCGCTCTACGGCGATTGGGCGCAGGTCGCCTAGCCCCTCGCCCGAGCCGCGCGGCGCACGTTTCGTTGCTACACCCGGCCCGATGTCGTAGGCTCGTTCCGTGGCGGTCGGTGAGGTCCTTCGCGAGGCCTGGGAGCTCTACAAGCGGTTCCTCTTGCAGTTCTTCCTGACCGCGTTCGTCGTCTTTCTCATCCTCGATCTCGTCTCCGCGCTCGCCGGCGCAGCGGCCGGCGACGGGGCCGGCGCAGGGCTCTTCTGGGGGCTGATCGCGCTCGTGATCGGGGTGATCGGGTATTTCTGGGTGCAAGGCGCGCTTGTCGAGCTCGTGCGCGACGTCCGTGACGGGCGTGCCGATCGCACCGTCGGCGAGACGTTCCAGGCGGTGCAACCTCGGCTGCCGGCGCTGATTTCCGCAGGCCTGCTTGCCGGCCTCGGCATCGCCGTCGGGCTCATCCTCCTCATCGTCCCCGGCCTCTTTCTGCTCACGATCTGGTCGATGATCGTGCCCGCGATCGTGATCGAAGGGCGTTCGGCGGGCGAGTCCTTTGGCCGCTCGCGTGAGATCGTGCGCGGCAACGGCTGGAACGTGTTCGGCCTGATCGTCGTCACGTTCCTGCTCGTCGGGATCGCCTCCGCGATCATCCGGCTGCTCTTCTCACCGCTCCCCGACTTCCTCGAGACGTGGCTGGGAGGGCTGATCGCGCACAGCCTCACCGTGCCGTTCGCAGCCGCGGCGCTGGCGACCGCGTACTTCCGGCTCACGGCATCGGAGCCCGCGTCCGCGGACGCGAGGGCGGCCGCGATCGAGCCCGCTCCCTAGCGCGCGCTACTCGCCGATCGCCTTCAGCAGGAGCCGCTTGCGCCGGCGGCCGTCGAACTCGGCGTGGAAGACCTGCTCGCACCGGCCGAGATCGAGCCCGCCGTCGCTGATCGAGGACGGCCTGGTGCGCCGGGGCCTGTCCGGGAGATGTGGCGGGGGCCGCCGCGCGGAGGTTCAACCGGTAGTCGCGGCGTAAGCTTCGTGGCCGTGGCGCTCGACAAGGAGACCGAAGCGCGGATCGAGCAGCCGGTCTCGGAGGAGGCCGAGCGCGAGACCCGCCTCACGCCGGCGCAGGCGGTGGCCGCGATGCGCATCAACGTGCCCGCGCGCGCGAACCGGAAGCTGCGCACGCTGCTCGACCGCGTGAACTCGGACACGCAGATCAAGGGCTGGTGGCACGTCGCGAACGTGAACGCCGTGTCGCGCATGCAGATCAACGACCACTCGTGGGTGCACATCCAGATCGTCACGAACATCTCGCTCAAGCTCCTCCGGCAGCTCACGAAGCACGGGATCCAGCCCGGCGTCGTCCGCGACTACGGTCTGGAGCCCGACGACGCGGAGGTCGTGGTCACCCTCGGCGCGCTCCTCCACTGCGTGGGCATGGCCATCGCTCGCGAAGGGCACGAGGACTTCTCGCTCTTCCTCGCGGAACCCAAGCTGCGCGAACTGCTCGCGGGGCTGTACGAGGAGCCCGACCTGACGGTGATCGTGAGCGAGGTGCTCCAGGCGATCACGAGCCACCGCGACTACGGCCGGCCGCTGACGATCGAAGCCGGAATCGTCCGCGTCGCCGACGCCCTCGACATGGCCGAAGGCCGCTCGCGAATTCCGTTCGAGCGCGGCTCGATCTCCATCCACTCCCTCTCCGCAGCCGCGATCGACGCGGTCGAGATCAAGGACGGCGAAGCGCGCCCGGTCCTGATCGAGATCCTGATGAACAACTCCTCCGGCCTTTACCAGGTCGACGGCCTGCTGAAAGCGAAGCTGCAAGGAAGCGGCCTCGAGCCGTACGTCGAGGTCGTTGCGCACATCGATACCGAGGCCGAGAAGCGCCTGGTCCAGATGTACCGCCTCGAGACGTAGCGCCGCGCTGTCGAGGCGGAATGCGCCGCATTTCGCGCCAGACCTCCACGCTACTATGCGCGCCGACGTCGCTTTGCGGGGTCGTCTAATGGTAGGACGCTCGGCTCTGGACCGAGTAGTCTAGGTTCGAATCCTAGCCCCGCAGCTTCCACAGCCCCGCACAAGGCGGGGTTTTTCGTTCCGAATGCGAGCGATCGAGACCGGCCGCCGCGTCTACCTGCGCAGCCCCCGCGAATCGGACCGCGCCGAGTTCGTGCGCCTGGCGCGCACGAGTCGGAACCTCCACCGGCCGTGGGTCTACGCGCCGGAAACGGGTCGTCAGTTCGACGCGTACCTCGCGCGATCGCGATTCGAGAGCGAGCGCTGCTTCCTCGTCTGCGGGCGTCCCGACAACGAGCTCGTCGGCGTCTTCAACCTCAGCCAGATCGCATACGGCTCCTTTCAGAGTGCGTACCTCGGCTACTACGCTTTCGCACCTTCGGCTGGTCGCGGCTTGATGGCCGAAGCACTCGCGCTCGTTCTCCGGAACACGTTCGGGACCCTGAAGCTGCACCGTCTGGAAGCGAACATCCAGCCGGGGAACCAGGCGTCGAAGCGCCTGGTCGAACGCGCCGGATTCGAGTACGAGGGCTACTCGCCCCGATACCTCAAGATCGGCGGCCGCTGGCGCGATCACGAGCGCTGGGCGATCACGCGCGAGACCTGGCGCCCGACCGCGAACTAACGGCGGGCGAACGTGGCGGTCACGCGCTTGTTGCCGCTCAGCGTGACCGCGCAGGCCGCGGTGCCGCGGCACGCGCCGCTCCAGCCGGCGAAGCGGTAGCCGCGCGCGGCCTTCGCGCGCAGCCGCACCGTTGCGCCCCCGGGGAACGCGTGGCCGCACGCCGCCGAGCAGGCGAGGCCCTCAGGCGTCGAGCTGACGTTTCCCTTGCCGCGAACGGCGACCGACAGCGTCCGCGTCGCGACCGAGAACGCCGCGGTGACGTTCGTGGCACGATCGACCGTCACGAAGCACGGGCTGCGTCCGCTGCACGCCCCGCTCCAGCCGACGAAGCGCGACCCCGGCGACGCCGTCGCGACGAGCTCGACCTCTGAGCCCGCTCCCCACGAGGAGACGCACGTGCGCGAGCAGTAGACGCCGGGAACGTCGCTCTCGACGATCCCGTCGGTGCCCGAGTGCGAGACGGTGAGCTGCTGCTGCGGCTGGTCGAGGCGCACGAGAAACGCCGACTCGCGCCCATCGATCGGCCCGGCGCCCCAGTAATCGTCGCGGCCGGGATCGAGAAAAAGCTGGTCGATCGGCTCGCCCGCGGTGAACGGATACATGATGTCCGCCGTCCGCGGGTTGTCGCACGTGTGCCCGTCGTTCGGCTGCTGGCACTCGTGCAGCGCGCCTCCGCCGACGGCGCCGAAGGAGTGCAGCAGCTCGTGGAACGCCACGGCTGTCGCCATCCCGCCGTCGCCGACGACCTGGCCACAGGCCTGCGCGTACATGATCGCGAACCCCTGCCCCGCGGGCGCGCCGGCGCCCTGCCCGCAGAGGTCGTCGTCGTCGACCCGACCGTCGTAGTAGACGAGGTACTTCTTGTACGCGCTGTTGAATCGGTACGGCGCGGCGGTGAGCGCCGTACGAAGCCGCGTCCACCGGTTTCGCACCGGCGCGTAGCCGGCAGTCGTGCCCGGAAGCGACACGTCGGCGATGTCGAGCTGACTCAGGTCGGTCGCGCAGCCCGGGAACGGGTAGCGGTCCCACCGCGGCGCCCTCGTCGGATCCTCGCGCAGGAACCACGCATTGCCGGTCGCGACATCGGTCGCGATCTTGCTCGCCATCGAACCGAAGTTGTCCGCCGCGTCGCTCGGGTGCGCGTAGATCACCTGGATCGACGGACCGGCGAGAACGTCGGGACGGCGGTCGGTCTGCGTGCGCTGCGAGAGCGCGCAGGACGTCGTCGGAACGGCCGCGCGGGCGGTCGACGGCAACGCCGCGACGAGAACGGCCGCCGAGACGGCCGCCGCGAGCAGACCCGGACCCGAGCGCAAGCACGCAGCGTAGCCGGTGATCCGTCCAGGTTCTAGACGCGCCGGTACCGCGCTTCGACGAAGCAGAAGAGGCCGTACGCGAAGAGGCCGGCCGCAAGCAACCCGAGCAGGAGCCTGCCGTACGACTGCTGCGCGACGTGGCTAAGCGCGCCGTCAAGACCGACGGCCTCACGTGCGCGCTCGTCCCACGCTGCTTTGACGAGGAAGAGTCCGATCAGCCCGAAGACGAGCATCCGGGCGCCGTGGCCGACGAACCCGACGACCCGCACGACTGGACGCTCCGCATCCGACATCTCCCACGTCTCGAGGTGCTTCTGGAACCCGCCGCTCAACGCGCGCCAGCCGTTGTAGGCGCCGGCGCCGAGAATCACGACCCCCGCGGCGGCGACGAGCCAGCGGCCGGCCGGCAGATCGAGCAACCGCGCCGTCCACTTGTCCTCCTCGTTGCCCGAGGAGCCTCCCGCGTCGGCGATGATCGAGACGGCGGTCGCGCTGAGCCCCACGTAGAGCACGGCCTTGCCGAGTTGCAGCGCGCGCTTCGCGAGCCCCGGCGGGTCGTCGCCCTCGTTCGCGCGGTCGAAGAACGCCTGCGCGAGCCGCCAGATCGCGTACCCGGCGAAGCCGATCGCGAGCGCGACGAGCGCGGCGCGGCCGATCCCGCCCTCGGCGATCCGGCGGAGCGCGCCCTGACGATCTTCGGTCGACCCTCGATTGTCGAGCACGACCTGGAGCGCGAGCACGCCGACGAGCGCGAAGGACACGCCCTTCGCGACCAGGCCGGCACGACCGGCCGCTTCGACCGTGCGTCCATGCGCTGCTGCCCGAGCCGACGCCACGCGGCCGCTATACCCGCAGGCAGGTCAGGCGAAGCGCAGTGGCACGTGTCAGGCGACGAGGCCGTCGCAGAGGACGTGCACGACGGTGCGCTCGGTCGCGCGGACCTCCTCGTCGCTGTCCGGGAGTCGGCCGAGCACCCATCCGGTGAGGATCTCCTCGAGCGCGCCGTACACGATCCACGCCGCGAGTCGCGGGCTGACGTCGCGGCGGAAGTCGCCCTGCTCCTGCCCGCGCGCGATGATCCGCTCGAGCGCGTTGAACGCGTGGGCGATCTCGTCCGCCTCGCGCTGGAGCTGCTCCCGGCTACGCGTGACCTCGCTGACGAGGACGCGCACCAGCTCCGGCTCGTCGCGCCACGTGCGCAGGACGATCGCGGCCGTCTTGCGAAGCTGCTCGCGCGGCGACGGCTCGGAGTCCTCGACGGCCCGCACCGCCTGGAGCATGATCCCCCACGTGTCGCGGAAGATCGCCTCGAGCACGGCTTCCTTCGACTCGAAGTAGTGGTACACGAGGCCGTACGCCACGCCCGCCTCTTCGGCGATGTCGCTGACGCGGCATGCGTGGTAGCCCCTACGCGCGAAGGCGCGGACGGCAGCATTGAGAATCTGCCGCCGACGTTCCTCCTGAGCCGCCGCACGCGTCGCCACGGGCTGCCGAAGTCTAGTCGCAACGGCGGCTCGCACAGAGGCCGCGGCCTAACTCGCGTCGTGCGCGCGGAGTCATACTCGTGAGCGTCCGGTCGCCCCTCGATGAGGCAGGCGCGTGAGGCAGAGTGGAACCCATCGAGCCCAAACAGACCTGGTTCGAACGGCTGCGGCCAACCTCGGGCGTGGGCGCGGCCGTGCTCGGCGGCGCGCTCGTCGTGCTGCTCGCGCTCGTCGCGGTCGCAAGCCGCGCGCACGACACGCCGGGCGGCAACCCGGGGATCCACGAGCCGCCGCGAGGCGTCGGCAACTACGTCTTCAGCATCTTCGTCATCCTCGCCGTGCTGACGGCGCTCGTGATCCTCTGGTTCTGGTTCACCTCGCGCGACCTTCTCGCCGAGCATCACCGCAAGCGGACGCAACGCGGCCGCGGGCGTGCGCTCTTCCTGATGGTCTTCCTCGCGCTCGTCTTCGCGATCGCGATGAGGTTCAACCTCCTGCGCGACTTCCATTTGCGTCCGGGCGCCGATAAGGGCGAGGTTCGCGGCGGCCAGCCGACGCAGACCGACAAGAAGAAAAAGCCGCTCGACCCCGGCACGGCGCAAGCACCCGAGTTCAAGTGGCTGCCCGTCTTCGTCGCGACCGGCGCCGGAATGCTGTTGCTCGGGTTCGTCGGCATCCGTTCCGCGCGCCGGACGCGCGCCGACCTGCTCGAGCCGTACCTGCTCGAGCAGGAGTTTGAGTCGCTGCTCGAGGACACGCTCGCCGACCTGCACGCCGAGAAGGACCCGCGGAAGGCGATCATCGCGGCCTACGCGCGCATGGAGCGGCTCTTCGCGACGTATGGGATCCCGCGGCGCCCGACCGAGGCGCCGATGGAGTACCTCGACCGGATCCTCGGGGAGCTGCGCGCGAGCGGCAGCGCGCTGAAGCGGCTCACCGCGCTTTTCCAGTGGGCGAAGTTCAGCGACCACTCGGTCGACGCCGCCATGCGCGGCGAGGCGATCGAGGCGTTGACTCGCGTCCGCGACGAGCTGAAGGCGAATCGGAACGAGGACGAGCTCCGGCGCGCCGAGATCGACAAGCGCCAGGCAGAGCTCTCCGACCGCGAGGAAGACGATCGGACGTTCGGCGAGGATCCGTTCAAGGCCGCCGACGAGAAGGCCCGCGGCTCGCTCGAGGGCCGCCGCAGCTCGTGAGACGTGTTCGCTCGAACGTGACGACGCTCATCGTTCTCGCTTCGATCGCGTTCGGCGCGATTCTGTTCCTGCTCCCGGGACGACGCGAGCTCGCGGTCGACGTCTACGTCCTCTTGCTCGGCGCAATCGGGCTTGCGGTCGGCGTGTACGCAACGCGGGCGGCCTCCCCGGACGTCCACGAGCCGTCGCTTGCGGCGGAGCTGGACGACCCGCTCGACGTCCCGCCCGAGCGCCCGCGCGAGCTCGAGCGCCTCGAGCGCGAGGTGTACCTCTCGCTCGGCTCCTCGTTCTACCTGCATCACCGGATGCGTCCCGTGCTGCGCGAGATCGCGTCGCACCGGCTGTTGACGAGACACGGCGTCGACCTCGACAAGAAGCCGGACGCCGCCGCGGCGCTTCTCGGCGAGCCGGCGTGGTCGTGGCTGCGTCCCGACCGGCAGGAGCCGCGCGACCGGTGGGCGAAGGGACCGCCGCTCGGCGAGCTCCAAGCCGTCGTCGACGCAGTCGAGCGAATCTAGGCAGGATCTGCCGGTGGCGGTCGAGACGATGACGATCGAGGAGGTCGGCGTGCTCTCGTCGAGGGTGGTCGACGAGGTCGAGCGCGCGATCGTGGGCAAGCGCGAGCAGCTCGAGCTGATCCTGCTCGGGATCCTCGGCGACGGTCACGTGCTGCTCGAGGACTACCCGGGGCTCGCGAAAACGCTGATCGCGCGTTCGTTCTCGCAGGCGACGACGCTCCAGTTCTCACGGATCCAGTTCACGCCGGACCTGATGCCCTCCGACGTCACGGGCTCGTCGATCTTCAACCAGCGATCGAGCGACTTCGAGTTCCGGCGGGGGCCGATCTTCACGAACCTGCTGCTTGCCGACGAGATCAACCGCGCCCCGCCGAAGACGCAGGCGGCGCTGCTCGAGGCGATGCAGGAACGGCAGGTGACGATCGAGGGTCGGACGAACCTGCTCGACCGGCCGTTCCTCGTCCTCGCGACGCAGAACCCGATCGAGTACGAGGGGACGTATCCGCTTCCGGAGGCACAGCTCGACCGTTTCCTCCTTCGCACGGGCGTCGGCTATCCCGCCCGGGAGGACGAATGGCAGGTGCTCGTGCGCCGGATCGAGCGCGAGGCCGACGAGATCGAACTGACGCCCGTGGTCGACGGCGACACGATCCTGCGGATGCAGCAGGCACTCGAGCGCGTGCACGTCTCGGAGCAGGTCGGGCTGTACATGGTCGACCTCGTCGCCGCCACGCGAACGTCCGCGCGCGCACAGGTCGGCGCGTCGCCGCGCGGGACCCTCGCCCTGATGAAGCTCGGGCGCGGCCGGGCCGCGCTCGACGGCCGCGACTTCGTCACGCCGGACGACGTCAAGGCTGTCGCCGTGCCGGCGCTCGCGCATCGCCTGACGCTCCGGCCGGAGCTCTGGGTGCAGCGCATCACCGGCGACGACCTCGTGCGCGAGGCGCTCGAGACGGTGCCGACGCCGCGCACCGACGCGTGACGCCGGCCCCGAACCGGTGTCAGGCACCGGAACAAGAACGTCAACGAGTTTCCACAGGGCCGAGCGATTCGCGCGCGCGAATCGTCTCGTCGCGCGAAAATCCGGTGTCAGGCACCGGAACAGAAGTGTCACGGAGTTTCCACATTGCCTCGCCCGACGCGCGCCGCGGCGCTGTTGACGAGGACACGGCTTGAGACGAACGGCGGCGCCGAAGCTCGGCGCGTACGCGGGCCTGGGCGCGCTCGGTCTGCTCGCGTCGCTCGTGCTCGCACGGCCGGAGTTCGTCGCGATAGCCGCGCCGTTCCTGCTCGTCCTCTTCGCCGGCCTGGCCTTCACAGGCGAGCCCGACTTCCTCGTCTCGCTCGAGATCGACCGCGAGCGCGCGGTCGAGGGCGACGAAATCGGCGTCACGATCGAGCTCGAGGCGCGTCAGCCGATCGAGCGGCTCGAGCTGCACATTCCGCTGCCCGACGGGCTCGAGATCGTCGACGGTGCGTCGCCGCTGACCCTCCGCCTGGGCCTCGTGGAGGAGCGCACGATCGAGCTGAAGCTGCGCTGCAAGCGCTGGGGCGCGTACGTCATCGGCGACCTCCTGCTGCGCGCGCACGACTCGCTCGACCTCTACGCCTACGAGGGAACGCTCGACCGCCGGACGCCTTTCAAGGTGTACCCGCGCGCCGAGGCGCTGCGCTCGCTCGTCTTCCCGCTCGAGACGCAGGTGTTCACGGGCAACCAGGTCGCGCGGACAAAGGGCGAGGGGATCGAGTTCGCCGACCTGCGCCAGTACGAGCCGGGCGACGCGCTGCGGCGGATCAACTGGCGCGCGAGTGCGCGCCGCACGGAGCTGTGGGTGAACGAGGAACACCCGGAGCGCAATACCGACGTGATCGTCTTTCTCGACACGTTCGTGGAAGCGCGGCACGAGGAGACCTCGACGCTCGACGAGGCCGTCCGCGCCGCGGCGACCATCGCCGACCGGTACCTCGAGCGAAAGGACCGCGTCGGCCTTGTCTCGTTCGGCGGCTACCTGAACTGGCTGCTGCCGTCGTCCGGGCTCGTGCAGCTCTACCGGATCGTCGACTCGCTGCTCGACACCGAGATCATCCTCTCGTACGCGTGGAAGGACGTCAGCGTGATTCCGGCGCGGACCCTGCCGCCGAAGGCGCTGATCCTCGCGGTGTCGCCGCTGCTCGACGAGCGTGCCGTGACGACGCTGATCGACCTACGCGCGCGCGGGTTCGACCTCGCGGTGATCGAGGTGTCGCCGATCCCGTTCGCATCGGCCGCCAAGGGCGAGCGAGAAGAACTGGCGTGGCGGCTGTGGGGGCTCCAGCGCGAGGCGCTGCGCGGCCGCTACGAACGAGTCGGCGTTCCTGTCGTGGAGTGGCAGCGTGGCGTGCCGCTCGAGGCAGCACTGGCGGAGGTGGGAGCATTCAGGCGGCAAGCCAGACTCGCGCGCGCGTAATCGCCGCGTTCGCGGCGGTCGCCGGCGCCGCGGGAGTCGGCGCAGCGCTCGTCCTGCAGGCCGGGGACTCCTTCTGGCCGATCCTGGCGACCGCGAGCGTCGCGGTGGTGTTGCTCGCCCTCGCGCTGACGTTCGCGTCGTCGACGCTCGTGCCGTGGCCGCTGGTCGCGCTCGGCGCCGCGTACGCGCTCCACCTCGGCGACGGCGCCGTCGACGCGTGGTCGCCCGTCTACGCGGGAGCGTTCATCGGGATCGCCGAGGCGGCGTACTGGTCGCTCGAGCTGCGGGGGCGCGCGCAGGACGTCGACCGCCTGACAGAGCGGCGCGCGGTGCGGATCATCGCGCTCGCGATCGGCGGCGTCGCGATCGGCGGCCTTGCTCTCGCCGCCACCGCAATCGATCTCGGCAGCGGGGTCTGGCTGGACATTGCCGGCGTCGTCGGCGCGATCGCGGCGCTGACGGTGCTCGCGCTCATCGCGCGGCCGCGCGCGAAGAGCTAGCCGCCGTCGCGATCGCGGGCGCGCCGTTCCTCGACCGACTCCCCCTCCTGCGGCGCCCCCGCCGGCCCGCTCATCGCCACGCCCTCGTCCTCGACGATCTCGCGCGGGTCGGCGTGGCGGTACTCGTCGCTCTGGACACCGCCGCGCGGATCGTCCTCACGATCGAGCGCGTGGACGTCGCCCTGCTGCTTGTCCGCGCGGTTCCTTTCGCCCTTCCTGCGCCAGCGTCCGAACACCCCGGGACGATATGCGAACCGGCCGCGCGCGGCCGTACACTCCGGTCCCCTTTGAGACGGCGGCGCGCCTACCTTCCCGTCCTTCCGGATCGCGTACTGATCCGTCCGCTCGCGCGGAGCTCGGCACGGGTGACACGCGCCGCGATTCGGACGCTCCCGACGATCGTGCGCCGGACGGCGGCGAACTTCGGCCGCCCCCGCGGCTGATCAGGCCGGGAGAGCGGAAGCGAGAGTGCCGCGTTCGCCCTCCCGCTTCCGCTGAGGCTGCCGACTACGCGGCGTTCCAGGAGACGGTGCCGCTGGAGCAGTCGACGGGCCCGCCCGGGAGGTCCTTGATCCGGAGATCGAGACGTAACGTCCCGGATGCCGGACCGGACGTGGAGAGCGCCGCCGCGAACGCGAACGACGCCGCCAGATCCGCATCTTCGAACCGGTCGTTGATCCGCACTGCCAGGTCGGGCGGGATTGCGAATGTCTCGCCGATCAGGTCGAACGGCAGGTTCGAAACGGTGCCGATCCCCGGGCACGTGAGGTCGAGGGCGAGTTGCAGATCGCGCAGCGACAGGCCGTCGTCCGAGACAGTGAACGAGAGCGGCCGGCCTTGCGACGTCGTGCCGGAGTATCGGCCTCTCCGCGCTCTCGGCCGGTCGTCGTTCCGGATCGTCCCCGTCGCCGTCGCCCGGCCCAGCACTGCGCCGGCCGGATTCGCGAGGGTGACGGTGAAGGCCTCGTCGAGCTCGACGGCGATGTCGCCGTTGATCGTGACCGAGACGTCCCTCTGGACCTCGCCGGGCGCGAACGCGACGGTGCCGCTCGCCGAGACGTAGTCGCCCGGGGCGGTGGCAGTTCCATCCGCGCTTGCGACCGACGCCGACACCACCAGCGCGCTCGGGTTCGTCAACGTCACGGAGAACGCCAGCGTTCTCGTCGCGGTGTCGCCCTCGTCGATCGAGGCGTCTGCAATCGAGACGGTGGTCGAGTCGTCGTTCCTGATCGTGCCGTCGGCCTGAGACCTCTGCAGCCCGGCGCCGGCGACGCCGGAGAGCACGAGGCGGACCGTCTCGTCGGCCTCCACGGTGCTGTCGCCGACGACGCTGACGTCGACGCTCGCCGTCCGGTGAGCCGCCGACAAC
>Ga0126312_10002215_pt1 | contig 12976 bp, 11 predicted proteins | sample Plot104A_FD_92537 | JGI IMG/M metagenome (GOLD analysis project Ga0126312, IMG submission 92537) | Serpentine soil microbial communities from UC McLaughlin Reserve, CA, USA - Plot104A | ecosystem: Environmental > Terrestrial > Soil > Grasslands | place: USA: UC McLaughlin Reserve, Lake County...
CAGCACTACGAGCGCGCGGTCGCGGCGCTCGGATCGGTCGCGGCCTGACTCGCGCTGAGGTACCTTGCGCACGTGGGCGAGGACGTCGGGGCGAAGGTCTTCAGCCGTGAGGACCGCCAGCGGTACCGCGACAAGGTCAAGCGCAACCTCGACGTGTTCGCGCGGATGCTGCGCGAGTCGCGCTTCGACGCCGAGAAGCGCTCGATCGGTGTGGAGATCGAGCTCAACCTGACCGACGAGCGCGGTGACCCGGCGATGGCCAACGCGGCCGTGCTCGAGCGGATCGCCGACCCGGCGTTCGTCACCGAGCTGGGCCAGTTCAACATCGAGATCAACATCCCGCCGCGGCTGCTCGAGGGCGAGGTCTTCTCCGAGCTCGAGGAGCAGGTCCGCGCGAGCCTCAACGCCGCCGACGACAAGTCGACCGAGATCGGCGCGCACATGATGATCGTCGGCATCCTGCCGACGCTGGGGGAGCAGCACCTGCACGCGCGCTCGCTCAGCGCCAACTCCCGCTACTCGCTGCTGAACGAGCAGATCTTCGCGGCCCGCGGGGAGGACCTGCACCTCTCGATCGGCGGCGTCGAGCGGCTCTCCGCCTATGCCGACTCGATCGCGCCGGAGGCCGCGTGCACGAGCTTCCAGCTGCACCAGCTCGTGCACCCGGAGGAGTTCGCGCGGCACTGGAACGCCGCCCAGGCAGTGGCGGGCGTGCAGGCCGCGGTCGGGGCCAACTCGCCGTTCTTCTTCGGCAAGGAGCTCTGGCGCGAGACCCGGATCGCGCTGTTCGAGCAGGCCACCGACACGCGCCCCGAGGAGCTCAAGGCCCAGGGGGTGCGCCCGCGCGTGTGGTTCGGCGAACGCTGGATCACGTCGATCTTCGACCTGTTCGAGGAGAACGTGCGCTACTTCCCGGCGCTGCTGCCGCTGTGCGACGACGAGGACCCCGTCGCGGTGCTCGAGCGCGGCGACACGCCGTCGCTGGGCGAGCTGCGGCTGCACAACGGCACCGTCTACCGCTGGAACCGGCCGGTCTACGAGGTCGTGCGCGGACGGCCGCACGTGCGCGTGGAGAACCGCGTGCTGCCGGCCGGCCCGACCGTCGTCGACATGCTCGCGAACGCGGCCTTCTACTACGGCCTGGTGCGCTCGCTGGTCGAGAGCGAGCGCCCGATCTGGTCGCAGATGTCGTTCTCCGCCGCCGAGGACAACCTTCACGCGGGCGCGCGCGAGGGCCTCGACGCGCGCATGTACTGGCCGGGGGTCGGCGACGTGCCGGTGACCGAGCTGGTGCTGCGGCGGCTGCTTCCGCTTGCGCACCAGGGGCTCGAGCGCTACGGCGTCGACCCGCACGCGCGCGACCGGCTGATGGAGATCATCGAGCGCCGTTGCGTCGAGGAGGCCAACGGTGCGACGTGGCAGAGCAAGACGTTCCGGCGGCTGTACGAGGAGGAGGGCCACGACCGCGCCGAGGCGCTGCGCCGGATGACGGTCCTCTACCGCGATCACATGCACGGCAACGAGCCCGTGCACACGTGGCCCGTCGGCTGACGGCGGTGCTCGACAGCCCCAGGCCGTGCGGTGATATGAATCGCGGTCACGCGTTCAAGTGGGAGGGGGAGCCGTGATCAGCCGTTTCCGCACATCCGGCACCACGCGCGGCTGCACCCTCGACCGGATCGCCGCGCGCAGCCAGGGGCGGATGCAGGTCGAGATCGCCGGCTCCTCAGCGCTCGGCCGCGACATGTACAAGGTCACGATCAATGCGCTCGACACGACGCAGCGCCGGCAGGCGTTCCAGGCCTGGCAGGACGTTCGCCGCGTCGCGCTCGAGGACCCGGCGCGCGGCTCGGCGCGGGTCCGCGGCGCCGGCGGCGCGATCAAGGTGCCGATCTTCATCCAGGGCGGCATCCACGGCAACGAGTACGAGGGCGTCGACGCGATCATGCAGCTGATCGAGCGCCTCGCCACGACGCCGGACGGCGCGGATCCCGACGTCGAACGCATCCGCGATAACGCGGTCGTGATCTTCAACGTGATCCAGAACCCGACGGCCGGATCGCCGGCACGCGGGCGAACGGCAACGGCTTCGACCTCAACCGCGACTTCCTCACGCAGTCGCAGTCGGAGACGCTCGCGTCGATCCGGATCATGAAGCAGTGGCTGCCGCCGGAGGTGCTCGACCTGCACGGCTACGCCACCCCGACGCTGATCGAGGCGACGACGAAGCCGCACAACCCGAGCATCGAGTACGACCTCTGGCTGAAGTGGAACCAGTCGCGCATCGACTTCAACGAGGCGGCGATGAACGCCGAGGGGATGCAGGTCCAGCGCCCGATCAACGACTGGTGCTCGGACGCCGGCCTGCCGCCCTGCCCCGAGGGCGAGCAGCCCGGACCGGCCGTGGCCGAGGGCTGGGACGACTGGGGCCCGTTCTACACGCCGATGTACGCCCAGCACATCGGCCTCGACGGGTCGACGGTGCAGATGTGCCAGTCGGTCACGTCATGCGGCGGGCGCGCCGGCGCGCGGCGGGCGCAGTACGTCGTCAGCTGGTCGACGATGCAGTACGTCGTCGAGCACCGCGCCGACATGCTCTACGACGAGCTCGAGATATATCGGCGCGGCGTCACGAACGCGCCCCGCCCGGCGTGCTGCCCGGCGCCGTTCGACGTCGACAACAACTGGATGCTCGAGTACCCGACGGCGTATGTGATCCCGCGCGGCGCGGGCCAGCGCTCCGATGCCGAGGCGACGCGCCTGGTCGACTGGCTGCTGTTCAACGAGATCAAGGTGACCGAGCTCAAGCAGGACTACGCGTTCGGCGGACGGACGTTCTCCAAGGGCTCGTACGTGATCTGGATGAACCAGGCGCGCCGCGGGCTGGCCGACACGGCCCTGCGGATCGGCGTCGACGTCTCGAGCCGGATCTCGATCCTGTACGCGCCGCCGGCCGCCTGGAGACACGGCTACCTGTGGGGCGCCGACGTCGAGACGATCCCGCGCGGCGCCCAGTTCGCGCCGCAGCTCAACGCCGTCACCAAGGCGAGCAGGCTGCCCGGCGGGGTCGAGCCGGGAGAGGCCGACAGGTACGTGCTCGAGCTCGACTCGCCCACGGCGGTCCGCACGCTGAACCGCCTCGTGGACGCCGGCACCCCGGCTGAGGTCGCGCTCGGGCAGCTCACCTCGGTCGGCGGCGCCACACTCGCGGCCGGCTCCGCGGTCTTCGCGGGCGACGACGCGACGAGGGAGCGGCTCGCCGCCGCCGGCCGCGACGCCGGAGTCAGGTTCCGGCGCGCGAACGCGGCCGGGCTCCCGCAGCTCGAGCCGATCGAGCGCGTGCCGCGGATCGCCGTGCTGACGGGCGCGGTCAACCAGGACGTCTGGTCGCTGCGCAGCCTCGGCTTCCCCGCCGCTCCGGTGTCGGTCGGCAGCATCAACAGCGCGGCCACGGACCCGCTCGCCGCCTACGACCTCGTCTGGAACGCGGGCAACTGGCCGGCGGCGGAGAGCCAGGCCACGGCCCGCGCCCGCCTGAGCGCCTTCTTCGCGGGCGGGGGCGGGTACCTCGGCGTCGGCGTGAACGCCGCCAACTTCCTCGTCGACGGAGGCCAGGTGACGGGGCTCGCCGCTCTGAACCGCGGCGGCAACGGGCGCAGCGGCATCGTCTACTGGGACAACGAGGGCGGCGCCGCCAGCCCGATCTCGGGCGCCTACCCGAGCCGCGACACCGCGATCATGGATCCGCCGACGTGGTTCACGTCGGTGCCCGCGACGATGCAGGTCGACGGCCGGTTGCCCGCGAGCGGCTTCTTCGCGGCCGGCCTGTGGGCACCGGATGCGGAATCCGCCTCGGCGCCGGGCTCCCCGGTCATCCTCCACGGCACGAACGCGGCGCAGACGGCGCGGCTCACGTCGTTCGCGATGAACCCGCTCTACCGCGCGGATCCCGAGCGCGAGTGGCCGCTGGTCGGCTCCGCCGCGTACTGGGCGGACCGCTAAGCGGGAATGCGGCGCAGGGCGGCCTCGCGCCGCCCTGCGCGGGCGTCAGTGGCCGCCGTGGCCGTCGCCGGGGGCCGGCGGGCCGCCGCCGGGCCGGACGCTCGCGTCGGGATCGCGTGCCGCCCTGCCGGTCGCCAGCCTCACGACGCCGCTGCGCACGAGCGCCGGCGCGCCGCGCTTGCGACGCAGCGCGACGCGTACGAACGAGCGTCGCGACGCGGGGAGCCGGAACGACGCGCGACCGTCCGAGTCGAGCCTCACGGTGCGCCGGGGGCGCCAGCGGAAGTGCCAGCGCGCGTAGACCTCGAGCGTGGCGGTGAAGCCGGGCTCGGTCGGCGTCGTGTGCACGTGCACGCTCGCGTGCCGGCGCGTGCGGACGACGTCGATGTGCACGTCGACGCGCGCCGTGACGCGCGGGGTGACGATCTGGCCGGCGCCGCCAGGCGTCGTCGCACGGTAGCTCGCGCCCTCGACCGCGGGAGCCCTCGCGGTGAACGTGCCGTCGGCGGCCGGTGTCGCGCCGGCGCCGACGGCGCTCCATTCGCCGCCCGCCAGCGACTGCTCGATGGCGACGTGCGCGGTCCCGGCGGGCGCGCGGCCGGTCAGCTCCAGCGACTCGCCTGCGATCACGCCGTCGGGCGCCGAGGCGAGCGTGGCCGCGACGGCGTCGAGCTGGCCGCTCATGAACGCGTGCAGCGTACAGATGAACGGGTAGCTTCCGGGCTGGTCGATCGGCTGCGACCACGACGTGAAGCGCGCCAACGGACCGGAGTCGAACAAGCCGCCGGCGATGCGCACGTCGTGGGTCACGAGGTCGTTGTTCCTGAACACGACGGTGTCGCCGGCCACGACCGTGCTGCGCGGCGGGTCGAAGTACTTGCCCGGGATCGCGATCGTCGTCGTGTCGGCGCGCGCCGCGGCGGGCAGCGCGAGCGCGGCGATCGCGGCCGCCAGCGCGCCGCGGCGCCTCATCGCGTCACCTTGTAGAGGCCGATCATCCCCTGCCCCATGTGCTCCTCGACGTGGCAGTGGTACAGCCACGTGCCGGGCGCGTCCTCCCGCCAGCGGATCCGGAACGACTCGGCCGGGCCGACGCGGCGGGTGTCCTCCGGCGTCCCGCCGTCGCTGCGCCAGCGGTGGCCGTGCACGTGGAAGGTGTGGAATTCGCTGCCCATCGCCATCACGTCCCACTGCACGCTCTCGCCGACGCGCGCCCGGAACACCGGCGTGTTGCCGACGAAGGCGCGCCCGTTGATCGTCTGGAACCCGTGCCAGGGCGCGAACGCGACGACGAACTCGCGGTCGGCACGGCGCTCGTGCGGCCCGGCGATCGAGAGCCCGCCGAACATGCCGCCGGCGATCGACTCCTCCATCGACGTCGAGTGGTCGTGATAGGGCCAGAAGCCTGCCGAGCCGGGACCCGCGGTGAGCTTGTAGGTGAACGTCTGGCCGGGCTTCACCGCGCCGCCCTTGCCGGAGAACAGCGGCAGGTAGATGCCGTCGGAGGACGGTCTGTACTCGACGCCGTGGTAGTGCATCGAGTGCGCGTGTCCCGTGAGCGTGTCCATGTTCTTGAAGTGGATGCGCAGCTTGTCGCCGACCCGCGTGCGGATCAGCGGGCCGTTGATGCTGCCCGGGGTCGCGCCCTTCTCGAACGGGAGCCGCAGCGGGCGCTTCCACCCGCGCTCGAAGCGCCGGTAGACGACCGTGGGGAACACCGTCTCGGCGCGCTCGAAGCTGGTGCCGTGGATGGCGTCGCGGGCGTTGGGCACGGCGTTCCACGTCTGCGGCACCGCGGCGACCCAGACATGGCGCGTCGCTGCGGTCGCGGGGGCGGTGCCGATTAGAAGCGCAAGGGCCGGCAGCACGATCGCTGCCAGCCCTCGCGTGGAGTGGCGCCGGCCCCGCCCGCTGGGCAGGACCGATCGCATCGTGTCGCTAGTTGACCTTGATCTTGCCCTGCATCCAGGGGTGGACGGCGCAGAAGTAGAAGAGCCGCGAGCCCTTCTCCGCGGTCACCTTGAAGCTCGTACCCTGGCCGGGCGCGATGAACTGGGAGTCGCCCGCGACCTGGTCGGTGCCCAGCGAGTTGACCTCGAGCACGCCGGCCTGGTCGTTCGGCACGCCGACGCCGTCGTTGACCTGGAAGAAGCCCACGTCCCCGGTCTGCTCGTTGAACGCGTGCGCTGCGCCCAGCGGACCGAGCGCCGGGGCCTCGAAGCTCTTGGGCAGGAACTTCTTCTCGACGAACGAGATCGTGTGCGGGGCGTCCTTGTCGGTGCTCTTGTTGACGACGTTGACGGTGGCGCCCGACTTCACGACGGTCGCCCTGGGCTTGAAGCGGACATCGTCCTTGAAGTACAAGCCGGCCTTGAACTTGGTGCCGCCGACGATGCGGATCTCGTTCTTCTTGGCGGCGCTTGCGACCGGCGCGAGCGCCAAGCCGAGCGTGGCAGTGGCGGCGGCGGCCACCGCGAGACGACGCTTGATCAAAGGGTGTCCCTTCCTCTGAGGTTTCAGATCGGCCCGCCTCAATGCGGGCTCCTTTCACGGAACGCAACTGTAGGGCCGCTTCTGTCGCGCAGCATCCTCCTTCCGGAGTATTTGCGGGGGTCCTCGAGGACGAAGGTCAGCGCCGGGACTGCGCCGTTTGGCGCCCCGCCCCGAGCGGTGAGCTTGATGGCATGTCCGGAACAGCCGCAGCCCCAGGCGACCTGCCCAAGCGGGCCTGGATACCAACCCTCTTGCGCACCCTCCGCGAGTTCAAGGAGGACAAGCTCAACCACTGGGCCGCCGCGCTCACGTACTACGCGCTGCTGTCGCTGTTCCCGGCTCTGCTGGTGATGGTCTCGCTCGTCGGCCTGCTCGCCGATCCGGCCACCGTGACGAAGTTCCTCACCGACGTTATCGGCTCACTCGGCCCGTCGTCGGCGGTCGACACGTTCAAGGGCCCGATCGAGTCGATCACATCGAACCGGGGCGCCGCCGGCGTGCTGGCGATCGTCGGCGTGGCTGCCGCGCTCTGGTCGGCCTCCGGATACGTAAGCGCGTTCACCGAGGCGGCGAACTCCATCTACGAGGTCGACGAGGGCCGGCCGTTCTGGAAGCTCAAGCCGCTGCAGCTGCTCGTCACGCTCGTGTGCATCGTGCTGGTCGCGATCACGGCGCTCGCGCTCGTGGTGTCGGGACCGCTTGCCGAGGCGATCGGCGCTGCGCTCGGCGTCTCCGACGTCGCGGTCACGGTCTGGCAGATCGCCAAGTGGCCGGTGATGCTCGCGCTCGTGCTGGTGATCCTGCACGTCCTGTACTTCGGGACGCCCAACGCGAAGGTCACGCGTCCGTGGATAACTCGCGGAACCGTCGTCGCCCTCGTCGTCTGGATCCTCGCATCGGCCGGGTTCGCGCTCTATGTGGCCGACTTCGGCTCCTACGACAAGACGTACGGGACCCTGGGCGGCGTAGTGGTCTTCCTGCTGTGGCTCTGGATCACGAACATGGCGATGCTGTTCGGCGTCGAGTTCAACGCCGAGAGCGAGCGCACGCGTGAGATCCATGCCGGCGTGCCGGGCGCTCGCGACCGGCTGCAATTGCCCGAGCGCGACCGGCCCAAGCCCAAGCAGCGCGCGAAGACGGCGTAATACGCTGCGCCGGGTGATCCCGGCGCTCGCCGATCTCACGACGCTGCGGCTCGGCGGTCGGCCGGCGCGGCTGGTCGAGGCGCACGACGAGGCCGCGATCATCGCCGCCGTGCGCGCTGCGGACCGCGCCGGCGAGCCGCTGCTCGTGCTCGCCGGCGGCTCCAACGTCGTGGTCGCCGACGCGGGGTTCCCGGGGACGGTCGTGCGGATCGCGTCGCGCGGCGTTCGCGTGCGGGGCGACGTGCTGGAGGTGGCGGCGGGCGAGCCGTGGGATCCGCTCGTGGAGCGCTGCGTGGAGGAGCGGCGCGCCGGCTTCGAGTGCCTGTCGGGCATCCCCGGCTCGGTCGGCGCGACGCCGATCCAGAACGTCGGGGCCTACGGCCAGGAGGTCTCCGAGACGATCGTCTCGGTGCGCGCCTACGACCGCGCGCTCGGCGTGGTGCACGACGTCGGCGCGGCCGAGTGCGGCTTCTCGTACCGGTCGAGCGCCTTCAAGCGAACGCCGGACCGCTGGGTCGTGCTGGCGGTGACGTACGAGCTGGAGCGCCGCCCGGACTCGCAGCCGATCCGCTACGCGGAGCTGGCCCGCGTGCTCGATATCGAGCTCGGCGAGCGCGCGCCGCTGGCGGACGTCCGCGCCGCGGTGCTCGCGCTGCGGCGCGCGAAGGGCATGGTGATCGATCCGGACGACCCCGACTCGGTCTCGGCCGGCTCGTTCTTCACCAACCCGGTGCTGGGCGCGGCCGAGTTCGCCGAGCTCGAGGAGCGGGCGCGCGAGTGGCTCGGCGACGGCGTCCGCGTGCCGCGTTTCCCGCAGCCCGACGGGAGCGTGAAGACCTCGGCCGCGTGGCTGATAGAGCGCGCCGGCTTCGCCCGCGGCCACGGCGACCCGGCTGCGATCGCGATCTCGGGCAAGCACACGCTCGCGCTGACGAACCGCGGCGCGGGGACCGCCGCGCAACTCGTCGCGCTCGCGCACGAGATCGCGGCCGGCGTGCGCGACACGTTCGGGGTCGAGCTGGTGCCCGAGCCCGTGCTCGTCGGGCTCGAGTGGAGCGCGGCGCCGCGCCCCGCTTGACGCAGGGCTCAACCCCCGCGGCCTTCAGCCGAGCAGGTAACGGGCGGAGAGCGCGACGCGTTCGACCGGCGCCGCCGCGACCGGCTCGCCGTCGAGCGTCACCGCGAAGCTGCGCGGGTCGACGCGCACTGCGCCCCTGCGCGAGTTGCGCACCATGTCGGCCGCGGTCAGCTCGCGGCACTTCTCCACGGCCGCGCGCGGACGGGTCGTCGGCAGCTCCGCGTCCATCGCGGCGCCGGCCAGGAACGCCAGCGAGAGCCGCGCGGCCGCCGCTCCGTCGGCGCCCACCTGGCGGCGCACGAGCACCGGCTCGGAAAGCGTCGTCGTGGCGTTCCCGTCTCCCGACGCGCCCCATGCCGAGATGCCGCTCTTGAGCACCAGCTCCGGGCGCACGCCCGCGAACTGCGGCCACCACAGCACGGCGTCGGCGAGCTTGCCCACCTCGAGCGAGCCGACGTGCCGCGCGAGCCCGTGCGCGATCGCCGGGTTGATCGTGACCTTGGCGATGTGGCGCAGGACCCGCGCGTTGTCGCCCGTCCCCTCCTCGCCGCCGCGCGCGGCCTTCATCGCGTCGGCGTTCTGGAGGGCGCGGCGGTAGACCTCGCCGACGCGGCCCATTCCCTGCGAGTCCGAGGAGAGCATCGCGATCACGCCGAGGTCGTGCAGCACGCCCTCGGCCGCCATCGTCTGCGGCCGCACGCGGCGGCGCAGCGCGGTCCAGTCGCCGGCGCGCGCGCCCGGGGCGAGCACGTGCACGGCGGCGATCATCGCGAGGTTCTCGGCCTCGGCGCCGGTGCCGAACGGGATCGTCGGGGTCGTCGAGGACGTGAGCACGCGCTCGCGGCCCGCGAGCGCCAGCAGGTCCGGCGCGTGCCCGCCGCCGGCGCCCTCGATGTGGAACGCATGGATGGTGCGGCCGCCGAAGGCCGCGTACGTCTCCTCCACCGAAAGCGCCTCGTTGAGCCCGTCGGTGTGGATCGCGAGCTGGACGTCGTTGCGGTCGGCGACGTCAAGGGCGCAGCGGATCTGCTCCGGCCCCGCGCCGACGTCCTCGTGGATCTTGAGCCCGCCGCCGCCCGCGCGCAGCGCGTCCTCGACGCGGCCGGGGCTGGCCGACGAGGCGCGCACGAGCAGCACCGCGTTGACCGCGTGGCCCTCGAGTGCCGCCCATGTCGCGGCGAGGCCCTCGGCGGGGTTTGCGCCGAGGTTCCAGATCGGGCCGTAGTCCTGGATCACCAGCGTCGTCAGCCCGCCGGCGAGCGCAGCGTCGGCGACCTGTGGCGAGAGCCAGTGCACGTGCGGGTCGACCCCGCCGGGCGTCACGATCATGCCGGTGGCGTCGACGACCGCGGTGCCGGTGTCGAGCACGACGTCGATCCCGTCCATCGTGTCCGGGTTGCCCGCGCGGCCCAGCGCGACGACGCGGCCGCCGGCCACGCCGATGCTGAAGTGGCGCACGCCGAGCACCGGGTCGGCGACGAGTCCGCCGACGATCGCGATCTCGACCCCGCCGCGCTCGGCTCGCACGCCGAGCCCGTCGCGCATCGTGTTGCCGAAGCCCGGCAGGATCCGGTCCGGGCCGCCGGCGTCGTCGGACTCGGGGACGAGCCAGAGGTCCGCGTCGGCGATCCGGACGCCCTCAGGCACCGCGGTAACCGCGCCGGCGCGCCAGCTCGAGCGCGGCCGCGAGCGCGCCGGCGGCGTCCAGCGGGCCGTCGGCGAGCCCGGCGTGGCCGCGGATCACGCGCGTGCCGCCGAACGGGAGGAGGAAGACCTCGCGCGGCTCGCCCGGGTCGAAGAACAACTTGACGCCGGGAGCGATCGCGAGCCGCATCCCCCAGCCGGCCGCGCGGTCGAACCGCAGCGCGCGGTTGACCTCGAAGAAGTGGAAGTGCGACGTCACGCCGACCGGCACGTCGCCCTCGTTGACGACGGTCAGCGGGTGATCGCGCGCGAGCCACTCGATCGCGGCCTCCCGGCGCGGCGGCGGCCCGTCCGCGCCGACCGGGTCGTGCAGCACCAGCAGCCGGCTGCCGTCGTCGAACAGCGCCTCGACCTCGACGCGGCGGACGAGGTCGACGACGCCGTCCGCGACATCCGCGGCTGCCAGCGCCGCGTAGCCGGCGGCTTCCGCCTCCTCGTACGAGCGCCCGTCGCGGGCGGCCTCGCAGACGTCGTCGGAGATGACCGCGACGGCCTCCGCCTGGTTGAGCCGGAGCCCGCGCGCGCGCCGCCGCCGCGCGAGCTCGGCGGCGAGGAAGAGCAGCAGGCGATCCTGCTCGCGAGGGAGGAGGCGCATGGGACGCGCCAGTCTCTCACGCGCGCGCGTACGCGACGCGCTCGCCGGCGCTGATCGCTCGGGCCGCCCAGCCCTTGCGGCGCGCGCCGCCGGGCCTAGCCCGTAGCCTTCCGCGCGTCGTGCCCACCCTGGAGCGCATCCCGCTCGGACAGCTCGAGGCCGTCGTGCTCGCCGGCGACGAGCTGCGCGCGAGCTTCGTCCCCGGGGCGGGCATGATCGGCCACTCGCTCACGCATCGGGGCGAGGAGCTGCTCGTCCAGCGCGGCGGTCTCGACGCCTGGCGCGGGACCGGCAGGTCGTTCGGCCTCCCGCTGCTGCACCCGTGGGCGAACCGGCTGCGCGACTGGCGCTACGCGGCCGCGGGGCGCGCGGTCACGATCGATCGCGAGCTCGGCCTGGTGCGGGCGGACGAGAACGGCCTGCCGATCCACGGCGCGCTCGCGGCGGCGGAGGACTGGGACGTCGTGGACGCCGGCTCGGACGGCGACGCCGCCTGGCTGGCGGCCGCGCTGGACTACGGCCGCCGTGACGACCGGCTCGCCGTATTCCCGTACCGCCACCGGCTCGAGCTCGAGCTGCGCCTCCAGGGCGACGCGCTCGCGGTCACCACGACCGTCGAGCCGACCGGCACGAACGACGTCCCGCTCGCGTTCGGCTGGCATCCGTGGCTCGCGCTCCCGGGCGTCCCACGCGCCGAGTGGGAGCTCGAGCTGCCGGCGCGGACCGCCTACGTGCTCGACGACCGCAAGCTGCCCACCGGCGAGCGCACCGAGCTGGCGGGCGAGCGCTTCGCGCTCGCCGATCGCGTGATGGACGACCACTTCGCGGTGGCGGAGGACGCACGCTTCCTGCTCGCCGGCGGCGGCCGCGAGATCGCGGTCGAGTGGACGGGCGGCTACCGCTACGCGCAGGTCTTCGCCCCCGGCGAGCTGGACGTCGCCTGCATCGAGCCGATGATGGCTCCGGTCGCCGCGCTCTCGACGGGCGAGGAGCTCAGGGTGGTCCAGCCCGGTGAGCGCGTGAGCGCGAGCTGGCGCCTGCGCGTCAGCTCGTAGCGGCCGCTCGTGCCGAGGCGTCACCGCGTGGCGCCGGCCCCCGCACCGTCAACTCGTGGCGCCCCGAAGCGTCACCACGTGGCGCCCGCCGTGTAGTGGATGATGTGACTGTGGCGGAGACGTCCGTGACCGACGACCGCGCGCCCGTCGTGCGCGTCGACGCGCTCGAGACCTTCGTCGAGCTGCTCACCCGCGTCGAGGCCGACGGCTCGTCCGAGAGCTTCTACTCGTCGCTCTGCGAGGCGGTCTGCCGGCTCACGTCGATGGACCGCGCCGTGATCTTCCGCTACGACGAGGCGCACCGGCGCGTCCGCGCCGCCGGCGCGTTCGGCCTCAGCCTCGAGCGCTTCGCCCGCTCCCGCGTGACCGTCGAGTCCGCGCCGATCGCGCGCCAGGCGCTCGCCGAGGACCGAGTGATCGACATGGACGCCGAGGCGGTCGCGCGCTCGCTCCCCGAGAGCTTCCGCGACCTCCTCCACGAGGCGACGCTCGTCTGCTGCCCGCTCTCGGCCGGCGGGCGCTGGAGCGGCGTGATCATCTGCGACCGCCGCCCGCGCCGGCCCCTGACCGAGGAGGAGCGCGACCTGCTGTGGACACTCGGCAAGACGGCGGCGCTCGCCGAGGCCGCGCGCCACGCGACGTTCCAGCAGGCGCTCGCGCGCCAGCTCCAGGAGCGCATCGACCTCGCGCGCGAGGTTCACGAGAGCGTGATCCAGCGGCTGTTCGGTGTGCTGCTGGTGGTCTCCAGCGACGCGCCGCTCCCGGCCGAGGCGCGCGAGCGCGTGACGGTCGAGCTGCAGGCCGCGTTGCGCGACCTGCGCCGCGCGCTCCAGCGGCCGCTCGGCCGCAGCTCGCCCGTGACCGAGACCACGTTCGCCGCGGAGGTCGAGCGCCTGCGCGAGGC
>Ga0126312_10002216_pt1 | contig 12976 bp, 12 predicted proteins | sample Plot104A_FD_92537 | JGI IMG/M metagenome (GOLD analysis project Ga0126312, IMG submission 92537) | Serpentine soil microbial communities from UC McLaughlin Reserve, CA, USA - Plot104A | ecosystem: Environmental > Terrestrial > Soil > Grasslands | place: USA: UC McLaughlin Reserve, Lake County...
CCCTGCCGCTTGTTGCACGGCTTGGTGACGTCCTGGAAGTACGCGCAGCGCGTGCGCTGGAGCAGGTTGCCGCCCACGGTGGCAACGTTGCGCAGCTGGCCGGAGGCGCCCTCGAGCACGGCCTCGGCGAGCAGCGGATGGCGCTCCCGCACGCGGCGGTCGGCGGCGAGCGCGCTGTTGGTCACGCCGGCGCCGACCCGCAGCCCGCCGCCGGCGGTCTCCTCGATCTCGGTGCCGAGGTCGCGCACGTCGACCAGCAGCGCCGGCGTCTCCACCTCGAGCTTCATCAGGTCGACGAGGTTGGTGCCGCCGGCGAGGTAGCGCGCTCCCTCGGGCGCGCGCTCCAGCAGCGCGACCGCGCCCGCGGCGTCGGCCGCCCGCTCGTAGCCGAACGGCTTCATCGCGCCGCCTCCGCGATCGCCGGGACGATGTTCGCGTAGGCGCCACAGCGGCACAGGTTGCCGCTCATGCGCTCGCGGATCTCGCCCTCGTCGAGCGCCGGCACAGCGGCCAGGTCGGCGCTGACGGCGCTCGGCCAGCCCTCGCGCGCCTCCTCGATCATCGCCACGGCGGAGCAGATCTGGCCGGGCGTGCAGTAGCCGCACTGGAACGCGTCGTGCTCCACGAACGCCGCCTGGACCGGGTGCAGCGCCTCGCCGTCGGCCAGGCCCTCGATCGTCGTGACCTCGCCGCGCACCGCGACGGCGAGCAGCAGGCACGCGTTCACGCGGCGGCCGTCGTCCAGCACGGTGCAGGCGCCGCACTGCCCGTGGTCGCAGCCCTTCTTGGCGCCCGTGAGCTCGAGCTGCTCGCGCAGCACGTCGAGCAGCGTGGCGCGCGTGTCGACGGCGAGCTCACGCGGCTCGCCGTTGATCGTCAGCTCGAGCCGTGCACGCTGTGTCTCCATGCGAAGGAAGCTACTCGTCAGGCCGACGAGCTGAGGAGCAGGTCGGCGAGGAGCCGCGGGTCGTCCCACATCGGCAGGTGCCCGGTGCCCGGCAGGATCACGGTGCGCACGTTCGGCGGCGGGTGCCGCAACCGCGCGACCACCCGGTCGTACTCGGGCCACGCGAGCGTGACCGGCACGCGAATCTCGGCGAGCCGCGAGAACGTGCTCGCGCGCATGGCCGCGTTGACCTCCGGGAAGCCGGGCGCGTTCGCGTAGGCGCGGATCAGATCGCGCGCGGCGGACGCCGGCATCCGCTCCGGGTGCGCGACGAACATCGCCATCGCGGCGCGCCGCAGCGCCGGCACGCGCGCCAGCGCGCCCGCGAACGGCGCCGCCAGCCGCGCGGCGGCTCGCGCGCTCCCGCGCCGCGGCGGCAGCGGCTCCGGCCACAGCCCGGCCGGCCCGATCGCCACCACGCTGCGCGCCCGGCCGGCCAGTGCGAGCTCCAGCGCCACCCAGCCGCCGAGCGAGTTGCCGGCGACCGCGAAGTCCCGGACCCCGGCCACCGCAAGCCCGGCCGCGACCGCCTCCGCCAGCCGCGCCGGCGTCGGCTCGGCCCCGCGCAGCGGCGGCGAGCCGCCGAAGCCCGGCAGGTCGACCGCGATCAGCTCGCGCTCGCCGGCCAGCAGCGGGATCACCGGCGCCCAGACGCGCCGGTCCGCGCCGAGCGGGTGCAGCAGCACGAGCGCCGGCCCCGACCCGGCGCGGTCGAAGGCGAGCTCCGGCGCCACGACCGCGGTCGTGCTCACGCGCTCGCCACGCTGCGCAGCGGGAGCCTCGCGGGCGCCGCCGGGCGCCACTGCGGCTTGGCCAGCAGCGCCTGCGCGAGCCCGATCCGGTGCTCGGCGAAGCCCGCCTCGCAGTAGCAGAGGTACATCCGCCACAGCCGCCGGAAGCGCTCGTCGTAGCCGCGCGCCCCGAGCTCGTCCGCGTGCGCGTCGAGGTTCTCGCGCCAGCGGTGCAGCGTCTCGGCGTAGTGCTGCGTGAGGTCCTCCATGTGCACGGCGCGCATGTCGGTGTCGCGCGCGACGCAGCGGGCGATCACCTCCTGCGAGGGCAGGCAGCCGTTGGGGAAGATCATCGTGCGGATGAAGCTGCGCGAGACGCGCTCGATCCGGTAGGCGCGGTCGTCCATCGTGATCGCCTGCAGCAGCATCGCGCCGTCGGGCTCGAGCAGGTCGCTGCAGCGCCCGAAGAACGTGTCGAAGTCCTTCCAGCCGACGGCCTCGATCATCTCCACGGAGACGAGCTTGTCGTAGCGGCCGCGCAGGTCGCGGTAGTCCTCCAGCAGCACGGTCACGCGATCCTCGAGCCCTGCCTCGCGCACGCGCCGGACGGCGGTCGCGTGCTGGTCGGAGGAGATCGTCGTCGTGGTCACGCGGCAGCCGCGCGAGCGGGCCGCGTTGACGGCCAGCGAGCCCCAGCCCGTGCCGATCTCCAGCAGGTGGTCGGTCGGCTGCAGGTCGAGCTTGTCGTAGATCAGCTCGAGCTTGGCCTCGGAGGCCTGCTCGAGCGTCATCCCCGGGCGATCGAACAGCGCGCAGGAGTACATCATCGTCGGGTCGAGCATCCGCTCGAAGAGGTCGTCGCCGAGGTCGTAGTGGGCCTCGATGTCCTTGCGCGAGCGGCGCGGCGTGTTGCGCACGAACGCCTGCCGCGCGCGCAGGTACGGCTCGCGCACCGGAGCCAGGCGGCGGCGTGCGGCGTCGAGGCGGTTGACGTTGCGCGCGGCGACGCGCAGCACCGCGGTCACGTCTGGCGAGTCCCACAGCCCCTGGGCGTAGGCCTCGGCGAGCCCGCGGCCCCCGTGCAGCAGGTGCGGCCACAGCGCGTCGGAGCGCACGTCGACGATCGCGGACGGCGCGCCGCCGCCGAACTCGTGGCGCACGCCGTCCTCGACGACGGTCAGCCGCCCCTCGCGGATCTGCCGCAGCAACCCGAAGGCGATCCTCCGCGCCGCCCGCCTCACGCCGTCACCTGCGGCCGCCGGTGCCACGGCACGCCCTTCAGGCGCAGGACGACCGCGTGCGAGTAGATCAGCGCGACCGTCCGCAGGGTCGCGCCGTAGTGGCGGGCGAGCGCGCGGCGGCCGAGCGGCCGGCGCTCGAGGTTGAGCGTCGCGTCGAACACGCGCTCGCCGTCCTCGCGGTTCTCGATGTGCACGGACAGCGTCGGCCCCGGAACGGCCGCACGCAGGACGTAGCGCTGGTCCATGCCCATGAACGGCGAGACGTGCATGCGCTTGTCCATGTCGCCGGCCAGCACGCGCCCGCCGCCTTGGCGCCGGAGCACGTACGGGTGGCGGTCGCCCCACGGCGTGTTGGTGACCTCGGCGACGACGGCGCCGACCGTCTCGCCGTCCTCCTCGAAGAGGTAGTAGAAGCAGACGGGGTTGAAGCAGTGCCCGAGCGTGCGCAGGTTGGTGAGCACGCGCACGGGGCCCTGCGGCGCGCGCGGACCGGCGAGCTCGCGAACGGTCTCCTTCAGCGACCGGCGCGGGTCTCCGATGTGGTCGCTGCGGCGGAAGCGCCGGCGGGCCAGCTTCAGGCCGTCGACCTCGTCGAGGTCGAGGTAGGCCATCGAGACGCGATAGCGGAACGCGTGCCCGCGCACCGAGTGCCGGCGGTGCGACACGGTGCCGTCGTAGAACGCGCTCGCCGTCATGCCGGCACCGCCCGGCGGCCGGCCGCGGCCGCGGCGCGGTGCGCGCTGGCGACGCCGTCCTCGTGGAAGCCCCAGCCCCAGTAGGCGCCGCAGAAGTGCGTGCGCCGGCGCCCGCCGATCTCCTCGTAGCGGCGCTGGGCGGCCTGACCGGCGAGGGTGTAGACCGGGTGCGCGTAGGCGATCCGCCGGATGATCTTCGCCGGGTCGATCGCCTCGCTGCGGTTGAGCGTCACGCAGTAGTCCTGGCGGGCGTCCAGCGACTGCAGGCGGTTCATGTGGTAGGTCACGGTCGCCGGACCGCGCGCCGAGCCCGCGGGCGGCAGGTGGTAGTTCCAGCTCGCCCATGCCCGCCTGCGGCGCGGGAGCAGACCCCGGTCGGTGTGCAGCACGGCCTCGTTGGCCTGGTACGGGAAGGCGCCCAGGATCTCTCGCTCGGCGGGCGTCGGGTCGGCGAGCATCGCCAGCGCCTGGTCGGCGTGCGCGGCGATCACGACCTCGTCATAGGACTCCGGCTCGCCACCCGCGGGCGTGACGTCGACGCGATCCTCGAGGCGCTCGATCGCGCGCACGGGCGTGGAGAGCCGGATCCGCTCCGCGAACGGCGCGGTCAGCGCCTCGACGTAGCGCTTGGAGCCGCCGCTGACCGTGCGCCAGCGCGGCCGGCCGCGCAGGCCGAGCATGCCGTGGTTGTCGAAGAACTCGACCAGGAAGCGCGCCGGGAACGTCCACATCTGGTCGGGGTCCGACGACCAGACGGCGGCCGCCTGCGGCACGATCACGCGCTCGACGAAGGCGTCGGAGACCTCGAGCCCGGCCAGCCACTCGCGCAGCGACGGCTCGTCCGGCGCGGCCAGCAGCTCGCGCGCGGCGCGCTGGAAGCGCGGCACGTCGGCGACCATCCGCTGGAAGCTCGGCGAGAGCAGATGCGAGCGCTTGGCGTAGAGCCCGTTCGGCGTGGTGCTCGCGTACTCGAAGTCGCCGTCGGAGACGCCGAAGGACATCTGCGCCGGCTGCGAGGCGACGCCGAGCTCGTCCAGCAGCGCCTCGAAGCGCGGGTAGTTGCGGTCGTTGAAGACGATGAAGCCGGTGTCGACGGCGAGCGGCCCGCGGTCGGTCTCCACCTCGATCGTGTTCGTGTGCCCGCCCGCGTAGGCGCCCGCCTCGAAGACCGTCACGTCGTGCTCGGGGTGCAGCAGATGCGCGGCGACGAGCCCGCTCACGCCTCCGCCGACGACGGCGATCCGGGACCCGCGGGCGAGCTGGGGTTCGATAAGCATCGAACTCCCATTCGGATGAGGCGCGCCGTCCGGATCATTCGACCCGCGGCGGCCGGGTCAGAGCGCGCGCAGGCCCGCGGTGACGGCGGCGGCCACGATCACGCACCAGATGATCGAACCTGTCCGCCACGCGACCGCGCCACCGGCGGCGACGCCGACGGTGTGCTCGCCCACGGCGAGATCCTTGCCGTCGGCCAGCGTCGCCGTCACGACCAGTGCGGCGAGCAGGGCCGGCGCCAGCAGGGTGATCACGCCGAGGAACTGCGCCGGCAGCTGGCGGCCGCCGAGCACGATCGGGCCGGCCGCCTTGATCGCCGCGGTGACGATCGCCAGGCCCGCGATCAGCGAGACGCTCGTGCTCACGCGCGCGCCTCCTGCGCCTCGGCCCGCGCGCGCTGGGTGACGCCGAGCAGCGCGCCCACGCTGGCCGCCAGCACCGGGATCCCGGCGGGCGCGAACGGGACGAGCGCAAGGGCGACCAGCGCGCCGATCGCCGCCGCCCCGCGGGCGCGGCTGCTGCGCGCCTCGCTGATCAGCAGGGCGACGAAGAAGGCGGGGTAGATCGCGTCGAGCCCGAGCTTGTCGGTGTCGCCGAGCGCCCCGCCGCCGAGCGCGCCGACGACGGTCCCGAGCGACCAGGTGAGGTACTGCACGGAGGTCGAGCCGAACAGCAGCCAGCGGTCGAACGTGCCGTCACCGCGGGCGGCCAGCGCCCACGATGCATCGACGACGGTCTGGCCCTGCGCGGCGCGCCACGGCCAGCGGCCGGGCAGCGACGGCGCGAGGGCGACGCCCATCATCAGGAAGCGCGAGTTCATCAGCGCGCCGGCGCCGATCGCGGCGGCGACGCCGCCGCCCGCGCCGAGGATCGCGATCGCCGCGAACTGGGCGGAGCCCGCGAAGACGATCAGCGACATCACGATCGCCGCGACGGCGGACAGCCCTGCGTCGCGGGCGACGATCCCGAACGTGACCGCGACCAGGAAGCCGGCGAGCGCGAACGGCACGCCGAGCCGCAGGCCCTTCAGGAAGTGCTCGCGCGAGGTGAGCGTCTCCTGCTCGGTCTCGGTCGTCGACACATCCCCGAGACTCGCAGGTCGCGGCCCCCGTGCCGGTTCGGCCAGCCCCACACGTTCCGGGTCGCCGGCGCGGCGGGCGCGAGTCCACCGCCGCCGCTAGCCGAACAGCGGGAACGCCCGGCGGCGCGCGAGCGCGTCCATGCCGGACTGGATGCTGCGGTGGACCTCGCGGTACTTGCGGTTGACGTAGTCGTCGTCGTCCGCGCGCTCCGGGTCGACGTCGAAGCGCACCGGATCCTGGAAGGCCGTGCGGATCTTCGTCGGCAGCGGCAGCTCGGGCAGCATCGCCGGGCTCAGCCCCCACGGCGCCTGCAGCGCGATCGGGAACATCTTCAGCCGCGCGAGCTTGTCGAGCTGCAGCGCGCGGGCGAGCCGGCGGCCCTTGAGCAGGACGGGCATCGAGTCCGGGCCGCCGACGGTCGCGATCGGGACGATCGGCACGCCGGCCCGGATCGCCATCCGGACGAAGCCGGTGCGCCCGGCGAGCACCGCCTTGTCGCGATCGACCCACGGGCGCAGGGAGTCGATCTCCCCGCCGGGCCACAGCGCGACGTCGCGGCCGGCGGCGAGCGCGCCCGCGATCGAGTCCGGCGCGGCCGGCAGCACGCCCATCTTGCGGAAGTAGGCGCCCACCAGCGGGGCGGCCATGAGGGCGTCGTGCGCGGTGCCGTGGAGCGGTCGTTCGGGGCCGAAGTGCCGCCACCACTGGAAGCCGACGGTCCACGCGTCCCACACGAACGGCGCGCCGGAGTGGACCCCGATCAGCAGCGCGGGCGGCTCCGGGAGCTTCTCGAAGCCCTCGATCTCCATCCGGAACCAGTAGTCCATCAGCGGGTTCCAGAGGTACTTCTGGGCCTCCATCCAGTCCAGGTCCTGCGCCTCGAGCGACCAGTCGCCCGCGCGATCGGCGACCCAGCCGGCGGCGCCCGTGGCCTGCTCGCGGCGCGCGTCGGCCTTCTCCCTCGCGCGGCGCGCGTGGCGCTCGGCCTGCGCCGTGCCGCCGCCCTTGGCCCTGCCGTTGGATCCGGCCATCTGCGTTCCTCTCCCTGCAGTCGCTCGCCGGAGGCCTACCCGGCGAGCGTGAGATCGAACGCGCGGTCCACGTCGGGCCGTTGGTCGACGATCCCGATCTCGGCGTCGAAGTCGGCCCAGCGCTCGAGCACGGCGCGGTCGAGCCGCAGGCCGCGGGCGAACACGGGCGCGACGGCGTCGAGCTGCTCGCGCGTCAATCCGGTGTCGCCAGACTCCGCGGCGTCGGCGATCTCCCGCGCGGCGGCGTCGCGGTCCGCGAGCGCGGCGTCCATCCCGGCCGCGATCGCCTTCAGCGTGCGCCGCAGCGTCTCGCGCTCGGCCTCGAGCGTGCGCCGCGAGGTGACGAGCACGACCTCCGGGTACGGCGGCGCGCCGTAGTCCTCGACGCGGAACTCCGACACGTCGCGGCCCCTCGCCTTCAGCGCGACGCCCTCGGCGTTCCAGAACGCGGGGACCGCGTCGACGCGGCGGCTGAGCAGCCGCGCGACCGCGGAGAAGCCGATCGTGACCTGTTTGACGCTGTCGTAGTCGGCGCCGTCGTGCTCGAGGATCGCGCGCAGGAACGCGGGGTCCGAGGGCAGGCCGGAGACGCCGACCGTCTTCCCCTCGAGGTCGCGCGGGCGCTCCAGGCCCGGCTGGCCGATCAGGGCGGCGAGCGGCTTACCGACGAGCGCGCCGATCGCGACCAGGTCGGCGCCCTGCTGGCGCGCGATCGCGAGGTCGTGGATGTCGAGCACGCCGAGGTCGACCTTGCCCGCCGTGATCAGCTTCAGCGCGTCCGGGCCCGGGCCGGGCTTGCGGATCTCGAGCCGGACGCCCTCGCGGCGGTCGCGGCCGTCGCGCGCGGCGGCGTAGATCGGGGCGTGGACGGCGTTCGGCGTGAAGTCCAGCGACAGCGTCACGCGCTCGGCGGCGCGCTCGCCGCCGGCCGGCGCGTCATCGGACCCGCAGCCGGCGAGGGCGGCCGCGAGCGCCAGCAGCGCGATGGCGAGCGGGAGGCGCACCCAATGACCGTAGCCTCCGTCTTCATGGACCTCTGCGACGAGGTCCGCGCCCACTGCGCGCGGATCGCCGCCGGCGCGCGCTGGGTGCGGATCGAGCCCGAAGCGCCGGTCGAGCCCGGCGGGGTCGCGGGCCTGGACCCGGCGCTGCACCTGCTCGACGCCGCGCCCGAGACGGTCGCGCGGTACGTGCTGATCCTCGACGCGATCAACTTCGGCTCGGGCTGGTTCGGGACGCTGCACACGGCCGAGGGCGAAGACGACCTGACGACGATCACGCGCCGGCTGACCGAGCACGCGCGCGCCGCCGGCGAGCCGTGGACGGCCGCGCAGCTGCGGACACTTGACGCGGCGCAGGTGGCGGACGTGCTCGGGCAGGACCCCGCGCACGAGCTGATGGCGCTCTACGCCGGTGCGCTCGTCGCCCTCGGCGACTGGCTCGGCGCGCGCGGCGCGCTCGAGGCGGTCGCGGCCGAGGGCGGCGGCTCCGCGGCGCGGCTGGCGGCGGCGCTCGCCGCCGGGATGCCGTTCTTCGCCGACCACGGCTTCTACAAGCGCGCCCAGATCACCGCGAACGACCTCGCGCTCGCCGGCGTGGCGGCCTTCGGCGACGTCGACCGGCTGACGATCTTCGCCGACAACCTCGTCCCGCACGTGCTGCGCGTCGACGGGATGCTCGCTTACGCGCCGGAGCTGGCCGCGAAGGTCGACGCCGGCGAGGAGCTCGCGGCCGGCTCCGAGATGGAGACCGAGCTGCGCGCCTGCGCCGTGCACGCCTGCGAGCTGCTGGCGGCGCGCTGGGGCGTCGCCCCGCGTCTGCTCGACAACTGGCTCTGGAACCGCGGCCAACACGCGCCGTACACGGACTCGCCCCCGCACCGCACTCGCACCGTCTTCTACTGAGCTCCGGCCAAGTGCTTGCAGGCGCCGGTGGCGTTGCGGGGTGCGCCTGCGTGGGCAACGGCATGGGCACCGACGAGGGGGGAGTTTGCCTCAGGTGACTCGAGCGGTGGATTGATCCCTCTGACGCACAGTTATCCACTCCTCGATGCGCGAGCGTGCACCAACTCACGCATAGGCTGAACAACTGCACGCTCGCGTCACCGGGAGCAAACCCTCCCCCGTACAAGCCAATGCCGTTGCCCACGCCGGCGCAGCCCGCCACGCCACCGGCGCCTGCCAACGAGCGGCCGGCGCTCCGCTAGCGGAGCCCGGCCCGGCTCGCCTCACGCAGGATCGCCCCGCGCTTGCGAAGCGTCGTCGCGGCGACCCACCGCACCTTGCCGCCGCGCACGCGCAGCACCGCGCGCCGGCTGCCGCCGAGCTTGCGCACGCGCAGCCCGCGGCCGAGCGGCTTCGTGCGCGCCTTCGCGCGCCGCGTGAGCCGGTGGCCGCGGCCCGCGCCGGCGACCGTGTGCCGCGGCGCCGTCGAGACCGCCGTCGTCACGCGGCCCTGCTGCGTGAGCAGCGCGCTGATCCGGCCGCCCGGCGCGCACCAGGTCCACACGCGGCCGCGCGTGCGCGGCTGCCCGGCGCGGCGCAGCAGCGCGTCGGCGCTCGCCCCGAGCCGCACGCGCGTCAGGCCGCGGCGCGTCACGCGCCCCTTGGCCGGCTGGCAGCGGGTCGGCGGCACGCCGCGCGCGCGCTCCCACATCTGCAGGTAGGCCTCGGCACCGCGGCCGAGGTCGTCGACGACCTCGCGCCCGCCGATGTGGCGCAGGTCCTCGACCCAGTCGGGGAACAGGCCGTAGTGGGCCATGCCGTCGACGTTGATGTCGTAGACGCGCTGCCCCGACACCTGGTTGTCGATCGTCTGGCGGCCGTCGGCGGACTTGAACGGGTACGTGACGTCGCCGTTCTCCCGCGGGGCGCCCTGGTGCGCGAAGCCGTTCATGTCGGCGCCCCAGCCGATGCCCCAGTAGAAGCGCGGGTCGCGCACCGCCTTGGTCTCCTCGTACTGCTGCAGGAACTCGGTCGTCGTGCCGGCCATCGGCGTCACGACGCCGCCGAGGCGCAGGATGCGCGGGATCGCATCCGGGGAACTCCAGCTGTGGCTGGAGATCACGCCCGAGTAGCCGTGCTTCTCGACCACGTCGAGCAGCCGCTGGCGGGCCAGCACGCTCAGGTGGTCGGGGTCGATGATCATCTTGCGCTGGATCATCCGCTCGACCAGGTGCACGCCCAGGTCGGACAGGCCCATCTGGTTGCAGTGCGGCGCCGGGCCGTAGATCGGCGTCGCGCCGGGCGGCATCAGCGCGCTCAGGAGGTTGCCGGCCAGCGCGTCGCGGTCGGGCACCCCGCCCGGCGCGGTCGGCTGCTCCTTGTCGTGGTTGTGCGGGTCCGCGCACGGGCCCATCTGCCAGTAGCGACCGGTCTCGATCCGGTTGCCGTTGTTGACGACGATGCCGGTCGTGCCGTTGTCGCCGGCCACGCCAGCGAAGCCGTTGTCGAACTTGTTGACGATCTCCATGCTGCGCACGCCGAGGTCGTAGACCTCCTTCAGGCGGGCGTCGACCTGATCGGCCGTGCACTCGGGCTGCCCGTCCTGGACGCCGCAGTCGAAGAGCTTGGAGACCTCGATCCCCATCACGACGGCGAGCTTGCCCTGGTTGATCACGCGCCGCGCCCGCGCGGGCGTCTCGACGATCCGGAACCAGCCCTTGCCGGGGCCGCCGCTCTGGGCGTCCACGTAGTCCTGCAGCTCGCGCAGCCGCTTGGCCTGCAGGCGCACGCCGTCCATCTCGTTGCAGGAGTTCTGCTTGAGCGGATAGAGCGTGCAGAGCACCTCGTTGTCGACGAGCAGGCTCACGAACAGCCGCTGCCCGGCGCGCCACGAGCGCTCGACCCACTTGTAATACGTCTGCTCGTGCGTGAGCGAGTCGTGGTGCGGCCAGTCCTTCAGCGTCGGCCAGCCGCGCGTGTCGTGCGTGCCGACGGGATTGCCGTAGGAGAGCGTGTTCTCCCCGACCGCGCCGAGGCCGTTGGGTTCGTGGTCGGGGCAGTCCCGCAGCGCGGCGGCGACGCCGAAGCGGTGCCACGGGCGCCCACAGTGCACGCGGCCGCCGAGGAACTCGAAGGCCATCATGTGCATGTGCGCGTCGGCGAAGCCGCGCACCTCGCCGAAGCTCGTCGCGCCGCGGGTCGGCTCGCCGGTCACGTTGGTGTCGGCCTCGGGCCACGGCGCGCAGCCGTCGAGCGGCTCGAACGCGAAGCGGGCGCCCTCGCCCGTCGTGCCCACCGGCGCCAGCTGCAGTGTCCCGCCATCGCCCGCGGTGAGCACGCGCCCGCCCTCCAGCGTCAGCCGGTAGGCGCCGTCCGCCACCTCGACCACCCAGTCGCCGGAGGCGCTCGGCGCGTCCTCGGCCTGGATGCGCTCGGTGGGGTTCTGCTGGCCGGGGATCTCGAGGTCGACGATGTTGTCGACGGGCACCGGGGTGCCGTTGGCGAGGAAGTCGCCGTCCTTGCCGAACAGCAGGTACCGGTCGAGGTCGGTCGCCTGCAGGTGGAAGCGCTCGGCGCCGGCCTGCGACGCGTCGGCGCGGTAGCCGCCGCCGCTGACCTTGGCGGCGAACGAGCCGGTGGCGAGCGACTTCAGGCCGTAGCAGCCGCCGGCCAGGGCGTAGCGGTCCTGCGCGTGCGCGGCGGGCGCCGCGGCGAGGGCCGCGAGTACCAGGCCGAGCGCGGTGACGATCCGGAGCACGGCGGCGACAGTACCCGCTGCACGCGGTTTGCGCGCCGGTTTCCGGTCAGGCCCTCTGCGGGAGCAGCGGCTCGCCGCGCTGGCGCTCGGTCGCACCCGTGCCCGGGCGCACGCGCAGCTCTCCCGGGCGGATCTCCTGCTCGCAGTGCGCGCACTGCAGCGAGGGGTGCGCGTCGTGCCCGCAGCGGGCGTGCACGAGCACGCGCGGCGGGCCGTCCGGCGCGGCGTGCGCGTCGCCCCACTGCAGCAGCGCGACCAGCACGGGGTTGACGTCGATCGCCTTGCGGGTCGGCACGTAGTCCTCGCCGCGGCGCTCCAGGACTCCGTGGTCGACGAGCGTCGCCAGGCGGTCCGTGAGGATGTTCGTCGCGACGCCCGTGTTGCGGCGGATCTCCTCGAAGCGGCGGCGGCCGAGGAGCACCTCGCGCAGGACCAGCAGCGTCCAGCGCTCACCGAGCACCTCGAGCGCTCGGGCGATCGAGCAGTTCTGCCCCTCGAAGCTGCGGTACGGCATACCCCGGATCCTACCCGTCGTGCTTGCATTTTGCCAGTACCCATGTAGGGTCCTTGCGAAATGCAACGACGTTGGCAGGTCCTCACCCTCGTCTCGGTCGCCACGTTCGTGGCCAGCCTCGACCTCTTCATCGTCAACATCGCGTTCCCCGACATCCGCGCCGACCTCGGCGGCGCGAGCGTCGGAGCGCTGTCGTGGGTCCTCAACGCCTACGCGATCGTCTTCGCGGCGCTCCTCGTCCCCGCCGGCCGGCTCGCCGACCGCACCGGCCGCAAGCGCGGCTTCCTCGCCGGCCTGGCGCTGTTCTCGCTCGGCTCGGCGCTCTGCGGCGCGGCGCCCTCGGTCGCGACGCTCGTCGCCGCGCGCGTGCTGCAGGCCGCCGGCGCCGCGCTGCTCGTGCCGACCTCGCTCGCGCTGCTGCTGCCGGAGTTCGAGCCGCGCGAGCGCCCCGCGGCGATCGGGATCTGGGCCGGCGTCGGCGCCGCGGCGGCCGCGGCCGGGCCGCCGCTGGGCGGGCTGCTCGTACAGGCCGACTGGCGGCTCGTGTTCCTCGTCAACCTGCCGGTCGGCGCATGGGCGCTGTGGCGCGGCGCGCGCTTGCTGACCGAGACGCGCGACGCGACCGAGCAGGGCCGCCCGGACTGGCTCGGCACCGCGCTGCTCGCGGCGGGCGTCGGGGCGCTCGCGCTCGGCATCGTGCAGGCGCCCGAGTGGGGCTGGGCCGACGCCCGCACGCTCGCCGCGCTCGCGGGGGCCGTCC
>Ga0126312_10002217_pt1 | contig 12973 bp, 8 predicted proteins | sample Plot104A_FD_92537 | JGI IMG/M metagenome (GOLD analysis project Ga0126312, IMG submission 92537) | Serpentine soil microbial communities from UC McLaughlin Reserve, CA, USA - Plot104A | ecosystem: Environmental > Terrestrial > Soil > Grasslands | place: USA: UC McLaughlin Reserve, Lake County...
AGGGGTCTGAGCTGGTCGGGTGGCGCTACCAGGGACCGTTTGATCACCTGCCGGCAGCGGAGGGCCTCGAGCAAAGCGTGATCGCCTGGGATGAGGTCACGATGGATGAGGGCACCGGCGTCGTCCACATCGCGCCCGGCTGCGGCTCGGAGGACTTCGAGCTCTCCCGGGTCTATGACCTTCCGGTGATCACTCCGGTAGACGAAGCGGGGCGTTTCTATGATCGCTTCGGCTGGCTGCACGGGCTCTCGACCTCGGAGTCGGCCGAGCAGATCGCCACTGATCTAGCGGGGCGGGGACGCTTGATCGCCGCAGACGAATACATACACCGCTATCCCTTCTGCTGGCGCTGCCACACGCCGCTGATCTTTCGCATCGCCGACGACTGGTTCATCTCCGTGGACGAAGTCCGACCCAGACTCCTCGAGGCCAACGCGACTATCGAGTGGACCCCGGCGTACTTTTCCAAGCGGATGGACGACTGGCTCCGCAACATGGGCGACTGGAACATCTCTCGCCGACGCTATTTCGGCCTCCCGCTGCCCATCTATCCATGCACCTGCGGCCACATCACCGTCGTCGGCTCCCGCGCCGAACTCGAGGAGCTGGCGACGAGCGGCATGGAGCAGCTCACTGAGCTGCACCGCCCCTGGATCGACGCGGTCGAGATCCGCTGCCCCGCCTGCGGAACCGAAGGCGTACGACGCATCCCCGAAATCGGCGACGTCTGGCTTGATGCCGGGATCGTGCCCTTCTCCACCCTCGGCTGGGAAAACCCGGAGTGGATTGAGCGCGGCTACGGGAATGGCGCTGCGACGGGGCTGACGGGCGCCGATCTTCCGGATCATGCCTATTGGGAGACCTGGTTCCCGGCGCACTGGGTTTCCGAGATGCGGGAGCAGATCCGGCTGTGGTTCTATTCGCAGCTGTTCATGTCGGTTTGCCTGGTCGATAAGGCGCCGTTCAGGTCGGTCCTTGGTTACGAAAAGATGCTCGACGAGCGTGGCCGTCCGATGCACGGCTCCTGGGGCAACCTGATCGCTGCCGAGGAAGCGTTCGCTCGGATGGGCGCTGATGTCATGCGCTGGCAGTACTGCGATCAGCCGCCTGACCGCGACCTGCACTTCGGCTACGGCCCGGCGCATGAGATAAAGCGCAAGCTCCTTACGTTCTGGAACTCGGTCGGGTTCCTTATCCGGTACGCCAACATCGAGGGTTTCCGGCCGACACTAGATGATCTTGAAAGAGGGCCGGCTGGGATTGAGCTGCGTCCTCTTGATCGTTGGCTCGTCACCCGGACTCAGAAGCTCGTCGGCGACGTAACGGCTGCGCTCGAGGAACAGCTCACCTATCGAGTGATCGCCGCATTCGAGGCGTTCGTTGACGACCTCTCCAACTGGTACATCCGCCGGTCGCGACGCCGTTTCTACTCCTACGATGACGCGGCGTTTCGGACACTGTGGTTTGCCGTCGTCACGGGCTTACGGGTGATTTCGCCGGTCATGCCATTCCTTGCTGATCATCTGTGGCGAAACCTGGTGGCTGATGTCTGTGAGGGTGCCGCAGAGAGCATCTTTCTCGCTGGCTGGCCGGATCTGTACGACACCGACGATCAGCTCCTCGCCGAAATCGCCGAAGTACGCCGGATCGTGGAGCTCGGGCGGGAAGCGCGCAGCACCGCTGGCGTGAAGCTGCGGCAACCGCTGCGGCGGGTCTATGTACGCGGCGCGCGACTGGCCCGAGACCACGCCGACGAGATCGCCGAGGAACTGCGGGTGGACGAGGTCGGATTCGATCAAGGGCCCGTCGCGCAGGTTCGTCTGCTGCCCAACCTTCGGGTGCTCGGACCGCGGCTCGGGCCCAAGGTTCGCGAGATCAAGGCGGCACTGGAACGTGGCGAGGCCGAGGAGTTGGGTGACGGTCGGGTACGTGTCGCAGGAGTCGAGCTCGAGGCCGATGAGCTGATCAGGGGTGAGCGGGTCGAGATCAGCGGCTGGACGATTGCGAACGATCTTGCGCTGTCGGTCGCTCTGGACACCGAGATCGATCCGGAGCTGGAGCTCCGAGGTCGCGTTTACGAGCTGATCCATACCGTCAACACCATGCGGAAGGACGCCGGACTAGAGCTAACTGATCGCATTGTGCTCACGCTGCCCGACGGTGACGACATATTGCGCCACGCGGACTGGATCAAGGCCGAGACGCTGGCGACGCGCATCGAGTCCGGCAAGGATCTGGCGATCACAAAGGCGGACGCCCCGCTTTCTCATTGAGGATCATCCTCCGACGGTCAGACTGTCGCAGCGGAGGGCTGAGCTCGATCGTCCAATGCGAGCATCTGCGGTCAGTAAAGCGGTTTCGGTGGACCTTCTGGCACTCGAGACCTCCGGCCCACTAGGTGCACAGTTAACCCGGCGTAAACAAGCTGAGCACGCCCACGACACTCGATTTCGGGTTTTGGTATGCGCCCTCCGAGACCTGGCATTAGACGCTGGTCCAAGCCATGCCTACGCGCGACGACGATGGCAGCCTAAACGGCTGGATCGGCATGTACATCGATCTCACATCCAGCTGACTGCGAGTAGGTTTCGCGATGTGGCGGATGAGGCACCGTCGGCGAATGAGCGCATCCGCGCTGCTGAGGTGATTGCGGCTCTGTCGCTTGCGACCGACCTAGGCATCGGTGTGCCGCTGGAGCATGGTCTGCAGAGCACAGTGCTCGCAATGCGGCTGGCTGATCGCCTCAAGGTCGATGCGGAGACGGCAGCCCAAACGTATTACCTGTGCCAGTTGTTCTATATCGGATGCACCGCCAACGCGGATACCGCGGCGGAGCTCTTCGGCACGGACAACGCCCTCACGACGTACGCCTCGCCAGGAAGATTCGGATCCCGGGCAGAAATGACCGCCGGCTTCCTGCGCGCTGTAGCGCCGCCGGGCGGCGCGCCTCTTGTTCGCGCCGGTCAGCTCGCCCGGCGTCTGCCGACGCTCGCCAAGACCGTCAAGCATCACATCGCGGCATTCTGTGAAGTGGCCAGCATGCTGACTAATCGGCTCGGCATAGCTCCTTCCCTAGGTCCGCTCTTCTCCCACGTCGCCGAGCGCTGGGACGGCAAGGGTGAGCCCGGTCGAGCCAAAGGGGACGAGATACCGCTGGCAATGCGCATCGTTCATGTAGCCCGAGACGCCGCCTTCCAGCGAATGGTCGGTGGCCCCGAACACGCACTGTTGCTTGTTCGCCGTCGTGGAGGGCAGGCGTTCGATCCCGAGGTCGTCGCCGCCTTCGCCGATGGCGAGACCGGTCTTCGTGTGCTCGATACGGCTTCGGCCTGGGAAGAAGCAATGGGGTGCGAACCCAAGCCGCACACGTTCCTGGCAGGCGACTCGATCGATGGGGCTCTTAGTGCCGTGGGTGACTTTGCCGATCTAGTTTCGCCATGCTTCGTCGGACACTCCGCGGGCGTAGCGGCGCTGGCTACGAACGCAGCCCGACGCTGCAATTTCGACATCACCCAGGTCAGAACGATTCGGTGGGCGGCGCTGATACACGACATCGGGCGGGTTGCAGTACCTGCTCGAATCTGGCTCCAGCGCGGCCCGCTGACGCCCGATGATTGGGAGAAGGTGCGGCTCCATCCCTATCAGACTGAGCGCATTCTCCATCGCTCACCGTTTCTAGCGGCGCTCGCGGAAGTAGCAGGTGCCCACCACGAGCGCTGCGATGGCTCGGGCTATCACCGTGGCACCGCCGCACCAGCGCTGTCGGCAGCGGCGCGCCTGCTGGCTGCGGCAGATGCGTACCAGACAAAGATCGAACCCAGACCGCACCGCGAGCGGCTCACACCGCAGCAGGCAGCCGAGACGCTGAAGAGCGCCGCCCAGGCTGGACGGCTGGATCCCGTCGCCGTGAGGGCAGTCGTTGAGGCCGCCGGCCAGCCAAACCCACGAATCGAGGGGCCGGCTGGATTGACACCGCGCGAGACAGATGTCATCCGCCTCCTCGCGCGGGGGATGCAGACCAAGCAGATCGCGCGTGCTTTGGGCATCTCGATCAAGACGGCCGATAACCACATCCAGAACGCGTACAGCAAGATCGGCGTCTCAACGCGTGCCGCCGCGGCAGTCTTTGCGATGCAACACGGGCTGGTGCCATAGGGAGAACTCCCTATCGCAGCGACAACGCGCCGCGCCTAGCGTGACGGCTGGAGGTGGCTTTGAATGAACGCCGCGGGCGAGACGGAAAGGGTCGAAACCATCGTCGTTGGGGGCGGCCAGGCCGGTCTATCTGTCGGTTACCATCTCATGCGCCGAGGTCTCGGCTTCGTCATCCTGGACGCCAACGAACGAATCGGTGACTCCTGGCGCAAGCGATGGGACTCGCTCCGCCTCTTCACTCCGGCGCGGTTCAACGGGCTCGACGGCATGCCTTTTCCAGGCCCGGGCGATTCCTTCTCGACCAAGGACGAGGTAGCGGGCTACCTCGAGACCTATGCGTCCCGGTTCGGCCTACCAGTTCGCATGGGAATGCGGGTGCGGAGCCTATCGCGCAATGGCACTCGGTTTCTTGTCGACGCCGGGTCTCGGCGGTTCGAAGCCGACAACGTCGTGGTGGCAATGGGCAGTTATCAACTTCCTCGAATCCCTGGGTTCGCTGCGAACCTCGACCCCTGCATCTTCCAACTGCATTCGGGCACATACCGCAACGCTGCCCAACTCCAGGAAGGTCGCGTGCTCGTCGTGGGTGTGGGAAATTCCGGAGCTGAGATCGCCGTGGATGTTGCGACATCGCGCGCAACATGGCTGGCGGGAACCGAATCTGGAAGGGTTCCTTTCCGCCATCGGGGTGCATTGGCTCGATACATCTTCCTGCCGTTGATGTTTCGTGTCATCGGCCATAGGGTGCTGACCCTGCGTACACCCATTGGACGCAAGATGCGGCCGAAGCTGGTTTCACATGCTGCCCCACTCGTGCGTGTCAGGCCGTCTGATATAGCCGATGCTGGCATTCAGCGCGTGGGCAGGGTGGTCGGCACGCGAGACGGATTTCCGCTCCTCGAGGACGAACAAGTCCTTCGTGTGGAAAACGTCATTTGGTGCACTGGCTTCCGGCCAGACTTCACGTGGATCCACCTTCCGATCTTCGGTGCGGAGCAGGAACCGAACGAGCCAGTCCATGTTCGGGGAATCGTCGGTGACCAGCCCGGACTGTACTTCGTCGGGCTTGCCTTCCTTTATGCGATGTCGTCCGGGTTTCTCCCGGGCGTCGGCAGAGATGCGGAGTACGTCGTCAAGCACATCGCCTCACGCAGCGGCCTCAGGTTGGATCGATGAGTGTCAAGCCAGTCGGCTAGCGCTCCTGGACGACGGATAGCACCTGAGCTCGGAAGCAAGACGCGCGAGAAGCCGCCGGCTCCGTGGCAGATCGTCCTCCGGGACGATCCGTGGCAGATCGTCCTCCGGGGCGGCGCTAACGCGGTGCTGGTTGCCGGATCTTCGTCTGTTCCGAGGTTGCGGGCGTATCGCGGATGCGAGCCCCCGAGACCTGAAGGCGAATTCGCGTTCCCGGTGAAAAGCGATGAGCCATGGCCTCAAACTCAAGCTGGATGGTCCCATTGGTTTCATGGGGTTTGAGCCGTCGGAATCCGTCGCTGACCTTGATCGAGCGTCCCGACTTCTGCACTTCGCAGATCCGGACGAAAAGGTCGGCATGCGGATTGTCAGTCGCATGCACCAGCTCAGCGACCGGCACCCGATCACCTCAAAGGGGTTCGGTGAGCAACTGCGTAGTAAATGTGAGGACGTCGGCTCGCGCCTCCAGCTTGCGATTGTCGCAGTATCCCGAGTGAACGCTCCGGCGTATAGATGTCGGCCAGAAGTACCACACCGTCGCGCATTGGGACCGGTACGGAGCGGGTTACGGCATAGCTCGCGCGGCCGGCTGGCATCTTCAAGATGTGGCGGTCAGAGCGTCGAGCGCCCAGCCGCGGCGGGTCCGTGGTTGTGGCACCGGCTCAGGCATGACCGAGCCCGCGTTCCCGAGCCAGGATCGCCGCCTTCGTACGACTTGCGACGTTGAGCTTGGTGAAGATCGACGACGTGTTGTTGTTCACAGTCTTCAATGACAGCCCTAGCCGGTCGGCGATCGCGGAATTGGACAGACCCTGGGCAAGCAGTCCCAGTACGTCATGCTCGCGTGGGGTTAGTTGCGGGAACGGGTCCTCCTTCGTGACTGATGCGCCGAGCCGGGCCAAGACCCGCTGGGCGATCGCTGGCGCGAAGATCGCTTGTCCATCCGCCACCGCCGTGACGGCTCGCAAGATCTCCTCCTTGGTGGCGCCCTTCAACAGATAACCGCGAGCGCCCGCACGCATCGCCTTGGTCATAGTGATGTCGTCATCGCTCATCGTGAGCACGAGGACCGCCACTTCGGGCGCCACTCGGTTGATCTCTGCGGTGGCACTGAATCCATCGGTGTCTGGCATGGCGAGATCCATGATGATCACGTCTGGCTTGTCGATCACCGCTGCCTTGATCGCCTCGCGACCGGTGCCTGCCTCACCGATGAGATCGATATTGGGGTATTCAGCGAACAGTGCCCGCAGCCCGTCGCGGACTACCGGATGATCATCTGCGACGAGAACCTTGATCATCAACCAACCCGCATCGGAAGCGTAGCGACCACTCGACCGCCCTCGGCTGTGGGACCTGCCTCGCAGGCACCGCCGATTTCTGAGGCTCTGCTCTTGATCGAAGCCAGCCCCAGCCCCGGTGGCCAAGGTGCCGTAGACGTGCCATTGTCGCTGATAATCATCTCCAGGGTGCCATCGTTGGTGATCAGCTGTATCGAGGCGAGTTTGGCATCTGAGTGCCGGACGACATTGGTCAACGCCTCGGCGGCGATGCGGTAGGCCGCCACCTCCACCGAGGAGGGGAGTGTAGGTAGCGATTCGGGCGCATCGATGATCACCTTGACCGGGCTAAACCGTCTGCCCTCCTCCCGTAGCGCCCCGACCAGCCCAAGCTCATCCAGAGCAGCCGGACGGAGCCCGTACGCGAGCTGGCGTACGGCCTCAACGGACTGCCGCAGCTGATGAGCAAGTTCTGTTGCCAACGATTCGGCCCGCTCCGGTCGGGTCTGAGCGGCAAGCGCGATGCCGTCGGCTTTGAAGGCCGCGCCGGTGAGGAGCGGACCGAGGCTGTCGTGAAGCTCGCGGCGTAGTCTGGCCCGCTCCTCTTCGGCGGCATCGATGACGCGTTCGCGGGAGACTTTCAGATCCTCGGTGAGTGCCTGCGCGTGCAGCACGATCGCCAGCGGAGCAGCCAGGAGATCTACGATCTTCTGGTCGGCGCGGGAGAGTCGGTGTTCGCCGTGCCGGGGTCCCGCGATCAGCCTTCCGACCGGTTCGGCGTCATAGGTCAGCGGCCAGGTTTGCAGGGTGGCCATTCGCTCACCGCTTTCAACGATGCTGCCGTCTTTCCGCTCCATTGCCACATAGCTCAGCCGGAGCGACTCGCGCAGGGCGTCCGCCACGCCTCCGAGATCGTCACCGGCCAGCCGCTGCCCGACCGCGGACACCGCGGCTACCGGGTCGCGGCGGGCGCCGTAGACGGCGCGATCGACCAGGCGCTGGAGGCGCACCCGGGCGGGGTTGAAGGCGAATGCAATCACGAGTGCGGTCACTACCGGCGCCCCGACGCCACTGAGCACTCGACTAAGCACAGCGACCAGCGCGACATAAACCGCGATCACGCCAGCGGTGAGGATTGCGTAGACGAGCACCCGAGATAGCACGATCCGGACGTCGTACAGGCCGTGCTGCAGGACCGCGATAGTCACCGCGGCCGGGATGAGCGGAAAGCTCAACAACAGCAGGACGTTCCGCCCGGTGGGGATGGCGAACCATATCGGCACATTGATCAACATGACGAGAATCACCGCGACCAGGAGCCACATGACCTGCTGCCGTACCCTCTCCGAGCCGAGGATGAATCGGACGATCAAGCTGGCCACGGAGGCAAAGATGATCAACGGTGTCACCACGCTGGTGATGCCCTCGGTCACTGACCACCAGGGCGCGACTAGGAAGGACGAGGCGCCGGCCTCCGGTGTCGGGCCGACGAACGCGTTGCCAAGGATCGCGTTGCCGACGGTCAACCAAACAAGCATGCGCCACTGTCGGCTCACCGGCTTCCCAGTCGGGAACAGCTGCAAGATCAACGGCAAGCAGCAGAAGACGCCCCAGGACCACGAGAACATGTAGATCGTCACGAGCAGCCGCAGGGCGAACTGGGGCCAGGCATGGCCGGCGCCGTAGATCATGAGCGGAGTCGCGGCCGCAGTCAGCAATGGAGCGATGCCCCAGATCAAAAAGAGCCAGCCGATCGGGTTGTCCGGCTTGGCACGCGCAATCAGCAGACCACATGGTGCCGCGGACAACCCGATTACGGTGTTGGTGATCAGGAAGGTCGACCAGGCCGTCTCGCGGTCGAGGCCGATGAGCAACGCACCGACCACCGCGACCCCAGCAAGCCAGAGCGCGAATCCGAAGAGCACGTACGCCAACACCGCTCGCCGCTTCGGCATGCCCTCATGATCCCCCCTGGAACTCCCGGGCACTAGGGAGCTGGTTCCTCAACCTGCCGGGCAGCCTCCCGATGCGGAGCAGTAGGAATCCTCCGTCCAAGGGAGTGGGAGTGGCGGGATTCTGCAGGTACCAACAGATCCACGTGTCGGAGGTCACCATGTCAGTTGCCGAAGCAAGTAAGGCCAAGATCAACAACGAAACCGTGCGGCCACATCGCGTGCGTGAGGTGCGCACCTTTCAGCGGTACGCGGCCGCGGTCATCATGCTCATACCCGCCACATGTATCGCCATCGGGCGACTGTTCCAGACCGACGACTCCGACACCAGAGGGACGCTAGATCTGATCGCTGTCAATCCAGACCGGCAGTTCACCTTCGCCCTGCTCGGGTTCATCGGACTGCTCACTGTGGTTCCGGCCTTTTTGGCGGCCGCTGGTCTCTCCCGACGTCGGCGGCCCGTGCTCACCAGCGTCGCGCTCGCGGTCAACCTCGTGGCCTACCTCGGTGCTTTCGCGATGGGCGCGATCGACAACCTTTACCTCATTGGCGCCCTACTGCCGCCCGAGCAGCGCGACGTCGCTTCCATTGTGATCGACAAGATGTGGTCGAGCGGCATCCCGGGGGTCAGTACCAGCCTCTTCGTGCTGGGCCACATTCTGGGTGCGATCCTGATGGGGTTGGCCTTGCGCGGGAGCATCGCGACAGTTGGCTGGCTGGCGATGTTGCTGACAACGCCGATGCACGTGCTGGCCTTCGTGGTTCTTCAGATGCCCGCGCTTGATATGGCTGCCTGGCTCCTGATGACACTGGCCTTCATCTGCTGCGCGATCAAGATCATCAAGACCCCGAATGACGAATGGGATCTGCCGCCGCTCGGCCGGTCCACCAGCGCGAGGATCTGAAAGGCATAGACCTAACCAGGGTTGGGCCGCATGGGTGTCGCCTGATCACACAAGCTCACGCTGTTATGGCAGAACTGGACGTACGTGGTTGGCCGGTCGACGGTGGCCGCGCTCCAGCTCGCGCTGGCCTGACCTGACGCCGGAGGTGCTTGCAGCGGCTCGGCAGGGGCCCACGGCGGTAGTGCGGCCGAGCTGGTCGGCGCGATTGGCCCGGTATCGATCTCTGGGCTGGTGCTTGGCAGCCAGGGTCTGAGCGCAATGGCGGCGACCACAGCGAGTCCGGCCATGGTGAGAAGACGCCACCGCGGACGTCCAGGTGGAGAGGTCATCAATATCTCGGCTTTGTTGGCCGCCACATCGTCCCGCGAGCCTTCGATGACTTCATGCAGTTCGGGCTCACGCAGGTGATGAGTGAAGAAGAGATCGCTTGTTTCAACAGGCTGAGCAGACCCGCGAGCCTCCGTGTCACCTGATGATGCGACGAGGATCGTCCCACCCTCGTCGTCAGCGATGCTGAGTCTCATGCAGAAGGGACGGGGAGAGTTCCTCCTAGATACATTGCACGGCTAATTCGCCGGCGGGTCATGCCTAGCCACAAAGAAAGTGCGGGCAAGTTGCGATTCTGAATCGAATCAAAATGCGATTTGCCCACACTTTCCGTTGGGCCGCAGCCGTCCTGCGTCAGCTTGCAACCCGGATCAGCAAAGCCTCGCCCTGTCCACCGCCGCCACACAACCCGGCCGCGCCCAATCCGCCGCCACGGCGCTTGAGCTCCAGGGCGAGGTGCAGTGCGATCCGCGCGCCGGATGCGCCGACTGGATGTCCCATGGAAATGGCGCCGCCGTTGACGTTGACGACGTCTTCGCCGATCTCGAGCTCACGCATCGACTGGATCGCCACCGACGCGAATGCCTCGTTGATCTCGAACAGGTCGACCTGATCGGGAGTGAGGTTCTCGCGGGCCAACGCCTTGCTGATGGCGTTGGCAGGCTGGGACAGCAGCGATGGGTCGGGTCCCGCGACCGTGCCATGCGCACCAATCTCTGCCAAGATCGGGGCCCCGAGCTCCTCGGCCTTGGCTCGCGACATCACCACCACCGCGGCGGCGCCGTCGGAGATTTGCGACGAGGATCCAGCCGTCACGGTGCCGTCCGCGGCGAACGCCGGACGCAGCTTCGCCAGGGTCTCCGGCGTGGTGTCCGGACGCACTCCTTCGTCCTCGGTGACCATCACGGGGTCGCCCCTGCGCTGCGGCACCGCAACCGGCACGATCTCGTCGTCGAACAAGCCGTTCTTCTGCGCCTCGGCAGCTCGGCCATGCGATCCGGCAGAGTACTGATCCTGATCCTCCCGGCTGATGTCGCGCAGCTTGGTGTACGTCTCGGTAGCTGCACCCATGCCCAGCTGATCGAAGGCGCAGAACAGCGCGTCGTGTGAGGTGGCATCGACGATTTCACCGTTCCCGTACCGGTATCCGCTGCGAGCCTTTGGCAGCAGGTACGGGCCTTGAGTCATCGACTCCATCCCGCCGGCGACGACCACGTCGAACTCGCCGTAGCCGATGAGCTGATCGGCCATCGCGATGGCGTTCAACCCAGACAAGCACACTTTGTTGACGGTTAGTGCCGGCACCGACAACGGAATCCCGCCCTTGACCGCAGCCTGCCGGGCGGTGATCTGCCCGGCGCCGGCCTGGATGACGTGGCCCATGATCACATAGTCGACCTGGTCCCCGGCGATTCCGGCCCTCTCGAGGGCGGCCTTGATGGCGAATCCACCCAACTCCATGGCCGAGAAGTCCTTCAGGGACCCGGCGAGCTTTCCAATCGGTGTCCTGGCACCTCCGACAATGACTGATCCCGGCATTGGCATCTCCCTACGGTTCTGGGGGCAGGTACTGGTCAGCGTTTCCAGGTATATCCTCCCAGCTCAGTTTCTCCTGGTCGAGCCGCCCGCCTGAGCGACCGCCGCAGCGACTCGGAGCGCGTTCGCCGCGATGGTGAGCGCTGGGTTGAGCGCGGCGGAGGACGGGAAGAAGCTGCTATCGACGACAAAAAGATTGCCGACGTCGTGACTTCGGCAGTCAGGGTCGAGAACGCTCGTTGAGGGGTCGGTACCCGCCACCGCCGTGCCGCACATGTGCGAGTTCGTGGCAATACCCATGCGCTCGGTCAGTATGACCGGATAGCCAGCCTTGCGCACAGCACCGGTCACGCGCTTGACCAGCTCCTGGTGCGGGGCGAGGTTGTTCGGTGTCCAGTTGATCATGATCTTATCGTCGTCGACGGTGACACGGTTGTCTGGCCGGGGCAAGTCCTCTGTCGTGAGGTAGATGTCGAGGCTCCGGTCGGTGACCATCTTGAGTGCCCACATTGGCGCCCAGGAACGCGCCGCCTTGATCATCGGCGCCCGCAGCTTGCCGAGCATCTGGAGATTGCCGAGCGGGTACGTCGTGTCCGGCCCAGCCTCATACCAGTCATTGAGCCCAAGAGTCTTCTGCCATGCGGTGTCGTTGCGATGCCTGGGGTCGACCGCCAAGAAGAAGGTGCTGTTGTGGACCATGTAGTTGCGGCCCAGCAGCCCGGATGAATTTCCTAGTCCGTTCGGATGCTGATCGCTCACTGAGCGGAGCAGCAAGGCCGCAGAGTTGACCGCACCGCCGGACACCACAAAGATCTTGGCTTGGATTCGAACCGTGCGCTCGCCTACCTCCGCTTCAGCGTGACTGACAACGTGGCCGTCGGCGCTGGTATGCAGCCGGCGTACGTACGCTCCTAGCAGCAGCCGCACCGTTGGCGACTCCAATGCCGGGCGTACGGCGCGGTTCTCGGCGTCGCTCTTATTGCCGGTCGATGAGGGTGAGCCATCGGCCGTGGCGTCGGCGATCCGCTCGGCAAGCGACGGCAGGTGTATACCGCACGCCATGTGGAACGGGTGCAGACCCTGCAGGTACAGCATGTTGGCGAAACGCTCGACCGCCGGTTCGTGCGGGAGTGGTGGATAGGGATAGTCAGTGGAATGAGGCGGTTCCGTCGGGTCCTCATCGACCGAACCGTGAACTTCGAAAAGTTGTTCGGCTTGACCGTAGAACGGCTCGAGATCGTCGTAGCTGAAGGGCCATGCAGGGGAGACACCGTCGTGATGAATCACCTCCTCGAAGTCGCTGCGCCGGAACCGCGGCAGGCAGGCGCCGTACATCTTGGTGTTCCCACCGACCCAGTAATAGACGCCAGGCTGGAACGGCTGCTCGGTCTTGGCGTCGTACCAAGGCTTGGAAGTGACGTAACGCTTCTTGATGAACACATGGTCGGGCTGGCTGTTCTCCGGCTCCCTGGGCAGGAACTGACCCCGCTCGATAATTAACACGTCCAAGCCGATGTCCTTAAGTGCCCACGCGAGGGTGCCACCGCCCATACCGGAGCCGATGATCACCACATCGGCCGTCAAAGTGTCTTGATCAGCTGTGATGAGCGCGCCTTCGCGTAGC
>Ga0126312_10002218_pt1 | contig 12971 bp, 15 predicted proteins | sample Plot104A_FD_92537 | JGI IMG/M metagenome (GOLD analysis project Ga0126312, IMG submission 92537) | Serpentine soil microbial communities from UC McLaughlin Reserve, CA, USA - Plot104A | ecosystem: Environmental > Terrestrial > Soil > Grasslands | place: USA: UC McLaughlin Reserve, Lake County...
CGGCGGCACCGAGGAGATCCTGCGCAACATGGTCGGCGAGCGGGTGCTCGGGCTGCCGCCCGAGCCGCGGCTGGACAAGGGCGTGCCGTTCTCCGAGCTGCGCGCGAAGGAGAAGGAGGTGGCCGCGCGATGAACCTCGCCCTCTCCGACGAGCAGGTCTTCCTACAAGAGGCGGCCCGCAACGCCCTAGGCCGCTTCGACACCGTCGCCGCCGCCCGCGAGGCGCTCGACGGCGCCGAGCTGCCCGACCTGTGGCCGACCGCGCGCGAGGCCGGCTGGACCGGACTGCTGGTCGCCGACGAGAGCGGCGGGGCCGGCCTCGGCCCGTTCGAGGCCATGCTGATCATGAGCGAGTGCGGCCGGCGCCTCGCGCCGGTGGAGCTGCTCGGTCACCTCCCCGCCACCGACGTGCTGCAGCGCTCCGGCGGCCATCCGCGGCTGCTGTCCGCCCTGGCCGAGGGCAATCGGCGCGCCGCCTACGTGCCGGCGCGCCCGCCCGACGCGCTCGACGACGCGTGGACGGTCGATGCGCGCCGAGGCGCGCACCGCGCGCCGGCGCCCCGCTTCAGGGCCGGCCGGCAGGAGGGCGGGCCGCACCCGATCGACGGCACGGTGCACGGCGAGGTCGCGTGGGTGCCCGACCTTCCCGGCGCCGACGCCCTCGTGATCGTCGCGGAGGGCGACGACGGGCCGGTGGGCCTGCTCGTCGACGTCGACGGCGCCTCCGGCCTCGAGATCGAGGCGGCGACGCTCTACGACGCCACGCGCTCGCTCGGGCACCTGTCGCTCGACAACGTGCCGGTGACGAGGCTGGACCTCGACAGCGACGCGCTGGCCAACGCCTGGTACCTCGCCCAGGCGCTGCTGGCGGCCGAGGCGCTGGGCGCGGTCGAGGAGGCGCTCGAGCGCTCGGTCGCCTACGCCAAGGAGCGGTTCACGTTCGGGCGGCCGATCGGCTCCTACCAGGCGGTCAAGCACAGCCTGGTCGAGATCCTGCGGCGCAAGGAGAACCTGCTCAGCCTCGTCTACTACGCGGGCTGGGCGGGCGAGTCCAAGCCGGACGAGCTGCCGATGGCGGCAAGCGCCGCGCGCACCGTCGCCGACGGGGCGCTCGACTACGCCACGCGAGAGCTGATCTCGGTTCACGGCGGTATCGGCGCCACGTGGGAGCACGACGCGCCGCTCTACTTCCGCCGCGCGCAGGTCTCCAGGCGCCTGCTCGCGGGCGGCGCCGACAGCGCCGAGCGCGTGGCCGACCAGCTCCTGACCGCGGCGGGGTCGCTGGCCTAGCCGCGGCCGTAGACCGCGCGCATCACCGGCAGCAGCACGGAGCGGGGCGTCAGCCGTCCCGCCTGCGCCGTGACCTTGTTCGTCGCGCCCGGGATCACGGTGCGGCGACCGTCGACCATGCCCTCGATGCCTTCGCGGGCGACCTCGTCGGCGCTCTGCCACAGGAAACCCGGTGCGTTGGACTCGAGCCCGTGCATGTCGGCGACCTCGACGAACTCGGTCTTCGTCGGGCCGGGACACAGGGCCGTGCAGGAGACGCCGGTGCCGAGCAGGTCGGTGTGCAGCGCCTCCGAGAAGGCGAGCACGAACGCCTTGGTCGCCGAGTAGGTCGCCTGGTACGGGATGGGCTGGAAGCCCGCGATCGATGCGACGTTGAGGATCGCCCCGGCGCCGCGCTCGAGCATGCCGAGCAGGAGGGCGCCGGTGAGGTGATGGACGGCCTCAACGTTGACGCGCACCGCTTCCTGCGCGCTCGAAGTCGAGCTCCTGGAAGCGGCCGTAGGTGCCGAAGCCCGCGTTGTTGCAGAAGCCGACGACCTCGCGCTCGCCCTCGTGCAAGGAGCCGATCAGGCGGGCGCGGGCATCCGGGTCGCCCACCGGCGTGTCGTCGAGGTCGACGGTAACCCCGTGGCGGGCGCGCAGGGTGCCCGCAAGCTCCTCGAGCCGCTCGCGCCGGCGCGCGACCAGCACGAGGTTGTAGCCGCGCTCCGCGAGCTGGCGCGCCAGCTCGGTGCCGATCCCCGACGACGCGCCCGTGATGACGACCGCCGTCGACGGCTCGGGGCCGGGCAGGCTCATCCGGACATCATCCCTCGACGTCGTAGTGGGCCGTCCGGTCGTCCCGCTCGACCAGGGAGCGATCGTCCTCGGGGTAGTACTTGGCCGCCTCGTAGTCCTCGCCCGCGAACGCCTTGACGGCATCGAGGGAGTCCCAAAGCGAGAAGGTGATGAACTCCGTCAGCTCGCCGACGTCGCGCCGCAGCATCCATGCCCCTCGGTTGCCGGGCGTGCGCTTGTACTCGTCGAAGCCGGTGGCCTTGATGTAGTCGGCATAGGCGTCGCCGTCGCTTCGGCGAACGGCCCCGCGCCAGATTCGTGCAATCACAGTGGAGGCGGGGGGAATCGAACCCCCAACTCGGCGTTGCAAACGCCGCGTGTTCCCGTTAGCACCACGCCCCCGGGAGCGTTTGCCAGGTTAGATGGCCTAGCGAGGTGGGACCATGGAGCCCAGATGGCAGCTCCTCCTGCCATAAGACGCGCGGAGATCTCCAACTACGACATCGTCCGCCACTGGTTCCACGCCGCGGCGGACCGGCTCGGACTCGACGACGACATCCGCGCGGTCATGCTCTCCGCCTACCGCGAGGTACAGGTGCAGATCCCGGTGCGCCGGACCGACGGGCGGATCCACGTCTACGCGGGATACCGCGTCCAGCACAACGGCGCCCGCGGTCCCTACAAGGGTGGGATCCGCTACCACCCCGACGTCGATCTCGACGAGGTCCGCGCCCTCGCCGCGCTGATGACGTGGAAGACCGCGATCGTCGGCGTCCCGTTCGGGGGCGCGAAGGGCGGGATCAACGCGCCCGGCTCGGCGCTCGAGCGCGACGAGGTCGAGGAGATCACCCGCTCGTTCATCGACAAGATCGACAAGGTCATCGGGCCCACGCGCGACATCCCCGCGCCCGACGTCAACACCAACGCTCAGGTGATGGCGTGGATGATGGACGAGTACGGCAAGCTCCACGGCCACACCCCCGCGGTGGTCACCGGCAAGCCGATCGCGCTCGAGGGTTCGTACGGGCGCGAGTCGGCAACGGGCCGCGGGCTCGTCTACCTGTTCCGGGAGGCGGCACCCGCCCACGGCCTTACGCCGTCGGAGACGCGCTTCGCCGTGCAGGGGTTCGGGAACGTCGGCTCGTGGGCGGCGCGGATCATGCAGCAGCTCGGCGCGACGATGGTCGCTGCCGCCGACGCGCATGGCGCCGCGCGCAACGACGGCGGCCTGGACGCCGACGCCCTCGCCCGCCACGTCGCCGCCGGCGGGCGGCTGCACGAGTTCGACGGCGGCGAGCCCGTCGACGGCGAAGAGTTCCTGCGCACTCCGTGCGACGTGTTCATCCCCGCCGCGCTCGGCGGGATGATCCACGCCGATAACGCCGACCTTCTCGACTGCCGGATGGTGATCGAGGGCGCCAACTCGCCCACCACCCCGCTGGCGGACGAGATCCTCAACGACAAGGGCGTCTTCGTCATCCCCGACGTGATGGCCAACGCCGGCGGCGTCGTGGTCTCCTACTTCGAGTGGGTCCAGAACCTCCAGCACTTCCGCTGGGACGAGCGCGAGGTCAACGACCGGCTAGGGACGATCATCCGCCGCGCCTACCGCGAGGTGATGGCGCGCGCGCGATTGCACGCCGACCTGCCCCTGCGCGTGGCCGCCTACCAGGTCGGCATCGAGCGCGTGGTGGAGGCCGCTCGCCTGCGCGGCTACATCTGAGGCGCGATCACAGCCGGACCGCGCCGTCGACGAGCACGACGACGTCGCCGCCCACGCGAACCCGGTCGCCTTCGATCGCAGCCCGCAGCAGGCTCGGGCGTCCGATCTCGACCCCCTGCTCGATCTCCACGTGGTCACAGCCGGTGTGGTGGGACAGGTACGCGCAGAGCGGGCCCGCGGCCGAGCCGGTCGCTGGGTCCTCGCCGCCGGCCACCACGGGCGTGAAGCCGCGCGCGCGCACGTGGCCGTCGTCGAGCGCCGCGACGTAGAGGACGATGGCGCCGTGGGGCTCGAGCAGCGCAGCAAGCGCCAGCTCGTCGGCCGCGGCCCGGTGCAGCGCGTCGGGGGAGACGACCGGCGCCATCACGTGTCGAATCCCGGTCGAGACGACCTGCGGCGCCAGGTCGGGATGGGCGTCCTCGGGGGCGAGGCCGGCTGCGGCCATCGTCTTGGCCTTGTCGAGGCGAGCGCCGAACACGGCCGGCTCCTGCAGCATCGACGCCTGCCCGGCGGTTCCCTCCGCGTCGAGCTCGACCTCGACCGGCTGCAGCCCGGCGCCGGTCTGCTGCACGTATCGCGCCGAGCGCTCGCCGCGCCGTCGCGCGACCGCCACCGCGGCCCCGAGCGACGGATGGCCCGCGAACGGCAGCTCGGTCTCGATGGTGAAGATCCGGTTGCGGTAGTCGGCGCCCTCGGCGTCGGGCGACTGCACGAAGGCGGTCTCCGACAGCCGCGTCTCGCGGGCCATGCGCAGCATGGCCTCGTCGGAGAGGCCATCGGCGTCGTGCACCACCGCCAGCGCGTTGCCCTGGAGCGCCGTGTCGGTGAAGACGTCGAGAACGGTGTAGGGGCGGCTCAGCGGTCGAAGTCGAAGTCGCGCGGCGGCTTCTGCTCGAACCAGAGGCGGTCGTGCTCGGGCGTCTCCTGCAGGAAGTCGGGCGTCTCCTCCAGGACGTCCTCGTCCGAGTCGGATGCCTCCGGCTCGGGCGGGGGCTCGGGCGCGAAGGGCTCATCCTCTATGTCGAACGGCGCGGTGGCGTCGGCGGGCGGCGGACCCGCGGGCGGCGGCTCGTACTCGGGGACGAGGTCGGGCTCGGCCGCCTCCGGCAGGTCATGGACCGGCTCGTCGTGCGCCGCGGGGGCCTCCTCGGGCGCCGGCTCGCGGTCGAGCACCAGCGGCTCGACGCCCCGCTGGATCGGTCCGAGCGCCTCGCGCTCCTGGGCCGTGACCTCGCTGGGATCGGCCCCGTGCTGGCGCTTGAGCTCGAGGTGCTCTCGAATGGCGTCTTCAAGCAATCCCATGCGGCGCAAGCCTACTCGTGTTGATCGCGGGCGAACGCAAATTCGCCTTCCGCATTTTGCGGCGTTTCGACATCGCCGCCTACTCCGCGGCAAGCGGTTCGCGCGATTGCCTTTCGGCCCGGACCGTTCGGTTCCTGCCCGCCCGCTTGGCGCGGTAGAGGGCCGCGTCGGCGGCGGCGATGAGCGAGGCCTTGTCGTCGCCGTTGCCGGACAGCGCGGCCGCCCCGAATGACGCGGTGACGCGCAGGTGACCCACCCCGTCCAGCCGCGGGATGCGCAGGGCTTCGAGCGCCGTGCGCACGCGCTCGGCGAACAGGTAGGCGCCGTCGAGGTCGGTCTGTGGGAGCGCCACGGCCAACTCCTCGCCGCCGTAGCGCGCCGGCTCGTCGATCTCGCGCGACGAGTCGCGCAGTACGCGCGCGACCTCGCGCAGCACGACGTCGCCCTGCTGATGGCCGTAGGTGTCGTTGACCGACTTGAAGTGGTCGATGTCGAGCATGACCAGCCCGAGGTCCTGGCCGAACCGGTTGGCGCGCCCGACCTCCTGCACGATGACCTGCTGGAAGCGGCGATGGTTGGACAGCCCGGTAAGCTCGTCGGTGACCGCCTGGCGCTGGACGAGCTCGTGCAGGTCGACGTTCTCGATCGACACCGCCGTCTGGCCGGCCAGGTAGGCGAACAGCTCGCGATCCTGCCGCGAGAACGGGCGCCGGCGGCGCACCAACGTGATCAGCCCGAGCACGCGGTCCCCGGTCTCCGAGGCGCGCAGCGGGTAGGCCAGCGCGCTCGCGTCGTCGGTCGAGGCCTCGGCCAGCGCGCCGGTGTCGAGCGCCTGGTGCTCGACGCGCTCGACCACCGCGCCGAAGCCCTCGATCGAGCCCGCGCGGCTGCGCTCGATCAGGTCCATCCCCGCGCCCGCCCGCACGGTCGCGCGGCCGCCGGTTGCCTCGACACCGTCAAGGGCGGCCTGGAGCACGACGTCGAGCAGCGCGTCGCGGTCGAGGTTGGAGGCCACGCTCTCGCCGATCCGCCGCACCGCGTCCTGCAGGCGCGCTCGCTCGCGCTGGAGCTCTTCGAGCCGCACCTCCAGCTGCCGCGCCATCTGGTTGAACTCGCCACCCAGCTCCGCGAACTCGTCGCGGCCCGCGGTCGGCACCTGGGTGGAGAAGTCGCCCGAGCCGAGGCGGCGGGCGGCGTCGAGGAAGCGGGCGATCTGCGCCTGCAACGAGCGCGACACCGCTACGGCGAACGCGAACGCCATGATCAGGAAGCCCCCGAGGATGACGATGGCGAGCAGGCGACCGCTGCCCTTCGCGGAATCGGCGCCGGCGATGTCGGAGAGCACGGCGACGCGCACCGACGTCCGATTGAAGTCGGGCGCGGTAAACGTCGCCACCCGGTAGCTGCGCGAGCCGACCTTGACGTCGCCGTGCTGTGGAAGCTCAGCGGCGATGCCGCGCGGCAGCGAGCTGGCGACGACGCGCCCGCCGCGCACGATCGCGGTCGGCCGGCCCTCGACCCGCTGGACGAGGCGCGCGAACTGGTCGGCGGTGACGACCGAGACCTGCAGGCGGCCGATGCGCCGGCCCGAGGACCCGATGACATCCCGGCTCGCGGGGGCGATCGCGCTGCGCGTCCCGACGTCCACGATCGCGCCCCCGCGGCCCGCGAGCACGAGGCGCTCGATGCCGGCCATGGCGAGCAGGTCGCGAGCGCGGACGCGCGCCTTCGCCTTGTCGCCGCGCCGCACCGCTTGGACGAAGGTGGTGTCGCCGCCCACGCGGCGCAGTGCACGCAGCGCGTCCTTGCGTGACTCGTCGTAGAGCCCGATCGCCGCCGCCTGACCTTCGGCGAGCCGGGCCTCCACCTTCGCCGTCTCGTTGTCGGAGATGAGCCGGAAGACGACGACCGCCACCGCCACCATGGGGAAGATCACGATGAGGACGAAGAAGAGCGTCAGGCGCGTACGAAAGCTCATGGGGCCGGCCGTCCGGGCACCTGAGCGTACTCCGCGCACCGTCGGGCGACGCAGTCACGCTCGCACTATCCTTGGCCGTCCGCGGGGCTATAGCTCAGTTGGGAGAGCGCCTGGATCGCACCCAGGAGGTCGGGGGTTCGAGTCCCCCTAGCTCCATTTCGAGAACCCCTGCTACCGCGGGGGTTCTCTCGTTTCGGCGTTTAGACCGCTTGGCTGGGCGCGCGGCTCGCAGTGCTCTTTGGCCCGTTCGTTGGCCCGAAACCGACCGGATCGGCCCGATCCCAGCCGTACGTGGCGCGCCCTACGCGGTGCGTCCGAGGCGATCCGCGAAGCGCATCGGACCGCTCGGCGCGGGCGGCTGGACGCCGCCTCGCCCGACGAGCAGGTCGTCGAAGGCCATGCCGACCTGCTCGCGATCGCGGCGCTTGAGCACCCGCGCGTAGATCTCGAGCGTGACCTTGGAGTCGGCGTGACCGACCTGGGCCATGACATACGGGATCTCTGCGCCCGCGGCGAACATCATCGAGATGTAGGTCCGACGGAGGGTGTGCGGCGTGACCTTCGCGGGGAGCGGCGGGAGGCCACGATGGGCGCGGCGCTCGTTCGCGCGGCGGATGGCGGGCTTGAGCACCCGCGCGTTGATGTTGTCCTTGTCGCGGCGGTTGCCGGTTCGGGTGGGGAAGAACGGGCTCTCGGGCGACGGGTCCTTGAGGGACGCGCGCCAGGCCGATAGGACGTCGAGCAGCATCGGGCTGAGGTCGACCCTGCGCACGCCGGCGTCAGTCTTCGCATCCTCGACGTTGAGGTGACCATGAGCGAAGTCGACGTCGCGGATGTCGACCCGGCATAGCTCGGTGTTGCGAAGGCCGGAGCCCGCGAGGCAGGCGATGATGGTCCGCCGCGGACTGATCCGCTGGCGCGCGTGCTGGTGCACGTAGTAGATGGCCGTCGCCTCGGCTACCCCGAGGCGGCGAGCTACCTCCTTCCACGTCAGGCGCTGATCGCGCAGCGCGCGTGCCGCGGCGGCGCGCTCGAGCACGGCAGGGGTCACTGTCTGATCGATCTCCTCCGCCGCCGCCAGAAGGTCCTCGAGCTCGTCGACCTCCAGAACGTGGCCTCGCGCGCGCTGCTCCTTCAGCCGCAGCCCGCGTTCGCGAGCGGGGTTGGCGACGAGCAGCTTTCGCCGCACCGCGTCGTCCAGGATGCCGGCGAGGAGCTCCAGCGTCGCGTTGATGGTCGAGTTGGCGAGCGCGCGCTTCGGGCGCCCGCTCGCGGTTCGCAGCGTCACGCCCGCGCGCGCCGCCTGACGCACCTCCTCGCTTTCGAGCTGCTTGGTCTCGATGTAGTTGTCGATCGCGGCGTAGTCGATCTGCGAGACGCGAAGCCGAGCAAAGACCGGCAGGAGGTGGTTGACCAGGAGGTATCGGTAGTGCTCGTGGGTGCGCTCCTTGAACGCCGGGCGCCGCCGGGTCAGCCAGCTCGAGGCGAACTCGTGGAATGTCGGGTCGTCCTGCCCCCTCGAGCGCGGTCCGGGCGGCTCCCAGATGCCCGCCTGAATCTTCGCCAGCACGTCCTGAAGCTCGATCTGGGCACGGGCGTCGGTGTAGCCGTCGAGCTCGGTGCCGAGGGTGATGCGGTGGCGGCGGCCCTCGGCGCGCACGCGCAGATACCAGGACGTCAGGCCATCCTTCCGCTTGTGCGTCAGCACCTGCCCGGTGGCGCGTGGGTTAGGCCGGTTGCTGGCCATGTCTGCTCCCTTCGATCGTCGTGTATCGCGCCTAGGCGGCGGGCCGAAACCTACGCCGGGCGATCCAAGATCGGCAGCAATTCGGCACCGTCTCGCTTCCGGTTGCCCTGACCGCGGTTGCGCTGGCGCGCAGGGAGAGCGCCGTGCCCATTGGACGCAAGCCTCGCGATCTGGGCGCCGATGGTGTGCCGGTCGAAGCGCAGGCGCGCCTTGGGCCGGATCCGAGCCGGATCGCCCCAAGCTGCCGTGCATGTCCGTAGATCCAGTCGGGGGAGAGCCCGAACTCGCGGGCGACCTGCGCGACGGTGAGGAGGCGTGGCGCTTCGGATGGAACCAGCCCTTCCTCGCGCAGCAGGGCCACGACTCGGCGGGCGACGGCCTCGACGAGATCCAGATCCGGCGGACGCGACGAGGTGCTGCTCATCCCTCGTCTCCGTCGACTGTGGACTCGTCAGCCTCGATCAGCAGATCGAGGAGCAGAATCCGTGTCTCCGGCAGCGTCGCGCTCCACGCTGCGCGCAAGAGCGCGTTCGCGAGGTCGCGACGCTCCATCGAGGTGAGCGGGTCGAGCTCTATGTGCAGGTTGGTCACGACGCGAACCACTCGAGGTCTTCTCAATCGGAGTCACAGCCGGGCGCCCGAACAGCGAGGTCGGATTGCGGGCTGCCTGGCATGCCGGCGCCCCGCCCATCTCCGCGACGGGCGCCGTTTCGCCCGGCGAGTCGCCAGTGGCGCTTGATCTGCTTGGCTTGGGCGTAGCGGTAGCTGATGCTGCGGCAGATCGGGACGTTGAGGAGGCGCCGGTCGTCGATGGCTTGGATGTCGGCTCGGAAGGCGCGTCCGTTGATCTCGCATTCGACCATGTCGCCGGGCTGGATGGGTTTGGTTTGCATGGCTTCTCCCTTCCGGTGTTCAAAGGTCGAGGCGCACCTGCCCGTGGCTCAGGCAGGGCTGCAGTCGGATCTCGCGCTCACCGCCTGCGATGGCGGTGCGCCACGGTCCGGTGCCGACCTCTTCGGCTGGGCGGCTGAGCAGGAGGCGGACGAGCGCCAATGCGCTGGTGTGTAGCTGCGGTGGGCTGATGTAGAGGCACGGCGACCTGCCGGCGAGGTGTGTCTCGATGCGCTCTTCGACAACACGATCACGATGTACGCGGCCGTCTGGCGCGGCGGGCTCCCGCCCGGCAGCGGTCAGCTGCGCATGGCCTGACGCCGGCTCGACCTGGACGAGGTCCAGGCCGGAGAAGTGCAGCGCCTGGGCGGTCTGATACCAGAGGTCGATCGCCCGCTTGTGGCCCTTAAAGCCGGGGCCACCGGCGCCGACGTCGAGCTTCAGGGCCACGATCGAGCGGCCCTTGTAGGTGACCCGGACCTTGACGTGAGGGGGCAGCTTGCCCAGTGCCGAGAAGTCGAGTTGCCCCAGCGGGGCGCTCCAGTTGTTGGAGAGCTCGGCGAAGGCCATCGTGCCGGCCAGGTGGCCGTAGGCGCCGCCGTCGCCGTGCACCGACGGGTCGTCGGGCCCGCCGTAAGTGCTTGCGGCCACCCACCGCCCGCCGCCCGGCGCCTCGGTCTCGTTCCCGGCACACGGGTTCTGGGTCACCACGCCAACCGCGCCGATGAACACCAAGACCAACGCCAGTCCCAGCAGCGCCCCGAACAACAGGCCCGCCGCCAGCCACGGATTGCGAAGCGCCCGGCTGGTCAGGCGCCGCGTGATCCGACGTCGGCGGCGCGGCGCGCGAGCGGGCTCGGGGCCAGACGATACGGGCATGGCTCCCTACTGGTCGTTGCGACCGCCGAAAGTGACCCGACTTTTTCCTGCGGTGGCTAGCTGTCGTTCCTAGGCGGGTTTGTCAGTCGTGTGATGGGCGGCTGTTTGCCGATGCTGCCGTGTGGTCGGGTGTAGTTGTAGTGGTCGAGCCAGGGTTTGAGGGCTGCGGTGCGTTCGGCACTTGAGCTGTAGGCGCGGGCGTGGGCCCAGCGGTGAAGCAGGGTCTGGATGAGTCGCTCGGCCTTGCCGTTGGTGCGGGGCCGGTAGGGGCGGGTGCGCAGGTGGCGGATGTCGAGCTGCTGGCAGGCGATGTGGTGAGCGCCGCTGATATAGGCCGAGCCGTTGTCGGTCATCACGCGCTGGACGGTGATGCCGTGAGCGGCGAAGAACGCGACCGCCCGACGCAGGAAACCGATCGCGGTGGAGGCCTTTTGATTGTCGAGCATCTCGGCGTAGGCCAGCCGGCTGTGGTCGTCGATCGCGACGTGCAGGTACTCCCAGCCGACGATGCCGCGGCGAATGCCGGCGGCGTCGGTCTTCGTCGGCCCGCGGCGTGCGCCATGGGCGCCGGTGATGCGCTTGAGGCTGTCCGTTGTTCTGTGTGTGAGGCCGGGGCGACTGGGTTCATTGTCAGTCGGGGATTCGGTCTCCGAAGTGGATCTTGAGGGCGGCGAGCGGCGCTGTCCAGGTGCGGTTGCGCCGCCACTTCGCTTCGGCGCGTTCGATGGCTAGGTAGATGAGCTTGGTCGCGGCCTGTTCGTCGGGGAAGTGGCCGCGGGTCTTGATCGCCTTTCTGATCTGGCGGTGGAGCGCCTCGATCGTGTTGGTGGTGTAGACGGCCTTGCGCAGCTCTGCGGGCAGCGCCAGGAACGGGACGAGGTGCTCCCAGTGCGCCCGCCACGAGTTGGCGATCATCGGGTAGCCGCCGCCCCACTGCTCGTCGAAGCGCCCGAGCTCGACGAGCGCGGCGTCGGCGTTCGGGGCGGTGTAGATCGGGCGCAGGTCGCGCGCCACGGCCTTGCGGTCGCGGTAGTTGACATAGCGCATCGAGGAGCGGATCTGATGGACGATGCAGGTCTGCACCCAGGCCTTGGGGAAGACGGCCTCGATCGCCTCGGGGAAGCCCGAGAGGCCGTCCACGCAGGCGATCAGGACGTCGTTGACGCCGCGCTGGTTGAGGTCGTTGAGGACCGCGAGCCAGAACTTCGCGCCTTCTGTCTCCTGCCACCAGATCCCGAGCACCTCGCGCTCGCCCTCAAGCGTGACCCCGAGCGCGAGGTAGCAGGCGCGGTTGCGCACCGAGCGGTCCTCTGTGACTTTGACCTGCAGCGCGTCGAAGTAGACGATCGGGTAGACCGCCTCGAGCGGCCTGGTGCGCCAGGCGGCGACGTCGGCAAGGACGGCGTCGGTGACGCGGCTGATCGTGTCGCGGCCGATCTCGGTGCCGTAGAGATCGGACAGGTGCCCGGCGATGTCGCGGACCGACATACCGCCGGCATAGAGCCCCAGCACCTTCTCGTCCAGGCCCGCCAGGCGCGTCTGGCGCTTGCGCACCAGCTGGGGCTCGAAGCTGCCCTTGCGGTCGCGCGGCGTCCTGATCGCGACCGGCCCGAGCTCGGTCTGCAGCGTCTTCGGCGTCGCGCCGTTGCGAACATTGGCGGCGGCGCCGGGCAGCCCCGGCCGCCCGGTGGACTTCGTGTTCTGCGTGGTCATGGGGGTTCCTCTCCCGGCCCCCGCGGTCCGCTCGCCGCTCGCCCTACGGGCTCGCGGCTCCCGAACCGCGGCGTCAGGCCGCGTCGGTCACCCCGACCTCACACAGAACATCGGACAGACCCATGCGCTTGCCTGGCCCGCCGACGATCCGCCCCAACTTCTTGATGTCGATGTGGACCAGCTCGCCCGGCGCCTTTCGCTCATAGCGACAGACGGGCTCGGGCGGCTCAAGCCGGGAGCGCTTGCCCAGCCCCTCACGCAACAGCACCGCCGAGACGGTCGAGATTGGCATCCCCAGGCGCTCGGCGATCTCAACCGCGGTCAACCGCGCCTGGCGCAACCGGCAGATGGCCGACACCCGCGCCGCCGGCGTCTTGTGCGGAATGCGCTTCGGTGCCGACGATCGATCGACCAAGCCGGCCGGCCCCTCCCGACGAAACCGCGCCAACCAGCGGTAGATCGTGCGCTCGGTGACGCCGGCGGCCTCGGCCGCCGCCGCCACCGACCATCCCTCGACCAGCACCCGCTCAACAACCCGGCGTCTGCCGATCGGACTGAGCGGCGCGTTAGCGTGAACCTTCATCTGGGCCTCCTGGAACTGAGCTGCCTCGACAGCGCTCAGCCTCCAGCGAGGCCCGGATGGCTACTGACAAACGCTCCTAGGAACTACA
>Ga0126312_10002219_pt1 | contig 12970 bp, 12 predicted proteins | sample Plot104A_FD_92537 | JGI IMG/M metagenome (GOLD analysis project Ga0126312, IMG submission 92537) | Serpentine soil microbial communities from UC McLaughlin Reserve, CA, USA - Plot104A | ecosystem: Environmental > Terrestrial > Soil > Grasslands | place: USA: UC McLaughlin Reserve, Lake County...
AGTGACATTATTCACATTTGAATTCTTGAATCGTCGTTTTTGAAACTCGATTCTCTCACGCACCGGTTCAAGTGAGTATACCTCTTCATAATAGTGCGATAGCATTTCGCTGAGGTTGCCAAGTCCACTACCTATATCCAGACAGCGTCTGTTGTTGTTATTCCTACTACTAAAACAGTGGCAGATCCAATCTCCTCTTCTCTTATCTTCAATATATTCTCTCAAATGTGGATATTTGAGATAAAGACGCTTTAGTGCCTCACTATATCCCAATAAGTCTATTTCATCGATTAAGCTTCTCATGTCATTTTGAGGTATTTCACCTGCATAGAAGTCGACGGCTTGTACTAAAAAATCAACATATCCGTCAAGGATTAGATAGGATTTATGACAATTGCTGCAGTCATAGGAAGTACTCTTAAGCTCTACTATATCTTTACATTTGGGACAGCAGAATCCACAGTTGATGGTCACTATTACATTTCGGTTAGAGCTTCTTATACACATTCCTCAAGGGTATGTTAAGTTACTTGATTTTACACAAATGTCTTAAGTGTCGGTGGCGAAGGTAAATAGTTCTCTATACTTATGGTATAATAACCATCAAGCATGAAAATAATAAAAGGGTTTAACGTCCAAACTATATCTGAGCCAAAAGACAAGGAACTGATCGAATCGCCAAAGGGTCTAAAAAGAATAAGAGGATTTAACTTCTTTGTTCATGGTCAATCTATTACTATTGTCTCCAATGAAGAAGAGTGCATTCATAGCACTTATGCTCATAAGTATACTTGAGCGTTCCGCTCAATAGAAATTATGAATTTTTGTCATTTCTTATGCCTGTATGGTCCTGGCCTAATGTTAACAGGCAGCTTCTATCATATATGGTGTTTCTGTGACCATTTTTACATTCATATTTTCGCTCTGGGTAATCAGGAGACATAGGTTCTTCTTTGGGAACTGAAAAAGCTCCATCCGCCGGTGGCATCAGCTTCAATTCTTCCATACAAAATTTGCATTGTGTTTCTGGCCTCATCTAATCTTTGCCTATCCATTCTGTTAAACCGTTTCAGTTGCTGTTTGAAGATTTGTTGTCATGGCTTGTTCCTATACGGTGATTTGACTTAAGACATACATATGGTCTAACTGAGCTTTCTGGAACCGATATGTGACCGCAGCGCTCACAAAGGTATCCTGAAGCATTTTTTTATCCCATTGTGGAGCCTATGTGCATCTCGGTATCAAACTCACACGGTGGTATAGACAGATCTATTGTACACCTACTAACGGGAATATGCTGATGGATAATCGACTACTCTATGGCTAAGATTGCCGTGACACTCATATATAGCGTGTATTCCTGCAATCGCTAAAATGAAACCCACTCTTAGTCATTCTCTACTGTCTTCTCTCCAGCTTCGTTCTTGTAGTGGAGCTTGTTCTGTATTTCTGCGGATATCACCACTTTTCTTGCTATCCTTTGAGCACTGTCATTATGTTGCCAATGTCGGGCATGTGGTTAAAAGAAGTGGACCAGGTCAATACAAGGTCATACTGCACTATGTAGGGAAACATTGCCTAGTCGCCGGGGATCATGCCTATCTCCGCTTCTTTTGCACAAGCTTGGCAGCCTGGGTATTGATGTCTCTGCCCCAATAGTCCACCTCTGGCACTAGCTTCTGATGCTTAGCTGAGAATCCAAACATAGTTTTGAGCTGGCACGATTGCACAACTTTGAAACTTGTTCGTTTAGCGGCTATATCTGCTCTGTCCAGCCAATTCATTTCTTGTAGTGTTCCTTGGCGTTATCTACACTCATTCACTCATGGTTTGTTAAACAATATAATAATACGAACTAGTTCTTGCGATAGATTTGCACAAAGGCGTACGCTTTGTCAGGGGACTTGACCATCTTATCTATGCATCTTGAGATCGCATAAATTGCTTTAGAGAGCCAAAGCGGCGAATGCATCATCGATACCAGATATGCAGCGGGCCACTGAGATAGAAAAGCCCCTGCTCATGAAGTAATTCCAAGTCGTTTTCGCGTACCAATATTTGCACTTCTGTATGATCCAAAGTATGCTCCCCTCCTGTGTTGATTGCCGGTATGAGCTTGCGCCCAATGCTTGCAAAGATGTTGTTGTAGCTTGGCTCGTATATTATCAGTAGTCCTCCCTGTTTGAGCATTCTTGCCATCCACTCTATTGGGATCTGAGCTCTAAGTGGTGTAATGCGGCGGAAGAGAACAGGACATCAAGCGAGTTATCGGCAAAAAAAGCTACCTGTCTGCAGTAGTGCGGAAAAAGTTGACCTGCCAAGTATTAGGAATGTATGTGCGCTTTAACGCAGCCTGTATTATCTTTAATGAAATATCCGCGCCGTAGTAATCCACCTTTAATGGAATATCGCGAAGATACATTATTGCGGAGCCTTCGCCGCAAGCTATTTCTCCGATTGTCAGTGAATTTACATCAAAGTTAGTTATGATATGATCTAAAAAGATTCTCTGCACTAGATTGGCCATCTATGCATCCATATACCTGTCTGCATTGATTACCCTCTTGCCAGTTTCAGCAACCCTGTCTGGGTACTCCACTTCTTCTATCAAGCGGTTATCGGTTAGCTGGGGCATAAGGTCAAGCACTCCGGATTTACTCTCAAAACGCTGTTTGCCACTTTTGCAGGCTGTATCGGTGATAACGTTATTACATTCAGGGCAAAGTATCATTACTCAATGTTTTGTAGGCTGTTATTTTAGTATTGTAGGATCCTCTCTGCATTCCCACCATTGAAAAAAGATCCAACTAAAATATGAGAACATATTACCTTGTTATTGCAGACATGCGAGCCCTGGAGCTCTATGCATCGATTCTGGAAGGCGTTTTCATCACTGGTGCAAAACTGATGCATAAGCGATCTAGCGAAAAGGCTTCGGCTGATGAAATAACTTTAACCCCTAGCAAGATAGAAACCTCTATTGGCACACTTGCCGACAATATTTATAAATTTTTTGTTAAATTGACGAGGCAGAATCCGTCAGCTTTTTCAAAAGTAAAAGATAATGGAGAATACAAAATGTACTATCATCCTTTCGTTCTTGACGAGGTCTTGATGACGTCACGCTTGTGGGAGATTTATGTGAGACGCGCACTCACGGTAGCGCATAACGACATTTTCGTAGATGTTGGGGCCCATATTGGAACATATACAATACCTATTGCAAAGAAAGCACAAAAGGTAATTGCTTTCGAACCAAATAAGTATACTTTTGATCTCCTCACAAAGAACATTTCGCTGAACCATTTAACAAATATTGTAGCTTACAATTTGGCAGCGAGTAAGAAAGAGGGCAGTTTATCATTTACGTATGAAGATCTGCCCTCCTGGTCTAGGATTATTGATGGTGATCAAAGCACGAACGTTACAGTAAGGGAAAATGCCAAAGGGCATGATAATAATATTCATTTAGTAAATACAATAGATCTTGACAGCGTCTTATTGAAAGAAGATAGAGTAGATTGGATAAAGATTGATGTGGAAGGCCATGAAATGGATGTCCTAGAAGGAGCGATGCAAACCATTCGTATCCATAAACCAAAAATCGTTATTGAAATTTGGTCAAGGAATATGGAAAAAATCGAGACTATGACTCACAGCTTTGGATATTCAATGGAGCATATTTGGCAAGAATACTTTCTTCTGGAACCTCTGCTAGACACGAAGTAGAATAACTGTCAGGCTACTAGTAGGAGAGTCCTATTGTATGTATGCCTAATTGTTGAGAAGGATCATTTGATTTTATGCTAAAAAGGTGCAGAAGATCGATTTTTAGTTTTGAACATATGTGAGTCCATATGTTTCTTTATGTATTCGATCCCTTGATTAATGGACTAAATCCTTATACAAGTCATAATATCTCCTTGCGATATTATCCCATCTGAACCTTATGGCATTTTCTCTTCCGCTGGTTGACATTTTAGCCCACATGTTCCTATCCTCTATCAGTTGTCTTATAGCATCAGATAAGGCTTTGGCATCTCCAATTGGAACAATTAGTCCAGCTTTAGTTTGGTCCGCCAAATCTGGGATTGCACCAACGGGCGTAGCCACAAAGGGTGTTCCCGCTGCCATTGATTCAACAAGTGAAAGGGGAAAGCCCTCAGTTAATGAGCATAATACGGTCACTAATGCAGAGGAATAATAATTAACTAGTTTACCTTGAGGGACATGATCAATGAATTCTACAAGATCAGTTATGCCAAGGTTATGAACCAGCGATTGTAATTCGTCTAGGTATCCAAAGTTCTTACCAATGATTTTGCATTTTAATTCAATATTGCTTGCCACCCGCAGTTCTTTTATTGCCTTGACAAGAGTATCTAGTCCCTTATATTCTGCAATCCTTCCAATATACAATACATAATTCTCTCGCTCTCCTGCTATATTGTGGGGTGCTGAAAAAAAGATATCATTTACAGCAACAGGTATCTTGACAATCTTTTTTTGCTCTTTCAGACCCAGACGATATAAGTAACTTTTCTCTTCCTCTGATACAACTATGATTCTGTCAAATGTTGCAACCTCCAACCGACCGAGGGTGAAATCATAAAAAAGGTGAGGAAGCCGTTTAATTCTCTGACTAGGGGTAAGCGATGAAGCAGGCGAAATTGCTGAGTAGGCATTGACTAGACCTGATAATCCATGCGTAGTTAGTACTATCGGGACGCGTAAGAAGCCAGTCTTCTTAAGAAGACACGTCATATCTGCAGTATATTCACCATACCCATGAATATTTATTAGATCAAATTCGTTGCGTCGCAGTACTTTACCTAAGTTCTTCAAGATAACATATGCACCAAATTTCCTTTCAGTTAATGAGAATACAGTCAAACCATCAAATTGAGTCTGTCTGCTGCTATTCTCATCAGAGCCACTAGTTACAATTGACTGCTCTATTCCAAATTTCTTTAAATGATTAACTAGACCATAAACAAAATTCTCTCTGCCACCTATCAGAGTTTCAAAATTGGGTACATAGTGCAAAATTCGCAACAGATTTCCCCGCGTATTAAATAGAGAGACACACACGCAGCATTATTTAGTTACCAGCGGCCTCTCATGCAGCAATTACGTCTCTGTAATGATTAACCACCCTTTCGTAGAGTTTTTGATATTCTTTGATAATAGCATTTATTTCATATTTTCGTTGAAATTCGTGGTAGGCATTTTCTCCCATTCTTTTTTGTTGCTTTGTGTTACTAAAAAGGTAAATCATTTTGTTAGCCCATTCTTCCTCATCAAATGGAGAAATCAAAAAGCCTGAATAATCATCCTTGACAATATCTGACATGGGTCTAATGTCAGAAGCAAGTACAGGTTTTTTGCAAGCAAAGGCTTCTATTATCGCAATGCCAAAGCCTTCGATTAGGCTAGGGAAGACCATAAACGAGGATTCCTCAATCCTCTTTAATTTATCCTCATGAGATATTCTTTGAGTAAAGATCACATTTTCCTTTATTGGACTCGCTTCCTTAAGCAGCTCCTCCTTAAATAGGCCGTCGCCTATAATTATTAGCTTGGCATTAGGCATTACTGCAATTACCTTTCTGAAGGCTCTTATTACAGTTTGGATATTTTTATAAAATACTAGACGTCCAACGAAAACTGCATTCTGCTCAACAGAGGAAATGTCAGTTAAAGCTCCAGTACTGAATTGTTGATAGCTTGAGGAGTCTATCCCGTTTGGTATTACCATTATCTTATTTGGTTTGACTCCAAAATTCAGCAGATCTTCTTTGCTCATCTCACTAACCGTATGAAATAGAGCAGGATTCAGTCTTAGCACTATTCTTTCCACTATTCTACTCAATGACGAAGTATAGAATGGTACGTTAGTATGTTGTGTGGCCCTCCAATTCTTCTTCCAAAATTTTTTGTCTGATGCTTGATACACATCATGAAAAGTTATGATATGTGGCAAACCAGAAAGCTTAGAACATAGGTAACCACTTAATGCTGGGACATAAGTGTTTGAATGGATAATGTCTATCTTCCTAGTACCGTTTCTTCTGTTCTCTTTGATTATGCTTCTTCCTTTCTTTACTGCACTGGCTAGGTAGCGAAGATTAGTCACAATTGTTGGAGGAAGTGTACCCGAGTAAGTAATTTCCGAGCCCACTCTGTAAATATTTATACCCTCGACTTGTTCAAACTCGCTAGTACCGGTTAATCTTTGGGCAATAACATGTACGCTATGGCCTCTTTTCACAAGTTCTTTTGCTATAAGAAAGAAGAGGTATTCCCCGCCTCCATATAATGACGGATAAAATAACTGTGTGAAGAAGAGAATATTCATATACGTATCTGGTCTTATCTTCCATAATCTATATCTGTTTCAGCCATTGTATAGTGTTAAACTAGATTAACTATCCAGAGATAACCTCTAGAAAATCAGGAGAATAGAAAATCTAGTTTCCCCTCATTTTTTGCTGTTGTCACTAGTTAGAAAGCGCAACTATTGACTATGAAGTAGTAACAGCAGCCGGCGGCATATCTACTACTTCTTTTTGCTCCTGGCTGCTATCTTCGTTAATTCATGCTCAATATTTGTTTTAGCTTCAGTTTTCAAAATATGTTTTAGCCGCCTTGTGTCTGCGAGGCTAAATAATATATCTCCTTTATTTGCTTCTCGATAAATAGGTTCAACAATATTATCCAGTCCAAATACACGGATCATTTTCTTTGCAAGCTCATTAATAGTAACTGGCGATCCTGTGCCCACATTTAAAGTGCTTGATAATCCTGTCTGTTCAGCTTGTACAGTTGCTGCAATTAAAATATTCGTGAGATCATCAACAGAAACAAAATCTCTTGTCTGGCGGCCATCTCCATAGATTACTGGCGGAACGCCAGTAGACAATCGATCTGCAAAATTTGTAATAACTCCAGCATATTCTTTGTTTTGACCTTCTCCATAAACATTAAAAAATCTCAGTATGATGGCATTTTTTATCTTGCCGCAATTTTTGTATGAATTAACAAGAGATTCTCCTGCAACCTTAGTAGCACCGTAGGGAGATAATGGTTCTAATACGTGGTCTTCAGGAATGGGTAATAATACTTTAGCATGTCCATAGACTGCAGCTGATGAAGCAAACACAAATGTTTTCACATTATTTTGCGAACATGCTTCTAGCATAGCCAAAGTCCCTTGAATGTTTACCCCTACAACTTCTTCTGGATTCCTGACAGACTCCTCAACACTCATTTTTGCAGCTAAATGAACACAGGCATCGATTTTTTCATGTTTTATAATATCAGAAACGGTACTTTTATCCCGAATGTCTGCTTTGTAAAATTTAATTTTGGGTTCAGTATTAGAAGATATTACATTCTTTGAAAAAGCTTGGGCATTGGAAAGGTTGTCAATGATAATAATTTTGCTACAATACTCTTCTTTTCTCAGCTTTTCGATTAGGTGCCTTCCTATAAAACCCATTCCACCAGAAACAAGTATCGATTCGATTTTCACAACGACAATTCCTCTTTCTGAGTGGGCAACATTAGATACGCAGCAGCAAGACTATAACTACTGCAATAGCATCTACTTTGTATGCGATTAGCATTAAATGTTCTGTGACTAGGAACACCCAACGTTGAGATGCATTCGGCGCAAAACTCCTTCTAGCCCTACCAGTACTCAAGTGGTAAGCTGAATTTGCAACTATAGAGAGGTAGCAAGATGAAATGCGCCCAGATAAAAAACTGCCAATGTTGGAGAGTGTTGAGTATGCTACTTTATCATTTGACCCTCGTGTGGGAAAGTATCTATTGGATATTGACAATTAGTGAGTCTATATTTAGCTTCATTTATTAAATGTAAGGTTGCATGTTGATCCTTCTATCGGAGATTTCTCGATAGATAATATTTTTACAGTGAATGCCAGATTTTGCTTATATGGCTGTAATATAGATTCATTCTTTCATTCAAACACTTCGATTGCCAAATATTCTCTTAGATGTTATATGGAACCCTCGACCATAATTCTTTTATATGATGAGAGGTGATTTATATACTTCAGACTTTGATAGACCTTAAAGAAAATACTAGCCGGATTTTGGTATGCATTCCAGCATATAATGAATCTAGCAAGATTGGCAAGATTGTAAACAGAGCAAGAGCCTACGCTTCAGAAGTTATCGTATGTGATGATGGTTCTACAGATGAGACTGCCAAAGAGGCACAAACAGCGGGTGCGATCGTAATTCGTCATAGCGTTAACAAAGGCTACGGGTCTGCCATCAAGACACTGTTTCGAACTGCAAAAGAAAATAATGCCGACGTGATGGTGACGCTTGATGCCGATGGTCAGCATGATCCTGACCAGATACCTAACATAGTGGAACCAATATTAAATGAAGGATTTGACATTGTTATAGGCTCGCGCTTTCTCAATATCCATGACAGAGAAAAAGTACCATCATACAGGTCTTTTGGCATAAAAACATTAACCCTGCTTACGAAGGCCGCATCTTATAGGAATATAACCGACGCTCAAAGCGGCTTCAGGGCCTATAGTAAGGCTGCCTTGTCGCAAATTCAGCTGAACGAGGGCGGAATGGCTATTTCAGCCGAGATACTGTTACGAGCCAGCAGACAGAATTTGTCCATAAAGGAGGTGCCAGCCACAGTCATTTATGGTATACAAGGAACATCGACTATGAATCCTATTTCCCAGGGTGCTACAGTCTTGAGAAGCATCTTTCAATTTGTGTCTATACGCCATCCTCTACTCTTTTATGGCGTACCCGGCATAATTATGCTCGTTTTCGCTACTGGCTTCTTCGCCCAAGCGTTAGCTATATTCTCAGAAACCCGATATGTTTCAACCCCTCTAGTTCTTCTCGCCATAGGCGCTTCAGTGATCGGAGTCTTATTACTGATCACAGGGATTATTCTATACACTGTCACTGCTGTTCTCCGAGAAAAAATACGTGACACCTAAGAGTGCAGTTGCAATACCCCACCCCAACCTGTCTCTTTTTCTATCATATTTTTTAATAAAACATGGGTTCGGAATCGACAACTCATTTGAAGGAGTTTGAGCTAGTAATTAGTTTTTTGCGAGCACCGTTTCAGATCGAGACCCGTTAGCTGGGCTATTACCTTCATCGGAGTGATCAACTGCCATTGTTTGCCGTTTGCACTTCCATTGCAAGGTGCGCATTTTCAAAGACATTGGCCTTTTGAACATCAACAGGCATGGTGCTGATTGTGGCTCCCATAATGTTGCATTCTCTAATCTTTCCTTTACCGATGAGCGCTTGTGATACATGCCTCTAGCGTATTTTCACTTTTTCTCTTTCTTGTGATTATATATCCGTCTATGTGTGTGTTTATACATATCTTTGTTTATCCTTAACAATCCATCTGTGCCTTTGATCTCTCTAGTTAGCTGAAAGATCAATAATTGCTATACATGAGTACAGATAGAGAGAGAACACTTATAGTTTTAGAGTGTCTCAGATGAATTAGCGATATACCTTTGTTCCAAACCGCCGCGACTAAACTCCGTAGCGATTTAGGATACGGGATGCCCGTCTCCTCAATATTATCTGGCGTGGCATTTACTATCTATATTTCCTTTTATCTATATTTTGTTGGCTCTTTTTTTAGAATAACTATATATCCGCTTATAAATAGAACAATAGTTTATACAGTTTTCGAGGAACATATTATAAATCAACATCTCGATTATATTATCATTATAATTGCAACAGCCTCGTGGTTCTTGCTTTCTGTTAACAACAGGGCTATCCGTTATTACTTTTCGATAGCTTATGGGGCTGGCATTACGTTTGCACTCATCAGTCCAGATGCTATAGTTTTTGATATCATTACGTTACTATCTCTTCCGTTGATCTCTAGTGTTATGCTATACTACTACTACCGTAAAGGGCAAAAAAATGTTCTTAATTTCAATGCAAAGTTGACTTTGCGGTATATCTCTCTGGCTGTGATTGCTATTAGTGCAATAGGCATAGTTCTTCCAGTATTGGATGTTTTTCTTATTCCTAATTTTGACTTGTCCGCTGAAAACAACCCAGCAAATGAACTGTTCTTATTGCTATCCAGTTTTTCTAACATTTACATTTTCCTACTAGTATTCTGCTTAGGTGTTAAAGTTCTCTATAGAGAAGTATTGAGACTGCTCAAATTAGATCTTAAAGAAGACATACCCCAGACGTTATCTGATGCCTATGAGCAGAATAGAGTGAAGACACAAACCAAGATAGGCTTTCTAATACTTGCTATGATTCTCTCCATTGTTTTGGTGTTAATTCCACAACATCCTTTGATAAACAAGGACAATCAGCTTATTGGATCTGATACACCTTCCTATGTCACTTGGATTGGAGAATTAGCAAAATCAAAAAATGTATCTGACGTTGTTTATCAGGCATTCGTATCACAGGGAAATAATGGAGACAGACCTCTATCGTTGATATTTCTCTTCCTGATTTACCAGGTTGCAGGTTTAGAAGTAATAGAACATTTCCCAATAATCCTTGGGCCAGGTATTGTTTTGGCATTTTATCTCCTAACGCTAGAACTTACAAGAAATGAAAAAATAGCCCTAATTGCTGCATTCTTTGCAGCAGTATCGCTTCATACATTAATTGGGATATATGGTAGTCTTTATGCTAACTGGCTTGGACTGATAGTCGGGTACATATCGATAGCATTTCTCTTTAGATACTTGCGATCGGGTCGCCTTTCTGACATAGTTGTCTTTTCGATTTTGCTTATTGGAGTTTTATTTACCCATGTGTATACATGGACAGTACTTGCAGCAGTTTCAGGCACTTTCCTCGTGGTTATGTTGTTAGTAGTTATTTGGAATAAGAAGAAGAAAAGAGACAAAAACAGCAACATCAGCAATCATTTCACCAAAAGAAGGATAATTTGGCTTCTTGTTGCCATCCTCCTATCTATTGTGGTTGACGTTACTAGAGTGTCGTTAACTAGTTCTTCTGGTGGCGTAGAACAAGATATACAGCTTGCAGGGACAAACTTTGGCCTTGAACAATTTAACATGCGATGGCGTATCTTACATGCTTCAGCGCATGAAAGCTTCGGTGGAGTTTTCAGCAACTTTATAATTTTGATACTAGCATTATTCTGGGTTCTCAAATCCAATATGCGAGAGCCTAGTACGGTATTTCTAATGATTTTTCTTTCAGTAGGGCTACTCCCACTCTATATTGGAAGCTTGACACTTCAGACGAGACTATTTTATGATATTCCATTTGAAATTCCCGCAGCCATAGCTCTGTACTACATATCAACTAGATCAGGCAGTATGCTAGTGACTGTAGCCGCCTGCACATGGCTTGTTGCAGTATCTTTGGTTACTGTCATGAACTATTATCTTATTTTGAAGCCGGGGCCTCACTAGCAACTATGTTATGCCACTAAATGATAGTAATGACACTAAATGGCTCTAAGATCATTCTGGTTTGATGAGACTAGATACCAAAGTTAAATATTCCCCTCGAAGAGGAACTTTTAATATGTTTTCCCTAAAGTTGGCATGAAAAGATTAAATTTCATAAACTTTCATTAGCAACTCTTTAATACCTTGCTTAACCGATACACGCTGATGTTCGAAACAGTAATAGCAGCAATGCTCAAACATAAACAAATCGTCTTTGCAGCCATAGCTGTCACAGCGCTGATAGGCTACGTAATGCCACCAGCTGTTCAGGTCGCCCAAGCTACAAGCTTAGGATCGGACCTGGCAAGTGATATTATCGGTGGCGTCTTTGGCGGCGGCGATGATGACGATAATGGCGCAGAAGAAGAAGATGATGATGATGGGGTAGATCAAGACCTTTCACAAGACCTTAGACAAGATCAAGAAGCATCTAATGACATAGACCAAAGTAATGAACAGAGACAAGATAACGATCAGCGTAACTCTATAGAAACAGGAGATAACGCTGCAACCAACACAGCAGTCACTGACAATGAACAAGATGTAACAGCAGTATCAGGTGACGCATCAGCATCAGCCAGAGCAGAATCAGAAGCAGCTGACGGATGTTGTGGCCACGATGGCAAACACCACAAGAAGTCTGGCGGCCACGATGGCTCTGATGGCTCAACCTCTAGTAGCGCTGACGCAGCCGCAGAAGCTATATCCGCAGCTGACGCACGTGGAACACAAGACAATGACGCTACCGCATTTTCAACCCAGGATTCATCAGTCCACGACGTTACTCAAACCAATGACGCTCATTTCGCACCACAGAATAACAACCCAGTAGCAATAGCAGTAAATGACCAGGACCAAAGAGCAGCAAACGTAGCAGCACAATTAGGCATTGACCTAGACATTACATCTAGCTTCACTGGCACTGGCTTTACCAACACTGACTAAAATCGATAGATACACAGGAGAAGACTATAAACTCTTTCTGTGATCTCCCCCTTTTTCTTCTTTTTTATTTTATCTCTCTACCAGTATATACAATTTTTATACAAAAGCCGCATCTGCCATACTATTATTATTATCATTATTAGAATGGACAATACAGACAGAAGATTGAGACCCTCTCTGCCGCCTTATATGCATCAAGAACAGTAAAAAAGGCTCTATATTAATAATGCTGTAAAGGTACATGTATTGATTGAAGAAGATGCACAAACAAATAAAAAACAGCGGTGAGGACGTCGAAGCCTTAAAAACAGGTAATACTAGTAACTATCAATAGAGTCCATTTCATGAGCAAGGCTGTCGTAATACATCACACACTGAACACGCTTGGCGGCGAGACAACCGTTGCCATTGAAACTATAGAATCATTATACGAGCTTGGTTATGAGGTAGAATTTGTGACTGTTCAGCCTCCTGACCTTGATAGCATCAGCAGGGCTTATGGCAAAAAGATACGCATTGGAAAG
>Ga0126312_10002221_pt1 | contig 12963 bp, 12 predicted proteins | sample Plot104A_FD_92537 | JGI IMG/M metagenome (GOLD analysis project Ga0126312, IMG submission 92537) | Serpentine soil microbial communities from UC McLaughlin Reserve, CA, USA - Plot104A | ecosystem: Environmental > Terrestrial > Soil > Grasslands | place: USA: UC McLaughlin Reserve, Lake County...
ACCTGAAGGGCAAGGCCGAGCCGGTGTCGGCGTGGCGCCTCGTGGACGCGGCGGCGGAGGGCGCCGACGTGAGCGATCGCTCGATGACGCCGTTCGTCGGCCGCCGTGAGGAGCTGCGGCTCCTGCGCGAGACGTTCGAACACGTCGTCGGCGCCCGAGACCCCCGACTCGCCACCGTCCTCGGGCCGGCGGGAATCGGTAAGTCCAGGCTCGCGCGAGCCCTGCGGACGGAGGTCGGGGATCAGGGACGCGTGGTCGTCGGCCGCTGCCTCCCCTACGGCGAGGGCGTCGGCTACTGGCCGCTGGCCGAGATCGCCCGGCAGCTCGCCGGCAGCGCAAGCGAGACCGCGCTGGCGGCGGTCGCCGAAGAGGACGGACACGGCGCCGAGTCGCACGTCATCGCCACGGCGGTCGCCCGCGCCGCGGGATTCTCCCCCGGGGGCGTCACGGTCGAGGAGGCCCGCTGGGGCATGCGCAGGCTTCTCGAGGCGGCGGCGCGGGCACGGCCGCTCGTGGTCATGGTCGAGGACATCCACTGGGCCGAGCCGACGCTCCTCGATCTCCTCGAGCACGTCGCGACGCTCGCCGCCGACGTCCCGCTGCTGCTCGTCTGCCTCAGCCGTCCGGAGCTCCTCGAGGAGCGCCCCTCGTGGAGCTCCGTCGGCGGCGACCGCGCGATGCTCATCCCGCTCGACCCGCTCTCGACGGCGGAGTCGCGGGAGCTCCTCGCCCAGACCGGCCGCGCCGTCGACGTCCCCGCCGACGAGCGGGCGAGGCTCCTCGAGACGGCCGAGGGCAACCCGCTCTTCCTGCAGCAGATGGTCGCGATGCGCGAGGAGATGCGCGAGGAGGACGGTGGGGTACCTCCCACCATCCAGGCGGTGCTGGCGGCACGCATCGACCGTCTACCGGCGCGCGAGCGAGCGCTGATCGAGCGCGCGTCCATCGAGGGGCGCACGTTTCATCGGCGGGCGCTCGTGGAGCTCCTCACCGAGGGCGAGCGTGAAGAGCTCGACGCGAACCTGGCTGCGCTCATGCGCCGCGAGCTGATCCACCCCGGCGATCCCGACTTCCCGGACGAAGAGGCCTACCGCTTCAACCACATCCTGATTCGCGACGCCGCGTACGCGCTGATCCCGAAGCAGCAGCGCGCGCTTCTGCACGAGCGGCATGCCAACTGGCTCGAGCAGCGCGAGGACGGCGGTGCCTGGGATCACGCCGAGATCGTCGGCTACCACCTCGAGCAGGCGGTCCGCTGTCGCCAGGAGCTCGAGCCGGCGGCGCGGGAGCGCTACAGGCCGCTCGCGCTGCGGGGCGGCCTCCACCTCGGAGCCGCGGGCCGCGCCGCGCTCGCTCGCGACGACCTGCCGGCCGCCATCGGCCTTCTGGAGCGCGCGACGGAGCTCGTTCCGGAGGGCGATCCGGCGCGCGCCGGGCTCCTGCCCGAGCTCGGAGCCGCGCTGACCGACGCCGGGCGGCTGCCCGACGCCGAGCGCGTGCTCGATGCCGCGATGGCGGAGGCCGCCGGGCGCACCGACGCCACGGCCGAGGCGCACGCCACCGTCGCTCGCCTCTCGGTGCGCCTGCAGGTGGACACCGCGGCCGCCGCGCACGCGGTGCGCGGACGATTCGACTCGCTGCTCGAGACGTTCGAGCGCGCCGGCGACGATCTCGGCCTCGATCGGCTGTGGCGGCTCCGGGCGCTCGTTCACTGGGTGGAGGCGCGCTCGGCCGACGCCGACGCGGCCTGGCAACGTGCGGTCGAGCACGCGGAGCGCGCCGGCGACGAGCCAGGCTGGTCCGACGCCCTGAGCTGGCTCGCCTCCTCGGCGGTCACCGGGCCGACGCCCGTTCCCGAGGCCATCGCCCGCTGCGAGGAGATCCGCGAGCGGCTCAGCGGCCGGCACCGCGAGCAGGCGATGGTCCTGGATCACCTGGCGGCGCTCGAGGCGATGCGGGGCCGGTTCGAGCCCGCTCGAGACCTGATCGCCGACCGCGAGGCGATCATCGCCGAGCTCGGGGTCACGATGCACACCGCCGTCTCGCACGACGAGGCTCTGGTCGCGCTCCTCGCGGGAGATCCCGCCGCCGCAGAGGCGGTCCTGCGCGACGGGTACGACCGCCTCTCGGAGATGGGAGAGAAGGCACTGCTCGCCAGCACCGCGGCGATGCTCGCGCAGAGCGTTCACGAGCAGGGCCGCCTCGATGACGCGTGGGCGTTCACCGAGGAGGCCGAGCGGGCGGCCGCCGACGACGACGTGTCGGCGCAGATCGGCTGGCGCAGCGTCCGCGCCCGCGTCCTCGCCCGACGCGGTGACGCCGCGGCCGCGGAGCGGCTTGCCGCCCAGGCCGTGGAGCTGGCGGCGCGAACCGATTGGCTCAGCGACCACGCGGACGCCCTCGTGAGCCACGGCTACGTGCTGATGGCGGCGGGGGCCATCGAGGCGGCCGAGGAGTCGCTGCGCGCCGGAATCGCGCTGTACGAGCGGAAAGGGAATACGATCGGCATTCGAGGCGCAAGCTCGCTGCTGGAGGCGCGAGTACCGGTCTGAGCGCCCGCGAGGGAGAGGAAGGAAATGCGCTCCAATTTCGATACGCCGATGGAGTTGAAGGAGGGGGTCGTCGAGGCATGCGGTCCGCTCGATTGGACGGGCGAAACCGAGGCGTTCGTCACCGTCACGGTCCGGCAGCCTGGCGGGCAGGCGGTCGGTACGGCTTCCCGGTCAACCATCGAGCCGGGCGAGGACGAGTGGATGGTGGAGGTGAAGGCCGCCGGCGGCCACGAGTTCACGCCCGGACCTGCCGTCGCGATGGGCGTGCTGTCGGCCGTCGACGAACACGGCGGCGTCAACGTCTTCCACTGGACCCAGGAAGTTCAGATCGAGAACGAGTAGCCGTGACAGCGGGCGGGTTCCTCGCTTCGCTCTCCGACGAGGAGGCGGCGGCTTTTCGCTCCCGCGCGGCGACGAGGCGTTTTCGGCGCGGCCAGGCCCTGATGTACGAGGGCCAGCTCGGCGAGGAGATCATGATCCTGCTCTCCGGCCGCGTGAAGGTGACCTTCACGACGGCTGAGGGCAAGGAGGTCGTGTTGAGGTTCTGCGGGCCCGGCGATCTTCTCGGGGAGCTCTCGGTCCTCGACGAGCTCCCGCGCTCGAGCTCCGTGGTGGCGCTCGAGTCGGCGGAGGCGCTGGCGTTGGCCGCGAGCGACTTCCGGGGCCTGATCGCATCGCATCCGGAGCTCTCCCTTCGCCTCCTGCGATCGATCAGCCGGCGCTTTCGCGACGCCGATCGCAAGCGGATCGAGTTCGCGGCCTCACAGACGCTCGCGCGAGTCGCGGCGCGCCTTGCCGAGCTCGCCGAGGCCTACGGCGAATCGACCGAGGACGGTATCGCGATCGACCTCCGGATCTCCCAGGAGGAGCTCGCGGGGTGGACCGCCTCCTCTCGTGAGGCGGTCGCGAAGGCCCTCCACACTCTGCGCGAGCTCGAGCTCGTGCGCACAGACCGCCGCCGGCTCACGGTGACCGACCTGGAGGGGCTGCGCAGGCAGGCCGTTTAGAGCTTGTCCTTGTGCAGCGTGTAGGTGGCGACGAGCTGGCCCTGGTCGAGCACGTGGCCCTCCATCGCCCGGCGCACGTCCTCCAGCTTGAACTCCCCCTCGAGGCCGAGGCTCGGGACATCGAGCGCGTACACGGTGAAGTGATAGTGGTGGAGGCGCTCGTCGTTCCACGGCGGGAACGGCCCGTCGTAGCCGCCGTAGGTGCCGCCCATGTCGGGATCGCCGGCGAGGAAGTCGGTGTAGCTGTTGACTCCCGTGACGCCGTGGTCGGTCTCGCCGGGCGGCTTTCCGCCTGCCACGATCTCGCTCGAGCCCGCGCCCTCCGGGAGCTCCGTGACATGAGGCGGGATATCGACCAGGAGCCAGTGAGCGAAGTCGGCGCGGTCGGCGTCCTCCGGCAGCGACCTGTCCTCCTGGTTCACGTCGGAGGGATCGGCCGGAACGTCCGGGTCATAGACGATCACCGCGAACGACTGCGTCTCGTCAGGGTGACCGGACCAGCGCAGGTGCGGGCTTCGGTTGCCGCCCTCGGCGGCGGCTTTGCCCTCGCCGTCCGGGGTCCCGAAGGCGTGCTCCTCGGGGACGCGCTCGCCGTGAGTGATGCTGTCGCTCTCGACCTTCAACGCCATCTGGCTCCTCCTCGTCTCTTCGATGCGGCGGGCAGTCTATGCCGCCGCTCGCTCAGCCCTCGGCCTGGTCGCGCTCGGTGCTCTCGTCGAGATCCTCGGGCGTCGTCGCCGGCCCCGCGTCCTCATCCTCCTCGTCCTCGATCATCTCGGGGTCGGGCGGCGGGTCTGAGGACTGCGCCTCGCCGAGCGACGCCTCGCCGAAACCCTCGCGCTCTGGGTGCTCCATCTCGCCTCTCCTTTCTCAATACCGAAGGAGCGCCGCGGCGCCGCCGTGGGCGGCGAGGGCCGTGGCCGCCAGGCCCTCGACGGGCGTGACGAGGGCGCTCGTCGCTAGCGCCCGCTCGATCATCAGCTCTCCCGCCGGCACCGAATCGTCGCCGTCCCAGCTCCTGGTCGCGTCGAAGATCACGTGGCGCGCCCGGCCCTCGCCGAGCACCTGGAGGACCTCCTCGAGCCCGAGCGCGGCGCCGACATCGGAGCCGATCGCCTGCTCGAGCTGCGCGACGAGCTCCTCCTCGCGGGTTCTGTTCAGGTGGACCATCTCCTCGCCGACGCGCGCGCCGATCTCGGGCGCCCCGGCCCTGATCAGGTCGTGCCGGATCTCGTGGACGAGCTTGCGCTTCGCGCCGAGCCCGGCGGCCAGGAGCCGCGGCCGGTCACCGTCCCCGATCACGATGATCCACCGCCACGGTCTATCGCCGTGCTGTGCGGCGACGAGCTCGCCGGCCTGCTTGAGGAAGCGGTCGCGGTTGTGTTCGAGGCGCTGCGCGTGCTGGTCGCGCCCCGAGGCGGTCGTGCCGGTACCACCCGCCTGGGGGTTGCGCTGCGGCGACTTTCGCTCCTGCCAGTCGAGGTCAGGGAGCTCGATCTCCCAACCGTCGAGCTCGGTGATCTCGCCGAGCACCCACTCCAGCATGCGCACGCGCTCCAGCGCCACGACGACGACGCCCACCGGCCAGCCGTCGTCGAGGATCCTCATGAGCGGCGTCACGTACGGCCGCCGGCGCTGCACCACCTCGGTGCGCTGAAGCGCGACCTGCACCGTCTCCCACACCTCGCGCGCCTCGCCGTCCACCTCGAGGAAGCCGATGTGGGTGCGACCGTGGGTGGGGGTGTCCGACGGGAAGCGCTCGAGGACCCGACGGGCCGCCGCCTCGTCCACGTCCTCAAGCTGGTCGCGGAGCTCGATCCGCCAGCCCTCGCCGCGGTCGCCGGGGTCGATCGCGAGGTAGACGGACACCACCCCACCCGGCGGCGTCCAGTGGGTCAGCTCCATCAGCAGACGCTGTCCGGCCTCGAACTCCACCGCCCCGGGCCATACCCCGAATGGCGGGGCATTACCCGTCAATCGACGACCCGCAGCTCCTTCGGCAGCGAGCTCAGGTTGTGGTGTCCGTCGGCGGTCACGATCACGAGGTCCTCGATCCGGACGCCGAATCGGCCGGGGACGTAGACGCCGGGCTCGACGGTGACGGCGTCGCCCTCCAGGAGCTGGTCCTCGGAGCGCGGCGCGAGCCGCGGCGCCTCGTGGATCTCGAGCCCGACGCCGTGGCCGAGCCCGTGCCCGAACTCCTCGCCGTGCCCGCCCGCCTTGATCACCTCGCGCGCGATCTCATCCGCATCGGCACCGCCGATTCCGGCGCGGACACCGTCCAGCCCCGCGGCCTGCGCGGAGCACACCAGCTCATAAACGTCGCGCGCCTCCGTGTCCGGCTCGCCGGCCGCAAAGGTCCGGGTGCAGTCCGAGCAGTAGCCGTCGACCCTTGCGCCCATGTCCCACACGACCAGCTCGCCGGCGGCGATCTCGCGATCGGACGGCTCGGCGTGCGGCGCCGAGCCGTTCGGGCCGGCCGCGACGATCGCGGCGAACGCGGGCTCGCCGCCGAGCTCGCGGATCCGGGCAGCGGCGGCGAGCGCCACGTCGCGCTCGCGGCGCCCGACCAGGCCCTGAGCGGCGATGTCCTCGTAGACCTGGTCCGCGAGGCGCGCCGCCTCGGCCATCGCCCGCTGCTCGCCCTCGTCCTTCACGCGCCGAAGGCGCTCGACGAGGCCGGACGCAGGCACCAGCTCGACCCCGCCGTCGCGCTCCGCGAGCGACTCTTCGAGCTTTCGCAGGTTGGCGACGCTGGTCGCGGCGTCGTCATAGCCGACCCGGCCCTCGAGCTGCCCGGCGAGCTCCGGGATCAGCCTGCGCTCCGCGCGACGGTGCTCGAGCGCGTCGCCGACCTCGTGCTCCGCGCGCTCCACGTAGCGGAAGTCGGTGATGAAGATGCGCGCCTGCGGCCCGATGACGGCGAGGCCGCTCGTCCCGGTGAAGCCGCTCAGCCAGCGAAGGTTCGCGCCGAAGTCGGGGCCCGTGTCGCCCGGCCGGACGAGGTCGCCGACGATGAGCTGGTCGAGCTCGCGCTCCGCGACCGCCGCGGCGAGTCGCTCGACCCGGGCGCGTGCATCGCCCGCGGTCATGCCCCCAGCTCGCTCTTCAGGAGCTCGAGCGCCTCGCGATAGCCGTCGACGCCCTTGCCGGAGACCGCCCGAAGCACGAGCCCGTCGAGCACCGAGTGCCGCCGCCACTCCTCGCGCTTCATGACGTTCGAGAGATGCACCTCGACCGCCGGCAGCCCCGCGATCTCGAGCGCATCGCGGATCGCGTAGCTGTAGTGGGTCCACGCGCCCGGGTTGAGGATCGTGGCGTCGGCGACGTCGGGCAGCCGGTGCAGGCGCTCCACGTACTCGCCCTCGTTATTGGTCTGAAAGAAGGCGACCTCGAGGCCGAGGTCGCGGCCGAAGCGCTTGATCCGGGTCTCGAGCTCGGGAAGCGTCTGGCCGCCGTAGTGCTCGGGATCGCGCATCCCGAGCGCATCGAGGTTGACACCGTGCAGGACCTCGACCCTGTTATGAGAGGTAAGGCTCATCCGGCTGCGAACAATTCCCGCACTGCGTCTCGCACCCTATCCGGCGCGATGAGCCGTCCCGTGACCACCTCACCCGGCCGCTCGCAGAGGACGAAGCCGACGCCCTGCGCGGTGCGCTTCTTGTCGCGCTCGATCGCTGCGAGCACGGCGTCGAGCTCGACCGGGCCGTCGATGCTCGTGGGCAGGCCGTGGCGCGCGAGGAAGTCGAGCGCCTGGGCTCGGAGCTGGTCGGCGCCCGACAGGCGAAGGGCCGCGAGCAGGCCGAGTCCGACGGCCTCGCCGTGGCGATAGCGGGAGTAGCCGCTCGCCGACTCGATCGCGTGCCCGACGGTGTGGCCGAGGTTGAGCGCCTGGCGGCCGCCGCTGTCGCGCTCGTCTGCCGCGACGACCGCGAGCTTCGTCCGCGCGCAGGCAAAGATCACGTCATCGAGCCGCCGCGGGTCGAGCTCCTCCAGGGTGCGGACCCGCTCCCAGAGCGAGCCGCCCGCGATCAGAGCCGTCTTCAGTACCTCCGCGAAGCCGGCGGCGAGCTCGCCGGCCGGGAGCGTGTCCAGGGTCGCCGGATCGGTGAGCACGGCTGCCGGCTGGTGGTAGGAGCCGATGTAGTTCTTTCCCTCGGGCAGGTCCACGCCGGTCTTGCCGCCGTAGGCGGAGTCGACCTGGGCGACGAGCGTCGTCGGAACCTGGACGAACGGGATGCCGCGCTGATAGACCGAGGCGCAGAAGCCAGCCAGGTCCCCGACAACACCGCCGCCGAGCGCGGCGACGTGGTCGGTGCGGGTCGCCCCGAGCCGCGTCAGCTCGCGCAGGACGCGCTCCGCCTCGGACAGCGACTTCGCAGCCTCGCCGGGAGCGACCTCGATCGCGCCGCCATGCGGTTCGAGCGCGCTTCCGTAGAGGCCGCCGACGGCGGTGTCCGTGATGAGGAAGCGCCGCCCCTCGAGCGGCCAGAAGCGGAATCCGAGCAGCCCGCGCCCGAAGTAGGCGGGATACTCGGCGCTCGCGCTCGCTGCCCACAGGAGCTTCGTTTCGGACGACAGCCCCGCGAGCTCGCGGAGCGCCGGCAACGCCCGCTCGAGCGCAGCCGCCCGGCCGGGGACGATCGCGTCGGCCAGCCGCTCGTAGATCGGCGCGCGCTCGGCGAGTCGCTCCTCGAACGCAGAGCGGTCGCGGGCGAGCGGCCGCTTACCGGCAACCCGCTCCCAGGCGGTCTCGGCGTCGACGTCGAGCCAGACGACGACGTGCGGCTCGAGCGCCCCCTGCACGGCGTCGGAGAGGATCGCTCCGCCACCGAGCGCGATCGCCTCGCCGTGCGTCGCCTCCGCGAGGAGCTCCATCACGAGCGCCTCCTCGCGGCGCCGGAACTCGGCCTCTCCGTGGCGCTCGAAGAAGTCCTCGATCGAGCTCCCGAGCTCGCGCTCGAGCAGCGCATCGGCGTCCAGCGCGGTCATCCCCGAAGCCGCTGCGGCGCGAAGCGCCCGGGACTTGCCGGCGCCCATGAAACCGATGAAGACGAGCGGGCGGCGCGGCGGTTCATCCATGGAGATCCGAAGGCTAGTTGCTGACCGGCGCAGCGCAGCTATCCGCGAATGAGCGTGTTTGCATCATTTGAGAGGGGCCCCCTGGGCAGGGGGAATCGGACCCACGATCAACAGGAGGGCACAGAATGAAGATGCGCAAGCTGCGTCCGTCACCGGGCGCCCTGATCGGCACGATTGCGCTCGTGTTCGCGTTCACCGGAGCCGCGGTCGCCGCGGAGAAGATCCAGACGAACGACATCGCGGGCAAGGCCGTGACCGGGAAGAAGATCGCCCGCGACGCCGTCAAGAGCGGCAAGATCCGCGACGGCGGCGTGAAGGCGCAGGACCTGGCGGACAACGTGCTGCCGTTCGAGGCCTACGGGCGCGTCAACAAGGCGGGCGCCACGGTGACGGTGGGTGCCGGCGCTACCGGGATCACCGCGGTTTCCGACGGCGGCCCCGGGGTCGTCTGCTACAACCTCGCCGACGTGCCGACAGCGGGCACCGCGAACGCCGTGATCGGCGGCCCGGTGAGCGCGCTGGTCGAGGTCCAGGTGACGCCGAATACCGGCTGCCCGGCACCGTTCAACGATGCCTCGACCGTGACCAGGAACTCGGCGACCGGCAACCCGATCGACCGCGACCTCTACGTGCACTTCATCGGCTGAGAACGGTGACGTGGGCGGCGTCCCGTACTGGGGCGCCGCCCGCGCGCTAGCGGCGCCAGTCGATGCGTTCGCGGTATGCGGCCAGGGCTTCGCGGACGTCGTCGATGTGATCGCCGCCGAGCTTCTCGCGATAGCAGCGCGCGAGGACCAGGGCGACCCCGGCCTCGGCCACGACGCCCGCCGCCGGGACGACCGTCGAGTCGGTGCGCTCCCGCATCGCCTGCGCAGGCTCCTTGGTCTCGGTGTCGACGGAGCGAAGCGGCCTCGTGAGGGTCGAGATCGGCTTCAGCGCCCCGCGCACGACGAGCGGCTCGCCGTTCGACATCCCGCCTTCGACGCCGCCCGCACGGTTCGTCTCGCGGTGGTAGCCGCGCTCCTCCGACCAGAAGATCTCGTCGTGCGACTCCGACCCGCGGGCGGCGGCGACCTCCCAGGCCTCCCCCACCGAAACGCCCTTGACGGCCTGGATCGAGACGACGGCCTGCGCGAGGCGGCCGTCGAGCCGCTCCTCCGATGACACGTATGAGCCGAGGCCGGGGACGAGCCCGAAGGCGCGGACCTCGAAGATGCCGCCGAGCGACTCGTTCTCCTTGCGCAGGCGGTCGATCTCCTCGACCATCCTCGCGCTCGTGTCCGCGTCCAGGCAGCGGACCGGCGACTCGTCGACATCCGCGAAGTCGTCGGGGGTCAGTTCGCCGGCCTCGGGGGCCGCTACCGAGGCGATCCGCAGCACGTGGCTGTGGACGCTCACCCCGACCGCAGCCAGGAACTCCTTCGCGATCGCGCCCGCGGCGACCCGCGCCGCGGTTTCGCGCGCCGAGGCGCGCTCGAGCACGTTGCGGACGTCGCGGTGTCCGTACTTGAGCGAGCCGACGAGGTCGGCGTGGCCGGGCCGCGGCAGGTGCGATTCGGTGACCTCGGCCTCGACCGGCCACGGGTTCATCCGCTCCTCCCAGTTCGCGTAGTCGCGGTTCGCGACCAAGAGAGCGACCGGGCTGCCGAGCGTGCGGCCGTGGCGGATGCCCGATCGCACCTCGACCGCGTCGCGCTCGATCTTCATCCGCCCGCCCCGCCCGTGGCCGAGCTGACGGCGCGCCATCTCGCGATCGATCCGCTCCCGGTCGAGCTCGAGCCCCGCCGGAAGCCCCTCGACGATCGCCACGAGCCCAGGCCCGTGCGATTCGCCCGCTGTGGTGAAGCGGAAGCCAGTCATCTCGGCCGCCTACCCTAGAGCCGGGCCAAGCGTCGCAGGCGGCTCGCTAGTCGCCGCGGAAGAACTCGTCGAGGTACCAGTCGACGATGTCCTCGCCGAACCAGAGGCCGAGAATGCCGCCGAGTGCGAGGAACGGCCCGAACGGGATCGTCCGCTTGCGCGCGCCTTTTCCGTGGCGGCCGATCAGGACCAGACCGCCGAGACCACCGCTCATGAATGCGATCACAACCGCGGGTGCGACGGCGCGGCCTAGGTAGAGGCCCATCATCGCAAGGAGCTTCGCGTCGCCCATTCCCATCCCTCGCGGATACGCGAGCGCGAGCGCAAACAGCACGCCGCCGGCAACGAGCGCCGCGAGAGCTCTGTCCGGGAGGCTCCCGGGATCGCTCACCATCGCGATCGCGATTGCGGCGACGGAGCCCGCCAGCACGGTCGCGTTCGGGATCACCCGCCTCTGGAGGTCGGTGAGCGCGACCGTGACCAGCACCGCGCAGAGGACCAACCCGAGGACGAGCTCGCCGACATCGTCGGCGCCGACGATCAGGCTCGTCACCGCGAAGAGAAACAGGCCGATGGCGAGCGCCAGCTTCTGGAGCATGGGTACCGTCCTCATGGGTTCCGTTTGCCTCGCTACGGAGAGGGCTATTGGCGGCACGCCTCCCCGGCTTTAACTCGGGGTGGGTCTGACTGGACGTGATCGACGGGGCAGCCGGTAGAGGCCCGTGGGCGCCCCATCTGGACGTTTCTACAAGCGGCGTAAGCTCATCCGATGGGCGCTCGGCGACTGATCACCGTGATGATCGTCCTGCTCGTGCTATCGAGCATCGCCGCGGCGCTGGTCCCGGTCGAGCGCGGCGCCGACGACGAGAGCTCGACCAGCAGCTCGACCGCCACAACCACCGAGACGGCCGGCCAAGCGGTGGAGCGAACGATCAGCGTCGCGAAGGCGAAACCGACGAAGATCCGTCTCGGCCTCGGCGACCGCCTCGAGCTGACCGTGCGATCGCAGGCGCCCGCCCAGATCGCGATCCCTGACTTCGGCGAGCTCGAGGACACCGACCAGTACCTGCCGGCGCACTTCGACCTGCTTCCGTTCAAGCGCGGCAGCAGCCCCGTGCTGCTGCGACGGGAGGACGGCTCGGGTCGCACGGTCGCGCGAATCATCGTGAAGACAGGGAGCCATAGGACTGAGAAGCGGCCCGGACGATCTCAGCGGGCTTCCTGACCGAGAGCGTTCAGGTCGATCCCGCCGCGGCAGCACGCGCGTAGCGGCGCTTGTGGAGCACGAAGCCGACCAGCCCCGCCGGGAGCTGAAGCCAGTACGCGAACAGGCGATAGGCGAAGGTCGCGATCACCGCCTGACCGGCGCCGACACCGGCCAGGGCCAGGGTAGCGGTCAGGCCCGCCTCGACGAACCCGAGGCCGCCGGGGGTCACCGGAACCTGGGCGAGCACCTGGGCGGCGGAGAACGCGAGCAGGACGAGCGCCGGGCGCGGAGTCGAGCCGACCGCGGCGAGCGCCGCGAGCAGGGTGCCGTAGTCGAACGCCCAGCGGCCGACCGTCGCCAGCACGGCACGCTTCCAGTGAGGCCCGAGGATCGAGAGGAGCCTGTCGCGCTCGGACGCAAGTCGCATGGGTAGCCGGCGAAGCGGCGAAGCGTGGCGCCGCAGCCGGTTGCGCACGGCCTGCGCGGCACGCCCGACGAGTTCGAGCGGTCGGTCGAAGGCGAGGAGCGCCACGCCCGCCGCAGTCATGAGCGCGAAGATCGCCACCCCGATCAGCGTCGCCTCGACCAGCCCCCGGTCGACCGAGCCGCGCAGGAACGCCGGCAGCGCGAGCACCGGGAGCGCCAAAACGACCGCGAACGTCAGCAGGTTGACGGCCGTTATCCCGGCCACGGTCCGCGCCCGCTCGAGACCGGCGGTGACCAGCATCCGGTACTGGAGCGCAGCTCCGATCGCCCCACCAGCCGGGGCGACCTTGCCGAGCGCATTGCCGGCGAGCTGTGACTCGATCACGTCCGCCCACCGCGGCCCGTGAAGCGCAATCCGCTGAAGCGCCCAGAGGCAGGCGAGCGCGCAGCCCTGAAGCGCGAGCATCGCAGGAAACCAGAGCAGGTCGATGTGCTCGAGCTCGCGCCACGAGCCGAGCACGTCGAGCAGGCTCGGCGCCAGCAGATAGAGCGAAACGCCCGTCACCACGAGCCAGAAGAGGGTGCGGCGCAGGCTCGGCGCGGCGCGTGCGGCCTCGACCTCGCCGTGCTCGATCTCGAGCTCGGCATCGGCGCGCTCCGCGATCGCGCGCTCTAAACGATCGCCGATCGACGCGGTTGCGGCGGGGTCGGCGTCCGGCTCAGTCGCTCCCACCGCCACCGGGCAAGCTGGCGCGCGGCTTGAGCGGGTGGCTTCCATCGCAGGCGCGCAGACGCCGGCCGGCCGGTGCCGAGCGATGCTGAGCCTGCT
>Ga0126312_10002222_pt1 | contig 12963 bp, 13 predicted proteins | sample Plot104A_FD_92537 | JGI IMG/M metagenome (GOLD analysis project Ga0126312, IMG submission 92537) | Serpentine soil microbial communities from UC McLaughlin Reserve, CA, USA - Plot104A | ecosystem: Environmental > Terrestrial > Soil > Grasslands | place: USA: UC McLaughlin Reserve, Lake County...
CATCTGAAAGCGCGGGCGGTAGTAGCGCCAGAACTCCGCCGTGTCGCGGTGGAAGGCATCGATGTGGGCGACCTTCATGGGATCGACCTTCGTCCACAGGCCCGTACCCGGACTGCGGAAGTCGGGGATGCCCGATGGCACGGAGATGCCCGCCCCCGTCAGCGCGACGGTGGACGAGCTCTCGCGGATCAGCCCCGCGAGCTCCGCGACGCCCGCGGAGGCTTCGGCCCCCCCGGCTACTTCCCTCGCCACTTCGCCGTCCGCTTACCCAGGAAGGCGGAGATGCCCTCCTTCGCGTCCTCGGAGAGGAAGGCCTTCGCGAAGGCCTCCTTCTCCGCCTCAATGCCCTCGTCCAAGTCGCCCTTGTTGGAGACCGTCTTGATCTGCTCCACCGCGAGGGGCGCCTGGCCCGCAAGCCTGCGCGCCCAGGAGAACGCGGCGTCGAAGAGCTCGTGGTCGGGCACCACGCGATTCGCCAGGCCGTAGGCCTCGGCTTCCTCAGAGGAGACCGCGTCCCCGATCAGGTTCATCTCGAGCGCCTTCTCGGGGCCGACGAGCCGCGGCAGGCGCTGGGTGCCGCCGAACCCGGGAATTATCCCGAGCTTGACCTCAGGTTGGCCGAATGTGGCCGACTCGGCCGCGATCCGGAAGTCGCACGCCATCGCCAGCTCGCACCCGCCGCCGAAGGCGAGCGCGTTCACCGCCGCCACCGTCGCGATTCCATCGGAGCCGAACTCGCGAAGGAGCGAGTGTCCGGTGTGGATGAGCTCCGCGCCGCTCGCCTCGTCCATCTGCCCGAACGCCTTGATGTCGGCGCCCGCGCTGAACACGACCGGGATCGAGGAGGCGATCAGCATGGCCCGCACCTCGCCTGCGGACTTGAGCCGCTCCCACGCTGTTCCGAGGTCCTTGATCACCTGGGGCGAGATGGCGTTCATCGGCGGGTTCGCGAGCCAGGCGATCGCGACGTCGCCGCGCGTCTCGAGCTTCACCGTGTCCGTCTGGTCGCCCTCGTCGGGCTGCGGATAGGGATAGAAGCCCTGGCCGAACTTCTGGCCCACCCGCCCCTGCGCGACCAGCCGCCGAAGGACTCGCGGCGGCTCGAAGCGCTCTCCGTATTCGTCCTTGGCTCTCTCGAGCTTCTCCAGGACGACGTCCAGCCCCTCGAGGTCGGCCTTCATGAACGGCGGGAATAGCCCGCGCCGAGGGTCGAGGCCCGCCCCGGCCATCATCCCGAGGTCGATGTCGCGCGCGCTGGCAACGCCCTCCTCCAGCAGCAGGCACGCCTCCACGAGCGCCTTGAGCGAGAAGGTCTCGATGAGCTCATCGCTCGGCTCACCGTCGCCCTCGAGTTGGGGCTCGCCGTCCTTGTAAAAGCCGTCGCCGCCGGACTTCGCCCCGAAATGCCCGTCGGCCACCAGCCTCTTCATGCCCTGGTGGACGTAGAAGCTGTCGCCGTAGGACTCGTTCAGGTGCTCGGCGACGTGAAGGACGGTGTCGAGCCCGAGCATGTCCGTGAGGAAGAACGGGCCCATCGGCGCGAGTTGCTTCTCGGCGACCTTGGCGTCGATCTTCTGAATCGAGAGCCCCTGCTCCTCCTGGGCACGCCAAAGCTCGCCGACCGCCGAGTTGAGGATGCGGTTCACGACGAACCCGGGCACCTCCGCGCACGTGATGGGCTGCTTGCGGATCGTCTGGGCGAAGTTCGAAGCGGCCTGGACCGTCTCACCGGATGTTTCCTCGCCCTCCACGATCTCGAGCAGCGGCATGACGGAGGCCGGGAAGAAGAAGTGGAAGCCCACGACCTTGTCGCGGCGCAGCGTGGCGTCGCCCATCTCGGTGATCGAGAGCGAGGAGGTGTTCGAGGCGAGGATCGCGTGTCCCGGCGTGACGGCGTCGAGCTCGGCGAAGACGGCCTGCTTGATCTCCATCTTCTCGGGCGCTGCCTCGACGACGAAGTCGACGTCGCCGAACTCGGAGTAGTCGAGGGTCCCGGTGATTTGGCCCATCACCTCCTCGAGTCGGGCGTCGGCCTGCTCCTGAGTGATCTTCTCCTTGGCGACCAGCTTGTCGAACTGGGATTTGGTCACCTCGCGGGCCTTCTCGAGTCCTGCGTCGACAAACTCCTGCTTGATGTCCTTCAGCACGACGGGGACGTCCGCGGCGGCGATGACCTGGGCGATCTCGCCGCCCATCGTGCCGGCACCGACAACGGCGGCCTTGAAGACGAACATGCTTGGTGATCCTCCGGGAGGTTGGGTTTCAACTTAAGCCCGGAGAGTGGCTCCAGGGCGGGGCGCGGAAGGCTACCGGCCCTGGCCCGCCGGGAGCTCCGGGGACCCGAGGTGGGCGACCTCCTCGACCTCGTGCTGCAGACGCAGGAGCGAGCGCTGCATGGAGCGGCGCTGCTGGGAGCGGATGAAGAGGCGGTCCGTGGCCCAGGCGAAGGGGCCTCGCTGACGCAGGCGGTAGGTGAGCCTCTGCTCGACGCGCGTGCCCTCGCCCTCGATCCGGAATGAGGTCCGGAGCTCTCCCTCCGTCTGCGGGTCGGTGAACGCAATGCGGTGAAGGGTGCGAGGCGAGTGGTCGAGGACTCGCTCGCTCACCTCTCCGCGGCCGGCCGGGGTCGATCGCCAGCGCAGTGTGCCGCCTTCGTCGGGATAACCGTCGCCGGCCACGACGGACTGGAACCCGTCGACCCACGCCGGCCACCCGCGGGAATCGAAGTGGTAGTCCCAGGTCTCCGCGAGAGATGCGCTGATCGCCACGGACTCGGCGAGCTCAGCCACCGTAAATCTCGCGCTTGATGAGGCTCACCGAGCGGACCACGGAGTCGAGGAAGGGCTCGATCTCCGCCTTCAGGCGCTTGTGCTCGCGACGGCCCTCCTTGGTGATCGCGTAGTAGCGGCGAGTGCGGCGGTCGGGGTGCTCCCAGCTGCCCTCGATCAATCCCCGCGACTCGAGTTCGCGCAGCAGCGGGTAGATGGTGTTCGGGTTCGCCGAGATCACGCCCTCCGTGATCTCCTCGATCTCCTCGATGAGCCTGTTTCCGTAGGCGGGCTCACGCGAGATCAGATGCAGCACCAGCAGCGGGAAGACATCGCGGCGGCGGATCTCGCCCCCGAACACGTCCATCGAGCGCCCCACCCGGCGCTCGCCACGGCCGGCGGGCTCCTCCGCGGCGCGCTCACGAGCGACGCGCGCCGCCCGGCTGACGGGATCGGCGCGGCGCGGCGCGCCCGATCGGGATCCGGCGGTACGGCGCTTGGCCTTCTCGGCCATGGGCCGACTATAGGCACCTCCGCCGTTGGCACCGACAACGTGACAAAAGTCTCACACAGCGCTCACATTCCGGGTAGGGTCGTGTAGCCGTCAAGAGGAGAACACATGTCGAACATGACCGAGAACCAGCGGATGCAGTTCGGGAGACCCGATCTGCTCGAGCGAGACACAGGAGCGCGGGTGAGCTCCATCCGGCCGCTGGTGATCTACACGATCGTCGCCAGCGTCCTGTTGATCGTCCTGGGCTACGCCACCATCCAGGCGCTGGACGGCTGGGCTCGGTTCGTCGTTCTCGGCGGCATCATCATGACCGCCATCGGGGGGATGATCGCGGTGAGCCCGGAACGCCGGGCGTGATCACCGGCAGGCGCGCGGCTAGGCCGCGGCGCCGGCCGTCTCTGACTCGCGCTCCGCTGCCTCGGTCTGGGTTCTGACCGACTCGGGCAGCGGCTCGTTCACGTCGCGGCCCATCAGGACCTCCTTGGCGATCACGAGGCGCTGGATCTGCGAGGTGCCCTCGTAGAGCTGCATGATCTTCGCGTCGCGCATGAGCTTCTCGACCGGGTACTCCTTGATGAAGCCGTAGCCGCCGTACACCTGAACGGCGTCGACGGTGATCTCCATCGCTGAGTCCGCCGCGAAGCGCTTCGCGTGCGAGCAGGCGAGCGTGTTGCGCACGCCCTGGTCGAGCAACGCAGCGGACTGCCACGTGAGCAGGCGGCCGGCCTCGACCTTGGTGGCCATGTCGGCGATCATGAACGAGACGGCCTGGTGCATCGCGATCGGCACGCCGAACTGGACCCGCTCCTTCGAGTACTCCGCCGCGAACTCGAACGCCGCGCGGCCGATCCCCACCGCCATGGCGGCGACGCCGGGGCGCGTGCGGTCGAGGGTCATCATCGCGAGCTTGAACCCGTGGTTCTCCTCGCCGAGGAGATGGTCGGCCGGGACCTCGGTCTCGTTGAACACGACGGTGGCCGTGTTCGAGGCGCGCTGGCCGAGCTTGTCCTCCTTCTTGTCGATGACGATGGTGTCATCGCGCGGGACGACGAAGGCGGAGATTCCGCGGTGGCCGGCGTCCTTGTCGGTCTTCGCGTAGACCGTGTACCAGTCGGCGTACTGGCCATTGGTGATGAAGCACTTCGAGCCGTTGAGGACGTACTTGTCGCCCTGCTTCGTCGCGGTGGTCTTCATGCCCGATACGTCCGAGCCCGCGTCCGGCTCGGTGAGGCAGAACGAGGCGAGCTTCGGCTCCTCGCTGAGCATGCCGAGGTAGCGCTTCTTGATCTCGTCGGAGCCACCCAGAGCAACCGGCGTCATTGCAAGGCCGTTCGCGGCCAGCGAGGTGCCGATGCCTGAGCATCCCCAGCCGAACTCCTCCTCGATGAGGGCTCCGGAGAGGAAGTCGAGGCCGGGCCCGCCGTACTCCTCGGCGACGTGGGTGTTCATCAGCCCCACTTCCCAGGCCTTCTCGATGATCTCCTGCGGCCAGGTGCCGTCGCGGTCGTAGTCCCAGGCGACGGGCCTGATCTCCTTCTCCGCGAAGTTGTGCGCGAGCTCGCGCAGGTCCTTCTGCTCGTCGGTGAGGGTGAAGTCCACGGCTTCGGTGCTCCTTTGAGGGGTTGGGCAGCCGGCGATGTGAGGCTGCTGCGGAAACCGATTGACTGGTCAGTCAACCGCCTGCAAAGCGTACAGGAACCGCCCGCGGGCGGTGCGGGTTCTACCCTTGACGAGTGCTCCAGCTCGCCCTCTCCAATGGCGAGGCGATCCTCCTGATAGTCCTCGCCGCGATCCCGATCGGCGCCCTCACCTTCGCGCTGGGCGCTGGGGGCGCGTACCGGCAGATCGGCAAGGGCCAGTTCGCCGTCGAGTTCGAGCATGATCTGCCGCAGCGCACCGACGCCGAGGAGTCCGCCTCCCCCGAGATTCGCGAGGCCGAGCTGCGGCAGATGCTGGAGGCCAAGGCCTACCGTCAGCAGACGCGAGGGGAGCGGCCGCTCGACGTGGACGCCGAGCTCGAGCGCATCCTCGCCGAGGACGCTCCCGGTGGTGATCTCGCGAGTGATTCCCAGCTTCGGGAGGAGGTCCGCCAGCTCGTCGTCGCGCGCAATGAGCGTCGGGCGCGTAAGGGTGAGGAGCCGCTTGACGTCGAGGCGGAAGTGGACCGGCAGCTGCGCGAGTTGGAGAACCTGGGTCAGTAGTGCCTCGGCCGCCAGGCCTCGATATGTTGCAGACAGATGGCGGCGGAATCCGACACCGAGGATCGCGTGGTCGAAATCGACGACGCCTTGCTCCGCCCCGGCACCTACTTCAACCCGCAGACCGAGATCGTCCTTGTCGTCGATGACTCGGCGTCGATCGACCAGGAGGTCTTCAACATGGAGGCCTACGAGGGCGCCGACTGGATCCGCGTCTCCGAGGACGTGCCGATCGACGAGGATGGCCGCGACGCCGCGCTCGAGGCGTTCCAGACGCACTATCACCCCGGCTCGCGCGACTCGATGTCCGAGACGGCCCTCGAGCAGGGCGACGAGGAGTACGACGACGGCGAGGACGGGCAGGAGCCCGGGCGCGAGGACTGATCGACCCGCGCGGGGGCCGAGGGAGGAGACGATGAGCAGCTACACGATCGTTACGCGCGACGATGCGCCCGACTTCATGGCGCAGTACCCGGGTTACGGGGAGATGCGCTTCTTCACCGAGCCGCTCGAGACCGAGCAGGTGGCGTTCACGTTCCGGATCATGCCCCCCGGCACCGGCGGCAAGGGCTCCTACGGCCACCGTCACAAGACCCAGGAGGAGATCTACTTCGTCGTCAGCGGCCGCCTCCAGTTCAAGCTCGGTGACGACGTCTTCGAGGTCGGGCCCCACACCGCGGTGAGGATCCCGCCGGACACGTACCGGTCGGTGCACAACGATGGACCGGAGGAGGCCGAGCTGATCATCTGCTCGCCGAAGATCGAGGATCCTCACAGCGACGTGGAGCAAACTCCGGACTTCTGGCCGGAGGGCTGAGCTCGCCGGTGCTCGCCGAGGGCGACACGGCCCCCGACTTCACGCTTCCCGACCAGAGCGGACGGGACGTGAGCCTCGCCGACCTGCGGGGGCAGGCCGTCGTCCTCTACTTCTATCCACGGGCCGACACCCCCGGCTGCACGACGCAGGCCTGCGGCGTCGCGACCACTCGGCGGACTACGAGCGCGCGGGCGCGCGCGTGATCGGCATCTCGCCCGACCCCGTCGAGGCCGTGGCGAAGTTCGACGACAAGTTTTCGCTGAGCTTCACGCTGCTCGCCGACGCGGACCACGCGGTGGCCGACGCCTACGGCACCTGGGCCGAGAAGTCCATGTACGGCAAGAAGTACATGGGCACACAGCGCGCCACCTTCATCATCGATCCCGAGGGCCGCATCGCCAAGGTCTTTCCGAAGGTCTCGCCCAAGACGCACGACGAGGTCGTCCTGAATGCCCTCGCCGCGCTCACGCCCTGATCGTCCCGGGCTACGCGGCCGCGATCACGTAAACCAGGAACGCGGCGTAGAGCGCGCCCCACGCCAGGATCGCCGGCGCGCTGTAGCGGCGGGCGCGGTGGAGCGCCCCATACGCGATCGCGCCTCCCGCCAGCCCGAGGGTCATGGAGATGATGGCGAACCGGTCGAGGTCCCAATCGGTGAACGCCAGCCCGACGGCGACCGGCACGGTGGACTGGAAGACCATCGCACCCGTGATGTTCCCGAGCGCCAGGCTGTCCTTGCCCTCCCGAACCCAGAAGAAGCTGTTCGCCTTCTCCGGCAGCTCGGTGGCGAGCGGCGCCAGCACCAGGGACAGGACGAGCGCCTCCACCCCAAGGTCCTCGGCCACGGCGACCAGCTCCTCGACGAAGAGGTGCGCGCCGCCCACGATCGCGGCCAGCCCGATCGCGAGCTGGAGCACGATGAGCCCGCCGGATGGTGCCGCGTCCCTCGCCTCGGAGGATCTGGCGAGGATCAACGGCCCGATCTCCTCGACGGCCTCGGCCTCTCCCCCACGGCGTAGCGTCCGCCGCGCGTAGATCAGGTAGGCCAGCGCGAACGCGACCGCCGCCACCAGCCGGAGACCGTCGGGCGTCCCCAGCCCGAGCACGAGCCCCGCCGCGAAGACCGGGAGGAACACGAGCAGGTCCCGCTCCAAAGTGGGGCCGTGGGCGCGCAGCTCGCGCCCCTGCGGCCGGCGCCGCGAGTAGGCGAGCGCGGAGAGCCCGACGAGCATCATCGCGATCGTCGCGAGCAGGAAGGGCGCCCCGACGATCGCCCCGATCGCGACACCTTCGGAGTCCGGGCTGGCCTCGATGATCGCGACGATCGGGATCAGGGTCTCGGGCATTGCGGTGCCCACGGCGGCGAGGATCGAGCCCACGGCCCCTTCGCCGAGATCGAGACGGTGCCCGGCCCACTCGATCGCGTTGGTGAAGATGAGCGCGCCCGCGAGGATGACCGCGAAGCTGGCCAGCAGGAGGATCGTGTCACCCATGGCTCCTCCCTACCCGAGCGCTATGCGAAGAAGAACGCGAGCCCGAGAATGACGTAGACCGCCAGCAGCTGCACGCCCTCGAACCAGGTCGACTCACCCTCATGGGTTACATAGTTGGCGATGAGAATCGCGATCACGATCGCGCCGAGCTCGAAGCCGTTGAACACCAGCGCCATGGGCTCGGGACCCACCAGGAACGAGGCCAGAACCAGTACCGGGGCGACGAACAGGGCCACCTGAGCGCTCGAGCCGATGGCGATGTTCACGGCCAGGTTCATCTTGTTCTTGTGTGCCACCAGGACCGCGACCCAATGCTCGGCTGCGTTGCCGACGATCGCGACGACGATCACGCCGATGAAGAACTCGCTGAGGCCAACGGACTCCGATGCCTCTGAGATCGACCCTACGAGGATCTCCGACATCAGCCCGACCGCGAGACCGGCGACCGCAAGCATCGCCACCGAACGGCGCACGCTCCACCCGAACTCCGTTTCCTCGTCGTGCTCGTCGGCGGGGTTGAAGAGGCCCCGGTGCGTCTTGAGGGAGAAAAAGAGGCCCGCGACGTAGGTAAGGAGGAGCACGACGCCGACCGCGACGGAGAGCTGCTCGACCTCGTGGCCGTAGTCGACTATCTCGTCCCCCGGCAGAGGCAGGCCCTGATTCCCGTCGACCAGCTCGAAGATCGCGGGCATGATCAGCGCCGCGGCCGCGAGGAAGAGCATCAGGGACTGCACGTTCGCGGCGGTCGCGTTGAAGTACTGGCGGTCGCGCCGTAGGCCGCCGACGAACATAGCGGCCCCGAGGACCAACAGGATGTTCCCGATGATCGAGCCGATGATCGACGCCTTCACAACCTCGTGAAGGCCCTCGCCGAGCGCGAACAGGGCGATGATCAGCTCGGGAGCGTTGCCGAAGGTCACGTTGAGAAGCCCGCCGATGCCCGGCCCGGATCGAGCCGCCAGCTCCTCGGTCGCGAGGCCCATGAGCGCCGCCGTCGGGATGATCCCGAGCGCGGCGACCGCGAAGATCAGGCCCGCGGATGCATGCGCGGCCTCCAGGACGACCGCCAGCGGGATGAACGGCGTGAGCATGTAAGGCCACCCCTGCGCCGACAGGAGGAATCGGGCCCATCCACCCGCTTGTCCCTGAGGGGATGCCTCCATTCGCGCAGACTAGATGGAGGTGAGCCCCGAAAGCCGAGAGCCCCGGCTCGGCCGGGGCTCTCGTAGTCAGTCGGTGTTTTGCCGGCCTAGAGCTCGTCCAGGCACTTGGCGGCCTCCTGCGGGTCGTTACCCGCGTTCTGGACGCACTCGAGGTAGTCATCGCTGGGGCCGCCCCCGCCGCCCCCGCCGCCGAGGTCGCTTCCGCCGAGGTCACCGAGATCGCCGCCGCCCAGGGCGCCGAGGCCGCCGAGCCCGCCGAGCCCGCCGAACTGCTGGAGCAGCTCGTCGATCGGCTTGGTGCCGGAGGGCGCCTCGATCGTCTGGTCCTCGTTGACGTCGCTCAGCTCCACCGAGAAGCTCAGGTCGACGGAATCGATAGGCACCGGCACGGCGCTCTCGATTGCCGAGGGATCGATCGAAACATTCGCGTCCAGCATCCGCAGCAGGTCGTCTTCCTCGCCGCTGTAAACGTCAAAGCTGGCCTCGGTGACCGCCTGCTCGACCTGATCGAGCCGGTCCTGTGGAATCTGGCCGGCCGCACCGGGGACCGACTCGGCGAGCCCGATGAAGTCGGTGATCACCTGTGCGACGTCGACGTTCCCGCTGACGTGGGTCGTCGACGCGCCCCCCACGTCCTCGGTCCCGTCGTTGCTGAGCTCGGTAAACCATCCGCTCAGGTCGAAGTCGCACGCGGAGGGATCCCCGCCCTGCGCCTCGATGGCCTGCTCGCAGCCCTCCCGGAAGCTGGTCGCGGGGTCGCCGGAGCCGGTGTCGGCCTGATCGGCCTGCTGCTCCATCTGCTGCTTCAGCTGGGCGAAAGTGTCGGTGCCGACCTCGTAGGCCTGGCCGTTGTACTCGACGAATGCGTTGTCGTCGGTGACGACCAGGCCGCCCTCGAAGTCGACGCTCTGGCCGGCGCCCGTGCCGCTCAGCGAGGCGGTGAGGTCCAGCTGCGGCACCGCCGTCGGGTCGCCCTCAACCCCCTGGAAGGGGCCGGACAGGCTCGCGCTGAAGTCCCCCTGGTCGCCGGCCGACGCCTCGATGCTGAAGTCGAGCACGCCGCTCGTGACCTGCTCGTCGTTGTTGAACGTGGCCTCGATGACATCCTGGGGATCCTCGTCGCTGCCGCTGTCCCCTCCGCAGCCTGCGACCAGCGCGGGAACGGCGAGGGCCACGAGCGCGGCGATGAGGCGGGGTCGGGTGCGAGTCAAAGGCAGCTCCAGTCCTAGGGGAAGGTCGGCGCGGCAGGGTAGCGAATGAACCTGAAGCTGTCGAGGGGGCGGGTGGGCCCCGAGCCGCGCTGGTCGAGCCCGAGCCTGGGCTTGCATGCGTGCGACAGATCACATAGCGGGCGTCACCGCCACGTATCGTTGAGCACGTGGCTGGAGGGGTCATCTGTACGAGCTGTGGCACCGAGAACCCGGGGCGGGCTCGGTTCTGCATGTCGTGCGGGAGCGCGCTGGCGCTGACCTGCGGGAGCTGCGGGGCCGAGAACCCGCCTGGCGCGAAATTCTGCATCGAGTGCGGCAGCGGCTTCCAGGGGGCGACGGGCGCATCGCCCGCGAGCGCCGTGCCGCGGGGCGCGGCCCCGCAGGGCGCCTCCGCCGGGGTGCGCCCCGATCTGGCGCCGCCGGGGGCATCGGCGGCGCTCCCCGAGGAGCGACGCACCGCCACGGTGCTCTTCGCCGATCTGTCCGGGTACACGGCGGTGGCGGAGCGCATGGATCCGGAGACGCTTAAGTCGCTCGTCGACCGCGCGCTGCAGCGGCTCGGCCAGGAGGTGGATCGCTACGGCGGCCGAGTCGACAAGTACATCGGCGACAACGTCATGGCCGTCTTCGGCGCTCCGGTCGCCCATGAGGATGACCCGGAGCGCGCCGTCCGCGCCGGCCTCGCGATGCAGGCGGCGATGGACGAGATCAACGCCTGGATGAGCCATATGGTCGACGTGAGCTTCTCCCTGCGTGTCGGCATCAACTCCGGCGAGGTCCTCGCCGGACAGGTGGGAAGCGGCGAGTACACCGTCATGGGGGACCCAGTGAATGTCGCCGCACGGCTGCAGGCCGCCGCTCGGCCCGGGAGGGTCACCGTGGGCGAGATCACGCACCGCCTGACGCGCGGGGCGATCGAGTACGAGGAGCTGGAGCCACTCGAGCTGAAGGGTAAGTCCGAGCCCGTTCCGGCGTGGGAGGCCATCCGCGTTCAGGTCGCGACGCCCACGCGGATCTCGCGCGCCGAGACTCCACTGATCGGCCGCGAGGAGGAGGCGGGCCTCCTGCTCTCGCTCTTCGAGCGGGTCGTGCGCGAGGGGCGCCCCCACCTGGTGACCGTCATCGGCCAGGCCGGTGTCGGCAAGAGCCGGCTGCTGCGAGAGCTGGCTACGCAGGTCGCCGACGACCCACAGGGACCCCTGCTCCGGATTGGGCACTGCCCGGCCTATGGCGCCGGGCTCGCGTACTGGGCGCTGGGGGAGGTCATGCGCAGCCAGTTCGAGATCGTCGACACCGACGCATCGGAGATCGCCTGGTCCAAGCTGCGACGCGGGATCGAGGGACTGGTCTCGGACGAGATCACCGAGGAGCCGCCGGAGCGGCTTGCCGGGCTGATCGCCCGCCCGCTCGGCATCGAGGTCCCCGAGGAGGTCGCGGACAAGCTAGGAATCGACTCCGAGGACCCGCAGGCGACGCGCGACCGCCTCTTCTCGGCCGTGCGCTCCCTCGTGGAGGCCGCGAGCCACCAGAAGCCGCTCGTGCTCGCGATCGAGGACATCCACTGGGCCGACGAGGGAATGCTCGACCTGATCGAGTACCTCGCTCGCTGGGTCCGTGGCCCCGTCCTGCTCGTGTGCCTCGCGCGCGACGAGCTGTTGGACCGGCGCCCCGGCTGGGGCGGCGGCCGGCGCAACGCGACGACGGTGGCGCTCGACCCGCTCGGGCCCGACGGGGCGCGGGCGCTTGTCGACGCGCTGCTGGGCGAAGACGACGGCGCGGCCAACGGCCACGGGGAACTGATCCGCCAGGTCGCCGAGCGATCGGGCGGCAACCCGCTGTTTGCGGAGGAGATGGTCAACCGGATCCTCGAGGAGGGCACGCCCGACGCGGGGACGCTTCCCGAGACCGTCCATTCCGTGCTGGCGGCACGGCTCGACTCGCTGCGCGCCGATGAGCGGCTTCTCCTTCAGAGCGCCTCCGTCGTCGGGCACACGTTCTGGGAGGGCTCCCTTACGGCCGAGGAAGGCCCGGTGGGCCTCGGCGAGACGCTCGCCTCCCTTCAGGACAAGGACCTGATCGTGCCCACCGCCGGCAGCCGGCTGGCCGGAGAGCACGAGTACGCCTTCAAGCACGTGCTGATCCGTGACGTCGCCTACTCCACGCTTCCAAAGGCGGTCCGCGCGCGGCGCCACGCCGAGGTCGGCGAGTTCATCGAGGGCCGCGCGGCCGACCGCTCCGAGAGCGTCGTCGCGATGGTCGCCGACCACTACGGCAGGGCAGCCGCCCTGGGCGCCGACGCAGGCCTCGACCCCGCGGAGCTCGAGCGGATCGGGTCGCGCGCCCTCGACGCCCACGAATCCGCAGGCGACGCGGCCGCGGCGCTCTACTCGAACCAGGAGGCGCTCGGCCACTACGAGTCTGCCCTCGGGCTGCGCCGCGACATCGACGCCGCTCACCAAGCGCGGATCGGGGAGAAGCTTGGCGACATCGCCCTTCGCCTCGGGCGCGTCGATCAGGCCACCGACGTGTGGGCGGAGTGCCTGGAGTACCACCGGCAGCAGGAGGACCTCGAGCGGGTCGGCGACCTCCACCGCAAGACGGGTGCGGCCCTGTGGCACAAGGGGGATCGCGAGGGTTCGATCGAGCACTACCAGCGGGGCATCGACCTGCTGAAGGACGGGCCGCCGTGCATCGAGCTGGTCCGCCTCTACGAGGAGGCGGCTTCTCTGTACATGCACACCGGCGACAACATGCTCGCGATCTACGCCTCCGAGAAGGCGCTGCGCCTTGCCGAGCGCC
>Ga0126312_10002223_pt1 | contig 12961 bp, 11 predicted proteins | sample Plot104A_FD_92537 | JGI IMG/M metagenome (GOLD analysis project Ga0126312, IMG submission 92537) | Serpentine soil microbial communities from UC McLaughlin Reserve, CA, USA - Plot104A | ecosystem: Environmental > Terrestrial > Soil > Grasslands | place: USA: UC McLaughlin Reserve, Lake County...
AATCGATGAGGTACTTCGCGTACTCCGCTCCGCTCAATTCGTACGTGCATCACAAGATAACCTCGACGCCCGGTGGCGCGCGACTGGTTTACCCGAACGCGTTTAGTGTGTTGATGGCTGCTGATGGCGATCAGCCGGAAGATCACGCCGCGCTGTTAAATGCTGTCCGGCACGGCGACATCTTGCTTTTCAACTGCTGGTATCACAACTCCGGAGCTGAGAAAGTTAAAAAACTCTACGCAGAAGCGAATCAAGGAACAGTTGGTCCTTGAGAGCGATTGAAACGAAGATCCACCAGCTACGTTTCGCGATCGTTTGCCGGTTCGGCAGCGCAATCTCCTGCGGCGTTATCTTTTGATTGCTTCGACGTACAGGCTTTCCGTCCGCCTCTCGTTGGTGTCGGGTGCCATGTTCGGATCTATCGAGATTCCAAACTGCTGTACGATTGCATCAGAAAAACCGGCTTCGCGCACAATCAAGACCAAAGTTTCGGCGTCGTACGCGTATTTATGCTCGTATTTCTGCCGAAAAATCGCGTTCATGAACTGCATCCTGGTTTGGTAGACTTCACCCAACCATCTGTCGCGCCACCCGTCGCCGATGCGATCGAGTGGTCGCATGTGAGCGAGCAGCTCCCATGGTCCGCTGTAGGCTCTCAAGTACGCCCCCGCGTCCGGCACGACCAGACGCAGGACGCCTTCCGGCTGCAGACAGCGTAGGCATTCTCGAAGGAATGCGCGCGCCTCAGTTTCCGCTTCAAGATGCTCGAAAAAATGCTCTGAATAAATCGCCGCGACGGCGGCATCCGCGAATGGTAAGCCTGATCGGCAGTCCCAAAAGTACACGCCTGGATGGGAAACAAGATCGAGGTTGATCCATCTTGGGATCAGGTTTTTGCCACAACCGATATTTACGCGGCAGCCTTTTTGTAAATTCAGTCGTCTTCGTACTGATCGAGCAGTAAACATGCGTTTGACGGCGAGCCGGACCTCACTGGTGACCTGCTCAACGAGATAGACCGGCATTGCCTTCGCCATTAAGCGTTTGATCGCTTTTCGCATCCCCAATCTTAGCAGAAGTGGTTAGTCATCGGCAGTGAGAAATCAGAAATCTGGCGTGCTGTTTGAGTTACTGTTAGGTGTTGCGCATGGAGATCCGTAGCGTCGAAGCCATCGTCAGTGGGTTAAACAGAGCTGACGTGCAGTACCTCATCGTCGGCGGATTGGCGGTCAACGCGCACGGGTACGCGCGGTTAACGCAAGATATCGATCTTGTGATGTGGCTTGAACCGCGCAACATAGTTCGCGGGCTACGTGCGTTACGTGATATTGGATACCAGATGCCGATTCCGGTCACCCCAGAGCAGTTCGCCGATGCGTCTAAGCGAGAGGTTTGGCGCAAAGAGAAAAATATGACTGTGCTCAGACTCTGGAGTGATTTGCATCGCAGGACCCCTGTTGACGTTTTCGTTTATGAGCCATTTCGATTTGCAGAGGAATACGCGGCGGCAAATTGGCAGGAAATCGCGGCTGACCTCAAAGCCCCGATCGTCCGCTGGAAGGCATTAATGGCCATGAAACGCGTTGCGGGGCGGCCGCAGGATTTGGCGGATGTTGCTGAACTTGAGCAAATCCAAAAACTGAAGGAACGTTCCCGAGGTGAATAAGGAGAAATTGTACGCCCATCCTGGCTGGCAATCGTGCACTTTTGATGGCGCGAGAGAGCAACTGCTTTCGGCCGCGTTGCGAACAACATTTCGAGAAAAACTCGAATGGCTCGAGGAAGCCGAAACATTCTCGCTGCGTCTCCGCGCGAGTCGCGAGGCGGGCCTGCACGAGAACAAGCCACAGCCATCATAGGGCAGGGGTCGCTGGGTTCGGTCGCCTTTGACACCTGAGTTTTTCCGCAGATAATTGGCAAATTCGCGCCGTTGCGCGATCATGCGAACTTGTTTCTCGAACGCATAACTCGGAGCCGCCTTGCCCCCGTTTCTTCATAACGTCTCCGATTTAATTAGGCGCGTTCTCTTTCTCGCCCGACCATATGGCAGGGGAAAGCTTGCCGCGATTTTTTCGCTGTCTCTTGCGCAGGCCGTTTTCCAAGTGATTGGCATCACGTCGATCTTCCCTTTTTTAGCGATTGCCGCTGATCCCGAGCGCATCCGTCGCTCTCATTTCGGCACGCAGTTTTTAAGTCTGTTTCCGGCGATGGAAAATCGGCAACTCCTTCTGGTCGCCGGAATGATCGCGATCGTCGCCCTCATTGTATCAAATGCAGTGAATCTTTTGTCGGAATACGGGCGCACTCGTTACGCTCAAAACTTTGCTCATTGGTTACGCGTGCGGCTCCTGCGCCGAATGGCATCCCAGCCATATACCTATTTTCTTCAGCGCAATTCCGGTGATCTGCTGAAAAAAATCATGGGCGATGTGACAAATTACGCCGGCGGCGTGCTCCTGCCGTTACTGGACATAGTCGCGCGTGTGCTCACCGCAGTTCTTCTACTCGCCACCCTGTTTTTGGTTCAACCGGTGATCGCGATTTCGGCAGCGGTCATTCTAGGCGGATTTTATGCGGTCACGTTTCAACTTCTTACCCGCAAACGTCGGGAGGTGGATGAGAATCTAAAAATACATGTCGCTGGCTCGTACCGCGAGGCGCATCAGATGCTTGGCGGGATCAAGCCCGTGAAAGTGCACCGTGCTGAAGAACATTTTCTCGCACGATTTGCCGGCCACTCAGCGATTATGGCGCGGATGTTTGCCCGCACGCCGGTTTTCGCCAATAGCGCCCGCTATCTCGTAGAACCGCTTGCTTTCGGCGGTCTCGTTGTGGCTGTCCTGCTGCTGGCGGCAAAAGGCCGGGATTTTTCCGATATCCTCCCGAATCTCGGTGTAATGGCGCTTGCGGGTTATAGGCTGCTGCCCTCGCTCCAGTTGCTTTACGCTCAGCTCACACAGGTCAGCTCCATGCGTCATGCGGTTGACGAGGTGTACGATGAATTTGTTGCCGCGGAGGCCGACAAATCGCTTCCGCGTGCCATAAGCACGGAGCCTGTCGCACCCGCGCGTCCTTTTCCTTGGGATACCGCGATTACCCTTTGCGACGTTAGCTACCGGTATCCCGGCGTCTCGCGGTCAGCTGTGGAGGAGCTTTCATTAACTATCCCGAAGAACAGTTCGCTCGGTGTGATTGGCCCAACAGGTTCCGGGAAATCAACGCTCGTTGACTTGTTGCTCGGACTATATCTTCCCACGGCGGGCGACATCCTGATCGATGGTCAACTGCTTACCCCTGCACTTGTGCCCTCCTGGCAGGCATCGATCGGTTACGTGCCGCAGGATATTTTTCTCATCGACGACACGATCGCTCGCAACGTCGCTTTTGGTCTGCCGGATGAGAAGATCGACCTCGCGCGCTTGCGCGATGCTTGTGCAATGGCGCAGATACTCTACTTCATTGAAGCGGAATTGCCGGATGGCTTTCAGACGAAAGTTGGCGAGCGCGGTATCCGCCTTTCTGGCGGACAACGTCAACGGATCGGTCTTGCGCGCGCGCTTTATCATGGTCCGTCTCTCTTGATTCTGGATGAAGCAACCAGCGCACTCGACGTTGGCACCGAAGCAAAGCTGCTCGATGCGTTGCGCAGTGTTGCGGGCAAGCTCACGATGATTGTGGCTGCTCACCGGCTCAGCGCCGTGGCGAATTGCGATCAACTGATCGACTTAAATAGTGAGAGCCCCGCTGTCGTGATGGCTGCCAAGTCGATATGACTAATCTGAAACACGCTGTCACTTGGTACGCCAGCCGTTACATCGAAGCATTGCGACAGCTGCGTCGAGTTCGCAGGGTCTCGCAGAACGCTACGTTCGACGAAGCATACGTTTTCGCCGAGGCGGAGCTCGGACTGGCGCAGAAACGCGAGGAGATCGAGTGGCTGTTCGAGCTCGTTCGCGCAGCACGACCGCGCGTCGTGCTCGAGATCGGACTCGACTTGGGGGGCACCTTCTTCTTGTGGTCGCGCGCCGCCGCTCCCGATGCACATCTACTTGCAGTCGATACCAGACCTACCGGTCGTTTTCGCGAGTGGTCGCCATTCCAGCTCGTCCGCCAAGGTTTCGCCATTGACTCCCAGCGCGTCACGTTGCTGATGAGTAGCGACTCCCACAGCGAAACCACATTCCAGCGTGTAGCGACATTCCTCGGCGGCCGCTCAGTCGAATTTCTGTTCATTGACGGCGACCATTCTCACGAAGGAGTATGGCAAGACTTTCACATGTACTCGGCACTTGTTGCTGCAGGCGGGCTTATTGCGTTTCACGATATCTCTCCGAATCCGACAGAGTGGACGCAGGGCGTGGCCCGCTTTTGGCGGGAGTTCTCTGCCGACCACGAAACCAGAGAGTGCGTGGTCAGCGGTGAGCCCGGATTTGGGATCGGCATCTACCGCGTACCCGGATCGCGCCTCTCCGTAGATTCAAACCTTCGAAACGTTATTCCATGATCGGCGTTGCTGAACAAACCGTCTGTGACCAACCTACAGTTAGCGTAGCACTGATCACTTACAATCACGATCAGTTCATCGCGCAGGCAATTGAAAGCGTACTCATGCAGAAGACGGCCTTTGCGGTCGAATTGGTGATCGGGGAGGATTGTTCCACGGACGGCACGCGGCAAATCGTGCAAGTGTATGCCAGGAAATATCGCAATGTGATCCGCATCCTCCTACACCAAAAAAACATAGGCATGGCTAGGAACTACGAAGTGGTACGGCAGGCTTGCCGGGGAAAGTACATCGCTTGGCTGGAAGGAGACGATTACTGGCGAACGCCAGAAAAATTGCAAAAGCAGGTGGCCTTGATGGAAGCCAACCCGCACTATTCAATGTGTGGAACCAAAACCCAATTCGTTACCACTTGTAGCGATGGTACCGAAAAAGATACCGGAGCGCTGGGACCGGCAGTGCTCAAGCCAGAATACGAGCTACCTGATTTCCTAACTGGTTACCCCATGCACACCACCAGCATGCTACTGCGGCGCGAATTGGTGGAATTTCCGGATTGGCTCAAGGATGTGGTAATGCTTCGGGATGCCTGCGTCTTTGCACTCTACGCGGAAAAAGGCCCCGCAGGTTATTTGAGCGACGTCGTATCTTGCTATCGGATTCATGCAGGAGGCATATGGACGACCAAGTCGGCCGCAGATCAGCTAAAATGCAATCAAAAGGCAATTGATCTTTTAGACGCTCATTTCGGCGGCCGCTATCACCAGTTATTAAGGACACGGGAATATCAAGTCTGGCGGACATCGCTGCGCAGCCTGGCGGAGGGGCAAAAATATCGGGAGGCAAGATCGCTGTATTGGGAATCCGCGTCGCGTCTGCTGCGGCTGATGCCGTTGAAAGTGTTGGCGGTGGGTTGCTCTGCCTACGGGGGGTGTTGGTGTGTCAACCGTTGGAACCAACTCACAATGTCATTAGCCATTCGGACCCGCGTCAGGCGCTTGATCTGCCGAATCAGGCCCGCGGTGCTCCGCGATTCATTATGAGTCGCTTCCGAGAATCCGTGGTTTCGCTCCTGCCTGGTCCAGTGCACTTCGCGCTGAGGCCGTGGTGGCGTCGATATTTCCGTTTTAAGCTGCGCCTTCGTGACTGGTGGATGCCTTTCATCGTCTGGATCGTGTGGCTGGTTTTCCAATGCGCCCGCCGCGGAAGGAGAGCCGTGATCATTTGCCGCTTCGGCGGCATAGGCGACGTACTTTGCACTTTGCCGATTTGCGAGGAAGCTCGGCGGCGCCACCCCGGAAAGCTTCTGGTTTTTGTTACCGCGGCAATTTGGCGAGACGTGGTGAGAATGTCTCGTTCGGCGGATTTGGTGTACGCGAATAGTTCATGGATCCACCCCTTGACTATGCCGACGGGGATCAAAGTTTTTGGCTTGGTGGAAAGAATTTACAACCCCCAAACGACCCGCGAGCGGTTGTCACATACGTTCGGAACGAGCGCTCATCTCATAGATGATCTTGCCGCGTCTTGTGGTTTTGCCGTTGCAACACGACTACCGGCGCTTTCTCCGTCATCCGGCCTGATCGCAAAAGTCCGGGCCAGATATGGTTTGGACGACAAAGGAACTGGCCACCAGTTAGTGATGGGAATCAATCCAGGTCCCAGCTGGCCCGTATTAGAATGGGAAGACTTTAAGTGGCAGAAGCTGATCAACAGAATTCACTCACAACACGACGCTGTGATCATTCAGTTCGGGATCATCAGGGGCGACGGATCTTCTGATTACAAAAATTTAAAGGGTGTGAAATCAGTGGCCGGTCGGCTTACGGGCGAAGAGCTCGTGGTGCTGATTGCCATTTGTGATTTGGTGATTTCCATTGATTCAGGTCCAGTGCATGTGGCTGGAGCCGTTGGCACACCGGTTATCGGATTATTCGGACCTGTGGATCCGGCATCCAGATTACCACCTGAGTCACCGGCGCCCGCACTTGGCTTGTTCAGTGATGTCCCGTGTTTATTCTGCCATAATAGAAGCCCGGTAATCCATTGGATTACCGGTTGTCCGAACGACATTGCTTGTATGAAAAAGCTCGACGAGGAGACTGTCTTTGACGCTATCGAGTCCATACTGGTGCAGAGCAAAAGACAAGAAGCCAAAGAGTCGTTGACGGTCCTTGATTAAATCATCGAAGCGTTGCCGCTTGGGTGTGTCCATCTGCAGATAATGATCTTGTATGAAAAGCCTTTATAAAGTTGTCGCGTATCGAGTCGCCGAACACGGCCACCGGTTGGACAGAACCGAGTTCTAATGGCCTTCCCGCGAACGGAGCCGGCGTTGTGTCGGTGGTTTTCGCTTGAGGTAGCGCGTCTTCGGCAAGCGAAAGGATTTACTCAATAGTCGGTGCTGCATGACGGCCAAATGTCGCATACTGCTAGTAAGCATCGTGCCGCCCAGAAACGATTGCGGGGTGCGCATTGTGATGCACCGAATGTTCGTGGAGCGTTCGCCGTTTGAATTGCACGTCGCCAGCAATGCGGACTTTGCTAATGATCTGCTGGTGCATACGCCACTCCGGCTGGCTCGTCCTCTTCAGCGGCTGAGAAAGAGCCGATTTGGTCCGCGACTGGCAGCATGGATCACTGATTACGAAAATTTCATTTGGCCGCTGACAACCAATGCAGCGCTGGAAACGGCAGTGGAAACTTTCAAACCAGACGTCATTCTTACGCTGGCGGAATCGGGGTTGTGTCACATTGCTCGAAAAATAGCTCAACGCCACGATTTGCCTCTAGCCGGACTTTTTCTCGATTGGTTTCCCGTGATGAAAGGTCACTTTGGTCATAAATTCACGCAGGCAAGTTTGAGTCGGCGCTATCGCGCGCTTTATTCCGCATGCGACCTGGCATTTTGCACTGGCGACGGAATGCAGGAAGTGCTCGGCCCACATCGTAATAGCCATGTCATTTATCCAATGCCTGGCAGGCACAGTCAGCCCGAAAAACCCTGGCCACCTTCCACCGGAAAATTCCGTCTGGTCTATGTCGGCTCGGTGCAAACTTTTTACGGGCGAACGCTATGCGCGCTCATCGAAACAATAGAAACGACGAAGGAGTTCGAGATCATCGTAGTCGGCCCAAACGCCGATTGGCCGGTGGAAGTTCTTGAAGGTGCCAAAGCAAACGGCGTTTATCTTGGCTTCAAATCGCCCGAACAAGCCGCCAATGTGATGGCCAGTGCCGACGCGCTGCTCGTGGTGATGAGCTTCGAGAAGAAGCACGAGCTTTTCATGCGCACGAGTTTCACCACGAAGTTTCTGGATTATGTGGCATTTGGAAAACCGGTGATTCTTTGGGGACCGGAGTATTGCACGCCGGTTCGCGTAGCGCGGAAACACGGTGGCGCTGTCGTCGTGAACCAGGACGATGCGGACACGATTATTTCCGCTTGTCGTCAAATCGCCCATGACCCTGCGTGGCGCGAACACCTTTCGCAACAGGCCAGCCAACTACATCAGACGCTGTTTAATCCTGACCGGCTGCAGGAGATTTTCGTGAGCGAAATTGAAAAACTGGTCCGCAGCCGAGGACCGCGTAACTGAATCCCGCGTTGCGTTCCAATGGACCGAATCAAAGTTCTGGTTGTATCTTCAGTCGTTCCAAACGCGCGAGGTTCAGGCGGTGAATTGGTTTTGCATCGCTATCTCAAATCAAACCGACTGATTGAGTCTGAGGTCGTATCATGGCAGCGATTTCCATTTCGTTTGAAAGTTATCGGCAAGCTGCGGGAACTCGGCTTGCAGTTTCTCTCTCGGTCGATGGAGTGTCTCTTTCCTGTCTTGCCTTCAAAAAAAATGGTTGACGACCTGGTCCACTCGTTTCGACCGGATGTTGTCGTGACCGTCGCCCATGGCTGGTGGCACATACGGGCCCGGAGAGTCGCGAGGAAATTTCAACTGCCGTTGGTGTCCTTCTTTCAAGATTGGTGGCCGGATTTCCCGGACGTTCCTCTCGGATTCCGTTCACGAGTTGAACGCCAATTTCACAAAACACGCGCGGACAGCGCGGTAGCAATTTGCGTAAGCGATGGAATGCGTCGCGAGTTAGGTGAACCCGAAAATGCTTTGGTGCTTCATGACGCACCTTCTCTAACCGGGTGTGGCGACATGACGCGCGATTTCAGGCTCCCTTTGCGAGTTGCTTATTTTGGAAATCTTTTCGAATACGGCCCGCTGATCGAATGCGCATTGCGCTCGCTCAAAGGTTCTGAACGTGTGCGCTTGGAAGTGTTCGGCGCCAGTCCGCTTTGGACACGCGGAGCGGAAGATGAGTTTCGCTCCAAGGGATTCTACCACGGATTCATTCCGTCGAATGAACTGGCCAAATCGCTTCACGATTTCCACGCTGCGTTGGTCGTTATGAGCTTTGCTCCACCGCATCGGCGGCGAATGACAACCAGTTTTCCATCCAAACTGATCGACGCCACGCAACTGAGTCTGCCCGTCGTCATATGGGGGCCGGAATACTGTTCGGCGGTGACATGGGCCCGCAAGGGAGACAGAGCGTTATACGTGACCGACCCGAATCCGTTGGCGCTCCGCGAAGCGTTGGAACAACTTGCTGCGTCGCCTACTGAACTGCGACGTCTTGCGAAATCAGCCTCCGACGCGGCGGCAGGGGATTTTAATCACGAGCGAATTCAGCTGCAATTCATGAACGCCCTCAGACGCACGAAGCAACCTGCTGGAGAAAAGCTTAGTCAATTGCGCCCCAAGGCAATCTGAAAAACATGCGACGATCAAAAGAATCGAGTTTCGCTGCCGTGTGGCAGTGACTAATGCACTGTTCATCCCGCGTCGAAGGATTTTTGGAAGCGGTTATAGTTAGTACCTTATGCGGGAATTGGAATCAGTGGTTCTTGCCCTAACAAGCGACGAAGGCTACTTCCCCGGGCTATACTGCGCAGTTGCCAGCGCATTGAGCGCCGTAGAGCCGGCACGGAAAGTCGATGTGAAGGTACTCGATGGCGGTCTGTCGCAGCTATCCCGGAACACTCTTGCAAAACTGGCTGAGCGAATTAGCAAACGGGCGCGGCTGGATTTTGTGAAGGTAGATCTATCCATTTTCGATCAGGCGGCACTCGGGCCGGGACAATCGCACATGGCTTATTGCCGGATATTGCTCCCGCATTTGCTCGATGTCCCACGTTTGATCTATCTCGACTGCGATGTCCTGGTATTTCGCGATCTTTCACAGCTTTTTGATATTGAATTGTCGGGCGGCAAATTCGTTGCGGCAGTTCCAGACTTCGAGACGTGCTCGCTCGCAGACGACTCCCGAGGGTTGGCAAAGGCGATGAAGCTCCCTGCCGAAGGCGCTTACTTTAATTCCGGAGTGATGTTGATGAATCTCGACGAACTGCGGAAGCATCATTTTTTTCAACGCGCTGTCGAATTTCTAGCTATCTGGAAATCGGATTATCGGTTTCACGATCAATCAGCCCTGAACTTCCTTTTGCACGCGCACATCGAGGAGTTACCCGACCACTGGAACCGGCCGTCCTGGCGCTTTGACGCGCAGCCGAATAATGATCTGGATTGCGTGCTTCACTACACAACGTGCGCACCGTGGCTCGGTGGAGCCTGCACGCCTAGTCAGATCTTGTTTGAAAGATTTGCGGAAGAGGCGGGCTTGCCGATTAATCGGCAGTTATCTGGGTTTAAGGAATCGATTCGCCTGAATTTTTGGCGAAATGCGCTCGCGCCATTGCGGGCACTTACTTTTCCAATCGGATCCTTTCTCTATGGAATTGCCGGGAAAAAGGAGAAGTCGGCTGCTTACAATAAAGTTGCGCGTTACTGGTTCGATTACATTCGCAATACGCCGACTCGCCGGCGGCTTTATCGGCGCCGACGTCACGAGATCATCAAAATGAAATTTGGCCTTCGCACGTCCTCTGTTTCTTCATGACGGTCTTACATCTTAACACTCATTCTTCCGGCGGTAGTCACGAGTACGCGGTGCTTCTTTCCACCGCATTGGCCGAGGAGGGCATTGAAAGCCACGTGCTCTCCAGGGATTCGCAGCAGCTGCACTCCGGCACACTTTTCTTAGATCGTGTTATTCGAAAAGCGTATGTCTCGTTTTCAACTGAACCGTGGCATGGGACGCGGCGACTTTTGTCACCACCGCGTCCTGAGGAGCTGCAAGGTGTCGACCTGGTGCATCTACACACGGTTGCAGATTGGTTCAATGTTCCGAATTGGCTGGAGACGCTGCCAAGGAGGATAGGCGTGGTCATTACTTTGCACGATATGTGGCATTTCACGGGCGGCTGTTTCCTTTATCGCGGGTGCGATCGTTTCACCGAGACCTGCGCGCCATGTCCGATCTTGAAGACGCCTTTGAATCGCATATTTGCAAAGGACGAGCAGCGTCGAAAATTACAGGCCTATCGAAGCCGACGTGTTCAGTTTGTTGCCAACAGCCAATGGTTGGCGGATCTGGCCGATCGTAGCGCGATCGTCAGAGCCTGCGGCTGCTCTCGAGTCATTCCTCCCGGACTCGATACCGAGGTGTTCAGGCCACACGACAAGGCGCAATGTCGTGCCCAGCTTGGACTCCCGCCTGATGCTTTCATAATTACGGCCGGAGCTGCTTCGGTGACGGACATTAACAAGAATATTCCCTGGTTGTTGGAGCAACTTGCCGAATTGTCTGATCTCGAAGAGGTGCTGGTCGTGCTACTCGGCGAAGGGACTCTCGAGATTCCAGCCGGTCTTGATGTCCGCTTAACGGGTGGCGTTGCTGATCGCATCAAGCGGGCCATGCTTTTCAATGCGGCTGATGTTTTTGTCAGTGCCTCATTGATGGAAACCTACGGGTTGACGCTGATTGAGGCGATGAGTTGCGGGATTCCAGTGGTGGCGTTTCGCACCGGCGGAGTTCCCGAAGCCGTTCCGGATGAAGGGGGCATTCTATGTGCGCTCCTCGACGCAGCTTCATTCAAAGCCGCGATTCAGAAGCTGCGCCATAACGAAGCGCTTCGAAACGAGCTTGGGAACTCAGCACGCAAGCTCGTTGCCGCTCGAAATGCGAAGAGTCGCTTTGCTGCAGCGTTTGCTCGCGTCTATGAGGCCTGCTTGAACCCCAAGCAAACTGCTCTCATAGAGGAATCAGCCTTCGTGCCGTGAAATTGCGGGCACCATTCGGTTTCGTAACCGGTTGCCACGCCCGGGACAAGTTTCTGGTGCAGGCCACCCTTTCCAGCATGCGGCATTACAGTCCGAATGTTCCGATATGTCTCATCGTCGACGGCGATTTTGATGTTTCGGATTTGGAGAAACAGTACGACTTGATTGTGTTGCGCGTTTCAGAATTGCCATCTGAACCGATGCGCAAATTAATTTGCGGAAATTATCGCGCGAAGCTCGCTGCGTTATGGGAGGGGCCGTTTGAGTTTTACGTTTGGCTCGATTCGGACGCCATTGCTTGGGGAGACTTCACTCCTCAGGTCCGGACCGACGTAGATTTCCAAGTTTTTTGGAGCGAGATTTCCATCCCGCCGGACGCGATCGAAATCCCGCCATGGCTGCCGCATTTTTATTTCGATCCACTGAAGTTGCACCGGTTCGACTCACAGTTTGAATGGCGTGGGCACGCCTATTTCAGTTCCGGAGCGTTTGGCTGCCGGCGAAACGCAATCCCTTTTGAGGCCTGGCAGAAAACTGATTCATGGAACAGGCAGTCGCCGGGACTCTTTGCTTGGGGTGAAATGGGAACGTTGAATTATCTGGTATATGCGATGGCTCAGCGGCACGAGCTTAAAACTGTCGTATCAGATCTGCAACATATCGGTCGACATCATGGGATCGAAGAATTGAAACACGATTGCGTTGATAGTAGTTGGCATTTTCCCAAAACAATCCGGCGTCCTCGCGTGGCACACTTTTGCGAACGTAAACCACTATTGTTTGACCGTTGCACTTACTCGCGACCTTTTACTATTGCTCGGTTGGAACATCATCGACGTAATCGCGGAGAGCTCGGCGCATGGATCGCCGTGTTAAACGAGGAAAAACATGTGTTAGTAGCCAAATCGATGCGCCGTATGCAACGCCATGTTGGGAACTCTAGCGAACAATAAGTTGCCTTGCCGTGCGCCAGTCTCCACGAATTGCTTTCTTAATTCCAATTCCCTCATCGGGCAGGCCCCGTTTTTGACGTGGATAGGTGATGATTGAGAAGCCTAGTGTAGTTTTTTTGATTCCATTCGCGTCGCGCCAGATGCGGACCAACTGGCCGGCCGCGTGCAAGTATCTCCAGCAGACGATCCGTTCTGTACGAAACTCAGCCAGTCAAAATTATCGGGTCATTGTGGCCGGTAACGAAGAGCCGGAATTTGAACGAGGACTCGACGACAGGGTTTGCTTTCTGCTGGTGAACAATCAGTTCCCTTCA
>Ga0126312_10002224_pt1 | contig 12960 bp, 6 predicted proteins | sample Plot104A_FD_92537 | JGI IMG/M metagenome (GOLD analysis project Ga0126312, IMG submission 92537) | Serpentine soil microbial communities from UC McLaughlin Reserve, CA, USA - Plot104A | ecosystem: Environmental > Terrestrial > Soil > Grasslands | place: USA: UC McLaughlin Reserve, Lake County...
GCGGACCGCATTCGAAGCCTTCCTCCGGCACGGCGACCTCGATCGCCAGGACGTGGAGGGCCTGCGTGTGCTCGAGCTCGGCCCGGGTGAGGATTTAGGCGTCGCGCTGCGGTTCCTTGCCGGTGGGGCCTCCAAGGTCAGCTGCATCGACCGCTTCAGCTTCAGAGTCGATCCCGGCTGGCAGCGTGAGGTCTATCGCCGGCTGCTCCACGACCTCGGCGACATGGGTGCCGATAGGCTCTCAGCTGTCGTCAGGCCTAACGGCGAGATCCGTGTCGACCCCACCCGGCTCGAGATCGTCAGCGGCGCCGGGATCGAGGCCGGAGCAGAGCGGCTCGAGAATGGAGCCTTCGACCTGATCGTCTCGGTGGCGGTGCTCGAACACGTATATGACCTGGCCGCCGCCATGCGAGCCATGGACGTGCTTCTCGCGCCCGGCGGACTGATGGTCCATCAGGTGGACCTGGGCGACCACGGCATGTTCAGTAACGGCGGCCGCCATCCGCTCGAGTTCCTGACCATCGGCGAGCGCGTGTACCGCCTAATGACCTCTCATACGGGCGCGCCCAACCGTGAGCGCATCAACACCTACCGCGAGCTTCTTCGCCGGCTCGGCCACGAGGCGAGCGTGCTGGTGACCAACGTAGGCGGGGCGGAGGACCTGAACCCCTACCAGGAGCAGGTGCTCCCCGGCCGTGAACTCGACCCTGGGTTGTTGGCTTCGATCGAGCGTTTGCGAAAGCGCCTGGCGCCGCGATTCCGGGAGCTGCCGAGTGAAGAGCTCGCGACCACGGGCATCCTCATCCGGTCGCGAAAGCCCGTCCCGATCTCGTAGCGGCCACCTCTCGGTACAGTCGCTCCTTGGCCTGGAGCATCACCTCCAGCCAGAAGCCTCCTCCACCGCGGGCGACCCCAGCGGGGCAGCTCGCGGTCCCTCAGGAGCGTCGCCAGAGCCCACTACCACCTTCGCCACGTCGCTGTCGGTGTTCAACGAGACCAACCCACCGGCACCTGGATCGACTCCGCCATTGACGAGCTGGCGATCCGTCGACCCGCTCGGAGGCGGGAGTCGGCAGGAACTAGGCCCGCGCTCAGTCAGCCGGGGGCCTGGCGGTTTGTGGCCCCCAACCGAAGCACCGGTGGGGCGGAGCCGGGTCTAGCGAAGAAGTCCTCGCCTCGGCCTGCACGGTCAAGGCCTCGCGGGCGAGGTTGGTGCCGGCCACCTCGATCAACTTGCCGAGGCGCACCGCCGCCACCCGCGCGCCTCGGGGCGGATCCTGAGCGCGCGCGTCAGCGCACGGTCTCTAGCGCGGTGCCCTCCCAGTCATCCGCCGCTCACGCCCGGGCGATCACGCGTGCTTTGAGGTCGCCGAGCGCCGCGTGGGCCGTGGTTAGGTCGTCGCCGGTGGGGAGTAAGGCGTCCCGTGCAGCTAGCCCGCCGGCGCGCAGGGCCCATGCAACCGACCCGGTCGCCAAAGCGAGGTAGCCGACCGACGACGCGATGCTCGCCCCGTTAATCCCCAGAGCGGGAATCAGAGCTACGTTGATGGCGCAGTTCACCGCAAAGGCCGTCATGAGCATGGCGCTGTACAGCAGCGGGCGGCCAAGCCGGGTGACCACGAGCATCAGCGGGCGCGCCACCGAGACGCCGGCGATCCCGGGCATGAGCAGCAGCAAAGCCGGGTACGCGTCGGCGAACTGCGCCCCGTAGAGGCGAGGCAGGAGGAACCACAGGGTCGCCGCGAACGCAGCGGAAAGGATCAGGGCCAGGGCAAGGTTGAAGCGGGCGGTCTTGAAGGCGAGCGGGGCCGCGCGGCGGGCCGAGAGCTCGGCCTGGAACGGGATGATCGCCTGGCTCAGCGGGGCGGTCAGCAGCCAGGCGAGCTCGGCGAGCAGAACCGCGACGGAATAGACGCCGACGTCGGCCGGATCGCCGTAGAGCGCCACCAGAAACACGTCGAAGCGGAGTAGCAGGAAGAAGGAGACGAGCCCGAGATGAAGCCTCAGCCCGAAGCCGGCAACAGCCCTCGCGAGCGCCCGATCGAAGGCCGGCCTCACGGGTGCCACTCCTGCAGACCACCAAACGTGGATAAGCCAGGCCACAAACACCGATGCCGCGTACAGGACGAGCACCTCCGTCACCCCCAAGAAACCGCCCGCATAGCCGCAGACCACGCCCGCTAGCTGGACGGCCGCGCCCACCAGGAGGGCCGCTTGCGAACGCCCAGGGCGCCTACCGAGCAAGAAGACGTTTGCGAGCCAGAGCAGGTGCAGCCCAAACGGGATCGTGGCCACTGCGATGGCGTAGTCGGCGAACGCGACGCCCTGGAACACCGTCGTTTCGAGCGCCGGCCAGAGCGCAAGCATCACACTCACCGCCACCGGCCCTAGCAGACACGCCATGAGGCTCGCATTCCGCGAGACCCTGGACAGCGAATACTCACGCTCGGAAACGAGGACCGTGTTCGCGTTCTCGATGCTGAGGTTGAAAACGGCGGTGCACGCGGTAGCCGCGATGACCGGCAAGTAGTAGAGGCCTCTTCCCTCCGCGCCGACCGCGCGCGCGATAACGACACTGGCCAGGAAACCGAGGGCGTAGGTCGCCAACTGCCCGCCCATGATCGTCACCGCGCCCGACGCGACTGTTAGCGGTGGCCCCGGCGCTCGACCACGGGCTTTCGCGGCCGGACGAGTCACCGGAAGACGCTGCGGCTCATCGGACGGGCTCCGAGCTCCCGATCGGCACCTCTACCACCTCACGATGCCAGCTGTCGAGCTGCAGAAGGAGCCACAGCCGCAACGAGTGGTCCACGGAGCCGGCGTGGTGCTCACGAATCATCTGCTCGATCGGCGCACGCTGGAGATACCCGCGTCCATCGACACTGGGGTCCAGCAGGCGCTCGCCCGGAAGCTCGCGCAGCTCGTGCCTGAACCAACTTGAGAGCGGTACTCCAAAGCCCATCTTGGGCCGGTCGAGGACCTCCTCTGGCACGAGCCCGCGCAGCGCGGACTTCAGTGCTCGCTTGGGGGTCGGCCCGTCGAGCTTCGACTTGGTCGGCAGGGAGGCGGCGAGCTCCATCAGGACGTGATCGAGGAAGGGCGAGCGCGCCTCCAGCGAGTGAGCCATCGTCGCGATGTCCACCTTGGGGAGCAGGTCTCCGGGGAGATACGTCTCGATGTCGACGTCCATCATCCGGTCCACGAGCTCGTGCGCAGGTGAGGAAAGCCACGCGTTGCCGAGGATGCTCTCCGCCCGCCAGCCGCCCAAGCTCCGCTTGAAGTCGTCGCTCAAGAGGGCGTCGCGCTGGCGCCGATCGAATGAGATGAGGGAGGTCGCGTAGCGCTCCCACGGCTCCATCGCGGCCACCTCGGCCAGACGGGAAGCCCTCCCACGAACGCTGCCGTTCTTTCCGCCCGCCGCTGCGAGCGCGACGAGGCGGGCGGTCCCCCGCTTGACGCTCGCGGGCACGCCGTCCAGCGCGCCCATGCGCCTCCCCCGGGTGTACCTGGGGTATCCCGCGAAGCTCTCGTCGCCGCCGTCCCCGTTGAGCGCGACCGTGACGTGACGACTCGTGAGCTCAGCGAGGTAGAAGGTCGGGATCGCCGAGGGATCGCCGAAGGGCTCTCCGTAGTGGCGCGCAAGTCTCGGCATGATCGAGAGCGCCTCGGGGCGGACTTCGAACTCATGGTGGTCGGTGGCGAAGCGCTCCGCCACTAGACGCGCGTAGCGCACCTCGTCGAACGCTTGATCGGGGAATCCGATCGAGAACGTCTTCACTGGTGCGGAGGACTGTTCCGCCATGGCGGCCACGACGGCACTGGAGTCGATGCCGCCCGAGAGGAACGCGCCCAGCGGCACCTCGCTCATCAGCCGGATCCGGGTCGCCTCCCGAAGCTCGGCTCCTATGCGCTCCTCGAGCTCCGCTTGATCTATCTCGAGCTTCCGTGAGTGATCGAGGCGCCAGTAGCGCCGAATCTTGGTGCGTGCGTCCTCAACCCGTATCACGCTCGCGGGCGGAAGCTTGCGAACGCTGCTGAAGGCGCTCAGCGGGTGCGGCACATACTGGAGGGTGAGGTAGGCGTCGATGGCCCGCGGGTCGACGTCTCGTGCCAGCTCGGGGTCCTGAAGGAGGGCCCGCAGCTCCGATGCGAACAGCAGTATCGGGCCGCGCTGCGCCCAAAAGAGCGGCTTCTTCCCCGCGCGATCTCGTCCCAGCAGGAGGGATCGGCGGCGACGGTCCCAGATTGCGAAGGCGAACATCCCTCGGAGGTCGTCGACAAGGCGCTCTCCGCGGTCCTCGTAGAGGTGCACAAGGACCTCGGTGTCCACACGGGAGCGGAAGCGGTGCCCGTGTTCGAGCAACCGCTTGCGAAGCTCCAAGTGATTGTAGATCTCGCCATTCATCACCACGGCCACGGTGCCATCCTCGTTCCAGATCGGCTGGTCACCGCCGTCGATGTCGATGATCGCGAGGCGGCGGGCGCCAAGACCGACTCCTGGCTCGACGTGCGTCCCGCCTGAGTCGGGACCCCGGTGCTCGATCGCCCGGCACATGCGGTTGAGCAGTTCTTCATCGACAGCCCCGTGAGGATTGAGGATTCCGGCGATTCCGCACATGGGGTGTCAGCCTCGATGGAGGCCGAGCGCCTCCACCCAGCGACCGACTACGCGGTCTGGGGCGTGTTCACGGGCGACGTAGTCGCGGCAGCGCTCGCGAAGCTCCGACTGGTTGGCGCGGGTACGCCATAACTCCCGAGCCTGCGCAGCGAAGCGCGCCGGTGAACCGTCCGCGAAGAAGCCGAGCGACTCGCGCTCGATCACTCCGTCAGGGTCATGGAGGAGCGACAGGGCCGGGACGCCGCGGGCCCACGACTCGAGGTAGATGTTCGGCATCCCCTCGTAGTCGGCGGTGTTCACCATGGCGACGGCGGACTCGATCAGTCGCATCAGCTCTGCGCGAGGGCGGGGGTCAAGAAGCTCGATGTTCGGCACGCTCCGGCAACGATCCACCACCCCTCGAGCCAGCTCGTGGCCCTGTTCGCCCGCCGTAACGAGGATCATGCGGAAACGCGCCTCCGGGACGGCGAGGGCCAGATCGATGAATGCCTCCGGGCGCTTGTAGGGTGCCGCACGCCCGACCCAGAGGAACGCCTGTCGGTCGAGTACGGCGGCGCACGCTGGTTCAGCGATGCTCTTGATGAGGATCGGGTCGCGCCCGAACCGGCGCCGGCACATACCAACTTGCTCTTGCGTCTGCACGACGATCGCGCTCGCGAGCTTCACTCCGAGGTGGAACAGCCACACCCGGGGCGGGCTGCGTTCGAGCCGCTCAAAGGCGAAGTCGATAACGTTGGCGCTCGAGTACACGAAGCTGCTGCGCTTGGCGCGGGCAAAGAGAGCGACGATACCCGTCGTCGGCCCTGCCGCCCGTTGCACGAACACCCTGGCCTTGAGCGGGCCGAGGGCCCGGGCTGCAGAGACGAGGTGCGCCGCGAAGCCGACGAGCTTCACCCGCGTGCGCGGCGGTCGGAAAGGAATTACGGCGATGCCATCAATGCCACTCGGGAGGACGCCGGGAGAGCCGTAGGTCACTAGGCACACCCGTCGGCCGCGCCGGGCAAGGGCCCGGGCCAACATGAGCATCTGCGTCTCGGCCCCTCCAGGGGGCGGCCCCGTGCCGGGTACGAGTAGAGGGCCGATCCATGGCATGTAGAACGCGACGTCGAACTCGCGGGGGCGCGCCCGCTCGGCGGCTGCTTGTCTGGGTCTGCGGCGTCTGCGCATGGCTTCGGCCCACGGCGGCACGCGCTGGGACCAAGATGAAGCATGCCAGCCATCGTGTTTATCGTTCTGTCCAGATGGAGGCTCAGATCGGCGCGGAGACCGACCTCTCGCTGGCGTTGTTCGCGGGCAACGCGCCGGCGGCGGAGGACATCGGGGAAGAGCGCTTCCAGTTCGGGAAGAACTGGCAGGGCTTCCTGTCCGTTCTCGACGACTCACGCATCGGGGAGGCCGTGCGATCGCTCGAGCAGATGCTCGGCGGTGGAGCGCTTGCAGGGAGAAGGTTCATCGACGTGGGGTCCGGGAGCGGCTTGTTCTCGCTGGCGGCGATGCGGCTCGGGGCGGCGCGGGTGCATTCGCTGGACATCGACCCAAGGAGCGTCGCATGCACGGCCGAGTTGAAGCGACGCTATTTTCCGGCAGCTGACCGCTGGACCGTTGAGCGTGCGAGCGTCCTAGACGAGCGCCACCTTGAGGCCCTCGGGGAGTGGGATGTCGTCTACTCGTGGGGGGTACTTCACCACACCGGGGACATGTGGACGGCGATGGCAAACGTGGCCAGGCTCGTGGCGCACCACGGACGCCTCTTCATTGCCCTCTACAACGATCAAGGGCGCAGGAGCCGTGTCTGGCGGGCAATCAAGCGGACTTACAACCTCCTTCCGCCCAGGACGCGGCTGGCGTTCGTCGTCGCGGTCATGGGTCCGCGCGAGGCGCTCGCCGCCGGGATCGAAGTCGCACGTCTCAGGCCCAACGCGTACCTGCGGCGCTGGACCGACTACAAGCGCTCGCGGGGTATGAGCCGCTGGCACGATCTCGTGGACTGGGTAGGGGGCTATCCGTTTGAGGTCGCGCGACCGGAGGACGTCTTCCGTTTCTATCGAGACCGCGGCTTCCGACTGGTCGAACTGGTCACTCGAACCTCAGGCTGCAATGAGTATGTCCTCGTCCGTGACGCCTCTCCCGCCCGGTCATAGCTCACCGAGTCCTCGCTGCCCCCGCGCGTGCCCCCGCACGCTGCAAGTCCCACACTGGCGATGGCTGCGACAACGGCCGCCCGTCGCTTATTGCCCAACGGACGACACCGGTTCGTGGCTTGGTCGGGTTGGCTCCCGCGACTCCGCCCGTCTCCCGAGCTGGCCGCTGAGCACGAGCAGGCTCGACGCGTGCCGATTTGCGCCGAGCACGTGTGGGGCGGTGCGTGCGAACTTACTGTAAGCCGTGATCACAGCCCGCCGCCGCGATGGCGTAAGCAACGAGAGCGTGGCACCGTCTGGCCCGCGCTGTCCCCCATAAACCCACCGAGTCAGGAGTCCAACGATGGCCACAACGGTATGGCCCCGACCGCCCCACCTCCTGCAGCCGGGCGTCGAGACACGTGTGGCTGTTCCACTGGAGGCGTGGCCGCGTGAAGGGCGGTATGCGACGGCAGCGGCTCGATGTCCGCGCCGAGATTCCTCAAGATAGGGCACACCCCGAGAAGATCGCGCAGCCATGTGATATCCCCATGGCGTCCAAAGCCTCTACCTAGATCCCCAGCGCGGCGATGGGAGCACTGGCGTATTGCTAGGGCAGAGCGACCGTCCTGAGCTCGCTGTGGGAGGAAAGAAACTGTGAGCCTAAGGTCCCCTGTTGCTCGCGTAGGTCTTTCCGATGACCAGGCAACCGAGGATGTGGACGAGGAGCGCGATGCTGGCGATGGCGCCGACACCCAGAAGGAACCGGCTGCGTTTAGCAGGCGTGGCTTCGTGAGCAGATACGCGATCGCGGCGAATGATCACGCCGTAGACTACGAGGCTTCGCCCAGTCGAGAAGTAAAGGGAGGCCACTGCCGCACCGGATCGCCCAGGGGATCCTTCGGTTCGTCGTCGGTGTATGGGCACCTGCCAGGCCCGAGAGAGCGCTTGTCGCGTACACGCACTTGATCGTCACCGGCCTTGCCATTGCCGATGGCGATGCGGACGTCGACCGATGAGACGAGAGCGCGGTGAAGTCCAAACCGGTGAATCGTCTGCCACAGGAAACGATCGGGAGAAGGGCGGTGAGGACCAGCTCTCGAATCGCCGCTCGGGCTACCAGGCCGTAGCGGAGACCTTCGCTTGCGACGCCCGCGCTCTGCGGCCGAGGTACCGCTCACCAGCCTGAGGGGAGGATAAGTTCGACGGCGCGTAGGAAGAGATCCACAGACCCCTGGGCGACCAGGCGTAGGAGCGGCCGCCGGGGAATCTGCGGCCCGGTACCAGCCAGAGGGCTCTCAATCTGCTCGATCGCGAGCAGGCGCGTTAACTTCGAATCTACGACGACACCAGTCCACCCGCGCATCTCTACTCTTCCGCTGACCACGACATCTCGCCACAGATCTGAAGGATGGGTGGCCTAGGACAGTCTTCCCCTGCTGCTTCGCCCGCGGGGAAACATGGAGTCAGCTGAGGTGGCCAGGTGCCGCAGCACCGCTGGGAGCGGCTGGGCCGCCTCAGTCTTGCTCCTCATGCTAATGGCGCTTGTGCTGGTCCCATCCGCCAACTTCGCGCTGTTCTCGGGCATTCCACTCACTTCCAAGGCGGAGTTCCTCGCTGCTCTCCTCCCTCCTGCAGTTGTTATAAGCAGCTCGGCGCGTCAGCATTGGCGTCAACTTGTGGGAAGGGCGGGCGCTTGGCCGGCGCGCGTGGTCGCGTTGGTCGCGGCATTGGCTCTTGTCGGCAAAGTGATCCTCTTCGTGTCGGGCGCCCATGCCGGGTTCCTTGGGTGCTATCGCAGCCTGGCCAGCACGTCCGCCTCGCGGTCCAACCCGGCTGCGCTAGCGCCGATGCGAGGGTGTGAGCACTCCTACGCGAACCCGCTGTCGCGCTTCGACGCGACACGGATTGACCAAACGATCGACTTTGGTACTCAGGGCTTCCTCGTCGGTGACTCCTCGGTGGTGCGGGCGAACCCCTGGAACCTCGACTTCTTCAACTCTTTGCGTTTCAACTTCTACGACGGCCAGCGGGGTGCCCCATACCGGAATTTTCTCCCCTTCTCCGTCCGATGGACCGGCACCGTACAGAGTCAGAAGGGGCACGAGCTGGTCGTCCGCTACGTGGGCGAGGGAAGCATCGCCGTCGCCAACCGGCGGCTCGTGATGCCGCCGAGCTACCACGCGCTTACCAGGCGATCGTTCACTCTCCCATCTGGCCGGCACGCCATCGTCATCCACTATCGATTTGCTCATGAGGTATTCCAGCCGCGCCCGCTCTCCGACCCCTACGCCCAAGTGTCAATTCACGGCAGCGACGGAGCCGCGTTCCGGTCAGCCGAACCCGGGATCGCGTGGCGTTCGCTCGCGATCTTCGGCGACGGGCTGACCGGGGCGCTCTTAGGTCTCACAGGCGTCGCTCTGCTCGCGGTGCTACGCGGACGCATCCTGCTCGCGGTCGCACTGGCCGCGCTCACCGCGTTCGCCATGCGGCTGCCGCACGATGCCGGCGCACAGGTGATCGGCGTTCTCGAATCGGGTCTCTTCGTGCTCGTTGCTTGGTCAGTCGCTCGACGACGTTGGTCGACGGGGACCGCCCTCCTGACCGCGTACATCTGCCTTGTCGCCGTCGAACTGGTGCGTGCCCATCACGATTTCACCTCTCTCGATGAAGTTTCCTATCGAACGGGTGGAAACGACTTTCTAACATACGAAAGCCAGGCGCACGAAACGCTCGCAGGCTCACTCCGAGGCGGTGAGTCGATCTTCGTCTACTCGCCGGCGTTCCGGTACCTACTTGCGGCCGGGCATGCGCTCTTCGGCAACGGCGACGCCCGACTCTCGCTTGTCGTGCTGATCGCATTGACGTGGGCTGTTTTCGCATTCGGGATTGCATGCGTCGTCGGCGATCCCCGTTCGCCGGTTCGAGCCATCTGGAACTGGCCCGCCGGCCGCCGGCGGTCGCTCCTGCACGCCGGCGCATGCGCCGCCGTCAGCGCGTCGCTCTTGTTGGTGACGAATCCGACCATCGTGTCAATGGTGAGAGCGCCCCAATCGGAGTTCCCGACCTGGGTTCTCGTTCCGGTCGCGTTGCTGTTGTCAGTGCACGCTAGGCGGCGTTATGCGTTCCTTGTCGCCGCGCTGTTCGCTGGCGTTGCGCTGACCACGCGTTTCGACCAGGCGATCGGATTGGTCTTTCTGTTGGTCTGCGGTGCTATTGCCCTGTGGCAGCGCCAGCGGCTCGACGCGCGTCCCTGGCGCCTGGCGGCCATCGCTGGCGTCGCGGTGTTCGGCGCGATCGCGCTGCTCCCGGCCCTCCACAACGCCCATTACGGCGGGAAATTCGTGGTACTACCCGCGACGCCCCGCATCCCCGTCAATTTCCCACTGCCCCCATCTCGGGCCATTCGGGTCTGCTGCGACGCCTCTGTACGAGAGACGCTCTCCAGCCAGCTTCGAGGCGTCACGGTAATTGGTGCGCCTGCCTCGGAGTGGGGATCTGGATGGCCGGGTGCGTTCATCCGGTTCACAGTGGTGGTCGCACTGCTTCAGCTCCTCTGGCTGGCATCGCTGGTCGCCCTGTGGGTGAGCGGGCGAAGATCGACCGCGAGTACGCGCCTAGTGTCGGTCCTGCCGCTCGCGTTCCTCTTGCCGCACCTCTTCTTGCAGGTGTACGTGTATTACCCACGACATGTCGTGGTCGGTTATCTGGTAATGGGCCTGGCCGCTGCGTTCGTGATGGGCGAGTTGGCGCGGAGCTACGACCGTACGGCGCCAAGGATGTCGCCCGAATCTGCGAGATGTGATCGGCCCTCCACCTCCGCGGTCGGCTGAGGCCTCGGCCGTAAATGGCAGATCGGGTGAAGCCTGAGGCCCGCCGAGAGCCGAGTTGCCCTTGGGCGTAGGACGGCACCGACCCCGATCCCGCCCGGGTGGGTGTGTGTTCAGAAGCCTTCCCTGTCGTGGAACGCGCCTGGGCGCTCAGGCGCGTCCGTCGTCCCTGGCATCGACGGGATCACGACCGCCGAGTTCAGGCCCTGGCTCAAGCGCCCTTGGCGGACGTGTGTGCACCGGTCGAGGCGGACACCCACCACCCTCGCAGCCCCCTGTCGGGATGAGCCCTGCTGTCGAGGTTCTCCGATCTAGGGCCGCTCCGATTGTCCCGCCTAGGCGGAGAGCCACTCCCGGCGCCCAGACATCACTCGTAAAGCCGACGGTACCCTAGCGGCGTCCTCATGGCGCCAACCGCCACGTCAATGGCCGCCTTGGCGGGCGGCATCGCGTTCTGCGTGGTCATCGCCACCGCGGCGTTACTGATCTTTAGGAAGGCGCACGCGTGCGATCTTCTCGGGCCTGTCGCCGTTGGCGGTGTGCTGCGGCTCGGAGTAATGGTCGTGGTCCATCTTGGATCGCTTCACAGCGGCGACGGCGGCCTCTTGTTCCTCGACGACTGGACGTATCTTCACCGGGGAGCTCTTCTCGCGAGCCCGTGGGCGGAAGGACACATCGTCGACCCGGCGGCCTACGAGTATGCGGGCACGTATCAGTTCGGATTTCAGGCGCTCGTCGCGAGTGTCTTTGTCCTGATCCGCGAGAGCATCATCGCCGTCAAGCTGGTGAACGTGGTGCTTGGCACCGCAACCGTCCTGCTTGTCGGTATGCTCGCGAGTCGCATTCTCGGGGAGGCTGCGAAGCGGCGGGCCGGGTGGCTCGCGGCATTGATGCCCGGTCTCGTGTGGTGGTCCGCCCCGATGATGAAGGAAGCACTCGCGACGTTCCTCGTGGTCGCCGCGCTTCTGGCGGCGGCCTCGCTACCCAAGCGGTCGGCCGCGCTGTGGCTGTGCCTCCTGCTCGCCGCACTGGTAACAGTCAGGACGGCCTCGGCGCTCGCAGTGGGGACGGGTATGGGAGCGGCGCTCGCCATCGCAGCGATCAAACGCCGGGGTCGGATCGACTGGCGTCGGGTGGCGCTGTGGACCGCGTCCGTTGTGCTGGTGATCGCCGCGTTGGTGCTGGTGGTATCGAAGGGAACACCCGGCGCACTCATCGAGCAGTACAGGACAGTGGTCGAAAACATGATCGATGCGTACCGCCGTTCCTCGCTTGCCGGGCTCCCGCGCGACGCGCTGAAAGCTCTCGTGACGCCGGTTCCCTGGACCTTCGACGAGGCCACGCGCAACTGGGACAGGGGCTTGTACCCGGGAGTCTGGACCCTCTACATCGTTTATCCCCTTGCTGCGTACGGGTGCTGGAGAATGCGCCGCCGGCCAGAGCTTGCGCTGCTCGCCGTTCCGATAGTCGTCACCCTAGTGCTTAACGCCCTTTCTGCCGGCTTCGTCTTTCGGCAGCGATCCACGCTCGAACCGTTCATCGTCGTCCTGGCGATTGCCGGCCTGGTCTCCTGGGGTCAAGCGGCGCTGTGGGCAGGGCTCGCGCTCGTCCTTGTGGCGTGCACTGCGCTTGTGCAGAGCCACTCACCGCTCGTCTTCGCCGGGATCCTGTCCGGCGCGGCGGGCTTCCTCGTGGCGGGACTACGCCTAAGGGAACGAACGCTACCGAGTGCATGGCCGGACAGCGCGCTCGAAGAGGCTCTCTCGGGTGGCGCTGTCGGCGACCGCAGCGCGCTCCGGAACCGAGCGACTACCACTCTGTTCTGGCTGCGTCTCCTGGCATTGCAGCCTTCTTCGTCGATTGGCGAGGTGGTAGCCCGAACGCGGGGGCGCGCGGGCGAGGCGCTCAGGCGTGCGGTGCGTGGTGACATCGAACTCACGCACACGAGCCGCCTCGCCCTCACCGCCGCCGCTCTGCTACTGCTGGTATTCGCGACCCTCGCCGTGACCACTGCGAACGAGCGCCTCGCATTTGAGCGTGACGTCCAGCGGTCATTCGCGCGGACCGTCGAGACTCGCGGTCGGACGCTCCTTCTGTCAGCCATCGGCTCCCCCACCTGTCGGAAGACGGCGACCTACCGCTTCGAATGCACCGTGCCGGTTCGGCGGAGATCCTCGGCGAACGGGCGTTTCGTCCAGTACCGGCTTAGGGCGCGCGACGATGGCTGCTGGCAGGCCGTGCGTAGTACCGACCAGGTGCATGGTCTTCCTCAGGGCATGAGCGGGTGCGCAAGCACCTCAACGCTCATCTCGGACAGAACCGACCGAGGAACCGCGCACAGGTCAGCGCTCGCCAACTCCAGCTTCGAGGGGCGCACCCTCACGCCGTGGCA
>Ga0126312_10002225_pt1 | contig 12956 bp, 9 predicted proteins | sample Plot104A_FD_92537 | JGI IMG/M metagenome (GOLD analysis project Ga0126312, IMG submission 92537) | Serpentine soil microbial communities from UC McLaughlin Reserve, CA, USA - Plot104A | ecosystem: Environmental > Terrestrial > Soil > Grasslands | place: USA: UC McLaughlin Reserve, Lake County...
ATCCCAACCTCCTATGTTCAAATTGGGAATCGCCTCCAATATGTGATTCTCAAGCCCCATCACCTGTGGCCTTCTGACTCAGTAGTATTAGTCGAGCTACCCGAGCGTTTCGCCGGCGAGAGTTCGAGCGATCCCAACCTCGAGGGGAACGAACCGGGTGACGTCGTGCACACCGGACAGGCGGCTCACGTCTGCAGTGAGAGGCGGCGGCTCGGGCGTGCCGGTGCGCTCGAATACTGGCGTGAGCCCGACCCTGCTGCCGATTGCGCCGGCGATCTCGGCGATGCACGTCGGCGTGGGTGAAGCGACGTTGTAGGTTCCCTCCCATGCTTGCTCGGCCGCCGCGACGAACGTCGCTGCAACGTCGTCAACGTAGGTCACTGACAATCGCAATCCGCCGGTACCGCCATCTAAGCTGATGGGTCGGCCAGCACGTATCCGGGCGATCAGCGTCGGGATCAAGCGATCGTCTTGCCCGGGGCCATAGGGCGTAAACAGACGCAGCGCGCAGGCACGAAAATGTGATCGGTACGGCGGTAAGAGCATCTCGGCGGCTGCTTTGGACGCGCCGTAGAAACCGCCGGGCTTGAGTATCGCGTCTTCGGTCCACGGGGCGTCAGCCCCTGAGTAGACGTTGCCGCTCGAGGCGAGCACGAAGGCCTCCGTGCTGTTTCGCGCAGCGAGATTAAGCAGTCTTGCCGTGGAGGCGGTGTTGACCGCAAAAACGTCGGCGGCGGAATCTGGAAATTCGCGATATCGGGGCGATTGAGCCAGATGAACCATAGCATTGCTGGGGGGCAGATCGTGCAGCTCTTCCGGCCGGCTCAAGTCGACCGCAAGCGAGTTGGCGCCGCGTGGACATGACGTTGCCGAGCGCAGCAGGCAAGTCACTTCGTGACCGTGTTCGAGTAGGAGCTTGGTCACGCGCCGACCGATGAATCCGGTCGCTCCCGTGACAATGATTCGCATGCCAGAAACGCTCATTTGCGGCCGAGTTTCGCGGCGTTGCTCCGCCCTTGCGGGTGAGGGGTGAACCCGATATACAGCCTTAGCGCACGCCGAGCGACCGGGCGCAATCCACGGACGGTGTGACCCGGGCAAGCGAGCAATCCAAAATCCATTTGGTCCTGGGAGCGGGGTGGATGACCAGAGTTGCCGTCATTGGCTGCGGATATTGGGGCAAGAATCTCGTTCGCAATTTCCATCAGCTGGGGGCGCTCGCCGCCATTCACGATGTCGATCCGCGCACGGCCGCAAAGATGGCGAGCGAATACGGAGTTGCCGCAATGGATTTGACGGCGATTCTGGATTCGGATATCCCGGCGGTTGTGATATCGGCTCCGGCGGAGCAGCACGGTCTGCTCGTTCGTCGCGCGTTGCAGGCGCGCAAGCACGTTTATGTCGAAAAGCCGCTGGCGCTGGACCTTCGCGAAGCCGACGAGCTGTGCAGGATCGCTGAGGGGGGCAAACGCGTGCTGATGGTCGGCCATCTTTTGCAATATCACAACGCGTTTTTGAAGCTGAAAGAATTGTCAGGTTCCGGAGCGCTGGGACGGCTTCTGTATGTCTACTCCAACCGGCTCAACCTCGGCAAACTGCGGCGAGAAGAGAACATATTGTGGAGCTTCGCGCCGCATGACATCTCCATGATCCTCGCTCTGGTGGGGGAGCTGCCGGACGAGGTGCGGACCACCGGAAGCTGCTATCTCCACCGCACCGTCGCCGACGTGACGACGACACACTTGCGCTTCGCTAACGGCGTCAACGCACATGTGTTCGTTTCGTGGCTGCATCCGTTCAAGGAGCAAAAGCTGGTCGTCGTCGGGGATCGCGCCATGGCGGTGTTCGACGATGGGCAAGGCTGGGACAGGAAGTTGCAGTTCTTTCCCCATGTGGTCGAGTGGCGCGATCAGATCCCGGTCGCCACCAAGGCCGCAGCTCAACCGATCGGGCTGGTCGAGCACGAGCCGCTGGCGCAAGAGTGTCGTCATTTTCTTGATGGGATCAGCAAGGGCACCCGAATTCACACCGATGGGTGGGAGGGCTTGAAGGTGCTGCGCGTCCTCGACGCTGCCGAGCGCGCGATGCGCTCGGGCAAAACCGAGCGCATCGCGGCGACGCCGAGGCTGCTGGAGAGGGCTGCGGGTCCCCGTTACCATGCTCACGAGACTGCCGTGATCGACGATGGCTGCGAAATCGGCGAGAACACCAGGATCTGGCATTTTTCCCACGTCCTGAAGGGCAGTTCGATCGGTCGCAACTGCGTGATCGGCCAAAACGTCATGATTGGGCCCGACGTTTGCGTCGGCGACGGCTGCAAGATCCAGAACAACGTGAGCATCTATAAAGGGGTTGAGCTCGGCGACGGCGTGTTTTGCGGGCCGAGCTGTGTATTCACCAACGTGAAAAACCCGCGGGCTGAAATCGAGCGCAAGAACGAGTTCCTGCGGACCGTGGTGGAGCGCGGAGTTACCATCGGGGCGAATGCCACTATCATATGCGGGTCGCGCCTCGGCGCGTACAGCTTCATCGCTGCCGGGGCCGTGGTCGTCGGTGATGTCGCGCCATTCGCTCTAATGGCGGGAGTCCCGGCTCGACGCATTGGCTGGGTCAGTCACGCGGGCGAAAAGCTGGGCGAGGACCTCGTCTGTCCCCGCACCAGTCAGCGCTACCGGATTACGCCCGAAGACACTCTTCAAGAAATTACGATGGATGAGCTTTCACCATCCAGGATCGCCCTATGACCCCAATCCCGTTGGTGGATTTGCGCGCACAACGCAGGCGTCTGGGTGATCGAATTGACACCGCCTTGTTGCGCGTGTGCGATGAAACAAATTTCATCATGGGGAGCGAAGTCGCCGAACTGGAGCGGTCGCTTGCCGAATTTTGCGGAGCCAGGCACGCGATCGCCTGCGGCAATGGAACCGACGCGCTCATCCTTGCCATGATGGCAAAGGAGATCGGGCCCGGAGACGCCGTGTTCTGCCCGACCTTCACTTTTGCCGCGACGGCGGAGGCGATCGCCCTGCAACGCGCAACGCCGATCTTCGTCGACGTGCTTGAAGATACGTTCAACATCGATCCCGATAGCCTTGTTGTCGCGATCGACAGGGCGCGGAGCTCGCGGCTTCAGCCGAGAGGACTCATAGCGGTCGACCTGTTCGGCTACCCTGCGGACTACGACGCTCTGGACGAGATCGCCCAACAGCACGGTCTGTGGATCGTGTCCGATGCCGCCCAAAGCTTCGGTGCGCGCTACCACGGACGGCACGTCGGACAGCTGGCGGAGCTGACGACCACCAGCTTTTTTCCCTCGAAGCCGCTCGGCTGTTACGGCGACGGCGGCGCAATCATCACCAACAACGACGAACTCGCCAAGTGCATCGACTCGCTGCGCGTCCACGGCAAGGGGACCGACAAGTATGACAATGTCAGAATCGGCGTGAACAGCCGCCTCGATGCGATTCAGGCGGCCATTTTGAAGGAAAAGCTTGCCGTATTTCCGGACGAGCTTACGGCGCGAGCGCGCATCGCGCGGCGCTATTCGGATGAGCTCCGCAATCTCGTGCGCACGCCACACATGTCAAACGACGTCTCTTCCGCGTGGGCGGCCTACACCGTCGTGCTCGACCGCTGCGATCGAGACCACATGACCGCGGGGCTGAAAAAAGCCGGGATCGCAACGGCGATCTACTACCCGGTACCTCTTCACCGCCAGACCGCTTACCGTGACTTTCCGCGCGCGAACAGGAACGGGTTGCCTCGGTCGGAGCGATTGGCCAAGTCGGTGCTGAGCCTTCCCATGCATCCGTACCTCGACGAAACGACGCAGGACCGCGTCATCACCAAAGTTCGCGAATTTGCAAACTGACGTTCTGGGCAGCTGAGGTAGCGACGTGGATATTGCCGGCAAGAGGTTAGTTGTCATCGGCGGCGCAGGTCTCATCGGGTCGCACACCGTCGATTGTCTGCTGCAAGAAGACGTTCGCGAGATCGTCATCTACGACAATTTCTGTCGCGGGACGTACGAGAACCTCGGCCTGGCCCTGAGAGATCCGCGGGTGAAGATATTCGAGATTGGCGGCGACATCTGCCAGTCGGACATCCTTGCCGCGGCATTGAAGGCCGCGGACGGCGTGTTTCATTTTGCCGCGCTGTGGCTGCTGCAATGCCACGAGTTTCCTCGCTCGGCCTTTGAGGTGAACATCCGTGGCACGTTCAATGTGGTCGAGGCATGCATACAACAAGGCGTCAAGCGACTGGTCTATTCCTCGTCCGCTTCCGTGTATGGCGACGCAGTCGAAGAGCCGATGACGGAAGATCACCCGTTCAACAACACCAATTTCTACGGGGCCACGAAAGTCGCCGGCGAGCAGATGTGCCGCGCTTTCCATCACCGTTACGGGCTCAATTACATAGGGCTCCGGTACATGAATGTATACGGCCCGCGTCAGGATTATCACGGCGCCTACATTGCCGTAATCATGAAGATACTCGACGCCATCGATGAGAAGACACCGCCGGTGATCTACGGCGACGGCAGCCAAGCCTACGACTTCGTCTACGTCGGCGATTGCGCACGGGCAAACGTCCTGGCCATGAAGTCGGACGTGGTCGACCGGTTCTACAACGTCGGTACGGGAGTGCGCACGTCGATCAAGGAGCTGGTCCACATCATCCTCGAGCTTACGCAATTCCGCGAGGCGCCGCGCTACGAGTCGGGCGGGTTGACCTTCGTCAAGAACCGGATCGGCTCTCCCGAACGGGCTGCGGCCGACCTCGGCTTCACCGCAGCGGTAGAATTACGAGAAGGCTTGCAGAAGTTGATTACCTGGCGGGCCGAGCATAAGAGTCGTCTCGCGGCGTAGGTCGGGGAGGCAGGCGATGTGCGGGATCGCGGGTTTTTTGAACCTGGACGGCAGTCCGGCATCGCCGGTGCTGTTACGGTCCATGACCGATGCCATTCGGCATCGCGGTCCGGACGGCGAGGGGCATTTCATCGACGGGAATTTTGCAGTCGGCCACCGCCGTTTGGCCATTCTCGATCTGAGCCCGACCGGTCATCAGCCGATGGTGACCTCCGACGGTCGGTACATTTTGAGCTATAATGGCGAAGTGTATAACTTCCGCGAGTTGCGGATCGAGCTAGAAGCGCGCGGGCACCAATTCCGCTCTAGTGGCGATGCTGAGGTCGTGCTGAATGCGCTTGCCGAATGGGGTGAAGAGGCCCTACTCCGGTTCAATGGGATGTTCGCGCTGGCGCTCTGGGATCGTCACGAACGAATGCTCATGTTGGCCAGGGATCGCTATGGGATCAAGCCGCTCTATTACAGCCACTCGCCTTCGCTTTTTGCGTTCGGCTCCGAGATCAAAGCGTTGCTACCGCAGTCGACCATCGCCAGCAAGGTCGACCAGGAAGCATTGGTCGAGTACCTGACGTTCCAGAACTTCTTTAGGGACCGAACCATCTTTGCGGGCGTCAGACTGCTGCCGGCTGCATCGGTCATGCTCATCAATCCAGAGGGAAGGACCCAGGTCCGGCGCTACTGGGATTATCACTTCCGCGAGCCGACGGCGCCGCCTGCGGAGGAAGACGCTGTCGCTGAACTCGATTATCTCTTCCGCCAAGCGGTCAATCGCCAACTTATCAGTGATGTCGAGATCGGTGCCTATCTTAGCGGCGGCATGGATTCCGGCGCCATCACGGCGGTGGCTTCCTCGCAGCATCCTTACATAAAGTCATTTACCTGCGGATTCGATTTGAGTTCAGCATCCGGGATGGAGCTGAGCTTCGACGAACGCGCCGCTGCCGAACGAATGTCTTACCAGTTCCGGACCGAGCACTATGAAATGGTGCTCAAGTCGGGCGACATGGAACGGGTGATGCAGCGCCTCGTCTGGCACCTCGAAGAACCACGGGTTGGCCAGTGCTATCCAATCTTCTATGCTGCGAAACTCGCTGGGAAATTTGTAAAGGTGGTGCTCTCCGGAACCGGCGGAGATGAGATCTTTGCCGGTTATCCCTGGCGTTATTACCGCGCGGTCAGAAACGATGATTTCGATCATTACGTCACGCAATACTATGATTTTTGGCAGCGCCTCATCTCGGATGAGCAGAAGCCGGAAATAATGAAGCCGATCTGGTCTCAGACGAGTCACATTGTGACCCGCGACATATTCGAGGACGTCCTCGGTACCCAACGGCGAGAACATCTAACCCCAGAGGATTACGTCAACTGCTCGCAATATCTGGAGGCACGTACCTTCCTGCATGGGCTCCTCGTGGTCGAAGACAAGATGAGCATGGCGCATTCTCTCGAGACCCGGGTGCCGTTCCTTGATAACGACCTTGTGGACTTTGCTACGTCCATTCCAACAAGCCAGAAGCTCGGAAGTTTGGCTGAAGTTGTTCGGCTCAACGAAAACGATATTGCGTGGAAGCGGGAGCAGTACTTTAGACGATTTCGCGACGGCAAGTTGTTGCTGCGGAAGATGATGAAGAACTATGTTCCGCAGGATATCGCGAATGGCGAAAAGCAGGGCTTTTCCGGGCCCGACGGGACTTGGTTCAAAGGCGAGAGCATCGATTACGTGCGACGGCTTATTTACAACCGAAACGCGCGAATATATGATTACCTTGATCGGCGGGCCGTGCAAATGCTGGTGGATGAACACCTGCAGGGGGTTGCAAATCGGCGGCTGCTGATCTGGTCCCTGATTTATCTCGAAAACCTCTTTCAGATGTTCATGGGGGATCGATCCTCATTCGAGCACCGTGCGTCTTCTGCCGCTAAATCGAAACCCCACAGCATCCGCGATCTTTCGCCATCCGCTCTTGAGGCATGAGGCCGACGCGGATCCGGGAACACGCACCCTAGAGCCCAGATGACCGATTTAGCATCCGTGTCAGAACCGAGCCCTCCAGACGGCCGGCCTCATAGGCCGAGCATTTCTGTGATTGTGCCGGCGCTGAACGAGCAGGATACCGTGCAAAAGGCGGTGGAATGGACCCTTTCGGTACTCGCCAAAATAACCGACGATTACGAGGTCATTATCGTCGATGACGGCAGCACAGACACAACGTCTCGAATCGCCGATGCGTTGGCCGCGCGATCTGCGCATGTCCGAGTGATTCATAACCGGAGGCCAAGCGGTTACGGCGGGGCACTGGATTCCGGATTTACTGCAGCCCGCAAGGAGTTGATCGGACTCATCACCGCTGATTGTGAATTTCATCCCACCGATTTGCCTCGGTTCGTCGAAGCCATCCAAGACGCCGATCTCGTGACGAGTGTCGTCCCCAACCGGCCGCTGCCGTTTTACCGCAAGGTGCTTTCCTGGGGCTGGCGAACTTGCGTGCACGTGCTGCTCGGCGAGCGCCCCATCATCGAGGGAACATTTATGATCCGCGATCAGCTCTTTCGCTCTTTGGACATCGAGAGCAGGTCGGGAATGTATGTCATGGAAATGCTGATCAAAGCGCGCCGCTCCGGCGGCCGGATGAAGGTGATAGCGATCGATGTGCATCCTCGGCCGGATATGAGCAAATCTAAAGTGGCTAATCTTAGGACGACAGCCACTGTCTTCAGAGAAATTCTGGCATTGAAACGGCGTCTCGCTTCATTTGAGCCGATTGCTGGGCGAAGCTCAAAAAGCTCGTGAGTGATTATGTTTGATATCGAGCAAGATCGATGACATGCGGTCTAGCCAGTCTGCGGATGATTGGGATTGCTGTAACTTTAGGATGCGTCGCGCTCGCCGCTTATGCTGTAGACTGGCGTGAGACGATGGAGGCTTTTAGTCAGGTTGAGCCGAAGCCGCTTGTGTTGGCATTTCTTTGTCTCCTTGGGACGCTGGTCTTTTTTGCTCTGCGTTGGCGGCAGCTGATTGCCGCTGAAAATCGCCCGTCACCGACGCGCGTTTTCAATTTTCTCATGATCGGCTATCTCGCCAATGCTATTCTTCCGGCGCGACCAGGCGATATCATCCGCGCGGTTCTCTTGCGTCAGATTTCCGGTATTAGTTTTAGTATCGGTATGGCCAGTATCGTACTGGAGCGCCTGTTCGATGTTTTGGCACTTTGCACATTGGGGATCACGACATCTTTCCTCGCGCAGCTTCCTCCCTTGCTTGCAACGGGGCTGTACAGCTTGGCAGCGGCTGGCTTGGCCCTGTTCTCGATGCTGGCATTGCTGGGCTGGCGACGGGATTTGATCGGCTGGACTGTGCTGCGTTATCCCACCATGTTCCGGCACACCGCGACGCGTTTTGTCGCCGAGTGGCTCGATCGCTTTGCTTCGGCCATCAGTTTGTTCAATTCGCCTGCTCGATTGTTCGCGAGCATCATCTTTACCTGCTTGGGATGGGCTACCCTCACGACTACAGTCATGATTCTTGTTAATGCATTTCATTTGCCGGCACCGCCGGTAGCGGCGCTGCTGGTCGTGGTGGCGATAAGCCTCGGCGCAACCGTGCCGTCATCGCCCGGCTCGCTTGGCGTGTACCATTTTATGGCGGTCCTGGCGCTATCGGTGTGGAACGTTGAAACTCCCGTGGCCCTGGCATTCGCGATCGGATCGCACGCGCTCGCGATTGGGATGCACATCACGTTGGGATTGGCCGCCGCCTGGTACGAGGGCATCGGAATACTCGGGCTGACCCGGATTGCCCGATCGGACATCACTGTAACCACTCAACGGCCGTGACATGAGGCGATGGCTTCTATCGCTATTGAGGCGCCCCGATAGCCGCGGAGAGCCGGCCGAATTCGATCTGACGGTGTCGAATGAAGATGCCGACCACGTCCTTGAAGGTTACCTTCGGCAAGGCCAGGACTGGTACCCGATCGAGAATGCCGTTCCATGCTTTCTTAGAGGGGCCATGAGGCCCGATCAGCGCGACTTCGCCGAGCGGCATGGACTGATGCTTCCAGGGGATGGACTAGTATGCTCTGCTTCATCGACTCAGAGACCCACATCGGAAACATTTTCGTTCAAGTGGTCTCATTTTGGGAGCTATGGCGACACTCCTGAAGAGCAGGACTTCCTGTTCGGCTGGTATCGTCGCAAGTTCGGCTTGCCTGCCGGCGCCGATCTCAGCACCTTCTATGCTGGTCGCGAGCTTGTATTGGAAGTAGGGCCCGGATCCGGCTTCAATACAAGATACATCGCGGAGCAATGCAACGGTCGGGTTATTGCCGTTGAGATCTCGACTGCGGCCGAGGTGGTGTTCAGCAAGACATCTGATCTGCCGAATTGCTCCGTCATTCGCGCCGATCTCATGGATATGCCTTTTCCGGATGAGTTGTTCGATCTTATCATTGCCGATGGCGTCCTCCACCACACCCCAAACACCCAGGCCGCGGTGAAGGAGCTGTATGGCAAGCTTCGGCGGGGAGGCGAATTCTTCTTTTATCTCTACAGAAAGATGGGCGCTGTGCGCCAGTTCAGCGATGAGCACATCAGAAAGGAGTTCAGCAGGCTCTCACCGCAAGAATGTCTCGATGCATGTCGTGCCTTGACCGAAATGGGACGTGAACTGAGCCGAATCGGCGCTAGTGTCACCCTCAAGCAGCCAATTGAAGTGCTCGGGATCCCCGCCGGCACACATGACGTCCAGCGACTGATCTACTACAATTTCGTCAAGTGCTTTTGGAACGATGCGTTCGACTTCGAAACAAACAACATGGTCAATTTCGATTGGTACCACCCGCACAATGCGTGGCAACACACGAAAGACGAGGTGGACGGCTGGTTGAAGTCCCTGGGCATCGAAGATTATGCATTCCATGATGCTAATCCCAACGGAATTTCCGTGCTCCTCAGGAAACCATGAAAGGCTCACGAAGGAGCGGGACATGCAGAGCGCCAGCAATCCGCAGAAAGGCCACTACGAATCTATTCACGCTGCCTATGAAGATCATTACTATGATGAACAGTCCATGGCTTATCGGGAGCGGTTCTATTACGCTCCGCTGTTTGCAGACCTCGATCTCAACGATTGTGCCGTAGCAGATATTGCTTCGGGCAGCGGGCATAATTCGCTCGCATTGCTGCGCCGCTTTCCGAATGCCGAGGTAACTGGATTTGAGCTCTCAACAGCCGCATGCGAGGCCTTCCGTCGCAATGTCGGGAGCCCCTGCATTGAAGCAGATTTGACGCGGCCCCTGAGCTACTCTACTCAGTTCAACGCAGCCATAATCGTCGGGGGCTTGCATCACTGTGTCGCCAATCTACCGGTCGTATTTCAGAATTTGGCCAATCTGGTCAAACCTCGTGGAATGGTGCTCATGGTGGAGCCTAACCGCGAGTTTTTCCTGGATTGGGTACGCCGGCTCTGGTACCGGGCCGACAGGTACTTCGATAGCATGAACGAAGAAGCCCTCAGCCACGCGGAGATTCTCGCTCAGGCGGCTCCGTATTTCTCACTGGAAAGAGTTGCCTATTACGGCGGTCCGGGATACTTCTTGATCTCGCAAAGTTTGTTGTTTCGATTGCCCAAGCCGCTAAAACGGGCGATCAGTCCCGGCTTGATGACGGTCGAGTCGCTGTTCAATGCTGTCTCTGCCACCTGGACTCACCCTTACTTCGTCGCCCGTTGGGTGCGTACCGAGACTGGGGCCGCGCGACCGGCGGCAAAACCGCCACATGTCCCGTTTCAAGCCGTCTGAACGCATCTCCTCGGACTATCCCCGGCCGAAAGGGCCGGTTGAGGGCAGAGGCTTGCCATCGAGAACCTGGAGTTTTGATGGCGCCCATCGGGATCGGCTCAGCAGTGCTGTAGCGTGGTTCATCAATCTCGTTTCGGTGTTCTACATTACTCGCTATCTGTTTGGGCTCAACAGCGTCGCTCTCTATTGGGGTTGGGACCCGCAATCGATGCTGACATTCATCGCCGGGCGGCATGTTTTCTCCGACATTATATTCGGGCTCGGTAGCGATCCCATTATCGGCCTCGGCAACATCTCCTATCCGGTGAACCCGCTCTGGTTTCCTTCATATACGTTGACCGCAAACAGCTTCGGGATCATCGAGGATAAGCCACTATCGTTCGCGATCGGCGCAACCGAGCTTTTTGCGGCAACCGTGTTGTGCGGCAGACTGAATGGATTTTCGATCGCACGATCGATGACGGCCGGCTGGCTGATCACGCTCACGACCTGGCAACTGTTCGGATTACCCAAGATCGTCACCATTTGGTTCTTCTTTCCGCATCACGCCGAGGTGTTGTCGTTGTCGGTCCTGACAGCGTGTGCTGCGTTGCGTCTGGGCGACGTCTCCGTTCGGCGTCCGGTGCTCCTCTCGATAGCTATCTTCCTCGGTATCAGCTACATCGTGCTCGCCGACGCAACCTCGCTCATCCTTGCGGTGCCCGTGATCGGCGCGTTTGCCATGTCGCGGCTGATCCTGTCTTCCAGCCGGGCCGAGCGGCTGCAAATCGTCTCGTGTTGGGCGGCCATCGGTGTTGCTGTTCTGGCGGTCTATGCAGGGTATCTCGCCGGTCTCCTCAGCTACACTGCCGCCAGCCAGTTTCCCGACCTCTCGAAGCGGGTCGCAACGGCGTTCAATGGCGAAATCAGCCTGTTTCTTTGGACGCCGATCACTTCATACATGTCTGTCTTTACACCCGAGCGCACCATGCTGGGCGCCGCGCTGATCGGCGCACTGTTTGCCATTTGGCGGGGCTCCCTGAAGCAACGGCGCCTGGGCTTGGGTGTCCTACTGGGCCAGGCAATGTTCACCACAGTGGGAGTAACAAACTACTGGCTCAATTACTGGTTCGGCCCGACCATCTGGTATTTCGAGCTGTTCCTGTTCCCATACTACTCGTTGTGCGTCTGCTTTCTCGTATTCCTGCCTCTGGCCGCAGCTGCGCGCTGGATATCATGGCCCCTGCGACAGCCACTGCCGACCGCCGAACGGCTCGTAGTCATTGTGCTGCCGGTCGCCATCGTCCTCTACACCCCTACCGTTGCACGGCCGGCGCGCAGCGCCGAGACCGAAAGCGTGTACGCTTTTTCTTCGCCGCTCCCGCAGCCCGAGACCGCCATAACCCGCATTCTAAAATCGGAGATCCCGCTGGTTCCCGGACAGCCGTTCCGTGGAAGGGTTGCAAATCTGACGGGCGCCATCTTTCCGCAAGAGCGGGAGTGGCAGCGCTACAGCCTTGTGCACTATTTCGCACAGCTTACCACGGGCAATCTGCACGACGGACCCGGATTGTGGCAGGACCAAATCCCCACCCTGCTCGAGTACAGTACCTTGGTCACGCCCGCGTATTTCGCACTCTTACGCGTGTTCCTGACCCACCCAACCGATATCGTTACGCGCAACATCATCGGCACCCGGCGCATTGATCTGCGCATCCTGAGACTGCTCGGGATCCGCTTCATCATCACCGATGTCGTCCTGTCTGGCGCGCGGCTGCGGGCCGAGATCAAGATTCCAACACCGCTCAAATCACGCCAGCTGCTCGGGTACGCACATCTCGAGATGGAGAGCTTCCAGCTTTATCTTTACGAGCTCGATGAGGTGAATGTGGGCCAGTTCAGCCCGATCGATGTCAAACTGGCCAAGAATGCGAACGAGGTCTTGACGCTGATGTCGGACCCGACCGTCGCCTTGGACAAGAGCGTCGTCGTGACCGAGCCCGTGGGGGATGGCTTGACCCCGGCCAGCTTTGAGACGCTGACAGCCGAGCCCGACGGCTATCGGATCAAGGCCACAAGCCAGGGCAGATCCGTCCTGTTGCTGCCCATCGAGTTCAGTCGTTGCTGGAAGTTTGCCGAACTCCGCGCCGGCAACCCTGCGCGCCTGTTCCGGGCCGACTTGCTGCTGACAGGCGTGCTGTTCGAGGGTCGACTGGACGCTCGGATCACTTTCCACACGGGTCCTTTCACGAATCCCGGATGTCGCCTGCAAGATCGTGCGGACAGCAAGGCGATGGCCATCGGGAAT
>Ga0126312_10002226_pt1 | contig 12950 bp, 10 predicted proteins | sample Plot104A_FD_92537 | JGI IMG/M metagenome (GOLD analysis project Ga0126312, IMG submission 92537) | Serpentine soil microbial communities from UC McLaughlin Reserve, CA, USA - Plot104A | ecosystem: Environmental > Terrestrial > Soil > Grasslands | place: USA: UC McLaughlin Reserve, Lake County...
GCAGCGCGGGATGTTGATGGCGAAGGGGTCGTGGCCCACCGTGACAGGGCCCGAGCCCGAGCCCGAGCCCGAGCCCGAGCCCGAGCCCGAGCCCGAGCCCGAGCCGCAGCCTGAAGGTTGACTCAGCCCTCCGCCTGCAGCTGCGCGACCGCCTCGCGGATCGCCGCCCGCTCGTCCTCGGAGGGCTCCGGGAAGCGTGGGTCCATGGCCTCAAGGTCCATGTAGCGTTGGATCATGCCAACGCAGCAGGAGATGCTCGCCGTCGCGCTCGAGGAGGCCCGCGCCGGGCTGGGAGAGGGCGGCATCCCGATCGGCGCCGCGCTGTTCGGCCCGGACGGCTCGCTGTGGGGCCGCGGCCACAACCGCCGCGTCCAGGACGACGACGCCTCGGCGCACGGCGAGACGGACGCGTTCCGCGACGCCGGCCGCCGCGCGAGCTATCGCGGCACGACCATGGTCACCACGCTCGCGCCGTGCTGGTACTGCAGCGGCCTGGTGCGGCAGTTCGCGATCCCGCGCGTGATCGTCGGCGAGTCACGCACCTTCGAGGGCGGGATCGGCTGGCTTCGCGAGCTCGGGATCGAGATCATCGACCTCGACTCGAGCGAGTGCGCCGAGCTGCTCGGCAGCTTCATCGCCGAGCATCCGGAGATCTGGAACGAGGACATCGGGGTCTGACATGGGCATCTACGGCGATCACCTGCTGCCGCGCATCATCAACGTCGCGTGCGACATGAAGGTCGCGCGCGAGCAGCGCGCCCGCGTCTGCGAGGGCCTCTCCGGCGAGCTCGTCGAGATCGGCTTCGGCTCCGGCCTGAACATCCCGTTCTATCCCAGCGCCGTGACCCGCGTCGCCGCGGTCGAGCCCGCCGACGTCGGCTGGAAGCTCGCGCGCGAGCGCCTCGCGCATACCTCCACGCCGATCGAGCGCTCCGGCCTCGACGGCCAGTCGCTGCCGTTCGGCGACGACTCGTTCGACAGCGCGCTCTCGACCTGGACCATGTGCACGATCCCCGACATCGACGCCGCCCTGCGCGAGCTGCGCCGCGTGCTCAAGCCGGGCGGCACGCTGCACTTCGTCGAGCACGGCCTCGCGCCGGACGAGAGCGTCCGCCGCTGGCAGAACCGCCTCAACCCGATCCAGAACCGCCTGTTCGGCGGTTGCAACCTCAACCGCCCGACCGTCGACCTGCTGCGTGGCGCGGGCTTCGAGATCGACCAGGTGGACGTCTACTACGAGAAGGGCTCGCCGAAGTTCCTCGCGGCGCAGTCGCTCGGGGTCGCGCGCTCAAGCTAGAGCAGCTCCGCGATCCGCGCGGCTGCGAGGGCCGCGCCGTCGGTCTCGACGGGCCGGTAGTCGACCTCGCGCCCGATCTCCTCCGCGATCGCCTCGGCGATCGTGGCTGGAGTCGCGGTCTCGAAGTCCATGCAGCGCCCGGCGCCGTAGCGCTCGAGCCGGTGGCGCACGTGGGTGTTCTGCTCGAAGTGGTGGCGAAGCGGGAAGTAGAGGAACGGGCGGCGGTTGGCCGTCAGCTCCATCGAGGTGGTCAGGCCGCCCTGCACGACGGCGAGGTCGCACGCGGCGAGGTGGCGGTAGAGGTCGGGCACGAAGGCGCGGACCTCCAGCCCCTCGCAGTCCGCTAGCGAGCGGGGATCGATCCGCGGTCCGGCGACGACGATCATCCGCAGCCGCGGCACCCGCTGCCGCGCCTCCGGGAACGCGGCGATCACGCGCTCGAGCAGCGAGCGCCCGACGCCCGACCCGCCGACGGTGACGATGCAGACCTGCTCCTGCGGGCGATAGCCGAGCTCCGCGCGCAGCCGCTCGCGGTCGCCGGTCTCCGCGGGGTCGAACCCGGTCACGTAGCCGGCGAAGTCGAAGTGCTCGCCGGTCCAGTCCGCGATCGCCGGCAGGTCGGGACCGAAGTCGTCGGGGACGATGTCGTCGCGGTTGCCGACGAAGATCGCCTGGTCGCGCACGCGCGGGTAGCGGGCGATGTGCTCGATCATCTCGGCGTTGTAGTCGGCGGTGAGCCCGGCCTCGTGCTCGCCGCCGTCGGCCATCGGGAGCCAGCCGACGAAGTCGGTCAGCCACACGTAGGCGGCGCGCTTCTGCTCGGGGTTCTCGTGCAGGTAGTAGTCGATCTCCCAGCCCTCGTCGGCGATCCAGAGGTCGTAGTGCTGCTCGCTGACGAGGTCGTGGAAGACCATGAAGTTGGCGACGAGGATCTCGTCCATCCGGCGCCAGGCCTGGAAGCAGTGCAGGTCGTGCTCGGCCGACTCCGACTCGATATGGCGGGACTCGTTGGCGAGCTCGCGGCTGGCCGGGTGCACCCGCTCGCCGGCGGCCTCGAGCGCCGCCGTGACGGGGTGCTGGGCGAGCCAGTCGACCTCGATGTCCGGATGGAGGCGGCGCAGCTCCCGCGTGATCGCGATGTCGCGGCGCGCATGCCCGAGACCGATCGGCGAGGAGACGTAGAGCGCCCGCTTGCCGCGGCGGCGTCCGCGCGTCCAGCGGGTCGCATGCGAGCGCGGGACGGCGAACTCGCGCAGCAGCAGGTTCATCTGCACGGGGTCGCGCGCGTGCGGGCAGTGCCCGGAGCCCTCGAGCGCCACGAGGTCGCCGCCCGTGACCTCCGCCAGCTCCTCGGCGACGATGAACGGGCGGACGGCGTCGTCGGTGCCGTGGATGACCAGCACCGGGCAGGCGATCCGCTCGCAGAGCGCGCGGAATGAGTCGCGGTCGCGCAGCTCCCGACCCGTGTAGGTCAGCGCCAGCGTCGCGCCGTCGGTGTCCAGGCCCCAGCCCACGCAGTCCTCGATCTGCTTGGTCGAGTGCGGCTCGGTGAAGACCTGCCCGAAGAAGAACTCGAGGAAGCCGCGGTAGTGCTCGAGCCAGTAGTGGCGGTTGTACTTGTCCCAGCCCTCGTAGGACTCCATCGGCTCGTCGAACGGCGCGGTCGTGCGCACGGCGTGCTGGGCGAACGGCGCCGCGGCGGCGATGAACGCCGCCGCCTCCACGCGCTCCGGGTGCTCGGCGGCCAGCAGCGCGCCCCACAGGGCGCCGGCCGACAACCCGACGATGACGGCGCGCTCCGTCCCGGTGGCGTCCATCACGGCCAGGGCGTCCGCGGCGAACTCGTGCTCGCGGTACGCCTCCTCGGTCGTCGGGCGGTCCGAGCGGCCGTTGCCGCGCCCGTCGAACGTGATCACGCGCGCGTGGCGGGCGAGGTACGGGATCTGCCCCTTCCAGTGGCGCGAGTGGATGATCGACCAGGTCGGCAGCAGCAGGATCGTCGGCTGCCCGGAGCCGTAGACCTCGTAGAAGACGCGCACCCCGTCGCGTTCGACGTAGCCCTCGCTGTCCGGGTAGCGCGCGCGGGTCTGCTCGCGCTGGGTCTCGATGACGGTCATCGCTCCTCCAGCCATCCGTCGATCCAGTCGAGCAGCTCCCTCTGGCCCGTCTCGATCCCGGACAGCCGCTCGAAGATGATCCCTTCGTTGAACGTGATCACCAGGGACACGAGCGCCTCCAGCGGCATCTCGATCCCGTAGTGCTCGCGCGGCCCGGCGAGCGCCTCGCTGAGCACCGCGCGCCACTCGCCGTTGACCTGCGCGACGCGGTCGCGCAGCTCCGGCCGGTTCCAGGCCAGCGCCTGCAGCTCGTACCAGACCTTCTGGTAGGAGCGGTCGGCGTCGAGGTAGCGCATCGCCGTCCGCCACTTCTCGACGAACGGCACCTCGGCGGCCGAGTACATGGTCCGCTGGCGCGCGATCAGCCGATCGGTGAACCGCTCGAGCACGCGCACGAGCAGGCTCTCCATCGAGCCGAAGTAGTAGTGCACGAGGCCGTGGTTGGCGCCCGCCTCCTCGGCCACGGCGCGGGTCGTGATGCCGGCGTGCCCGACGCTGACCAGGAGGCGCTCCGCGGCGTCGAGGAACGCCTCCTCGGTCTGCTGGCGGGCTACCGACGCCGGAGCCACGCGAGGAACCCCGCGCTCATGTAGGCGAACGCCATGGCCGCGGGCGCGGCCATCGGCGCGAGCTCCTCGACCGGCATCCCACCGATGTGCGCGAACGTCACGGGAAGATCTCCGTCGTGCAGTCGCCGGCGGGCAGCCGGACCTCGTGCGCGCGGGCCGGGTGGAAGTCCACGAAGAAGTCCGGGTCGAGCTCCATGCCGCCGTCCGGGCCGCAGTCCACCCGCAGCAGCCACGAGCGCAGCCCGGGGTAGAACTGGTTGTCCCAGGTCGAGTAGAGCGAGTTGGTGACGTAGAGCCGGCGCCCGTCGAGCGAGAGCTGGAGCATCTGCGGGCCGCCGTTGAGCTCGCGGGCCGCGTCCGTCGGCCGGCCGAGCACGCCGCCGAGCTGCAGCTGCCCCGTCAGGCGCGGATGGGCGGGGTCGGAGATGTCGTACTGGCGCAGGTCGCCGTGCAGCCAGTTCGAGAAGTACAGGAAGCGGTCGTCCATCGAGACCACGAGGTCGGTGATCAGCCCCGGGACCGGGAACGGCCAGCCCTCCTGCTCGACGCCCTCGACGGCGATCACCGTGTCGGCGGCGTAGGAGCCGTTCTCGCGGTGGAAGTGCCACATCGTGCTCGAGAGCGCGGCGCCGATGAACCCCTCCTCGGCCTCGGGGTCGTGCAGCCAGCGGATCTCCAGCGGCACCAGCCCCGTCTCGCCCAGCTCGACCGTCTGCTCGACCGTGCGCTCCTGGAGGTTCCAGAAGTGCAGCCGGCTGCCGTAGCGCCCCACGGCCACGTGGTCGGGGTCGAACCCGCCCTCGTAGGCGTTGGGCTCGCCGAACTCCGACGAGACCAGGACGTTCTTGCGCGGCTGGTACCAGAAGTCGTAGTTGAAGGGCGGGTGCGGGCCGCCGTTCTCCCAGCGGCCCTTGACCTCGAACGTCTTCGCGTCGATCACCGCGAAGCCGCACGCGCCGTTGCCGTCGGCGTCGCCGAGCATGCTGATGACGATGTTCTCGCCCGGCATGCAGTGCACCGTGTGGGGACGCGTCAGACCGGTCTCCCGCAGGAGCTCCTCGGGCTCGATGACGCGCTCGATCCGGGGCTTTCGCGGATCGTCGGCCACGTTCACGATGTGGATCCGCGACGACCGGAAGCCCGGCACGATCAGGTGCGAGCGGTCGGGTCCGTGGCAGGCCGAGCTGCACCGGTTCCAGCCGAAGTGGTGCAGCTCGTCGCCCGCGTTGGGCATCGGCAGCTCGTGCACGATCGCGCCGCTCTCGGCGTCCACCACCGCGAGGAAGTCCGGCTTGTCGACGCCGGTTCCCTCGTGCAGGCACGCCACGTAGAGGAACTCCTCCGCCGGGGCCAGCATGGCCTCCGCGGGCGAGGCATAGAACGACTGGGTGAGGCTCATCGCCGCCCTCTCCTTAGTCATTTGACTAAGTCATGTGACCAAACCAGGACGGCGTTGTCAAGTCCGATTTCCTCACGCCGGGCCGGCGACGGCCGCGCCGGCTCAGCGGAGCGTCAGCTTGCGGCTGGTGCTGCGCCCGCCCTGTGTGGTGCGCAGCGTCATGCGTGCTCCCTTGAGGCGCTTGAGGCGCTTGCGGGCGGCCGCGGTCAGGCGCAGCCTGATCGTCACCGTCCCGGCCCGCGCAGCGGTCTTCGACCCGGTGGCGATCACGACGGGCTTGCCCTTGCGGCCCATGCGCGCCGCCGGCACGGTGGCGACGAGCTTCACCTTGCCCGCCGAAGCGACCTTCACCTTGACCGCCAGGCCGCGGGCGGCGGCGAGCGCCTTCGTCGCGACCTTGCCCGGGAGGAGCGCCCGCGGGGCCGCCGTAGCGGTCGGGGCGGTGCCGGCCGGCGGGTTGCCCGCCGGCGAGCCGCCCGGCTGCTGGCCGCCCGCCGGCGATGCGGGCAGGAAGGCGTTCACGTCCGCGCCGCCGATCGCGCCCTGCGAGGCCGTCGGCGAGACCACGACCGGCCCCGACGGGAGCACGCACGGATCGGAGGCGTCGGCGGGCGCTCCCGCGACCACCAGCCCGCGGTCGTCGGTCCAGGCGACGGTCTGCGCGTCCGCCGAGAGCGACACCTCCTTGGCGACGCCGCTTGCGGGGAGGAAGCAGTCCACGGCCGCGGGGAAGCTCGGAGATTGATCGACGCCCTGGATCGCCAGTACGGCGATCTTGCCGACGGTCTGCGTGCCGCCGTTCCACTGCTCGAGCTCCAGCGCCGCGAGCTGGCCGTTCGCCGCGACGTCCGTGCGGCGCAGCTCGAGGCCGGTGCCCGAGGTGTCCAGCCACGGGGTGAAGTCGCTCCCGTAGGTGGTGGCCGCCGCATCCTGCGTGTTGATCGTGGCGCCGGTGCGCGCGATCACCCGGCTGCCGAACAGGGTCGGCTCCTCGTAGCCGGAGATGGTGATCGGGTTGAGCACGCTGTTGGTGACCGGGCGCACGTAGGTGCCACGGGCGAAGGTGATCGGGCAGCACGAGCTGCTGTTGGAGTAGCCGTAGACCATGTGGTGGCCGTCGGCCGTGATGTCGAAGCCGAGCGGGTAGACGTACACCGTCCAGCCCGAGGGGGCGTTCAGCGGACCTTCGACCGTCGAGCTCCCGTCGGGCTCCCAGACCTTGAACCAGGTGAAGTTCGAGATCCGCCCGGGCTTGTTGCGAGCGGCGACGATCCGGCCGCCGTCGGAGTGCGCCACCGCGAGCCACTTCTCGGTCTCGCCGTCGCCGTTGACCATCGGGGCGGCCAGGCGCACCTTCCGGGCCCCGTCGAGCGACGACAGCCACACCTCGCCGTCGTCGACGTAGGCGACCGAGGCGGCGCCGGCCACGGGTACGGCCACCGCAAAGGCGAGCGGGAGAGCGATGAAGAGCAGCAAGGCGCGCATCCATTGCTCATCAAACCTGTGTGGGCGCACGAGCGCATCAGGGAAACCACGGAGACCGGCCGCCGCGTAGGATGTCGCCGGTGTCCGCCGGGGGCGCCGAAACGTACGCGCTGCTCGGTCGCGGCGACGAGCTGGCGCTGCTGAACGAGGTGACGAACGCCGCGCGCTCGCGACGCGGTGGCGCGCTCATGATCGCCGGGACCCCGGGCGTCGGGAAGACGGCCCTGCTGCGTGCGGTCGACAGCTCCGGCCTGCGCGCGCTCGAGGTGACCGCGGCCGAGACGGAGATCGACCTGCCGTTCGCCGGCCTGGCCGCGCTGGTCGAGCCGCTGCTCGGCTACGACGGCTCGCTCGCCCCCACGGCGCGCGCGGCGCTGCGCGGCGCGCTGGCGCTCGAGGAGCCGACGATCGCCGAGAGCGCGCGGGTGCTGCATGCGGCGACGGCCCTGCTCGCCGCCGCGGCGGCCGACGAGCCGCTGCTGCTGCGGGTCGACGACGTCCAGTGGCTGGACCCCTCCTCCCAGCAGGCGGTGGCGTACATCGCCCGCCGCGCCGGGGCCATCGGGATCGCCGTCATCGCCGTGTGGTCCCTGCGCGGCGAGCCGTTCGAGCCCTGGCACGGCGTGCCGCTGGTGACGCTCCCGGAGCTCGGCCGCGGCGACGCACTGGCGCTCGCGCGGCAAGCGGGCGTCGCGCCGGCCGTCGCGGAGTCGCTCGTGGACGCCGTCGGCGGCAACCCGCTCGCCCTCACCGAGGCGCCCGTGCAGCTGCGCCCCGAGCAGCGCGACGGCCGCGAGCCGCTGCCCGCCGCGCTGCCGGTCGGGGCGCGCCTCGAGATCGCGTACGCGCGGCGGCTGGAGGCGCTGCCGGCGGCGACCCGGGAGGCGCTCGTCACCGCCGCGCTGAGCAGCGACGGGGCCACCGAGCCGCTCTCGGCGGCGCTCGGCGGCCTCGACGTCCTGGCCCCGGCCGAGGACGCGGGTATGATCGCCGTCGAGGCCCGCGGCGTGACGTTCACGCACCCGATCGTGCGGACCGCGATCCAGCGGGCGGCCTCACCGAGCGCGCGCAGAGCGGCGCACCGCGCGCTGGCCGACGCCGTATCCGGCCCGTCGAGGGCCTGGCATCTCGCCGCCGCCGCGCAGGCTCCCGACGAGGAGCTGGCCGCCGAGCTCGAGGCGCTGGGCCACGACGCCGGGCGCCGCGGAGCGCCGGCCAGCGGCGCGCTGGCGCTGGCGCGCGCCGCCGATCTCACCCCGGATCGCGAGCGGGCGATCGGGCGGACGGTCGCCGCGGCGGGGATGGCGATCGTCGCGGGGAGCCCGGCGCGCGCCAAGGCCCTGCTCGATCCCGTCGCGGCGGAGGCCGATGATCCGGCGCAGCGGGCGGACGTGCAGCTGCTGCGCGGCATCGCGATCCAGCAGATCGGCAGCCCGATGGCGGCGTTCGCGGTCCTCGAGGCCGAGGCGGAGCGGGTGCTCGCGGACGATCCCGCCCGCGCCGCCGGCCTGCTGACCGTCGCCGGCGTCGCGCTCGTGGCCCACGGGCCGATGGACCGCCTCGCGACGCTCGCCGAGCGGGCGCTGTCACTGGCGCCTCCGGGAGCCGACCTCGTCCCCGCGGTGCTGCACGCCTCGGCACTGGCGAGCCTCGGCGAGCACGCGCGCGCCCGGGCGCTGCTGCGAGCCCGGCACGAGCAGCTGCGCGCGCTCGACCCGACGGGTCCGGGTCATGAGATCCTCGCGGTCGCCTCGCTCTGCCACCTGTGGATGGAGGACCTCGACGACGCCGAGCGCATCCTCGTCTGGCTCGTCGACACCTGCCGCGAGCGCGGGGCGATCGCCCCCCTGGCGTTCCCGCTCGCGGTGCTCGCGAGCCTGCACATCCGCCGCGGCGCCCTCGACGAGGCCGGGCGGCTCTCCGGCGAGGCGCTCGCGCTCGGCGAGGACGCCGTCGGCAGCTTCCTGCACTCGGTCACGCTGACCACGGCCGCGTTCGTCGCCGCCAACCGCGGCGAGGCGCAGGCCTGCACGGGGCACGCCGAGCGCGCACGGACGCTCGCGCTGCGCCTGGACCTGACCTCGACGCTGGCCTGCGCCGAGCAGGCGCTCGGGTTCCTCGCGCTCGGGCGCGGAGAGGCCGGCACCGCGGTCGTCCACCTCGAGAGCGCTCTCGGGCACACGCGGCGCTTCGGCTCGCGCGATCCGTCGTTCCTCTACACGCACGCGGATCTCGTCGAGGCCTATGTGCGCGCCGGGCGCCCTGAGGAGGCGGCGGCGCTGACCGACGAGCTGGCCGCCGGCGCCGCCGCCACCGGCGGCGCGTGGGCGGCCGCGGCGACCGCGCGCTGCCGCGTTCTGCTCGACGGCGACGAGCGCCTGGACGACCACATCGCGGCAGCCCTCGCGGCGCACGCGCGCGTACCGCTGCCCTTCGAGCACGCCCGTACGCGCCTGTGCGCCGGCGAGCGGCTGCGCCGGGCGCGGCGCCGCACGGACGCCCGCGCGCACCTGACCGCCGCCCACGACACGTTCGCGAGCGTCGGCGCCGGGCACTGGGCGGCGCGTGCCCTGCAAGAGCTGCGCGCGGCGGGCGCGCCCGACCGCGATCGCCCGCCGGCCGAGCAAGGGCTCACCGCCCGCGAGCGCGAGGTCTGCGCGCTCGTCGCCGCCGGGGCGACCAACAGCGAGGTGGCCGCGGCGCTCTTCATGTCGCCGCGCACCGTCGAGCACCACCTCCGGATGGCCTATCGCAAGCTCGGCGTGCGCTCACGCACGGAGATGGCGAGCCGTGTCGGCGCCGGCCTTCGTGAGTCACGCGCAGGGGATCTCGGCGCTGATCCGGGTCCCGCTGTCGGCTGAGCTCTGCACCACGAGGCGCCCGTCGAGCGCCTCGAGGCGGTCCGCCAGGCCGCGCAGGCCCGTGCCGCGGGCTGGGTCCGCGCCGCCGATGCCGTCGTCCTCGACGGTGACCGTCGCGCGGCCGTTGGAGCGCCGCACGCTGACGGTCGCGTGCGACGCCTGCGCGTACTTGGCCACGTTGGTGATCGACTCCGCGACCACGTAGTAGGCGGCCGCCTCGACCGGCCCCGCGAGCCGCTCCTCCGGTAGCTCGGCGATCTCGACCGGCACCGGCGCGCGGATCGCGAGCGACTCCAGCGCCGGACCGAGGCCGCGGTCGGTGAGGACGGCCGGGTGGATGCCGCGCGCGAGCTCGCGCAGGTCGTCGAGCCCCTGGGCGAGCTGCTCCTGGGCCGCGGTCAGCAGCTCCCCGGCCTTCTGCGGGTCCTTCTTGAGCGTGGCGCCGATCACCCGCAGGTCGATCGCGACCGAGACGAGCCGCTGCTGCGCGCCGTCGTGCAGGTTGCGCTCCAACCGACGGCGCTCTGCGTCGCCGGCCTCGACGATGCGCGCGCGTGAGGCCGCCAGCTGCTCGTGGGCGTCGGTGTTGGCGATCGCCTGGGCGACCAGCTCCGCGAAGTCGCCGAGGCGCCGCTCGGCCCCCTCCGGGAGCGACTCGGGCGAGCGGGTCCCCGCCGCGAGCGCGCCCCACAGCCGGCCGCCGACGATGACCGGTGCCGCCACCGCCCCGCGGTAGCCCGCGCTCTGGAGCGTCTCGGCGAGCGTCCCGCCCGCGTCCACGTACACCGCCCGCTCGGGCTTTCCGCTGCGCAGCACGCGGGCGATCACGGTGTCGCCCTCGAGGTCGATCGTGCTCGCGACCGGCAGGCGCAGCCGGCCGTCCGCGCTCCAGCCGCCGACGACCGTCGCCGTGCCGGGCTCTTCGTCGTACCGCGCGAGGCTCGCGCCGGGCACGCCCAGCAGCAGCGCGACCTCCCTCGTCACCTGCTCGAAGACGCGGCTCGGCTCGGCCGCGGCGGCGACGAGCGTGGCCACCCTGCGCAGCGACCTCTGCTCGTCGACGAGCGCGCGCTGGGAGTACTCCGCCCGCGCGCGCTCGGCCGTCATCGCCGCGAGCAGCAGCGACGTGAGCGCCGAGGTGGCGATGAACAGCTGGGTCGCGAGCAGGCTGTCGGTGATCGACTCGCGCACGAACGGGCCGTCGTTCTGCGCCGTCTTCCAGACCGTGATCGAGCAGACGATCAGGATCGCCGTCGCGGCGCCGCGCGGCCCGAACCGGATCGCCGCCCACAGCAGCAGCGGGAACACGATGAACGGCACGTCGCGCTGCGGCGGCAGCGTGGTCAGCAGCACGATCAGGACGAGCACGAGCGCGCCCTCGAGCAGCTGTGGACGGCGGATGCCGCGCAGGCCGATGCTCGCCCAGGTGAGGATCACCGGGGCCACGACGAGGGTGCCCGCCGCGTCGCCGAGCGTCCAGGTCCGCACGACGCGCCCGAGCTCGTCGGGCGCGATCACGTCGCCAAGGCGTAGCGAGAGCGGTCCGAAAGCCGCGCTGATCACCGACGCGATCAGCGCGCAGGCGACGAAGGCCAGCACGTCCGTGACGCGCTCCAGCGAGCCGCGGTTCTGCGTAAAGCGCCGGAGCAGGTACGCCGCGACGACGAGCGCGACGGTGTTCCCCACGGTCTGCGCGAGCACGGTCCCGGTCGGCGTGGACCAATCGCCCAGCCACAGGTCCCCGATCACGATCGCCGGCCACAGGCGGAGCCCGAGCAGGAACAGGACCGCGAGCCCGAGGCCCGACGGCGGCCACAGCGCGGCCACGGCCCCGTCGAGATAGGCCAGCTCGAGGCCGACGCGCCCGGCGAGGTAGTACGCGACCGCGGCGAGGGCGACCGTCCCGGCGTAGACCGCCGGCCGCTCGTACCGCCCGAGTTGCAGCGCAGACATAGGCCCACCGCCGAGTCTTTCGACCCGGCGGTGCGCCCGTCAAGCCATGCGGCCTACGAGTGGCCGAGGCGCTTGCGGTCCCCGTGCCCGAGCCCGGCCCGTTCGGCCGCGGCCAGCAGCGCCACGGAGCACAGCACGGCGACGATGAACCCGATCACGTTGAGCTCAAAGACGTCGCCCGTCCCGATCAGGTTGGCGATCGTGCCTCCGATCACCGAGCCCGCGAGGCCCAGCAGCAGGGTCCAGATCAAGCCGATCTTCTGGCGGCCGGGCATCAGCAGGCGCGCGAGCGCGCCGATGATGAGGCCGGCGATGATGAATCCGATCATGAGTCGGGGCTACCCGGCGGCGGCGCGGGAGATTCCGCGCCGCCGTCCGAGCCCCGTCCGAGGTGGGCTACTCGACCTTGATCGTCCCCTGCATCCCGGGGTGGATCGTGCACTCGAACAGGTAGCTGCCCGGGTTGGAGAACGTCACGTCCACGCTGGTCGGGTTCGGCGACGCCGGGTTGGTGTCGATCACGCCGGTGTTGAAGAACCCGTTCCCGTGGTTGGTGCCGGTGTAGGGCGGGAGCGGATTGTCGCTCGGCATGATCACCAGCGGGCTGAACTGCAGCCGCGGGGGCCCGGCGGGCTGCGGCTGGACCTCCACGAACGACGGAGCCGCCTGCGGCCCGAAGGAGATCGTGTGGATCTCGGACTTCGAGGTGATCGAGAACCGCACCGACTGGCCGGCCTTGATCGTCCGCGTCCGCGGGAAGAACCGGAACCACGCGACGGTGCTGTTGTCGTTGCCGGCCACCACGTTGTTGCCGCTCGGCTTGAGCTTGCCGAGCCTCTTGGCGGCCTTGAGCGCCTTCGCGTACTCCTTGTTGCGGGCCTTGCGGTCCGCCTTGGCCGACGGGATCGTCGCCGACTTCGGTAGCACCTTCACGCGCGCGTCCATGCCGGGATGCACGAGGCACAGGTACTTGTAGGTCCCCTTCTTCGGGAACTTCAGCTTGTACGGAGCGAAGGTCGGGGCTGAGAGGCCTGAGTTGCGATAGGTCTTGCCGTCGGCCGTCGCGCCGCCCTGCGGGAACGCATGCTCGGGCGGGATCTCGATGCTCGGCTGCCCGTTGAACCAGAACGGCAGGTTCTGGCTGTCGCTGTAGCCCAGATACGGGTGCGTGGGATCGGGCCGCTCGAGCGGAGGCCGCGTGTCGCCCTTGGCGAGGAACGTCACGGTGTGCACCACGCGCTCGCTGAAGACCCACTTCACCGAGTCGCC
>Ga0126312_10002227_pt1 | contig 12944 bp, 14 predicted proteins | sample Plot104A_FD_92537 | JGI IMG/M metagenome (GOLD analysis project Ga0126312, IMG submission 92537) | Serpentine soil microbial communities from UC McLaughlin Reserve, CA, USA - Plot104A | ecosystem: Environmental > Terrestrial > Soil > Grasslands | place: USA: UC McLaughlin Reserve, Lake County...
CGACGTCTCGTCCGGCGGCTACTTCCTGATCTTCTGGATGTTCCAGAACCCGCCCGACCTCTTATTCAGCTTGATCAAGGGGATGGCGATCTCCACGGCCATCGTGCTGGTCGGCTGCTACTACGGCTACACCGCGTCGGGAGGCCCGGTCGGGGTGGGTACGGCGACCGCCAAGTCGATGGTGCTTAACATCGTGCTGGTCCACGTCATCTCGATGATGGGGACGCTGGTGTTCTGGGGCGCGAATCCCAGGGCGCCGATCGGAGGGTGAGGCGATGGAGATCGAGAGACACTCGGCCTCGACGGCCAATGCCAAGGGCATGTCGCGCCTGTGCCTTCTGCTCCTCTTCTCGACGTTGGGCATCGCCGGCTTCTGGCACGTGATGTACGGCGTGGGCCTGGTCCCGGCGATCGCCGTCGTTGGCGAGATCGCGGTGCTGGTCGTCCTCGCTTTCGTCTGCGCGTGGCGGTGGTCCAAGTGAGCGTTGGAGCGGAGGCAATGGAACGCAGGCAGGTTGGGCGCATTCTCGATCGGCTGGCGGCGATGTTCATTCTCGTCCTGCTCGGCACCGGGAGCCTCGTGCTGTGGATCGGCATCCCCTACGGGCTGCTTTGGTTCTTCTCGCGGGTCACCGAGTCTTGGAATGGGCACTTCCTGATGAGCCTCGTGCTCATCCCTGTGGCCATGGCGCTGTTCGCGCCGGCGCTCTTCTGGCTGAACGGCCTGTACCTCAGGGTGACCGGGGTCCTGAATCCCGACGACGAGGACGACGAGGAGCGGCGCCTGCGCGGCCCCCTGGAGGTCTTTCTGTACCTCGGGATGGTGGCGGCGCTGATCGCGTTGACCGTGTGGTTCTTCTTCTTCGCCAAGAACCCGCCCGAGGTCATCTGGTAGCGGTCAATACCAGGCGGAGTCAGGGTCGCGGGGTGGCTCGCGCAGGTCGCCGCCCTCGACGCCTAAGAGGTCCGGGTCATCGTGGCCCAGCTCCCAGAGCAGATCGTCCACGACCGGAGGAGTGACTCCCGAGCGCTCGGCAACCAGCTTGAACGCCTCGCGAGTGGCCGTGCGCACGTCGGACAGCTGGCCGGGCGGGATCAGGGCCGAGCGCAGCGCGAGTCGCATCAGCACGTTGTCGGCGCAGACCTCCCACCGGTCGGGATCGTGGACCTCGAGCCATCCGCGGCGCTCGCAGATCTTGGCGAACAGGAACGACTTCTTCTGCAGCGGATCCGAGTAGGCCTCGTACCGGGCCAACAGCGCGAGCAGGCCTTCATGGCCGCCCAGGCGATTGTCCGCCCCGGCGAGCAGCGCCTCGGCCTCTCCCCCATGGTCGCGCTCCAATCCGGTCGCTAGGTCCCGCCAGAGCGCGGCTCGCCGGCCGGGATCCTCAACGGTCTCGGCCTCGACCCGAAGCACCTCGGCGACACGGTCCGCGCTCACGTTTTCGAGGCGCGCCGCCGTGAGAAGCTCCGGGTCGCGCTTCGCGGCCTCGAGCGCCACCGCCCAAAGCAGCGCGCTGCCGGCAAAGGGCCCCTCCCCCGCCACCAGATACCGCCCCCGATAGCCGGTGCGATGGTCGATCGCGCACAGGAACAGCGCGGAATTCGGATCGGGGACGTGATCGAACGTGGGCGGGTCGTAGCCGCCGGCGAGGTCGCGGACACGCCGCGCCACAGCGTCGACTCGGCCACTGGCGACGCCCACGCGGGTCAGCTCGGAGTCATGTCGGCTGCCGAGGCGATCTCGCGCCGGTGAGCGGCGATCGCGTCGCGGAGCCTTGGAATCGAAGCGTGGAAGGCGTCGATCGTGAGCTGACCGAGCTCGTCCTCCGTCAACGCCTCTTTGCGCCGATCGACGAGCAGGTACCGGGTCGTGTGGAGGTCGACGTCGGGAAGGCAATCGTTGGCCGCCTCCCAAAGGGCCGACTGCATCTCGCCCTCGGCCACTTCGGCGAAGGTCCCGTCCTGGAGCGCCAGCGCCCCCACCTCCCGCAAGCGCCGGACCGCAGCCTCGAGGCCGGCCGCCGGCCCCACCTCACTCCGTGCATCGTCGCCGGATCGACGCTCGATGATCTCAACGACCAGCGGCGCCAGCTCCCGCCAAAGCCGCGCGGCCTCGTCCGCGCGCTCATCCAGGAGGTCGCCATAGCCCAGGCCGGCCCCGAATGAGGAGATCTGCGGCCGCTGCAGGTCGATCGCCATGTACGGCGGCCCGCCGGCGACCTCGAGACCGCCGCCGAAGTAGGCGCCGATCACGCACGCGTTGCGGAGGGCCTCCGCCCGAATGCTCACCGCATCGGCCGGAAGGTCGAGGAGGTCAGCTCCCACGTCGACCAGCTGCAGATGCTGGCGGGCGCGTTCAAGGCTCGTCTCAATCGTGATGCCGCCGGGGTGGCGCCGCCACGACGCGACCGGGTGCTCCACCCGGATCACGCGCCCGGCGAGGCCGACCCGCATCCACAGGATGAGGTCCCCCATCCAATGCCAGCGCGGGTCCCAGCCGCCTGTGGACTCCAGGACCTCCCGCCGTACGAGTCCGCCCGGGCCGATGATCGTGTCGTGAAGGCGGAAGGCCTCCTGCGGCGAGTACTCGATCGGCCGAACCGTGTCGACGATCTTCCCCTCCTGGTCGATCATCCGGTAGCCCGGATAGACCGCGACCGCGTCGGGGTCGGCGCGCAGCTCTTCCACCAGTCGCGCGACCGCGCCGCGGGCCAGCACGTCGTCGTCGGACAGGTACCCGAGGATCTCGCCGCGCGCCATCTCGTAGCCGCGGTTGAGCGTCCTGGCCTGACCCATGTTCTCGTGGCGGCTGAACCGGAACCGCTCGGGAGGATGGCGGCGCGAGTAGTCGTCCAGGAGCACGGGCGTTTCGTCGGTTGACCCGTCGTCCATGACCAGGAGCTCCAGGTTCGGATAGCTCTGGTCGAGGACGCTGTCCATCGCCAGCTGTAGCCAGTCCCGCCGGTTGTAGGTGGCGAGGACGATCGATACGGGTGGTGGGCCCGTCACAGCACGATGTTCGCGACCGTCGCGCTCACGTCGTCGACGAGATACTCGGGCGGCGGCTCCCAGTGCCTGGACTCGTCGAGCATGAGCTCGAGGCATCTCCTGATGCCGGAGGAGGTCACCCCACTCAGCACGTTGCTCCCGCATTCCACCGTCTCGGGCCGCTCGGTGCAGTCGCGGACGGTCACCGTCGGCACGCCCATGATGCAGCACTCCTCCTGAACCGTCCCGCTGTCGGTGAGCACGCAGCGCGCGTGCCGTTCGAGCGCGACGAAGTCGAAGAAGCCGAAGGGCTCGTAGGGCCGGACCGTCTGCTCGTCCAGTGTCAGAGCGAATTCGTCCAACCGGCTGCGGGTGCGTGGGTGGACGCTGAACACCAGCGGCACACCGAGCTCCTTCGCCCCCTCCACCGCACCCCGCATAAGCGACCGTAGGCGCTCTTCGACATCGACTGTCTCCTGGCGATGGACGGTCAACAGCAGGTAGCCACCGGGCCCCACGCCCAGATCGTCCAGCGCCTTCGATGCCGCGACGCCGTTCTCGTAGCGGTCCATGACCTCCTTGATCGGATTTCCGGTCACGAGGATCCGGCTGGGATGGATGCCCTCCCTCAGCAGGTTGTCGCGGCTCCGGTTCGTGTACGGCATCAGGACGTCGCTGGAGTGGTCGATGACCCGCCGGTTGACCTCCTCGGGCACCCGATCGTCGAAGCATCGGTTCCCCGCCTCCATGTGGTAGACGGGGATTCCCCTGCGCTTGGCGACGTACGCGGAAAGGCCGCTGTCCGTGTCACCGAGCACCAGCAGCGTGTCGGGCGCGTACTCGGTCATGACGGGGTCGATCGCGGCGAGGATTCGCCCCACGCGCTCGGCGAATCCGTCGCCCTCGATCCCCAGGTAGCGGTCCGGAGCGCGAACCCCGAGCTCGTCGAAGAACACGTCGCTGAGCGACGGGTCGAAGTTCTGGCCTGTGTGGATCAGCGTGAGCTCGCAGTGGCGATCGAGCCGCTCGATCACCCGGCTGAGCCGGATGATCTCGGGCCGGGTCCCGAGGACGGCGAGGACCTTCATCGCGCGGGCTGCGGCTGAGCGCCCGGGAGCATCCCGTGGCGCTCGAGCAGAGCGCGCAGGGCCTCGGCGTCGACCAGGTTGTCGGCCGAGCTGTACTCGCGGCCCTCGAAGGGCTGGCCCTCGATCCGCGCCGGCCGAAGCTCGGGCAGGATCGGCTGGATCGCGAGGTACTGGCCCCGGTCGTAGGTGCGCGGCGACTCCTCCTCGGACACCAGCACCTCGTGGACCTTCTCGCCCGGCCGGATCCCCGTGAACTCGATATCGATCTCGCGGTCGCCGATCAGCGCCCGCGCCACGTCGACCACCCGCGCGGTGGGGACGCGCGGGACGTACGTCTCGCCGGGCAGTCCTGTGCGAAGCGCTGCGAACACAGTGTCCACCGCCTCCTCCAGGCTCAGCAGGAACCTGGTCATCTCCGCGGTGGTCACCGTGACCGGACCGCCGTGCGCGATCTGCTCCGAGAACACCGGAATCACCGAGCCGCGCGAGGCGAGGACGTTGCCGTATCTGGCGACGATGTACCGCGTGTTCGGCGATTGGAGGTTGGCCTCCAGGAGAATCCGCTCCTGGAGCGCCTTCGTCATGCCCATCACGTTGACCGGCTTGCAGGCCTTGTCGGTCGAGATGCCCACCACCGTGTCCACCGCCAGCTGGTTCTCGCTGATCGCCCGGGCGATGTTCTGCGCTCCCATGGCGTTCGTCATGAAGGCCTCGATCGGGTGGTACTCGCAGGTGGGAACCTGCTTCATCGCCGCCGCATGGAAGACGACGTCGGCACCGCGAAGCAGCGCGGTCACCGCGGGGTAGTCGCGGATGTCCCCGATCCGGAAGTGCAGCCGCTGGTGGCGCTCCTCGTCGTAGACGATGTCGTCGGTCGCCACGCGGCGATGCTGGAACGCCAGACGCATCGTGTGCTGGAGCGCCTCGCTTCGCGAGAAGACGACCACCTCCTCGGGGACCCCGAGCTCCCCCTCGAGCAGTCGCCGCACGAGGACCTGCCCCAGCGAGCCGGTACCCCCGGTCACGATGACGCGTTTACCGTCGAGCAAAGCCCTGCCTAACTGCCGCGTACCGCTCGGCGGTTCCGGCGAGCTCGACAACCATGTCGTGCCAGCTCGGCGTCGACCAACCGGTTGCGTTCCGAAACCTCGTGGAGTCGAGGCTCCTGTCGACGACGAGGCTCTCGTCCGGCTCGATCTCGACGTCGAGCTCGAACGCCTGGCGCAGGAGGAGCAGCAGGTCGTGCTTGGCGATCGGCGCGGCGCCCAGGTGCCACGGGCCCTCGAGCTCCTGGTGTCGCTCGAGCACGTTCGCGATCGCGCGGGAGAGCACGGGTGCCGTGGGGCCGCTGAACACCGCGCGCGTGAAGCCTCGCACCGAGGCACCGGATTGAGAGAGGAACCACTCGAGCAGGCCATTGCTCGTGGCGAGCTCCCTGCCGATCATCGAGGTGCGAATCGTCATCGTGCCCGAAGCGGCCAGCTCGCCCAGGAGCTTTGAGCGGCCATAGACGTCGTCGGGGTCGGGACGGTCGCTCTCCGTATATCCGCCCTTGCGGCCCGAGAACACACAGTCGGTCGAGACGTGGACGAGGCGCGCCCCACGCTCGCGGCATGCGGATGCCAGCTCGTGTGGAAACAGCGCGTTGACCCGGATCGCCGTGGACGGATCGTTGATGGTCTGCTTGACGACGCCGATGCAGTTCACGACGGCATCGGGACTGGTCTCGTCGAGGGCGCGCGCGACGCTTCGCGGTTCCTCCGCCACAACCCCGGCCACTGTCAGGTCCGGATCCAACATCTCGGCCGCCGCGTCGTCAGGCTCCTCGGACCTGACGGTCGCGTACGTGTCGAACCGCTCGCGGCATGTTCGCCACAGCACGTGGCCGAGCATGCCGTTGCCGCCGAGGATCAGGACCCGGCTCATGAGCGTCCCATCACCACCGTTGGGCCCCGGCCGCCATGCGCGCGAAGCTTAGGGTCTCGTGGGCCTCAGACGGGACGCGGTGCGCCGGCGCCTACCACCAGACGGTGGAGTCGATGTCCTCGAGCTCTTCGATCGGCTTCGTGTACACGCCGGACGAGAGGTACTTCCAGCCGTCGTCCGGTGCGACGAACACGACGTTACCCCCGTCGAGCTCCGCGGCGATCCGGACGGCGATCGCGGCGATCGCCCCGGTCGACACGCCCGCGAACATGCCCTCATCCGTCAGCAGCCGCTTCGTCCACACGATCGCATCGCGGTTCGAGACCATGATCTTCCGGTCGAGCACGGAGAGATCGATGATCGGCGGGATGAAGCCGTCCTCAAGAGACCGAAGGCCCTGGACCAGCTCGCCCTGCATGGGCTCCGCCGCCACGATCTTCGTCTCGGGGTCATGCTCCTTCAACCGCCTCCCGACGCCCATCAAAGTCCCGCCGGTGCCAAGGCCGCCGACGAACGCGGTGACCAGGTCGAGCTCCTCGAGGATCTCCGGGGCCGTTCCGTCGTAGTGGGCGCGCGGATTCGCCTCGTTGCCGTACTGGTACGGCATGTAGTAGGAGGAGTCGGCCTCGGCCATCTCGAGCGCCAGCTCGACGGCTCCGTTGGATCCCTTCGCGCCCTCCGAGTAGACGATCTCGGCCCCGTACATCTGCAAGAGCTGCGTGCGCTCCTCGGTGACGTTGTCGGGCATCACCACCCTGAGGGGGTAGCCCTTTCGCCGGCAGATCATCCCGAGCGAGATCCCGGTGTTCCCGGACGTCGGCTCGAGGATCGTCTGCCCCGGCGCGATCGCGCCCTCGGCTTCGGCGCCCTCGATCATCGCCTTGGCGACGCGATCCTTCACCGACCCGGTGGGATTGCGGCCCTCGAGCTTGGCGAAAATGCGAACGCCTGGAGTCGGCGTGATTCTGGGCAACTCCACGAGGGGCGTGTTCCCGACGGCTTCGAGAACGTTGCCGTAGCGACCGCCGCACGGGCGATTGAGGGTGTCCTCGAGCATCGCTTCAGGAAGTGTAGTGAGGAAGCGAGTATGTTCCCGGCGGCAGCTCGCAAACGCAGAGAGAGGACGTCAAGCATGTTGAGGCGCACTAGGACGAGAGTCATCACCGCCCTGGTCGCGGCCGTGGCCGTGACCGGAATCGCCGCGGGATGTGGCAGCAGCAGTGACACCACCGGCGGCGGTGCCGGAAGCGACCTCGGTCTCATGACCGACGGCACACTGACGGTCGGGTCGGATATTCCGTACCCGCCATTCGAGGAAGGGCGCAGCGAGTCCACCTACACGGGCTTCGACATCGAACTGGTCGACGAGATCGCCAAGCGGCTCGATCTCAAGCCGGAGTATCAGGACACGTCGTTCGACACGATCTTCCGCGATCTGGCGCAGGGTGGCAAGTTCGACATGGTGGCGTCCGCGACGACGATTACGCCGGAGCGTGAGAAGGTGGTCGCCTTCTCCGAGCCGTATTACGACTCGCTCCAGTCGCTCGCGGTGACGAAGGGCAGCGACATCCAGAGCACCGACGATCTCAGCGGGGCGACTGTGGGCGCTCAGAAGGCCACCACCGGTGCCGCCTACGCGGAGGACGAGACCGATGCCGCGTCGGTGCGGACCTACGCCGAGATCGACGACGCGTTCAATGCGCTGCAGGCCGGCCAGGTCGACGCTGTGATCAATGACCTGCCGTCCTCTCAGGACGCGATCAAGGGTAAGCCCGACCTCGAGATCGCGCAGGAGATCTCCACCGGTGAGGAGTACGGGTTCGCGTTCAACCTGGACAACACGGCGCTGCGCGACGCCGTCAACCAGCAGCTCGCGGCGATCATCAAGGACGGCACCTACACCACGATCTACAAGAAGTGGTTCCACACGGAGCCGCCGAAGGATTTCCAGGGCAGCTAGAGCCACGGAAAAACCAATCGTTCGACTGAGGGGCGCGAAGGCGCCCCTCAGTCGTTCAAAGGGAAGAGAATGGGCGTGCAGGCAAGGACAAGGAGCAGAGCATGATCGGCAACGGACTACTGGTGGCATCAAGCGGCATCAGCGTCTTCTTCCAGCAGTACTTCGACTTCACGGTGATGGGCGACAACTTCACCTACGTGCTGACGGGGTTCAAGTACACGGTCTACCTGTCGCTCGCGGGCGGGGTCTTCTCCCTGATCTGGGGACTGATACTCGCGGTTCTGCGCCAGCTCCCCGGGCGCCCGCTGGCGCCGGTGCGCTGGTTGACGATCGCCTACATCGACGTATTCCGAGGGATTCCGCTCCTGCTCGTGATCTTCTTCGTCTCAGGAGGGCTCCCGTTCCTGACGTTCCTTCCACAGGACATCCGGGTTCCCGAGTGGCTCGGTCTACCGGATCCGTACTGGTACGGAGTGCTCGCGCTCACCATCACCTACGGCGCATACATGGCCGAGGTCTACCGGGCCGGCATCGAGGCGGTGCCACACGGCCAGATGGAGGCGGCCCGGTCGCTCGGTATGAGCCACGGCCAGTCGATGCGCTACGTGATCGTGCCTCAGGCGGTTCGGAAGGTGATCCCACCACTGCTCAACGACTTCATCGCACTGACGAAGGATACGTCGCTCGTGGGCGTCATCGCTCTTGTCGAGACCACGGAGGCGGGCCGGACCGTCCAGGGCGACACGTTCAACAGCTCGGCCCTAACGCTGGGAGCGGTCTTCTATCTCCTGCTGACCCTTCCGCTGGCGCGGTTGGTGGACTACCTGATCCATCGTCAGCAGAAGCGCACCGGACGCGGGGGGCCGAGCGGTGACACCGGTGAGGCGGCGGAGCCATCCATGCAGCCACTGCCGTCGGCCGGAACCGGGGCCGCCGGAAGCGCCGGCGCCTAGAGAGGAGGGCTAGGATGGCGGCCATGGAGGCAGGCGAGACCCCTGCGACCACGGACGGCGCGATGCTCCGCCTGGAGGGCGTTTGCAAGCGCTTCGGCAGGCTCGAGGTGCTGCGGGGCATCGACCTGGACGTCGACAAGGGCAGCGTCGTCTGTGTGCTGGGTCCCAGCGGCTCCGGAAAGTCGACGCTGCTGCGGTGCATCAACCTGCTTGAGCCACCAGACTCAGGCAGGATCCTGCTGGAGGGGAGGGCGATCAGCGGCGGCCGAAAGGAAGAACGCGGCGACATCAACTTCGTACGGCGCCGCGTTGGGATCGTCTTCCAGCAGTTCAACCTGTTCCCGCACAAATGCGCTCTCGACAATGTCTCCATCGCTCAGCAGAAGGTGCTCGATCGGAAGCCCGACGAAGCGCGAAAGAAGGCCGACGACCTGCTGACCAGAGTCGGCCTCGCCGACAAGCTCACGGAATATCCCGACCGGCTTTCCGGAGGCCAACAACAACGTGTAGCCATCGCGCGCGCTCTCGCCATGGACCCGCATGTGATGCTGTTCGACGAGGTCACGAGCGCGCTCGACCCCGAGCTCGTCAAGGAGGTGCTCGACGTGCTGCGCGAGCTTGCGGACGAGGGCATGACGATGATGGTCGTGACCCACGAGATCGGGTTCGCCCGCGAAGTGGCGGACGACGTCGTCCTCATGGACGAGGGCGTGATCGTCGAGCGAGGACCGCCCGCCCAGGTCTTCGACAACCCTCGCGAGGAGCGAACGAAGCGCTTTCTCGGCCTAGTCCTCGAGCACTGAACTGCGCCCGCTAGCAGGCACCGCCCTTATGTCCCCGCTCGCGTCGCGTGTGGCTGCCGTGCGTCGTGTACCACGTGTAGTGGAACTTCCACCTCACGCAGCCCTGCGTGATGTAGAACGAGTATCGATCCGACCTCCACATGCAGTGCTTCGGGTAGAGGGGGCAGTTCCGATGGAAGTAGTCCTTGGTCCCGATCGTGTTGCCCGGCGGCTTCGGGGAGATCCAGCCGCGAACCTTGATCTGCACCACTTTTCTGTGACACCGAGCCCCGAGGCGATACCAGAACTGCGAGCCGGAGTCGACTTCGTGGGCGCGTCCATGGCACAGGGGCGCGTCCACCTTCGCACCCGCAGGCGAGCCCGCCCAAGCGACGAGGCCGATCGCCGTCGCCGCGACGAGAATCGCCAAAGCGGTAGTCATCGCCTTGGATTCCGCGGACCTCACGGCCCGTTTCCACAGCGAGTCAATCGTGTCTCCTCCTGACACCTAGTGCGTTTTATAACGAACATTCCCGGTTCGCGAGGTAGTTGACGCGTGGACCCGATGACCGAGATCCGCTCCCGCCACCCCGGCCTCCGCCACGCGATCGTCGCCGACGCGAAGATCGCCGCCCAGCATCGCTTCGAGCGGCACGAGTTTCACGGGTCCCTAGACACGATTCTCCAGGTGCTTCGGTTGATGTGGATGAGCGACGCGTTCCTGGCGCACGCGCTCTACCGCCTGAAGGCCAGGATGCAGGCGCTCGGCGTGCCGCTGCTGCCGCGCCTCGCTCACAAGATGGCGATGCAGATCGCGCAGGTCTCGATCGGCGATCCCGTGGTGATGGAGCCCGGCGTTTACATCGTCCACGGGCAGGTCGTGATCGACGGGCTAACCGAGGTCAAGCAGGGCGCGGTCATCAGCCCGTGGGTCACGATCGGGCTGCGCGGCGGAGAGCTCGCCGGCCCCACGATCGGGTCGAACGTCAGCGTCGGAACCGGGGCGAAGATCCTCGGCAACGTGGAGGTGGGAGCGGTTGCGCGAATCGGGGCGAACGCAGTGGTGCTGGAGGACGTTCCCGAGGGCGCCACCGTCGTCGGCATACCGGCGCGGCCGATAGGGGCTCATGAGCAGGCAACCGAGACCGACCTGGCATAGTTCGACGCCGGAAATGAGGGAGCGGGAATGATCGCCTTCGGGTGCTCGGTTACGGACCCGGAGGTCTACGAGCGTTGTGCGGAGCTTGGGCTCCGCCTTGCCGCCGAGCCCGATTCCGAGATCCTCGCTCACGGCAGCACCGGGTCCGTCTACCGCAGCTACAACATGCTGATGGACCGGGCCAGGAAGCTCGACGGGCTGGAGGCCTTGGTCTTGATCCATCAAGACGCCGAGATCATCGACCCGGATTTCGTGAAGAAGATCCGTGAGGCGATCAGCGATCCGGAGGTGGCGATCGTCGGGTGCGCGGGCGCGATCGGCGTCCGCAACATCGCCTGGTGGGACGGCTCGGTGACCTGGGCGTCTTTCACGCACCGCTACGAGGAGCTGGGAGGTGGCGAGGTGCCGGCCCTCGCATGGACGCCCGACGAGACGCCGACCTACGCCGAAACCGGCGAGGTTGAGACTGTCGACGGGTTCGTCCTGGGCCTGACCCCCTGGGCCATCGAGGAGCTTCGCTTCGACGAGTCCTTCGGCCAGGCGATCCACGGGTACGACTTCGACTTCTGCCTGCAGGCCCGCGAGAAGGGGAAGAAGGTGGTCACCGCCGACCTCAAGGTCATCCACCACCACGACCTGAAGCTGATCCGCGACGTGGGCAACTGGATCGAAGCCCACATCAAGGTCGCCGAGAAATGGGACGGCCGCATGCCACTGGTCGGCAAGGAGGGCGATCCGGAGGACTGGAAGGCGCGCGCCAGGCGGGCTGAGGCCCAAGCGTCAGCCGAGCGGATGATCGCCCTGTCCTCGCGCCTGTACCGCGATGCCCGAATCGACCTCCTGCTGCGGCAGCGCGAGCAGATGGAGGAGGAGGCGACGCGCCTGCGGGAGGCCAAGGACCGGCTGGCGGCGGAGCTGAAGGACGCACGCACCAAGCGCCCCCGAAGGGGAAGGCTCCGCAGACTCGTCAAGGAGCCCCGTCGCACCATCGGCGGGTACCTGCGGCGCCGCCGATCCGGCCAAGCTCCCAGCGGGGAGCTCGAGAGCTCCTAGGCAGCGCCCCGCTCAGGCGCCGCCGTCGCCCTCGCTCTCGCCCTCACCCAACACTTGCCTGATCTCCTCGCGAGTGACCACGGGTTCGCGTCGCCGCAGCCGCGCGGCGCGCTCGTACAGCGCGAGCGCCCGCGACTGCAGAAGCCGCCGAAGCACGGCCTGCTGGGGACGTAGGCGCGCATCGAGCTCTCGCATCTTGGTCGCCCGCTCACGGATCTCCTGCTCCTTCTCGCGCAGGCGATCTCCCTGGTTTCTCGACCGCTCGCTGAGCTCGTCGTTCACCCGACGGGCGCGGACGAGGTCCCGCGAGCGCTCGACGATCTGCGAGACGCGGTTGGCCTCGAGCCGCTCGACCAGGGGGTTTCGGTCCCATGGATCCAGGACCTCGGCAACGGCATCCGTCCAGGGAGAGTCCGTGTGCCAGATGGCCCCGAATCCGAAGAAAGCGGGCACGGTCACCAGGCGCAGTCCGTCGTGCGCATTCACGAAGTCCTCGAGCGCCGTGAGGGTCCCGTTCCTCGGCCCCCCCTCCCGCTCCGCCGCCCACACATAGGCCAACCCGCCGTCCTCCGAGATGCCGGGCTCCGTCGGGGACAGATAGGCCTCGTGGGCCAGCGGCTGGCGGTACTCCTCGGGGATCCGCTCGGGCACGTAGTACGTGTCGCGGCGGGCATGGGGCCAGGCGACGTCGTGGAACATCATCAGCGGGATTTCAGCCCCCGGCGCGCGCTCTCCGACGATGCGAAGCTCCTCGCTCAGCGTGTAGTAGTTGTGGTCACCGTCCACGATGATCGCGTCCGGGAACTCGATCTCCCGCAACGCGTCGTGGCTCGTCTTCAGGACCAGCTCGAGCTCGGGACGCTGCTTTCCCAGCTCCAGCAGCTCGTCGGGCGGCTCGGGGTCCAGGGCGATGATTTCGGCTCCAGCCCGATCGGCCCAGTCGAGCAGCTTGCGGGTCAGCTCACCCTTGTACGCGCCGATCTCGAGGACGGACTTCGCCTCAATCGCGTCCAGGCAGCCGAACAGAAGCTC
>Ga0126312_10002228_pt1 | contig 12940 bp, 16 predicted proteins | sample Plot104A_FD_92537 | JGI IMG/M metagenome (GOLD analysis project Ga0126312, IMG submission 92537) | Serpentine soil microbial communities from UC McLaughlin Reserve, CA, USA - Plot104A | ecosystem: Environmental > Terrestrial > Soil > Grasslands | place: USA: UC McLaughlin Reserve, Lake County...
AAATAATATATTCAAACGATTGCATTTTACAACCGTCTTGTTAGTATATATTGTTGTATAAACATTGTAGCACCTTTGCTGACTCAGCTACTACAGTCCTATTTTATACCCATATCAATTGCAACAGCACAGACAGATCAAAATGGTACTGCTGAAAATGATAGAATAGTACTAACAATAGCTCTACTAACTGATGCTTTGTTTAGTGATGCAGGCTGGGGAGCCTTTGGATACAATGCTGCTCAAGCTCTTCATACCAAATATGGTCACACAGTTGATTTTAAAGATAATGTGCCCATTCCAGACATAGAGACTACATTAAGGGATTATGCTAACAAAGGATATGACTTGATTATTGCACAGGGTTTTGAGTGGGGACAACCAGCCGTTAAGGTTAGCAAAGATTATCCAAATACCAAGTTTGTTGTATTTACAGGATTGGCAAACTCGACAAACGTTGCTTCAATCTTTCCTATGCAGCAAGAAGGGACTTATCTATTAGGAGCACTAGCGGCAATGATGTCCAAAACAGGAGTAATAGGTTTTGTAGGAGGAGAAAAATACCCTAACCTGCTTAATATCTATGAAGGTTATAAACAAGGTGCAAAAGATATCAATCCTGACATCCAAGTACTTGCCACATACTTAAATGATTGGGATAACCCAGCAAAGGGAAGGCAGGCAGCTCTATCACAAATAAATAATGGCGCTGACTTACTATTACATGTAGCTGACACATCAGGTCATGGTGTCATTCAAGCCGCTAAAGAAAATGGAATATACGCATTTGGTGCCATTTCAGATCAGAACAAATTGGCTCCAAATACTGTACTTACCTCTTTTATATTAGATGTAGAAAAAGCATTTAATCAGGCAGTTAATATGGTTCAGACTGGAAACTTCAGCGGACAAATATTTAAACCAGGACTGGAAGCAAGAAAAGGAAGCTCAGGAGATGGCATTATATATTTGGCCCCTTTTCATAGCTTAGAAGATAAGGTACCTGACGATGTTAAGGTTAGACTTGAACAGTTAAAGCAAGGGATAATCAACGGGACAATTATAGTACGTGAAAGATACTAGAGATAGAGAAAGGTACTGTAGTGGTATCACTAATTGCCACTAGCTTGCTGATCACCAGTTCCCTTCTGTCCCCCTACGTAGGTCTTTGAAATTATATGTACTATCTACTGCAAAACCTTTACTTTTTAAATCCTGAACATAATTTCCGCACAGACTAATGGTTTCCTCATTTTCTCAAGATATTATCGCATAAGTTCAATATTTGCAATATTATAAAATCAATAATGAAATCTTTTGGGAAAAAATAACCTCCACTCTATTAACTAAAAAATGAGGATCGTTGGAGAAGATTAGGATATCAATAATAAAAATATCTCTTCTTCTAAGTAAACTAAAGTTCACAAAGTTGGAACTACTGGTTATAGGATATTTTGTAATTATAGTAGTTTTGGTCTTTCTTTTCCGTTAAATAGGATAACCAGATAAGTCCTAGTATAGTACATGTAATAGAGGAAATCAAACTTTGTCTCTCCTGCCCATATATTACCCTTGAAGTATCCCATTGCTAATACATTCAAGCCATCAAGTATTGTCTGGCCATAATTTCCCTTCTTAATATGATATGCTAGTACACCATCACAGTCACCCTAAGTTGGAGCTTGTGCAATAACAATTATTTAATACTACTACGTTTAACTCTAACACTTATTGATAACTGCTTGCCTCATATAATAGAGCCTTTGATTCGGCAGCTAAGGAAGGCACTAAGAGCAAATAAGATGACAGCAATGATAATGGTAATGTGACCAAAATATCCAGGAAGATATTACTTGCCTTGCACACAATCTATCAATATAATATATAAGCTAATTAAATAATAATTGTAGACATTGACATTTCTCTTCGATATTCTTTTATGGTATATACCCTTTAATTTTCTTGTGCAATAACTTGTTATTTATGATCAACTAATCAAATTTAAAAGTCAGACATGGATTACGTTGGATAACCTTTATTCTATTCCTGCAAATTTCCTCTTTATGGATTCTATTCTTCCGGCATATTTTTGCTTATATCCGGACATACATCCAGTGCAGCAAAAAAATCTTTCATAATTTGCAAACTTGAAAACATGTGGCTCTGCTGAAATAGGGCCTCCACAGAATTCACAATCCATCTTAATCTTCAATCCTTTTCTGAGTTTGAGTTTGCTATCTGGCTTCCCACTGAGATCTAGTTTATTATTATTTTTCTTATTTTCATTTTCTATTCCTTTAGTGTTCTCACCATCCTTAGTGTGCTCCTTGTCAAGTTCTCTGCCTGAAGAACTTTCCTTTTCTATAAGTTCAAAATTAAGAATAGGTGATACAGATTTTATGAAACCTACGTTGACAAGCCTGGTAAATCTTGATTTGACTGTTGGAGTAGTGATGCCAGTCTAACGTGAGATCTCACGAAATGACTTACGGCCATCTTTTAGTAATGAGTTTAGAATCTGCACGTCATAGTTGTCTAGTTGAAGTGGCATGTCTACACTGTTTATTTTGTACTATTACCCTTATATTATTTACATTCCATTTTCAATTAAAGATATTTTTTATGCAAAGGGTATTAGATGTACCGCAGGTTCAAAGATATCATCCAATAATACCCCAAATATTGATTCAACTGCTGTTAAAAGAATGAAGAAAGCTGGTGGCATTTTGATTGGTACAAATAATTTGAATGAATTTGCCTCTGGAATAACTGGGATAAACCCCTTTTATGGTTCCTCTAAAAATCCATGGGATATCTCTAAAATATCAGGTGGCTCCAGTGGAGGTTCTGCTGTTGCCCTTTTCAACAAACTTAGTCTACTGAGTAATCACTGGCATGCCAACCAGTTTCACCTTTCGTATTACACATGTTGATACCTTCTTGCGTTATCATTATCTCGGCCGGGTTAACAGCGCGTCTTACAAAACCCTTATCGACTAGGGAATCTACTACCATGTCGATTAGATCCGAGTAAACCTTGCTACCTCTCTTCCCTACGTAGTTTTCAAACTGCTTCTTATCACCTCTGAAACCTCCTAAATGAGCTTTACTAGCCTTATCAAAAACATCTATTTTCCTGACCCCTGCTGAAGTTTTACTAATAGACATTTTGTTTAACGCGTTCAGGAACCATGGCGCAATAATCTGCACATATCTTTCATTGTCATTTACTGAGGGGAAGAACTCCAATAAACCCACCATATTCCATCCAATATATCAGTATTTATGCGAGTGAAAAAAATATAAAGCAAACTTCACGCCTATAGATAGTGTTTTTGGTATATGCAAAGTGCAAAGCGTAAAAATGAAACCACTCTAATATTCACGCTCAAAAAATGAAAGATTTACGCACGCAAATGAAACCTATTTAGAATAGAAATAAGTAAGTTTTTAGCTTTCACTCAGCCCTATATTGATACTAATATATAACCACTTTAGTAATTCATTGCAGGTTAAACGATAACTTCCTATAATGCAGGGGTTTGAATCATAGGATTGAAAGAAGACAACTACTTTGATAAGAAACCCAAAGAATCTCCGATATTGGAGGAACTAGCACTATGTTACGAAATAAAGATCGGAGCCTCTTTTAAAAGTACAAATAGGCATGGATAAGGCGATGGCTATTGGTGCAGCTGAAATAGTATTAGGTTATTTCGGTTTTGATACTAAGTAAGTACTAAGTAAGTCAGAGTTAGAAAGTGGCCCAACGTATCAAATGTCAAATTTCTACTTGAATCGTACACTTCCGAACCTTATGATGTGGCACTGAAAACAAACGCCGCCATCATGGCGGAAGCTATATGGAAATCGAAGTACAAAATAATAAGAAAGCCATGTACATTAATCGATGTTGGTATTTTCTAATTTGTGGGTTGTTTATTGGTACAATTTTCGTAATTCTAGAATAAACGATGAAAAAAGCCTCGGATTGTTTAGTTAATAGATCTCCAAGAAGCGTCATTTTACCAGAATCTAGTTTTGTTAATTCTATTACTCTGTTTTGTAATTCTTGCTCTATCTGAGCTGTTCCTATGCTATTCTCGATTCAACTATACTTTTTTTCCCTTAGATGCTTATAAGCTATATTTGGTATATTTGTGAGCATGTCTGATTCAAACATAACAGAAATAGAACAAGGAATCAGTAGTGAGGTCGATCACTTTGTAGTCAGGGCACCAAAAAAGAACCACGATGCAATGATACGGCTTGGGAAACAGTTTTCTGATATACTGAAGAAATACGGTGGTCCAAGTCCATTATACTTCCAGCTAAACAATGCAGAGACACCAATGGAGGGGATAACCAACATAGCCAAAACTGTCTCGGCGAACCAGGACGAGGATGTTTGGTTGCAGCTAACATTCTATAAAGATCGTAAGCAGCGTGATGAGATCCGTGCAAAGATGGGAAATGATGAAAGTATGGGTCCAATTAACAAACAGTTCATGGAACTTATCACCTCAGGATCTATGATCATGGGGGAGTTTGTCCGCCTAAAGATATAGACAAATGGAGGAGATTAACATGTTGGGCGATAAAGATGCGGCTGCTAACATCGCGGTCAGGGATTTGGAAACAGCAAAAAAATTTTATCAAGACACTCTGGGCCTGACTCAGGTAGGTGTTGAAGGCCAAGAGGTCATTGTCTTTAAGAGTGGAAACTCTATAATCAACGTCTATAGGTCACAATACGCTGGAACCAATCAGGCTACTGCTGTAACGTGGGTAGTCGGAGAAGATATGGAAGATGTCGTGCAACAATTGAAAGCAAAGGGAGTCGCGTTCGAGCACTATGATATGCCGGGCGTAACTCGACAGTGTGATATCCATGTGGCTGACAATATGAAGGTCGCATGGTTCAAGGATCCCGATGGCAACATTCTCAACATTGCCAGCCGATAGTGTTGAGCTGATTTTACCTGGCAATTTTAACTAGTTCGCTGTCAAAGCAATATCTTTAAGTATCCTATCAACAGTTCAGGAAAAATATCTATTGAGTGGATGACCTCTGCTTTTTTGGTTAGATCTTCTGTTCTAATCAATATAGTCCCAAGAAACGAAACCTCATCGCAGTAAAATATGTGTTTCCTCAGCCATTTTCTAGCCTTGCAATTATTTTTAAAACCCACTCCAGGGTATTGATTCTTATTATATCGTTACGCTCTGAAAGTCGAGATAGCAGACGATCCGTCATTTCACCTTCGTGAGCGTGATTTTTCATAAGATTAGTCTTAAGATCCTGACTGAGTGATTTTAAGCACAATCAATAGTTTGACTCATTTGACGGCCTAGGTTTAGTTAAGCCTGGTTTTTTGATAAAGCATCCTATACTTTATCTTGGATATTGTTCCCTGAATGCTTCCTGGTTTATTAGGCCAGATGACATGAAGCAAACTCTAACGTTTACATCTAATTCTAATATTTTTGTAGAGAATTCAAAACCATTCATTTTGGGCATATTAATGTCAACGAGTAGGAGGTCATAGAAATTGGGTTTGAAATTGGAGAATGCTTCTAAAGGGTTGCTATAAGCATATACTTTGAAAAATGTTTTATTATTTTTGTTATTGTTTTCTGTTTCCAAGCCCTTCTTGAATGTGAATGTAATATCTGTATCATCGTCTACAATTAAAATGCGCTTGGCAAATGGAGATAAAAGTAATTCTTCTTCTTGTTTCCTAGATGAAATAGAAATAGTAGTTGTACTACGGGATTGACTATAATCATCATTATAAATATGATGATTACTGCTATCCCCAGTACTTTTGATTATTTGTACTTCAGACCCATTAATTGAATAGTTAGTTAGCATTAAAAACTTACTTGTCCATTTTATTTTTTTATTGATAGTTTATTCTACTTCCCATTCTTCTATAGAACGGTCAATTCCAGCAAGGTTAACGAAATGCTCGCTCTTTTCTTGTTCTGTTATATATTTGTGGGCTTTTTCTTTAGAATCAAATACCTTGTCAATACTTCTAGCCTGTATTTCTTCAACCTTGGCCATGACTACCCATGTTTTCATAGTTTGACTTACCTGCTGTACTGTGTTTCCTGTTCATTCATTTCCCAACATAACCATTATTTATCCCATTAATTCTAGTCAACAATAATGCTGAGCGATAATCATTGTATATGATTAAACATCATGATATGCAACTAGAATTAATTTAAAAAGATGTAGTAGATGAAATGGGGGACTGAATGTTTTGTATTCGGGAGACTCCAATTTAGAAGAGCAGGAAGAAAAACAAGACATTGTGCGCCACCACCATTTTATCGCGTGCAAAAACTACGATAGAACAATTATGAAGAAGGTGAGCTCCTTTAGGACTATACAACAACAGAATCAATTAGAGCATATTAACAATATTTCTATTAAAAATAAAAGAGTTATGCTTGTGGAAGATGAAGCCGATATAGCCATGACGTTTAAAATAGTATTAGAATCTGACTCTAGATTAAAAGTAGATTCATTTACTGAGCCTTTTACTGCTCTGAATAATTTCAAATCAGGATTATATGACCTAATAATGATTGATATAATATTACCAAATATGAATGGCTTTGTTTTTGTTTGAATGGTTTTGTTCGTTTCTTTGCACAACGTTTTCTAGTGATTCACATTACCTGGGAAGTGACGAGGATAATAAAGGCAATCCTTTTGTGTCATTAATGGGAGAAGGTCTTTGGGCTACTGGAGGCACTGATCCACAATTAAGATTAAGTGATCTACAGCCGATAATTAGCGAGGTCTCAGAACGAGATCGAATATCAAAGACTCAGGCCCGACAAAATATTTTGTCTAGGTTTACAGAATATTACTTGGAGCATTTATGCAAACCTGTTTGCAAGTATCATTCCGGTTCAAATAACTATTTAATTTATTCACTTACTTCTCAAAAAGAGTGCACGATTTGTAAAGAACGGACATCTTTAGTTCCTAATAGAAAAGTCAATAACCATGGATTTAATGATCGCCATTATAAAGGCAAAACTAAGACGCAAGTCTGATTCTTTCATTAATACGAATAATTTGTATGCAAGACTGTCTGCATATGTTCATCCAAATCCTAAACATCATCAGCATGTGCCCGATTTTGATATTAATCACCTTGGAGAATGGAAGCAAATACTGCAAGATACCGTTAGAGTGTTAACATGGCTTTATGTTAGAAGTATTCAGTATATTGGCTACGATGAACCACACACCCTAGCTTTAATGGATGCTAACCAATACGATATTAGCAGGATAACACTTCAAAACCTGTTAAGTGGCATATGTGCAGTAATAGGAAAGAGATACTTGAAGGAACACGAAGGCAAACTATAACCGCATGACACCGCAAGACTAAGGATCAAGTCAGAGAGACAAAGATAAAGAATGATACCGGTCTGCAAAATTGGTGAGAAAACCGATAGATATATTTGGCGAAGACAATATGGATACCATTTTTTTGATATTAAAAGATACTCCAGCTTTTGCTTTTCTTCATCATTGGTTATAGTCCCATTCTAGAGCATTCGAATAATTCTATTTTTTAGCTGTCTCATCATAGTCCACATAGCTTCAGGCTTTACACCAGCACCCGTAAGCAGGTTACAGATTAGTCTTGCATCAGGTTCATTCCTAAATGGGTGCTCATTTAACCAATCACGAACAAATGGAAAGGAAACCGTGAGAAGGATTGGACCAGAACCAGTCTTAGCCTGATAAGGGATTTCTCCCTCTCCATATCGTTCTCTTAAGCGTACGTGTTTTATTTTCAATAGAGTTACTTCGTGGTTTCTCGCATCAAGGTCCCAGAATAATGCTAAGGCAGCCTTATTGCGTTTAAATAGCTCATACTTGATTATAAGTAAAAGCTCCTCAAGTTCCCATAACTCTGTCTCTAAATAGGGACTTATTCTCTTAGTTTTTTCTTCTTAATTAAGACAAAAGTAGGGGTCTCCCAATCTGAAGGAGATTCATTGTTTTCATTTTTTTGTTTTATCTTTTTGTTGTATAACCATCTAAAAAAATATTTAATGTCATTTAAATAATCATTCCAGGTAGTAATAGATTTTCTGTCAGGGTCCTCTTCTATACTTTTTATTTTCGTATCTAAAAAATCAACAATCTGTTCTTTTCTCTGGATATCATAGAAAGTAGTGTCTAAACCGATAAAAGTAGCAAATGCCATATTTGTCTTGAGGCTATTGTTCATATGGCTTTCTGAAGAACCATTATTTTTCATGTATTGATAAAACTCTGTTAGTAAACTGGCATTAGTTGAGTTAGGAAGCGAACTAATTTTTGATACTGTAGTTGACAGTCTGACTGGCATTTCTTACTCACAATTCCTCCTCCGATTCTTATTACATATTATATAGTCCAATTATATGAACCCGTGTATTTAGTGGACTGGGCGGGAACAGTTACCGCTGAGGCTAGAACAACAATAAATAGTTAAATCTTTTAATAGATATATTAGGAATAATAGGTAAGATGCAGTTTAATCTATTTGAAACAAGATTCAAATGTAAAATATGTGGGAAGATTCTGACCACAAAACCTCTGCTGAATAAACATCATAAAGAAGAACATAACAAGTAAAAATCCTTTTTTATTAATCACCTTAATACTTTAGTCGTGAGTAAAGGTACACAACATCAGTATGGACTAACAGTTTCAGCATTCTTAGGAGGTATATCATTTACTATTATGGCTTTTTTGATAGAGATGCATACGGATAACAAGTTCCATTATCCAATGATAGATAATATACCAAATTTTATGGAACTATCAGAATTGGTTATTGCAGGATTAGCTGCCTCGGGAACTTTCTTTATTGTGTCGAGTATAGGAATGATACCTGTTGCAAGCGGTAGAATTAGGGAGGTCTCACCATTGGCTAGGTGTGCATACACTTGCATGTTATTTGGATTCTATATATTATGTGGAGTTATTGCATTATTACTACTTCCGTTTTCGACCATAGGTGCCGTAGCGGTTGCGATAATCTCAGTTGTAGTTATTGTTATGTACTCATTTCTTTATGGCAAATTTGAGGAATAATATGGTATAGAAAACTAAGTAACAATACTTCACAAAATGAAGGAAGTGGGACGAGACGAAATGTTACTAATGAATATTGTAAGACAAGTAATGCAAAACCCTATTCAGCAAAAGAAATTCGTGAAAGAAGGGAAAAGATTCTACTGCTATAAAGTAAGGGATATAACTAAACTGACATTGCGAAGATGCAATATATGACCATGATACAACTGACTGTATCAGATTGCATTGCAAATGTTGTTTTGAGTGTGCAATATGATAAGTGGAAAATAATGCTGTAATTCAGTCAAGATTTTTACCAGGGTGTGTAAGTTAGCAGGTTATTTTTCATTAAAATGCTTTTTGATACTCTTCGTAAAAGAGCTGTTTAATTTCTTCTGCTAGCTCGCTAGCTTGCTTCCCATCTTCGCATGCATATTTCTTCTAGCATTTACTGCAAGAGATTCAAGTTCGCTTAGCCACCAGCCATATCTATCAGGACATTCAGCTCTAGCCATAAATTGATAACAATATAATGAACTTTATGACATATTAACCAACAGATATTAAGCTTTCTAGTATGTACACAAATTCCCCTTCAGCTGTAGCGAGTGCTACTGCTGATGCTAGTCCACCAAACCTGGAAGAAAGAGCCGCTACATTGAGAAGTTCAAAAGAGGAACATATAGTAGAAAATAGTTTAGCAGGCAGCAAAAAAGAATCACAAAAAGAAGTAATGGTAACTAAAGATAAGGAAACAAATACAGGGCCGTATCCGTCATCACCAAAAGTAGCTGACCCCTACACTATTTTGTGGCAAGATGCAGCCAAGTTTTGGAATGATTTCTATATTGAATATGCTAGAAGGTCCTCTGAAATGACTAGGTTTTGGTTAGATTTATTTTCAAATTTTTGGTTGTTTGGCTACATGAAATAATATCATCTGTCATTGAAGATTACAAAGATAGAACGAAAGATGGTAAATACAATTGGTCATTAAAAGCAATAATAATAACAACATCCCGTTTTTTGCGGAAGCAGAAATATATCATACTAGATATACCAAAGCTCTTTTAATGTTAATGTCTACGCCTTCTTCTTCATCATCCTCTTCCTCTAACGAAGCTGTTACCTATGAACAATGTGGTATTACATTTACAAATCTGCAGGACAAGGAGGAGCATATAAAACTAGAGCATAACAAGTTCGACTGAGATAAAGTGAGAGAAACCACATCATGCAGGTGCTAATTCTTAGCTCCTTGTACTGGGTAGTAATAACAGCTCCCACCTCCTCTCTTTTGATAATATTTCTGATGACGATCTTCAGCTTTGTAAAATACAGACGCAGGAACAATTTCTGTAACAATCACGTCTCCACTCAATCTTTCAGACCTCTCCAACTGTGCTTTTGATTTTTTAGCTAGTGGCTCCTGCTCTTGAGTATGATATGCAATCATAGAACGATATTGTGAACCTATGTCTGGACCCTGTCGGTCTTTGGTAGTGGGATCATGAATTGACCAGAATATATCAAGGAGTTGTTCATAGGAGACTTCAGTTGGATCATATAATATCTGTACCGCCTCAGCATGACCAGTCTTGTGCGTACAGACATCTTTGTATGTAGGATTTTTAAACCAACCCCCTGTGTAACCCACCATAGTTGACTTGACACCCTTTACTTGGCGAAAAGCTTCTTCAATCCCCCAAAAACATCCTGCGGCAAATGTAGCCTTCTGCATGCTATTTTGATTTTGTAGATCTGATTCAATAGTCTTTCTGTGCATCTACATTCACATATTCAGTTTATTGTAATATACATTTGTCCAAATTACTTTTAAATATGATCCAAATGCCGATAATATCCTAAATAGATTTTTTTGATCGTATCGGATCGTATAAATGTGACCATCAAATAAGCATCGCCATTGAAAAATTATAAGTCCATACAATTTTCCCTCATTGTAAATGCAACAGAGACAAGTGTAAACCAAGCTCAAACAGAACTACAAGCTGGTAACACTACGGGAGCTATGATGATGTTAAGTAATGCAGAGCGGATATTATCTGCTCTTCGTGGAAATATGACGGTAATGATTGGTGGACGATGACAATTATAAGCCAACTAATTAACTAATAATAATAACAAATCTACATATGACAAATTCATCATTTTATTGTCTGAATATTATCAAATACTATGAAATTATAAATAATTCTCCTCAGCTTATATTAAGTCATTGTTCTCTACGCTAGTGTTTGTACTTCCGTGATTCAATTGCACTTAATATTATATTTTTCATGGTATTTTTCCACCGCCTCTCTGCTTGGAGCTTCAAGAAAGCAAAACTAAAGCAGAGATCAGCTACCTAGTTATAAGGCACATTTAGCTGCCTAATTCCAAATTCGTCTGGAGGAGCTCCTTGGAGGTTCCTAGCACTCTCGCCTATTTTTTTAAGCGAGTAAACATCAAGGAATAAGATACCATTATCGTACTTGAACAATAAAGTTAATTGAAGATACGCTGCTATTATGCTCAGACAATCATCACGGATAACCAACTAAGAACAATGCTAAGCGATTTAACGCTGAGATTCTCAATTGAAAATTACAAGCATGGCCTGAAAAGATATAAAGTACATTTCTAATAAAACCAAAGCAAACTCCATTAGTAGACACGCTATCAGAAATTGCTTTTGAGATGAAATTGCATTCTGTATTACATTCTTTGCTGTCTGGATAAAGTCTAATTGAAGATTGGAGAATGCTTGTGAATATTGCGGTTGAACTCTTGCCATCTCAACTACTGCTCTGACAAAGTTTTCCTTGATGTTTCTGTCATGGATTTATTACACCTCTTCCAACAATTTTACCATCTTTTAACATTTGCAGAGCTACTCCGGCTTGATCTAGTTTGAATCTATTTGAAATTACTGGTTTAATTGCACCTCGTTTGGCTAATGATATAAGTTCTACCATATCCCTAAGACTACCTGTATATGATCCAATTATCTTATATGCTCTTGTAGGCATAGTAACTAAACCTAGTCTTAATTCTCCTCCAAAGAGACCCACAAGCACTAGCCTCGCTCTTCTTCTGAGAAATTGCATATCAGTTTCCACTGATTTGGTTGCGTTAACAAAGTCAATCACTGCGTCTGCACCCAATTTATCAGTCAACTCCATGACCACTTTTACTGGGTCCTCTTTTTTTGAATTCACAATAATATCTGCACCTTCATTCTTTGCGACATCTAATTTCTGATCATCTAAATCCATTGCAATTATCTTGGCTCCTGTAATTGCCTTTACTAGTTGTACAGCCATCAACCCCAATCCTCCTGTTCCAACAATCACAACATTATCATCTGGCTTTAGATTAGCATTTTTTACTGCACCATACGCTGTAAGTCCAGCACACGATAAAGGTGCACTTGTATCTGTATGCATATCATCTCCTATTTTCACTAGATACTTGTAGTTTGGTACCAATACATATTCTGCATAACCTCCATCGTTGTAGATACCTAATGATCTGGGTTTGTCACACAGATTCTCTTCACCAATCCTACATGCAGGGCACATTCCTTCGCCTATCCACGGATATACGAGAACTTTTTCATTTTTACTAAACCCTTCCACTTGTTCACCCAAACTGTCTACTATACCTGCAATTTCATGTCCTGGGGTAAGAGGATACTTTACACCCCTATCTGTAGTTTTTAATGGTTGCCCGCCTATACCTTCATAATAACCTTCCCATACGTGAACATCACTATGACATACACCTGAGGACTGAATTTTAATTAGAATCTGTGAAGCTTTTGGCTTTGGTGTT
>Ga0126312_10002229_pt1 | contig 12936 bp, 9 predicted proteins | sample Plot104A_FD_92537 | JGI IMG/M metagenome (GOLD analysis project Ga0126312, IMG submission 92537) | Serpentine soil microbial communities from UC McLaughlin Reserve, CA, USA - Plot104A | ecosystem: Environmental > Terrestrial > Soil > Grasslands | place: USA: UC McLaughlin Reserve, Lake County...
CCGAGATGTCGTCGAAGACCACGTAGACGGGCGACGAGGAATCCGATCCGATCGGGGTCCAGGGCCCGCCGTCGACGCTGCGCTCGAACGACACGACGTGGGTCGCACGCTCGGGGTCGACGGTCGCGCGCACCTGCACCGTCCCGCGCACCTTCGCCCCCTCCGCGGGCGCCTCGATCGTGACGACCGGCGCCGGGACGGTGAACGACTGCACGGCGCTCGAGCGCGTGTGCCCGCGGTTGTCGAGCACGACCGCGCGGTAGCTCAGCGGCGTGCCGGTCGGTAGCGCCGAGACGTCGTGGAACACGCGATAGGGAGCGTTGTCGTCCGTCCCGATGGGCATCCATGGTCCGTCCCCGACCTTGGCCTGGAACGTCACCTCGTAGAACGACGTGCCACCCACGTCCGCCCGCACCTCGATGCGGCTGCGGGCGGCTGCCGACGGCGCCGGCGTGCGCAGCTCGATCGAGGGCGCCCGCTTGCTCCCGGGGATGCGGCCGGCAAGCTTATAGACGACCGCCGAGAGCGGCGCCACCGCGACCTCGAGACGCCGCTGGCCGTCGCTGCGCAGCCACTTCGCACCGGCGCCGTAGATGCCCTTGTAGTGGCGCTTTCCGGCATATGTCGGGATCGCCGCGGTCTGCGCCGTCTCCGCGTTGTTGAGCGCGACGACGTACTCGCGCTGCTCGCTCCTGTCGATGCGCGAGAACGCGTACACGCCCTGGCCCGCCTCGGAATACCGGTGCTGCTGGGCGCCGTTGCGGAGAGCCGGGTGCTCGCGCGTGAGCTCCGCCAGCTCCGCGATCTTGCGGTACAGCGGGTGATCCGGCTCGAAGTTGTCCTGAGCGTGCGTGGCGCTCGTGCCGAGCAGGTCGTCGTCGAGGTAGTCCGGGACCTGGCTGGCGAACAGCGTCTGGCGCGCGAACTGGTCACCGCCCGAGCCCGTGAAGCCCTGCTCGTCGCCGTAGTAGACGACCGGGTTGCCGCGCGAGAAGTACATTAGCTCGTGCGCGAGCCGGTCGCGCGCGACCCACTCCGCGTCGCCCGCCCCTGGGTTGTCGGCGACGACGAAGTGACCGATCCGGCCCATGTCGTGGTTCCCGAGGAACGTCGGCAGCTGGTAGACGTTCGAGTCCGCGTCGGTGTACCAGTCGTCGCCCTTGAAGAACGACTTCAGCTCGTCGGTCGGCCGCGACTTCGAGGCGAAGCCCTGGGCGGCCGCCTGGAACGGGAAGTCGAGCACCGCCTGCATGCGGTCGGCGGTCGTGAAGTGCGACGTGAAGCTCTTCGTCGTGTCGAAGACCTCGCCGAACATGAAGAACTCGCTCTTGCCCTGGTCATGCGCGAACTCGAGCACGTCCGGCCCGAACTGCTGCCAGAACTCGTCGTTGACGTGCTTCATCGTGTCGATGCGGAAGCCGTCGACGCCGAAGTCGGCGATCCAGGTCTTGTAGATCTCGATCATCCCGTCGACCACGGCGGGCTGCTCGGTGAAGAGGTCGTCGAGCCCGAAGAAGTCGCCGTAGAGCGAGTCCTCGCCCGTGAACGTCGTGTCGCCGCGGTTGTGGTAGAGCGTGACGTCGTTGAGCCACGACGGGACCTTCAGGTTCTGCTCCCCCGGATCGAGCACGGGGACGTACGGGAAGCTCGTGGCCGGGTCGAGCGCGGGGAAGCTCGAGCCGCCCGCGAAGTCGCGGTCGTCGAAGACGCTCCCCGACGCGTCCTTGTACGGGAACTGGTCCTTCGAGCGATAGCCCTGGCGCGCCCCGGACGTGTAGCCGATCACGTCGGCCGTGTGGTTGGTGATGATGTCGAAGTAGACCTTCATGCCGCGCGCGTGTGCGGCATCGACGAGCGCGCGCAGCTCCCCGTTCGTCCCGAGATGCGGATCGATCTGCGTGAAGTCGGTGATCCAGTAGCCGTGGTAGCCGGCCGACGGCCCGTCCTCGAGCTGAACCGCCTTGTTCTTGAAGCTCGGGGTGAGCCAGATCGAGGTCGCGCCGAGCCCGCGGATGTAGTCGATGCGCTGCAGCAGGCCCGCGAGGTCGCCGCCGTTGTAGAAGCCGCGGGCGGTCGGATCGAAGCCGTGCACCAGCCTGTCGCCCGCGATGCCGCCGGTGTCGTTCGTCGCACTGCCGTTCTCGAAGCGGTCGGCCATGACGAAGTAGAAGCTCTCGTCCGTCACGGGCGCGCGCAGCGAGTGCTGAGCGTGCGCCGCGCGCGCGGGCGCAGCGGCGAGCACGGCGACGAGCACGAATATGGCGGCGCGCAGACGCGGCATCTGGATCCCTTCCGGGTTCTTACCGGGGCGGGACTCTATGCGCGGCGCAGCGTCTTGTGCAAGGTCTTCGTCCGCTTGTTGCCGGCCCTGTCGCGCGCGCGGGCCCTCACGGTCAGCTCGATGCGGCGCGTCTTCTTGCGCCTGACCGCGCGCTTCCCGGCGTCGGTGAGCGCGAGCCTGACGCGCTTGGAGCCCTTGCGGCGGAGCGTCACGGTCTTCGTCTGCGCGAACGTCCGGACCCTGCCGCGGAGCTTCGCGCGCGTCCGCACGACGACATTCGCCGCCTCGCTCGTCCGCACGACGAGCTCGACGCCCCTCCGGACCTGGCCGATCCGCCGCGCGGGCAGCCGCAGCGCGAGCCTCGGGCGCGTGCGATCGCGGCGCACGACGCGGTTCGCGGTCGCGACGCCGGTCGCGCTGGCGGAGTTGTTCCCCGGCTCCGAGTCGAACGTCGCGCCCGTGATCTGGGCGCGCGCCGTCAGCGCTCCGGGCGCCTTGGCGCGCGCGAGCAGCGTGATCCGCCGCGTCGCGCCGGCCGGCAGCGTCCCGAGCCCGCAGGAGCCGGCGTCGCAGGCCCCGCCGGCCGTCGCCAGCGCGGTCGCGGCGGCGCCGCCCGGCGGGATCACCGCGACGCGGACGTCCTGCGCCGGGTCGGCGCCCGGGTTGGTCGCCGTGACGGTGAACGTCACGAGGTCGCCGAGCGCGTCGGCGCCCATCGCCAGCGCCGGGTCGCTCGAGTCGCCGCCGGTCAGCTTCGCCAGCACGATCGACCGGCCCTGCTCGAGCCCGCCCGCCACGATCCCGCCGTTGGACGCGACTCCGACGCCGGTCAACCGATCATCCCCGGTCGTGAACGAGCGGCGGGCGACGCCGTCGGTACCGAATCCGGGATCGCGTGCTCCCCCGGGGCGGAAGCGGGCGAAGACCGAGTCGCCGGCCACGCTGCCGACCGCGACGATCTTGCCGTCGGGCTGGAGCGCGACGTCCTCGACGATCGCCCCGGTCACGCCGAGGCGGGCGATGCCGTCGGTGCTGAAAGCCGGGTCGGGCGTGCCGTCGGGCAGGAAGCGCGTGACCACGCCGCTCCCGTTGCCGGCTGCGTCGCTGGTGCCGGCGACGACCAGCTTGCCGTCCGGCTGGCGCTCGACCGAGCGCACAGCCGCCTCCCCGTCGCCGACGTCGAGCGTCGCGATGCCGTTGGTCCCGAAGCCGCCGTCGATCTCGCCGCCGGGGGTCAGCGCGGCGAGCAGGAAGCGCCGCTCGCCGGAGACCACGCCGGTGCCGGCGAGCAGGATCCGCCCGCCGGGGTCGACCACCACCCCGTCGGCCACCTCACCCGTCACGCCGGCGAAGTCGTGTGTCCGGGTCAGCTCGGCCGTCCCGGCGGGCGAGTAGCGGACGAAGCCGATCGCGCTGCCCGCGCGCCCGGCGGCGACGATCCGCCCGTCGGGCTGGACGGCGAGCGCCCGGATCTCATCGTTGCCCGTGCCGGGCGACTCGCTCCGCACGCCGAAGGCGGCGTCGGGGGCGCCGGCGGCGGTGTAGCGGACGAGCGCGAAGCGGCGCTCGCTCGCCGTCGGGTTGATCCAGCCGCCGGCCAGATAGCCGCCGTCGGGCTGCTCGGCGACCTCGGTCAACTGGGAGTCGACGCCCGCGCCGAGCGGCCTCGTCGCCGCGACGTCGGCCGCGCCGTTCGGCAGCCGACGCATGAAGCCCAGCTCCGTCGCGCCGGTCTTGGCGACGACGACGGCGCGGCCGCTGCGATCCAGCAGCATGCCCGCCGCCAGCGGCGGCTTCCCGGCCACGTCGGTGACGACGACTCCCGCGGTCCCGAACCCCGGATCGGGCGCGGCGGGCGCGGCGAGCGCTGCGACGGGCACGAGGAGCAGGGCGGCCGCCGTCAGGCCTGCGAGGCGTCGGGCTCCCATCTCTCACAGCTGAACCCTTGCGGCGGTCCCGAAGTTGCGGTCGCGCCGGCTTTGTCACCGATCTGCCTCAAGGGATTTCGCCAGCGTCCGAATAAAGACTTCGACGGCGGCGCCCTCGGCGCTCGGAAACTACCTCAGAAGCGGGGAAAAATGGGCTGGCATCACTAGTTCGCCGGTGCGATCACGCCTGCGCGCTCTCAGCGCGCGGTACGAGCCGCCGGGCCGCGGGGCGCTTGCCTGCGCAGCTCGGCCTCGAAGTCTTCGTCGTCGGCATGGCGGAAGTCCACACCGGATCCCTCGATGACGCCGACGAAGACCTCGACGAAGCGAGCGTCGAGCTGCGAGCCGGCCACCCGGCGCAGCTCGGCGATCGCATGTGGGATCGGCATCGGCGTGCGGTAGGAGTCGCGCGCCGTCATCACGTCGAAGCAGTCCGCGACCGAGAGGATCCGGGCAAGCACCGGGATGTCGTCCCCCGACAGGTTGCGCGGGTAGCCGCGCCCGTCGATCCGCTCGTGGTGGCAGAGCACGATCTCCGCCACGTCCGCGTAGCCGCGAACGCGGCCGACGATGTCCGCGCCGCGCTGCGGATGCGAGTGGATCAGCGCCCAGTCCTCCTCGGTGAGGCTGGTGCCGGTCAGCGTGTGGTCGGGGAACGTGAACTTGCCGACGTCGTGCAGCAGCCCGGCGGTGTGGACGAGCTCTTGTTCGCGCGCGGACAGCCCGGCCGCGGCGGCGGTCGCCTTGGCGAAGCGCGCGACGGCGGCCGAGTGACGGGCGGTCATGCGATCGCGCATCCCGAGCGTCTCGACCATCACCCGGATCACGCCGCTGTGCAGCGCCTCGAGCTCCTCGACCTGCTCGCGGAGCTCGTCGCGCTGGCGCGTCGCGTCGATGACCGCCCCCAGCAGGTAGCGGTAGGAGCCCAGCATGGCGGCGAGCACGGCGATCGCGGCCATCTCGACCGCCTGGTAGGCGATCACGGTGCCCGCGGTCAGCGTGCCGATCGCGACCGCCCACGGGAACACGGGCACGTACAGGCGGCGCACCGCGTCGGCCAAGCTGCCGTGGTCGCGCAAGCACAGGTATCCGACGATCAGCAGGAAGTTGAGGAAGTCCGTGACGACGTAGACGGCGAAAACGATCGCCGCGGTGGAGAGATCGGGATCCGCGTCCGGCGCGCCGGGGTCTCCGAGCGCCTTGAACAGCAGCGCCCCGGCCACGGGATAGGTGGTGAACGCGGCGACATTGTTGAGCAAGAGCTCCCACGGGGTGCGCGCCTTCAACGACCAGGCGAGCACGGCGGACACCGCGATCACCGCGGCCGGTCCTGGACCCAGCAGCGCCATCGCCGGCGCCGTCGCGATCAACGCCGGGCTGATCCGGATCTCGCCGATCCGCAGCGAGACGAACTGACCGACGAGCGCGAGGCCGAGCAGCGAGACGAAGAGCTCCGGCGGTTGCCAGTCGGACGCGTGAGTCGTCGCCATCGCGGCTGCGACCGCGAGCGCGAGCAGGGCGAACTGGCCGGCGACTAGAAGCGTGCTCCTCCGGCGCATCCGTGACCCTGACGGGATTTCGGCCATCGAGTTCAGGCCCAACGTGCCCAGCGTAATGCCTGCAACATGGCCACTCAACGAATGGACGGTAGCCATACGGGCGGCTTCTACGATGGCCGCGGCGATGGGCGAGGCTATTCGCACCGCACCCGAGGTCTCCGAGGCGCTCGCCGCAGGCGCCCCCGTGGTCGCGCTGGAGAGCACGCTGATCGCCCACGGACTGCCTCGCGGGCGCAACCTCGAGGTCGCCCGTGAGCTCGAGGCGGTGGTGCGCCGGGCCGGCGCCGTGCCGGCCACGATCGCCGTCGTCGACGGCGTCGCGCGGGTCGGGGTCGACGGCGCGGCGCTGGAGGCGCTCGCGCTCGGCGACGGGATCGCGAAGGCCGCGGTGCGCGACCTGGCGCCCGTCATGGCGCGCGGGGAGTCGGCCGCGACGACCGTCGCCTCGACGTCACACCTCGCTGCGCTCGCGGGTATCCGCGTGTTCGCGACCGGCGGCCTCGGCGGCGTTCACCGCGAGGCGCGCGAGAGCTGGGACGAGTCGGCGGACCTCACCACGCTCGCGGCGACCGGCATCACGATCGTGTGCGCGGGCGTGAAGTCGATCCTCGACGTCGGCGCGACGCTCGAGCGGCTCGAGACGCTCGGCGTGTGTGTGCTCGGCTATGGCAGCGACCGCTTCCCCGGCTTCTATCTCGCCGACTCGGGCTTCGCGGCGCCGTGGCGCGTCGACTCGCCCGAGGAGGTCGCGGCGGTGATGCGAGTGCAGGCGCGGATCGGGCTCGAGCAGCGCGCGATCGTGGTCGCGAACCCGCTGCCGGAGGACGAGCAGGTCGACCCGGAACTGCACGACCGCGTGCTCGCGGACGCGCTGGCGGCGGCGGCCGCCGAGGGCGTCAGCGGCGGCGCGACGACCCCGTTCCTGCTCGCCCGCTTCCACCGCGACACCGGCGGGGCGACGCTCGAGGCGAACGTCGCACTGGTCCGCCGCAACGCGGAGCTGGCGGCGCGCATAGCGACCGCGGCGGCGGCGTGACCGCGCAGCGGATCGTCGTCGTCGGCGACGTCATGACCGATATCGTCGCGGCCCTCTCCGGACCGGTCGCGCGCGGGTCGGACACCGCCGCGCGCGTGGTCCAGCGCGGCGGCGGGGCGGGCGCCAACGTGGCCGTCTGGCTCGCGCGCGCGGGCGCCGCCGTGACCCTGATCGGCCGCGTCGGCGACGACGCGGCCGGCCGCGACGCGCTCGCGGGGCTGGGCGCCGAGGGCGTCGACGCCCGGCTCGCGATCGACCCGGCGCGGCCGACCGGCACCTGCGTCGTGCTGGTCGAGCCCGGCGGTGAGCGCTCGATGCTGCCCGACGCCGGCGCCAACGCGGGCCTCGAGGCGGTGCGGCTCCCAGGCGACACCGCGCACCTGCACCTCGCGGGCTACGCGCTGCTGCACCCCGGGTCGCGCCCGGCGGCACGGGCTCTGCTCGCCGCCGCGCGCGCGGCCGGCGCGAGCGTCTCCGTCGACCCGTCGAGCGCCGCGCCGCTCCAGCGAGGCGGCGCGCCCGCGTTCCTCGAGTGGGTCGACGGGATCGACCTGCTGCTGCCGAACCGCGACGAGGCGGCGGTGCTGACGGGCATGCCGGACCCGAAGGCCGCCGCGCGCGCGCTCGCGACCCGCGCGCGCGAGGTCGCGGTCAAGCTCGGCGCCCAGGGTGCGCTGTGGACCGACGGCGAGCGGCAGCTGCGCGCGCGCGCCGTCGACGTCCTCGTGACCGACACCACCGGCGCGGGCGACGCCTTCGCCGCGGGCCTGCTCGCCGCCCGGATGGCGGGAGCCGATCCGGCCGACGCGCTCGGCGCGGGCTGCGCCCTGGCCGCCGAGGCGGTCGCGCGCCCGGGCGGAAGATGAGGGCGAAGCCCGGAGTCAGGACCTGAGCGTGCGGCGCACCATCACGCCGGCGCCGAGCGTGAGCAGCGCGGCGAGCACCGCGAGGCCGAAGCCGACGACGTCCAGCGCCGCGAGCACGACCAGCACGACGGTCAGCACCGCGAGGCCGCCGGTCGCGAGCACGAGCGTGTAGGCGCGCTGCTCCCGGCCCCTCCGGGAGAGGCCGGATCGCCGGCGAGGTTCCAGATCGGACATACGCCCACGAGCGTAGCGGCCAGGTTGACCGGGCGGCCCGGTTCCGGTGGGATGGCGTCGTGCCCAAGTACGACCCGTTCGGCCGCGAGATCGGCGAGGACACGCTCGCGGGGCTCGGCGGCACGGAGTCGTCGCAGGAGCAGCCCGTGCCGGCGGAGGAGTGGACCGAGGCCCAGTTCGCCGAGGCCGCCTCGTTCGAGCCGGTCACGGAGCCCGAGCCGGCCGCCGAGCCCGCCTTCGCGGCCGAGACGCCGGCCGCGGCGCCGCAGCCGACGCAGATGCCGGCGTTCGAGATCCCGACCGCCCCGCCCGCCTCGACCGTGCGCGTGCGCCGCCGCGGCGGCGCCGGCTGCCTCGTCATGCTGATCGTCCTCGCCGTCATCGCCGCCGTGCCGATCCTCGTGATCGTGAGCATCGTCGGCAGCGCCGGCGACGCGATCGACGAGATCACGGACGTGATCGAGTCCGCGCCGGACGTGGAGATCCCGGCCGTGCCGGAACAGCCCGTCGGGCCGGCCAAGCCGCCGGCGGGCATCGCCGGCCGCTCGATGGTCGCGCCCGGCAACTTCGGCCGTGCATTGGCGCGCCTGCGCGGGATGGGCGGCGTCGCGGCGATCCGGCTCTCGCCCGATCGCGTCGCCGCGCAGCTCGTCAAGGGCTCGCGTCAGCGCGGCGCCGTCGTCGACTTCGAGGGCGAGCTGACGCGCGGAGCCGCCGCGGGCGGAGTGCCGGGCCTCGGCACGGTCCCGCTCTCCGCCATCGACCGCATGGCGCCGGCGCGGCTGGTGCGCGGCTCGGCGGCGCGGTACTCGGTCCGCCCGAAGGGCATCGACTACCTGATCCTGTCGCCGTGGCCCGGGGAGGGCCAGCGCTGGGTGGCCTACTTCAAGAACGGCGTCTACGTGCAGGGCGACCGCAACGGCCGCGTCGTGCGGCGGATCAGCTGACGCTGAACGTCCACGCGTCCGGCTCCGCCCCGGGCGCGATCACCGCGACCTCGTGGGCTCCCGGCGACCAGCCGCCCGGCGGCGCGTAGACGAGCTCCACGCGGCTCGGCGGGTGCGTGCCCGCGAGCCGCTGCGAGCAGTCGCCGGTGACGTCCGCGCCGTCGACGAGCAGGCGCGCCGCCAGCGACTCCCAGCCGGGGTCGACGCGGAACGCGACGCGCAGCGCCCCGCCGGGCGGCATCCGGCCGCCCGGCTCGGGGCTGCGGACTGCGACGCGTTCGCTCAGCGAGTGCCGCTCGCGGCGTTGTAGAGCTGGCGCGCGACGTCGCCCTGGTACGGGCCGAACATCACGTTGGAGAGCGTCCGGTAGTGGTAGGAGTTGACCGACAGCACGTCGTTGCCGACGACCCAGCCGCCGCCGGACGAGCCGCCGGTCATGTCGCAGCCGATGCCCATCGTGTCCGGCTCGGCCGACGTGTCCCGCAGCGCGAGGTCGGCCTCGCAGATCCACAGGCGCTGGCCGTTGAACGGGCCGGCGGCGGGATAGCCATGCGAGAGGTAGTGCTGCTGCGCCGGGCGGTCGAAGCCGATCCCGCGAGGTGTGCCGATCGTGTCGGTCAGCGTCGCGCCGCCGTTCGTGCTCACGACGGCGGCGCCCTCGTCGTAGCTGAAGTCGCCGGACTTCTGCCAGGGCGACGTCGTCAGCAGCGTGCGCGCGGTCCAGGTGCCGTACGGGCGCGCGCCGTCCTTGTAGGCGGGCACGAACGCCCAGTTCGTGAAGTACGGCCCCGGGCCCTCGTTGACGCAGTGACCGGCCGTCCAGACGACGCTCTCGTTGCCGCTCGTCAGCGCCGTGCCGGAGCAGACGTAGTTGACGCCTCCGTCGGTGAAGAAGACCTTGCCGTGGGCGGGGTTGTACGACGCCGGCTCGTAGCGCGTGAACGGGTACTGGCTGCCCTTCGCGGCCTTGCCGCCCCTTGCGAGCGGGGCCGGCTTCGCGTTGCGCATGCGCTCGGCGGTCCAGTACGCGACGACCTCCTCGCGCGACTGCCCGACCTGCTTGACGTCGGCGGGCGGCGTGGCCTGGGCGGGCGCGACGATCACGCCGGCCAGGAACAGGCCGAGCAGCGTTACTGCTCGCTTCATGCGGTTGCCTCCTGCGGGTTGGACCGTGACCGAGTCCCCTGCCCGGCCACCCGGAATGCGGCGCAGGGTAGCGCCGGTAGCCTCGTGCGTCATGCTCGTCGCCCGCGAGGACGTGCGCAACGTCGCGATCGTGGCCCACGTAGACCACGGCAAGACAACCTTGGTGGACGCCATGCTCTGGCAGGCCGGCGCCTTCCGGGCCAACCAGGACGTCGCCGAGCGCGTGCTGGACTCGATGGACCTCGAGCGCGAGAAGGGCATCACGATCCTCGCCAAGAACACGGCCGTCCGCTACGGCGGCGTGAAGCTCAACATCGTCGACACGCCCGGCCACGCGGACTTCGGCGGCGAGGTCGAGCGCGGTCTCACGATGGTCGACGGCGTGCTGCTGCTGGTGGACGCGTCCGAGGGACCGCTGCCGCAGACGCGCTTCGTGCTGCGCAAGGCGCTCGAGGCGCGCCTGCCCGTGATCCTCGTCGTCAACAAGGTCGACCGGCCCGACGCCCGCATCGCCGAGGTCGTCGACGAGGTCTACGAGCTGTTCCTCGACCTCGACGCCGACGAGCACCAGATCGAGTTCCCGATCGTCTACTGCAACGCTCGGGCGGGCTGCGCCGGGCTCGGGGAGGACGAGCTCGCCGGCGACCTGGCGCCGCTGATGGACCTGCTCCTCGAGCGCATCCCCGCGCCGCGGCACGATCCCGCCCATCCGCTGCAGGCGCACGTGACCAACCTCGACGCCTCTCCCTACGTCGGCCGGCTCGCGCTCTGCCGCATCCGCCACGGCACGATCCGCAAGGGCCAGCCGATCGCCTGGTGCCGCGGCGACGGGGCGGTGCAGCGCGCGACCGTCGGCGAGCTCTACGTGACCGAGTCGCTCGACCGCGTCGACGCCGCCGAGGCCGGGCCGGGCGAGATCATCGCGATCGCGGGGCTCGCCGGCGTCACGATCGGCGAGACGATCGCCGACCCCGACGATCCGCGCCCGCTGCCGGTGATCACCGTCGACGAGCCCTCGATCTCGGTCACGATCGGGATCAACACGTCGCCGCTGGCCGGCAGGGACGGCTCCAGGCTGACGGCGCGCCAGGTGCGCGACCGGCTCGCCGCCGAGCTCGTCGGCAACGTCTCGCTGCGCGTGCGCGAAACCGAGCGGCCGGACGCGTGGGAGGTCCAGGGCCGCGGCGAGCTCCAGCTCGCCGTGCTGGTCGAGCTGATGCGGCGCGAGGGCTTCGAGCTCACGGTCGGGCAGCCGCAGGTGCTGACGCGCGAGCTCGACGGCCGCGTGCACGAGCCGGTCGAGCGGCTCGCGATCGACGTGCCCGAGGAGTACGTCGGCGTCGTCACCCAGCTGCTCGCGCTGCGCAAGGGCCGGCTCGAGCAGATGGTCAACCATGGCACGGGCTGGGTGCGGATGGAGTACCTCGTCCCCGCGCGCGGGCTCATCGGGTTCCGCACGGAGTTCCTCACCGAGACGCGCGGCACCGGGCTGCTGCATCACGTCTTCGACCGCTGGGAGCCGTGGGCGGGCGAGCTGCGCACGCGGCCGACCGGCGCGCTGGTGGCCGACCGGCGCGGCACCGCGGCGCAGTTCGCGCTGATGAACCTCCAGGAGCGCGGGACGCTGTTCGTCGGCCCGGGCGAGGAGGTCTACGAGGGCATGATCGTGGGCGAGAACTCGCGCGCCGAGGACCTCGACGTCAACGCCGTCAAGGAGAAGCACCTGACCAATATCCGCTCCTCGACCTCGGAGGTGCTCGTGCGGCTCGTGCCGCACCGGCAGCTCTCGCTCGACCAGGCGCTCGAGTTCCTGCGCGCGGACGAGTGCGTCGAGGTCACGCCGAGAGCGGTGCGGCTGCGCAAGGTCGAGCTCGAGAAGGTCGCGCGCACGAAGGCCGCGCGGCGGACGAAGGCGGGCGCCGTCACTTGACGGGCTTCGCCGAGACGATCTCCGCCGCCTACGCGACCGAGGGCGAGGCGATCGACCTCGGCCGCGGCGTGCGCGAGGGGACGCTGCACCGCGACGCGGTCGTGCGCGTGCCGCTCGCGACGATGAACCGCCACGGGCGCGTCGCGGGCGCGACCGGGACCGGCAAGACGAAGACGCTCCAGCTGCTGTCCGAGCAGCTCTCGCGCGCCGGCGTGCCGGTGCTCGTGGGCGACGTCAAGGGCGACGTTTCGGGGCTCGCCGCGCCCGCCGAGGCCGGCGGCGCCGGCGCGAAGCGCATGGCCGAGCTCGGTCTCCCGTTCGCGCCGCAGGCGTTCCCGGTCGAGTTCCTGGCGCTCGGCGGGCTGGGGCCGGGCGTGCCGCTGCGCGCGACGGTCTCGGACTTCGGGCCCCAGCTGCTCGCAAAGGTGCTGGAGGCCAACGAGACGCAGGAGTCGAGCCTCGCGCTGGTCTTCCACTACGCCGACGAGAAGGGGCTGCCGCTGCTCGACCTCGAGGACCTGCGTGCGCTCCTCACGTTCCTCGACTCGGACGCGGGCAGGCCCGAGCTCGAGGGGATCGGCGGGCTCTCCTCCGCGACGGTGGGCGTGCTGCTGCGTGCGCTGGTCGGGCTGGAGACCGGCGGTGGGCGCGAGTTGTTCGGCGAGCCGCAGTTCGACGTCGCCGACCTGCTGCGGACCGCCCGGGACGGCCGCGGGGTCATCTCGTGCGTCGAGCTGGCGGCCGTGCAGGACAAGCCCGCGCTCTGGTCGACGGCTCTCATGTGGCTCGTCGCCGAGCTGTTCGAGTCGCTGCCCGAGGAGGGCGACCTGCCCAAGCCGAAGCTCGTCGTCTTCCTCGACGAGGCGCACCTGCTGTTCGACGACGCCACGGAGGCGTTCCTCGACGCCCTCGCCCGGACCGTGCGGCTGATCCGCTCCAAGGGCGTCGGCGTGTTCTTCGTCACCCAGCAGCCGACGGACGTCTCCGAGGAGGTCCTCGCCCAGCTCGG
>Ga0126312_10002230_pt1 | contig 12931 bp, 10 predicted proteins | sample Plot104A_FD_92537 | JGI IMG/M metagenome (GOLD analysis project Ga0126312, IMG submission 92537) | Serpentine soil microbial communities from UC McLaughlin Reserve, CA, USA - Plot104A | ecosystem: Environmental > Terrestrial > Soil > Grasslands | place: USA: UC McLaughlin Reserve, Lake County...
ATGAACGCTCTAATGCTTGCGGACTTCCTGCGCGGCGTGGCCGAAGGCGAACCGTCGGGCGCCAGCGGCCTCGACGGCCTGCGTACCCTCGAAGTAGTCCTGGCCGCATACCGCTCCGGAGAGGCTCACGAACCAAAGCAGGTGGAGCGAACGCCCTGACTCCACCTTCCAAAGTGATCGATAGCTAACTCGCTGAATTGCTGAAACGCGAAACCCTGCAGGCACCCGACGCGTATACTCTCATTGTTATGGTGATCGCGGTCATTACCGTCACTTTTGCGGTCGTTCCCGCCGCTTCTTCCGTTATTCCCGCGGTAGGCGTCCCGCACCTCCAACCAAGAACGACCTACCAGATCACGTATGAGCAGTAACCTTGCGGCCGAGCGGGCGGCCTTGATCGTCAACACGCGTTCGCGCACCGGGGAGAGGACGTTCTTCCGGGCCCTCGATCGCCTGCAGGAGCTTGACGTAACCCTCGGCGTAACCTACGCCATAAGAGATCCCGCGCGGCTCCCCGAGACGGTGCGCGAGATCCTCGACGACCGCACCGGTTACAGGTTCCTGATCCTGGGCGGTGGCGATGGATCTGTGAGCTCCGTGGTGGACTTCCTGGCGAATCAAGATGTTGTTCTCGGCCTCCTGCCCCTCGGCACGGCCAACGATTTCGCCCGTACACTCGAGATACCGCAGGACATCGAGGGCGCTTGTAAGGCTATAGCGGGCGGCAAGGTCGTCGACGTTGACCTCGGCCTCGCCGGCGACAACTACTACGTCAACGTTGCCTCTGTCGGGCTCGGGGTGGAGACCACGCGGGCACTCTCCCCGTGGCTGAAGAAGAGTACGGGTCCGCTGGCCTATCCTGCGGCCGCCATAAGGGCTTTCCTGAGGCACGAACCCTTTGCCGCCAGGCTGACCTTCCCCGATGGTGACCACGAGTCCGTCGAATACGACCGTCTCCTGCAGGTCGCCGTCGGCAACGGGCGCTTCTACGGCGGGGGCATGGTCGTGGCCCCTGAATCCGGAATAGACGACAGGACCCTGGACATTTACGCTATAGATCTCGGCCGACACAGGAACCTCCTAGGGGTCGCCAGATACCTCAGAAGCGGCGACTTTATAAAGATGGAGGGCGTGCACCACTTCAGGACCTCAAGCGCCAGGCTCGAGACGGACCCCGAACTCGCCATAAACATAGACGGGGAAGTGGTGGCGAGAACCCCGCAAGACTTCTCTGTGGCCCGGAACGCCCTCAAAGTACTGGTGCCCCAAGAGTCGGCCGCCGCGCGTCACGACGAGAACGGGTAGAAAACCGCCATTCCCGCGTATGCGGCTACGAGCCCTCGGCAGTAGGCGAGAACAAGAAGCTGACATGCTGAAGTGCTGCCTTCGGCGCGCTTGCGTAGTCGGCCTCGATTGCTAGACTGCGGAACATCGGTGGGGACCGAGACGAGGAGGAGAGAATGCGCCCTGAGGAAATCGACGGCCTGACCGTAGGCGGGCTGCTGGATCTGGTAGCCGGGAGACGCCCTGATAGTGATGCGCTCGTCTACGCCGACCGGAACCTGCGCTACACCTACGCGGAGTTCAAAGAGGTCGTCGAGAACTGCGCCCGGTCTCTGATGGCGCTCGGTCTGCAGAAAGGCGACCACGTCGCCGTGTGGGGACAGAACGTTCCAGAGTGGGTGACCCTGCAGTTCGCCACGGGGAAGGTCGGAGCCGTGCTGGTTACGATCAACCCTGCTTACAAATCCCACGAGCTGAAGTACGTACTCGAGCAATCCGACGCCGCGGCCCTCTTCCTGACAAAAGGCGTTGCGAATGCTGATTTCCTCCAGATCCTGCAAGATGCCATCCCCGAACTCGCCGGGTCTGACGACGGCGAGTTGTCGCTGGAGGAGCTGCCTTTCTTGAAGAACGTGGTCCTCATGGGCGAGGATTCACCCGGAGGGCTGCCCGTGATGAGCTTCGGGACGTTTCTGGGCAGGGGAGAGGAGGTCTCTGACGAAGAGTTGCGCGAGCGTCAGGCGTCGCTGGATGCGGAGGACGTCATCAACATGCAGTACACCTCGGGGACGACGGGCTTCCCGAAGGGTGTGCAGCTGACCCACGCCAACATCCTAAAGAACGCTTTCTACATCGGCGAGTGCATGAGGCTGGGGCCGGAGGACAGGGTGTGTATACCGGTCCCGTTCTTCCATTGCTTTGGATGCGTTCTGGGGACCCTCAACACCGTCACCCACGAGGGGGCGATGGTCCCCGTCGAGAGCTTCGACGCCGAGAAGGTGTTGCAGGCCGTGGACCAGGAACAGTGCACGGCGCTCCTCGGGGTCCCTACCATGTTCATTGCGGAGCTCGAGCATCCGGACTTCGAGCAATATGAAACGAGTTCTTTGCGCACCGGGATCATGGCCGGCTCACCCTGCCCGATGGAGGTCATGAAAAAGGTCGTCGACGTGATGGGTGCTTCGGAGATCACCATTGCTTACGGTCAGACCGAGTCGAGCCCTGTGATCACCCAGACTCGCACCGACGACCCGCTGGAGCTGCGCGTCTCCAGCGTAGGCCGCAAGCTCCCCGACGTCGAGGTCCGCATCGTGAGCGTGGAGACAGGTGAGGACTGCGCCCCCGAGGAGCAGGGCGAACTATGGACCCGAGGCTACCACGTAATGCGTGGCTACTACAAAATGGAGGAGAAGACCACAGAGGTTATAGATAGTGAAGGATGGCTTCACACGGGTGACCTCGCGGTCATGGACGAGGACGGGTACGTCAGGATCACGGGCCGGGCGAAGGATATGATCATCCGCGGCGGCGAGAACGTCTACCCGCGTGAGATCGAGGAGTTCCTCTACACCCACCCCGAAATCTCCGACGTCCAGGTCTACGGCGTCCCCGACGAAAGGTACGGCGAAAAGGTCGCTGCAGCCGTTAGACTCAGCCAGGGTTCCGAGCTCACTGTCGAACAGGTGCAGAACTACTGCCGAGAGAACATCGCCTACTACAAAGTCCCCGAATACGTCGACTTCGTCGATGACTACCCGATGACGGCGAGCGGCAAGATCCAGAAGTACAGACTCCGCGAGGCCGCCGTCGAACGCTACGGTCTGCAAGGCACCACGGTAGAGTCAGCGTGAACGCGATTCTTCAAGAAGCTCCGTGCCGCGGCGCACTTCGCAAGAGCTGATACGGAATCTGCACGATCAATCCCGTGGTATGCGACTTGCTTGAGCGCAGAACCTGCCCTTGCTCCTACCTTGAGAGCATCCCGTCATTCCCGCGGGGCTTGTCCCCGCGAAAGAGGGGAGCGCGAATATACGTAAGCACAGGCGTTCCGCGCCTCCAATCAGAAGCGATATACGTATCAGATTTCAAAAGCGAAGGGCCGGGATTTGAATCCCGGCCCTCGAACCGTCTTTGTTACCTGGCAGTTCTACCGCCGGCGACGGCCCGGTAGATCGCGAGCAGTATGATCGCGCCGATGGTGGCGATTATGATGGTCCAGAGTGTCCCGCCACCGCCGATACCGATGAGGCCGGCCAGAAAGCCACCCACTAAAGCTCCCGCTATCCCGAGCAGGAGCGTGATGATAAAGCCGCCAGGATCGTCGCCGGGCATGACCAGCTTGGCGAGCGCGCCTGCGATCAGACCGATGATGATCCAGCCGATAATCGCTACTATACCCACGGGTTTGCTACCTCCTTCACGGTCGGTCTTCTATGCCTAATTGTATAGCCTAATACGCACGCGAGGATCATTAGTTTCTGAAAGCACGACATATTTCCGTTACCGGCCCCCCGTGTGCCAGATGTACTGCTGCTATCATGCCTTCAATCCCAGGGATCAGGAGGATACGTATGAACTTCGACCCCACAGAAGAACAGCGCCAGTGGCGAGATCTGGCGCGCGACTTCGCCCAGGGCGAGATCCGGCCCCGCGCCGCCGAGCTCGACCGCGAACAGAGATTTCCGTACGACATAATCGCAGAGATGTCCCGCCTGGGCCTGATGGGCCTTACGCTTCCTGAAGAGTACGGAGGTTCTGGTGGGGACTTCGTCGCCTACAACCTGGCGCTGGAGGAGATCTCCCGCGCCGATACCTCGGTCGGGATAACTATGGAGGCCCACATCTCCCTCGGCTGCTCACCGATCGCCGCCTACGGCACTAAAGAACAGAAGGAGCGGTTCCTCTCCAGGTGCGCCACAGGCGAGAATCTCTGGGCTTTCGGCCTTACGGAGGAGGAGGCCGGCACGGACGCCGGGGGGACGCGGACGACGGCGGAGCTCGAAGGTGGCGAGTGGGTCATCAACGGGTCGAAGAAGTGGATCACCAACTCCGGAACCGACATCACCGGCGGCGTCACGATCATCGCCAGGACGGGTACCCGCGAGAACGGAAGTCCTGAACTCACCGCCATCATCATCCCACAGGATGCGCCGGGCTACATCCGAGGTCCGGCCTACGAGAAGCTCGGCTGGCGGGCCTCGGACCAGCATCCACTCCACTTCGAGGACTGTCGCGTCCCCGAAGAGAACCTGCTCGGCGAGCGCGGGAGAGGTTTCCACCAGTTCCTCGCGACGCTCGATGCAGGGCGGGTCGCGGTCGCTGCACTCTCCGTCGGGCTCGCGCAGGCCTGTTTCGACGAGGCCCTGGCGCGGGCACAGGAGAGGGAGCAGTTCGGGCGTTCCATCTCGGAGTTCCAGGCCATACAGTTCAAGCTCGCGGACATGGCGATGGAGATCGAACTGGCGCGCAATATGATGCTCAAGGCCGCGTGGCTGAAGGACCAGGGGCGATCCTTCGGACGGGAGGCGAGCATGGCCAAGGTGTTTGCCTCCGAGACGGCCAAACGGGCCGCGGACCAGGCGGCCCAGATCTGGGGCGGCGAGGGCTTTATGGAGCCGAGCGCCGTGGCCCGCTACTGGCGGCAGGTCAAGATCAACGAGATAGGGGAGGGAACCAGCGAGATAAACCGCCAGATCATCGCCCGATCTCTCCTGAATGAGAGCTCTACAAAGGCCGAACTGCTCGCGCAGTAGAGTGACGCTCTACGTATTCTCGCTAGTTGGTCTCAGGTTCGCGAAATCGAACAAACTCGAGGAGCGGGCCCTCTAGCCGATTTGCGAGGGTCGGCTCGTCGTGATGAAGCTCGGCGAGGAAGGCTCGTGTGGCGACCTCGATCGCACCGAGCAGCGAACCTGGCGAAAGGGAGGCGACAAGCCCATCCTCGAGCAGTGCCAGCTCTTCGACCGGCAGGTCATCTACATAGTCGAAGAATTCCGCGTAGAAACCGCGACGCTCCTGGGCAAGCTTGAGAGTCCTGTTTCGAATACGCTCCATGTACCACAGTCCCTGCCAGGGACGGCCGCGACGCACGGCGGTACAGGCGTGTAGAACGTCGTGCCATGCAAAGCCTGCTTCGCCCGCCGGATCCGCTGTGTGGAGTTCGGCCTGGGCGGGCGCATTGGCGGCATCTGTAACGCGGCCCGAGCTGTCGAACACCACGCGCGCCGGGCCCCAGATGGAGAACCGCTCGGCCTGCTCGAAGGCAAGATCTAGCTCGAGCAGGTTCTCGAGCAGGAAGCCGCGCACGAGCGTATCTCCGAAAGCGGTCTCGAAGTGGTGCAAGACGGGGAGGTGTTCGTACAGATTTTCTACCCAATCGGCCGTAACCGCCTGCAATTCTGCGTCGTCGGCCACGACGACTTCAATATCTATATCGGACCAGCGGTCGACTCGGCCTGCAAGCGAGCCTACGACGACAACACCATCAATGCGGCCATCATTGCCCAGCAGACGGCATACTTGTCCGGCGGTCTTTTCTCGCTCTTCGGGTGTGAACAATGGCATTCGCCGCCATTTTATTCGACCCGGGCAGATCTCGTTGCAGCGTTGCGTTTCGACGCGTACTGTGGCGCAGAGGAAGAGCGGTAGCTAACATGCCCTCAGGAACCAGGTGAGCGGGGAAAGATGAGCAAGCTAGGAACCTTTGTGGATACGAAGAGCGAGGCCTTCGCAGAGAGTGCCGAAAGGTTCGAAGGACTCGTGGATGAGCTGCGCGATCGCTCGGCGGAGGCGAGGCGCGGTGGAGGAGAGAAGGCGCAGAAAAGGCACAGAGAGCGAGGCAAGCTGCCTGTGCGAGAGAGGATCGAACGCCTCCTCGACCTGGGCACGGCGTTCCTGGAGCTCTCGCCCCTGGCGGCCTTCGGGATGTACGACGGGCGCGTTCCCGCAGCGGGTATAGTCACGGGGATCGGTCGCGTCTCGGGGCGTGAGGTGATGGTCGTAGCCAACGATGCCACCGTAAAGGGCGGTACCTACTATCCGATGACGGTCAAGAAGCACCTGCGGGCGCAGGAGATAGCCGAGCAGAACCGCCTGCCGTGCATCTATCTCGTTGACTCAGGGGGTGCTTTCCTTCCTTTGCAGGACGAGGTCTTCCCCGACCGCGAGCACTTCGGACGCATCTTCTATAACCAGGCCCAGATGAGCGCGAAGGGCATATCCCAGGTCGCCGCGGTAATGGGTAGCTGCACGGCCGGTGGGGCCTACGTACCCGCGATGAGCGACGAGGTAGTCATAGTCAAAGGGACGGGTACGATCTTCCTCGGCGGCCCTCCCCTCGTCAGGGCGGCGACCGGAGAAGAAGTAACCGCAGAAGAGCTCGGCGGAGCCGACGTCCACACCCGCCGCTCGGGCGTCGCCGACCACTTCGCGGAGAACGACGAACACGCCCTGGCCATAGTCCGCTCCATCGTAGAGAACCTGAACCGGGAGAAGGCCCCGCCATGGATTGTCGAAGAGTCCGAGGAGCCGCTCTATGACCCGGGAGAGCTCTACGGCATCGTACCCAGCGACTACAGGCAGGGTTACGATGTCAGGGAGGTCATCGCCAGAACCGTGGACGGGAGCCGCCTGCACGAGTTCAAGCCGCTCTACGGAGAGACGCTCGTCTGTGGATTCGCCAGGATCATGGGCCACCCCGTTGGCATCCTGGCCAATAACGGCATCCTGTTCTCCGAGAGCGCGCTCAAGGGCGCCCACTTCATAGAGCTGTGCTGCTCCCGGGGTATTCCTCTCATCTTCCTGCAGAACATTACAGGTTTCATGGTCGGCAGGGAGTACGAGGCCGGCGGCATCGCCAAAGACGGGGCCAAGATGGTCATGGCGGTCGCCAACGCTAGCGTGCCGAAGTTCACCGTGATCGTCGGCGGCTCGTTCGGGGCGGGTAACTACGGGATGTGCGGCAGGGCCTACTCACCGCGCTTCCTGTGGATGTGGCCCAACGCCCGCATCAGCGTGATGGGCGGCCAACAGGCGGCGAACGTCCTTCTTACCGTGCAGGAGGAGAACTTGAGGCGCGAGGACAGGGAGATGACCGACGAAGAGCGTGAAGACTTCAAGGCCCCAATCCTCGATAAGTACGAAGACGAGGGAAACCCTTACCACTCGACCGCCAGGCTCTGGGACGACGGCGTAATAGATCCCGTGGATACACGAATGGTCCTTGCTCTGGGGCTTTCGGCCTCCGCGAACGCCCCGCTCGAAAAGACCGAGTTCGGTGTCTTCAGAATGTAGGTATTGTAGGCTTCAGGAAGGAGTTAGCGTGAGATACGCCCGAGTGAAAATCGACCCTGATCGCACTGGGGTCCTCTCGACGCCGTCAGGGAATATCCTGACGGCTGAGGCCTGATACCAGATGCCATTTCAACACCTGAAGAGGATAGACCATGGCCCGGTGACGACCGTCACCCTCGCGCGCCCTGACTCGCACAATGCGCTGGACGCGGCGCTCATCGAGGAGTTGACGCGCTGCTTCGAGGAGATCTCCGACGACGAAAGGGTGCGGGTCGTGGTGCTCGCCGGCGAGGGACGTTCGTTTTGCGCCGGCGCTGACGTCGGGTACATGCGGGAGACGGCCAACTTCTCCTACGAGGAGAACCTGGAAGACGCCAGACGACTGGCCATGATGTACTGGACCGTAGACGAGTGCCCGAAGCCAGTGGTAGCAAGGGTTCAGGGTGCGGCGATGGGTGGCGGTTCCGGACTCGTGGCGGTCGCTGACGTGGCCGTGGCGGATCCGGAGACGCGGTTTGCTTTCTCGGAGGTGAGGCTCGGCATCGCGCCGGCCACGATCGCGCCCTTCGTGGTGCGTAAGATCGGGGTCTCCCACGCCAGGTCGTTGTTCGTGACGGGAGAACGGTTCGGCGCCGAAAGGGCGCAGGAGATCGGGCTGGTCCACGAGATCGTCTCAGGAAACGACCTCGACGCGGCCGTCGATGAGAAGGTCAGGGAGCTTCTTCAGGGAGGTCCTGTCGCTCAGGCGACTCTGAAGGGACTGCTGCGCCGGCTCGAGACGACGGAGCCGATGGAGGCGCCTGGCCTGACGGCGCGTGTGATCTCCGAGCTGCGTACCGGCGAGGAGGGTCAGGAGGGACTGGCAGCCTTCCTCGAGAAACGTGACCCGCGCTGGAGAACGGAGCGGTGAGCTTCAAGAGCCTCCTCGTCGCCAACCGCGGCGAGATAGCGGTTCGCACCATCCGTACCTGCCGCGAACTCGGTATAGAGAGCATCGCCGTCTACTCTGAGGCGGACGAGCGCGCGATGCACCGGCGCCTCGCCGACGAGGCTTACCTTCTCGGCCCTGCTCCGGCCCCGGAGAGCTACCTGAACGTCGGGCGGCTTGTAGAGGCGATCGAGCGGTCGGGTGCCGAAGCCGTCCATCCAGGCTACGGATTCCTCTCGGAGAGCGCGGAGTTCGCCAGGGCCGTCCGGTCGGCCGGCGCAACCTGGGTTGGGCCTCCGCCCGAAGCGATGGAGGCTGTCGGATTCAAGGTCAGGGCCAAGGAACTGGCCCGCAGGGCCGATGTGCCGACGATCCCTGGCTACGACGGGGAAGACGAAGGCGAGGAGCGGCTCGCGGAGGAGGCTGATCGTATCGGCTATCCGGTCCTGGTGAAGGCGAGCGCGGGGGGCGGGGGACGCGGGATGCGGGCCGTAACGCGCCACAAGGACTTCGTCGAGGCAGTCAGGGCGGCGCGCCGGGAGGCTGAGGCTGCCTTCGGGGATGGGTCGGTGTTCCTCGAGAAGCTGGTGGAAGCCCCGCGCCACGTGGAGGTGCAGGTGATCGGTGACTCGCACGGCGATGTCCTGCACCTCTTCGAGCGGGAATGTTCGATCCAACGTAGGCACCAGAAGGTCGTTGAAGAAGCCCCATCCCCGGCGCTCGACCCTGACCTCCGCGAGTCCATCTGCAACGCCGCCGTCCGCTTCGCCCGGGAGGCCGGCTACGAGAACGCGGGCACGGTGGAGTTCCTTCTCGACGGTGACCAGTTCTACTTCCTGGAGATGAACGCTCGCTTGCAGGTCGAACACCCCGTGACGGAGCTCGTTACAGGCCTCGACCTCGTCCACCTCCAGCTCGCCGTAGCAGCGGGGGAACCTCTCCCACTTACCCAGGACGAAATCACCCTGCGGGGCAGCGCCATCGAGGCCCGCATCTATGCGGAGGATGAGCAGGGGATGCCCTCAGGAGGGCTACTCGAGATCTTCTCGCCGCCGGAGGGGGCCGGGGTCCGCAACGACACAGGGTTCGAGGCCGGCGATGAGATCCCACTGAACTACGACGCCATGCTCGCGAAACTGATCGTCTACGCCCCTGACCGCCCGGCTACCGTCCGCCGCCTCAGGCGGTCTCTCACGGACTACAAGATCCTGGGTCCCTCCTCCAACCTCCCGCTGCTCAGGCGCATTGCAACCCATCCCGCGTTCGAGGCAGGCGAGACAACGACCCACTTTCTCGAAGAGTACGGCCTGACGGAGCCCCGGCCCGGGCAGCCGGTCCCGCGCGAGGCTCTGCTCCTCGCTTCAACGGCAGAACTCCACCCCATACCGGCGTCACCGGACCCGTTTGCGGCAGGCCCTTGGCGTCTACTCGGAGCGGCCACCATCGACTACGACGTGCACCGGGTCGATGTGGAGCGCACGCGACCGAGAAGGTTCAGGATCAAGGCCGAAGGCGAAGAATCCATCGTCGAGGTTCTATACTACGGAGACGGCCACATCCGCGCCCTCCTCGACGAGGAGCCGGTCGAGGCCGGGATCCTACTCGGTCAAGATGAGGTCCTCGTCTATCTGCACGGTGAGACCCACACGCTACGTAAGCTTCCTCCGCCAACCGTAGACGAGACCGGTCCAGGCGCCGATAGCGCCGCCAGCCTCACGGCCCCGATGCCCGGTACGGTCGTGAAGGTGCTCGTCGAAGAGGGCCAGGAGGTCGAGAAGGGGCAACTACTCCTCGTCCTCGAGGCGATGAAGATGGAACAGCCCGTCTCAGCACCCCACGCAGGAGTGGTTCACTCGCTCCCTTTCGACGAGGGATCCCTCGTCCCGGGCGGCGCCATCCTCGCCGAAGTGAGGGAGAGTTAGCGCGCCGCAGAACTGCACTCTTGAAACTCTTGACGCAAGATTCGCGTGCGCCTAAGATTGTATACAAGGGGTTCTCCGCGGGACGAAAACGGGAGTTCGAGTGGCATATGCGTTGCGGGACAGGGGCAAGGAGTCGCGGCCTGTTGGGGTTTTGGAGCGGTTGCGGGCTTTGATCCTGACGGGCGAGTATGGTCCTGAGGAGCGTTTGATCGAGGAGCAGCTCGCGGAACAGCTCGGGGTGAGCAGGACACCTGTAAGGCAGGCTCTCACGATGCTGGAGGCCGAGGGACTCGTCGAGATCGCACCGCATCGCGGGGCCACGGTGTGCTCTTTCTCCTTCGAGGACGTATGGGACATCTACGACCTGCGCGCCGTACTGGAGGGGCATGCTGCGCGACGGGCAGCGGGACGTATTGACGGGCGCGAGCTGGAGCGGTTGCGGGAACTGGCCGGGGAGATGGAGGGGTTGCCCGGCCGGTTCGACGATCACGAGGAGGAGATCCGGACCCTCGTCGCGCTCAACCAGGAGTTCCACGGGGCCATCGTCGAGGCGAGCCGCAACAAGCGCCTCGAGCGCCTCATCAACCGCACCGTCGAGATACCGCTTATGTTCAAGGCCTTCTTCTGGTACACGCCGCACGAGCGGGTCATCTCCAATCACTATCACCGCCAGATCCTGCAAGCACTAGAGAAAGGTGACGCTGACCGGGCGGAGATCATCATGCGCGAGCACGTCTACGAGGGCCGCGACTTCGTCATTGGGGCCCTCAAGGAGGATATGAATGGATGAGGGGACTGACGGGACCCGCCCTCTCGAAGGCGTGCGCGTCGTCGAGATGGGCAGCCTGCTCGCCGGCCCCTTCTGCGGCCAGCTCCTCGCCGACTTGGGCGCCGAAGTCATAAAGATCGAACCTCCAGGCAAAGGCGACCCCATGCGGGTCTGGGGCCGGCACCGCAAAGAGGGACGCACCCTGTGGTGGCCTATAATCGCCCGCAACAAGAAGTCCGTCACCCTCGACCTGCGGGAGGAGGAAGGGCAGGACCTCGCCCGCCGTCTCATCTCCGAGGCCGACGTGGTCGTCGAGAACTTCAGGCCCGGTACGTTAGAGAGGTGGCGCCTCGGGTACGGGGACCTGAGCGGGGCCAACCCAGGTCTCGTCATGGTGCGTGTTTCCGGGTACGGGCAGACAGGACCATACAAGGACCAGGCGGGGTTCGGGTCCATCGGCGAGGCCATGGGCGGGATACGGTATGTGACCGGCTTTCCTGACCGTCCGCCGCCGCGGGTTGGGATCAGCCTCGGCGACTCGCTCGCGGCGACCTTCGGCGCCCTCGGCGCACTGACGGCTCTCTACAACCGCGAGGCGCGCGCTGGCAGAGGCCAGGTGGTGGACGTCGGGATCTACGAGGCCGTCCTCGCCCTCATGGAGAGCACGATTCCGGAGTATGCACTGACAGGGCACATCAGGAGCCGCACCGGGGCCATCCTGCCCTTCGTGGCCCCGTCGAACACCTACCCTACCGGCGACGGAGACTACGTAGTGATCGGTGCCAACGCCGACACCGTCTTCGGACGGTTCGCGAAGGCGCTCGGACATCCAGAGTGGGCCGAGAGCGAAAAGTACGCAACCCACCACGCCCGCGGCGAGAACCAGGAAGAGCTAGACGATTTGATCGCCGACTGGACGAGAGAGCGAACCGCGGAAGAGGTGCTCGAGGCCATGAGAAAGGCGAGCGTCCCCGCCGGAAAGCTCTTCACCGCCGAGGACATGCTCTCCGACGAACAGTACGCCGCCCGCCAGAACATCGTCACCATCGAGGACCCGGACATAGGACCGTTCCCGATGCAGAACGTCGTCCCCCGCCTCTCCGAGACACCAGGACAGGTGCGCTGGACCGGACCGAAGCTAGGCCAGCACAACGACGAGGTGTTCAAAGGGGCGCTCGGGATGAGTGAACAGGAGCTCGACGGTTTGCGCGAACGGGGAATCGTCTGATGCACATCGAGGTAGTCGATGTAGGACCCCGAGACGGCCTACAGAACGAAGACAAAGCCCTCTCCCCCGAAATCCGCGCCAAGCTCTGCGAGAAGCTGGCGGCGGCCGGCGTTCCGCGCGTCGAGGCGGCCAGCTTCGTGAACCCGAAACGCGTCCCGCAGATGGCCGGCGCAGAAGAGGTGATGGCCGCCATCGAACGTTCCCCTGGCACGAGCTACGCCGGCCTCGTCCTCAATGAGAGAGGCTACGAGCGGGCCATCGAAGCCGGAGTGGACGAAGTACGCTACGCCTTCCCCGTAACCGAGACCTTCGCGAAACGCAACCAGAACACCACGGTAGAAGACGCGACAGGGCTTGCTGCGCGACTGGTGGAGCGAGCGCGCCTGGACGGGGTGCGCGTCTCCATCACGCTCTCCGCCGCCTTCGGGGACCCTTTCGAAGGAAAGGTCGAGCCCGAGCACGTTCTCCGTATCGCTGCCACCGTAGCGGCATCGGGTCCGGACGAGATG
>Ga0126312_10002231_pt1 | contig 12927 bp, 11 predicted proteins | sample Plot104A_FD_92537 | JGI IMG/M metagenome (GOLD analysis project Ga0126312, IMG submission 92537) | Serpentine soil microbial communities from UC McLaughlin Reserve, CA, USA - Plot104A | ecosystem: Environmental > Terrestrial > Soil > Grasslands | place: USA: UC McLaughlin Reserve, Lake County...
CCAGAGCCGCGACGACCGCCAGGCCGAGAACTACCGCAAGATGATGGTCGCGATGGCCCAGGACATCCGGGTCATCCTGATCAAGCTCGCGGACCGCCTCCACAACATGCGCACCCTGTCCGCGCTGCCGAAGCACAAGCAGCAGGAGATCGCCAAGGAGACCCTCGAGATCTTCGCGCCGCTGGCCCACCGGCTAGGCATCCACGCGATCAAGTGGGAGCTCGAGGACCTCGCCTTCGCGACTCTTCACCCAAGGAAATACACAGAGATCAAGGGTCTCGTGAACCAGCAGCGCGACGAGCGGGAGGCGTTCGTGGGGCGGGCGGGGGAGATCCTGACGAAGGAGCTCGACGAGGTGGGCATCGACGCCGAGATCTCGGGCCGCGCCAAGCACTTCTACTCGATCTACTCGAAGATGACGAAGAAGGGACGCGAGTTCAACGAGATCTACGACCTCACGGCGATGCGCGTGCTGGTCGAGTCGGTCAAGGACTGCTACGGCGCCATCGGCGTCATCCACTCGCTCTGGAAGCCGCTCCCCGGGCGCTTCAAGGACTGGGTGGCGATGCCCAAGTTCAACATGTACCAGGCCCTCCACACCACCGTGATCGGGCCCGAGGGGCGGCCGCTCGAGATCCAGATCCGCACCAGCCAGATGCACGAGACGGCCGAGTTCGGCGTCGCGGCGCACTGGATCTACAAGGGCGACGGCAAGGCCGCCGTCGGGGATCGGGTCGAGTGGCTGAAGCATCTCCTCGACTGGCAGCAGGAGATGCAGGATCCGCAGGAGTTCAAGGAGACGCTCAAGGCGGACCTGTTCGAGGACGAGGTCTTCGTCTTCACCCCCAAGGGCGAGGTCAAGTCGCTCGCCGCCGGGGCGACCCCGCTCGACTTCGCCTATTCGATCCACACCGACGTGGGCCACCGCTGCGTGGGGGCCAAGGTCAACGGAAAGATCGTCCCGCTGCACTACGAGCTGACCTCGGGCGACATCTGCGAGGTGCTGACCTCGAAGAAGGAGCGCGGGCCATCGCGCGACTGGCTCTCGCTCGCGAAGACCACGCGCGCGCAGTCGAAGATCCGCGCCTGGTTCAAGCGCGAGCGGCGCGAGGACTCCGAGCGCACCGGGCGCGAGGTCCTACAGGAGAACCTCAAGCGCCAGGGACTGCCGCCGCAGAAGGTCGCCGGCTCGCCGCTCCTGGCGGACGTGATCCGCGAGATGGGCTTCCGCAAGGCCGACGACTTCTATATCGCCCTCGGCCAGTCCAAGGTCTCGGCCAAGGTCGTGACCAACAAGATCATGCAGCGGCTGAAGCAGGGCGAGTCGGCGGTCGAGCCGCAGGGCGCCGCCGCCGAGCTCCTCGAGCGCAGGGAGGCGCCGAAGAAGACCGCGGCGTCTTCGAGCTACGGGATCAAGGTCTCCGGGATCGACGACGTGATGCTGCGCCTGGCCAAGTGCTGCCGCCCGGTGCCGGGCGACCCGATCGTCGGCTACATCTCGCTCGGCAAGGGCATCACGATCCACCACGAGCAGTGCGTGAACGCGCGGGCGCTGATGCGCAATCCCGAGCGTTTCACCGAGGTGTCCTGGGAGGGCGACACGGCGAGCTCCTTCCGCGTCGAGCTCGAGGTGGACGGCTGGGACCGCACCCGCCTCCTGGAGGACCTCTCGCGGACCTTCGCCGAGTCGGGCGTGAACATCCTCGAGGCCCGCTGCACGGTGGTGCACCCGATGGTCAAGAACCGCTTCGTGGTGGAGGTCGGGGACACCACGGCGCTGAAGAACTGCATCCACCGGCTCCGCAACATCGAATCGGTGTTCGACGCCTATAGGGTCACCCCGACAGGGTGACCCGGTCTCAGTCGCCGGGATGGCGGCTTCTTCATCAGACCTGCGGGCCGGAGGCCCGCAGGGGGTAATCACCCCGACGGGGTGAGCGCCGCCTCGCGCTTGAAGACCTCCAGGACGGGCTTGGCGCTCCCGTCCTTGCGCAGCAGACCGGTGTGCAGGCCCCAGAAGTCGTGGCCGCCCGCGTAGGGCTTCGAGTCGCGCCAGTTGAAGTAGATCGCGCCACGAATGCCGAGCTCTCGGCGCCTGCGTACGAAGGCTTCCATCGCCTCCTGGACGTTCCTTGCCTGTCCCCGTTCGCCCAAGGTGAACGGGCTCGGCGGGCCCCCGCTTGCCCAGCTGAACTCGGTGATCCAGATCGGCGTCTGCTCGCCGAGCGCGTGCAGGAGCTCCCGCGTGCTCTCGACCGCGTCGATCGCCCCGCCCGCATCGCGCGCGAAGGGGTGAAGGGCGAAGGTGTCGAGCGTGTCGGCTGCGCCGGCGTGGAACATGCCGCTCACGAACGTCCGGAAGGGCATCCCCAGCCGGCTCTGCGACAGGCCGGCGCCGACGATCTCGGCGGCGGGATCGACCCGCTTGATAGCCCGTCCGGTGGCACGCAGCAGCTGGACATAGGCCGAGGGATCGGGACCCGACGGCCAGTAGACCGGCAGGTTCGGCTCGTTCCACACCTGCCAGGAGCGGATCGGGACCCGGCGCAGCCCGGGATGCTCCTTCCAGAAGCTCCCGTCCGGCCCATAGCGGCGGGCGAGGACCGCTCCGAAGTCGGCGAGGTCCTGCGGACTGCGCGGTGGATAGGTCCCGCGCCGGGCTCCGCGGATCGGGGCGCTCGACCTGAAGGGCGGAGGATCGAACAGGATGGCGAGGACGCGCATTCCGTGTGCGGCCGCCTCCGACACGTAGCCGTCGTAATAGGAGAAGTCGTATTGCCCCGGCGACCGTTCGATCTGCTTCCAATCGAAGGTCTGGCGCAACAGTCCGACCCCCGCCTCGCGCTCCCTGGTCAGCGTGCGCTCACGGTAGGCGTGCCCCCCCGCGTAGACGTCCTCGCTGACCAGACCGAAGAAGTCGGGCTGCGGCGCGCCGGCCGGAGGCCCCGCCTGACGCCCTTCGTCCCCGCCGCCGCCGCAGCCGAGCGCCAGGGCCGGCAGGACGACCAGCAGCGCCGCCGCGATCAGGGGTAGATGCTTGCGAGTGTCGATCACCAAGTGCGCACCTTAGGGTCCGCGGCGGTGGCTCGCTGTGGCCGCCCGGGCGTCCCCGGTGGTCCGACGGAGCCGGCAGCCACGTCGCAGCCGCTCCGCGCACCGATGTCCGCGTCGTTACGATGCTGCCGCCGGGACCGGCTCGTACAGTCCGTTCGCTGCAGTCTGCGCGATGGCCGGGGAAGCCCCTGCACCCAGGGGCGAGCTCGCAGGCGAGGCACGCGGAGCGCGTTTCATGGCGGTGTGGACGATACAGCCGGCCTCAGCGCCATCGCGGTCGCCGGGAGCGACAGAGCCTGTGGTTCTGCCGGCTGTGGACTGACGCAACTCCAGGCCGCTACGCAGGTTGGAGGGAGAGTCGATGAGAGCCAGCTACCGATTCCTGCTTGCCCTGCTCGGGCTGACCGCCTGCCTGGCGCTGCCGGCACAGGCCGACGCGCGTCAGTCGCGCAAGAAGGCGATCTGGGGCCCGGTCACCGTTCAGGGGAAGTCCCAGTTCCCGATCTACCACGACCTCGGCGCCGGGATCTGGGAATACACGGTCCGCTGGTTTCGGGTGGCGCCGACGCGGCCGCGCAACCCTCGCGACCCAACGGATCCCGCCTACCATTGGCCCGCGGAGGTCGACTTTGCCCTCCGCGAAGCGCATCGCTACGGGATCCGGGTGTCGCTGTTGCTCACCGGCGCGCCGCGATGGGCCAACGGGAACCACACGCGGCGGTGGGCGCCTCGGCACCCTGGCGATTTCGCCGACTTCGCCGAGGCAGCCGCCCGGCGATGGCCGGGCGTACGCCACTGGATGATCTGGGGCGAGCCGACGCGCCGGCGCAACTTCCTTCCCCTGGCGCACGAGCGACGCGGCCATCCGCTCACTCGGAGCCAGTCGCGGGGGCCGCGGCTCTACGCGCGGATCCTCGATGCGTCCTACGGTCGCCTGAAGCGGCTCGATCGACACAACGTCGTGATCGGCGGCAACACCTTCACGACGGGCGACGTGTCGCCACTCAACTTCATCAGGGCGATGCGCCTGCCCAACGGGCGGCGACCACGAATGGACCTCTACGGGCACAACCCCTTCACTGCCCGCCGGCCCAGGCTGAGCAGGCCACCCCTCGGCTCCGGCTTCGCAGACTTCTCCGACCTCGACCAGCTGGCCCACTGGGTGGATCGCTACCTCGGACGGAGGGGTGGCAGCCGCCACGGCCGCCGCATTGGCCTCTTCCTCTCCGAGTTCTTCCTGCCGACCGATCATCCCAACCACGAGTTCAACTTCTGGGTCTCCCGCCGCATCCAGGCCAGCTGGCTGAACTCCGCCCTCCGCATCGACAGGCGCTGGTCGCGCATCTACACACTGGGATGGCTGGGGCTCTACGACGACGCACCGAGGCCCAAGGGGGACGAGGTCAACCGGGGGCTGATCGACCAGAAGGGCCGCAAGAAGCCCGCCTACCTGGTCTTCAAGCGGGGCTGACCTCCACGATCGCCTCGGCCATGCCGGGGTTACCGCCCAGCCATTCGAAGATGTCGCTGAGGGTTTGTCGCGCACCGCGCCGCGGGCGCCAATCCGTGTGGTCGTAGAGGGCGGCGCAGTCGGAGATGTAGATCGGAACGTCACCGGGCCGGTCCTCGGGCTCGCGCCCGACGGCGACCTTCCGTCCGCTCAGCTCGCTGCAGATCCGGGTGGCCTCGAGCAGCGACAGGCTCCGCTCCCTGCCCCCGCCGACGTTGAACGTGCAGCCGTCCCAGTGCTCGGGCTCGAGCAGCTGGCGCTCCACGAGGTCGACCACGTCCTCCACGTGGATCAGGTCGCGGACCTGTTTGCCCCGGCCGCCGAAGCCGATGTACGAGACCTCGCGCCCGAGGTGGTGGTTCAGAGCCCAATAGGCGAAGACGCCCTGGTCGACCCTGCCCATCTGCCACGGGCCGGCCACCACACCGAGACGGTTGACCGCCGCCCGCAGGCCGAAGCCGGCCCGGTACTCCTCGATCAGGTGCTCGGCCGACAGCTTCGTGGCTCCGTAGAGGGTGCGGGCGCCCTCCAGCTCGAACCGCTCCGAGATCCCCTCGAGGCTCACTCCGGCCAGCGGCTGGCGCTCGCTCAGCTCGAAGCGGTCGTCGGTCTCCTCGTAGGCCAGCGCGTTCAGCCGGCCCACCGGGTAGACGCGACTGGTCGAGAGAAAGACCATCTGGGCGTCGTGACGGCGGGCGGCCTCGAGGCAGTGGTACGCCCCGAACAGGTTGGTCTGGACGGTGTAGTCGACGTCGGCGGCCACGACGGACGGCTCCGCTGAGCACTCGACGATGGCGTCGACGGGGCCCTCGATCGCGGCGAGCTCCGCCGGGCGGCGCACGTCGCCCCGCACGAAGCCGATCCCGGCACGACGGAGGCGCGGGAGATTCAGGTCCGACCCGCGGCGACGCAGGTTGTCCAGGGCCACTACCTGCCAATCGGGATGGCGCTCCGCAAGCGCCACGCCGAGGTTCGCACCCACGAACCCGGCGCCTCCGGTGATGAGGAGCCGCACTAGGAGGTCGTCGCCCGCGCTCCCAGCCCGAGCACGGACAGCAGGAACGCTCCGAAGAGGATCTGCGTGCCGATCGTCGCGAGGCCGAGGGCCACCACGGCGAGCATCCTACTGCCGGAGTCTGGTACACCGGACCCGACCACGCTGCCGGGCCCGGACCCGCGTTAGCGCAGTCGGCTGACTGCCTTCTTGTAGGCCTGGAAGGCCCGCTTCGTCCCGCCGCCCCTGGTCAGCAGACCGGTGTGCAGTCCCCACATGTTCCTGAACTGCGGCGGATACGGAGCCAGGTCCCTCCAGGAGTAGTAGACGACGCCGCGAAGCCTGTAGCGCTTGCGCAGCTTGCGGATCACGGCGAACGACTTGGAGATGTTCGACGCCTGCCTCCTGGACCCGACGGTGAAGCGGCTGCGGGGACCGCTCGAGGCCCAGCCGATCTCGGTGATCCAGATCTTGGCCCTCCGGTCGTGATTCTTGTTCATCAGCTTCCGAAGCTTATTGAGCAGCCGGGCAAGCTCCCTGGAGTTCCTCGCGTAGGCGTTGAACGCCAGCGTGTCGAAGTACCTCTTGCCGCCTGCTCTGTAGAGCTGCTGGATGTACTTGAACACCGGGATGGAGCCGCCCAGGAAGCTGTTGGGCAGCCCGGCGGTGACGATCTCGGCACGCCGGTCGACCGACTTGATCCCCCTGCCTACCGTTTTCAGCATCCTCGCGTAGGCGCGGGCGCTCGGCTTGCGCAGCCAGTAGACCTTCAGGCTCGGCTCGTTCCAGATCTGGTACGCGGTGAAGGCCTTCTTCGGGATGCCCGGGTGGGAAGACCAAAGGGTCCCGTTGCGTCCATAGCGACGGACGATGACCTTCGCGAACGCGGCATAGGCGGCGTTGCTGGCGGGTGGCCAGGTCCCGTGCCCGCCGTGGCCCTTGGCACGGAAGGAGGGCGCGTTGAACAGGACCGGCAGGATCTTGATGCCGTGGGCCGCCGCGGTGGAGACGTATGCGTCGTACCTGGCCAGGTTGTAATGGCCCGGTGACGTCTCGATGGTGGACCAGTCGAAGGCCTGGCGGAGCAGGCCGGTTCCCACGGCCGCCTGCGCGCTGAGGTTGGTGTTCCGATAGCTCTGGCTGCCGCCGAAGACGTCGTCGCTGGTCAGGCCAACGAAGTCGTTGGGGACCCTGGCGTCGGCGGCTGGGGCCGCAGTGAGCGCTGTCACGGCCGCGATCGCGAGCAGCGCGAGCAGCCGTAGGCGTCGCAGCGGAGCGGGCACAGGGCTCAAGAACACGTCACGGCCTCCAAAGGTTCGGTTCAGCGGAAAGACTCGGTCCCCCAGGGATCGAGCGGGCAACTACCCCTTGACCCTCTACGCCCCGGGGGCGCATCTCCTGACGCGACGGACGAAGGGAACAGCCTAGGCCGGTCGGCGGACGCGCCCGCCCACTTCTGTGCCCGGGCTAGACCCCCCCGCGCAGGCTGCGACGGAGAGCCAGCCCGAGCAGGCCGCCGACGACGAGCACCGCCAGGGCTATGCGGCCGATCCTGAGCGCGGGGGAGCCACTGTCACCCGCCGCGGATGCGACCGTGTTCGAGATCCCGGCGCTCGCGTTTTGCTGCTTCTTCTTGCCGTCCGCCGCGTCCGACCTGTCCGACGCGTCCGACGAGTGACGGGTCGCGGCCTTGTGATGCCGGCGCGCGGGGCGGGCGGGGGGCGCCGCAGCCGGAGGCGAAGGCTCGATCCCGGCGCCGAACCGGGACGACTGCGGCGAGCGTGAGTGCTTGCTGCCACCGGCGTCGCTCCGTGCCTGCTCGAGCGGAATCGCGTACTCCTTGCCTGCCGGCGAGTCCGGATCGACGTGGACGCCGCGCTCAGCCGCAGCCGGCGCCGGGACTCCGAGGGCGAACAGCAGGACGAGAACTGGGAAGGGGAACAAGCGCCGGGCCCGCATGGCTCGGCCCGATGATAGTCATGCTTGCGGAGACCGGGGTGCTTGGCTGCGCACAGATGACTGAATCTCCCCGCTACACCCTCGATCAGCCTCCCAGGGGAGCGCGCCGTTCGCTCCTGGGACGAGTCCCGGTGCACGCGGAGGTGCTGGACATCGGATGCTGGTCGGGGTCGATCGGGAAGTTCCTGATCGAGGAGAGGTCGGCGGAGGTCGACGGGATCGAGCCCGATACACGAATGGCCGAGATCGCGGCGCTGAGCTATCGACGGGTAATCGGCACACCTGTGGAGGAGGCCCTCGCGGAGGGCTTGGCGGCGACCTCCGCTGCCGCTTATGACGCGCTGATCTTCTTCGACGTGCTCGAGCACCTCGCGGACCCCTGCGCCGTGCTGAGGGAGTGCCGTGGACTGCTGAAGGCGCCGGGCCGCGGGTTCATCTCGCTGCCGAATGTCGCCCATTGGTCGGTACGGAAAGAGCTCGCGCTCGGACGCTGGCGGTACACCGAGTCGGGCCTTCTGGACCGAACGCACCTGCGTTTCTTCACCATCGAGACTGCCTGGGAGCTCCTGCTCGACTGCGGCTGGGAGATCGTCTGGCAGGGAGCGGCGATCGGTCAGCCACCGCTGGTGACCCTCTCCGAGCGTCGGCTCCAGGTGCTGGCGCGCTGGCCGGCGCTGTTCGGGGTGCAGATCCTGTTCGAGGTGCGTCCGGTCTAGCCGGTCCGCCGGGCGAACACGGTGGGGGGGCCGACACCGTCTCCTCCCGCGGAACATCTGATCTGCTCGTACCCGGCATCCACGAACGCTCTGAGGACGTCCGCGAACAGCGCCATCGAGTGGCACTCGACCGCTACCGCGGGGGATTGCTCAGTCAGCACTCGGGTCATTCCCTCGAGGATGTCCCTCTCCGCGCCCTCGGCGTCGATCTTGACGACATCCGGGGAGGGCAACTCGCCCCCTGTGACGAGGGAATCGACCGACCGTGTTCGTACCGGGATGCTTCGCCCCGAGGCACCGGCGAGGGCGACACCCACGCCCTCCAGCCGCCCGCAGACCAAGTCCCGGCTCACTAGGCTGGCTTGCCCGTCGCCGCGCGCGAGAGCCTCGTCGCGCACGAGGAAGGTGCCGGTCGCCGCTTGCGCTCGAAGCTGCTCCAGCTCCCCACGGGCCAACGGGTCGGGCTCGAACGCGACGATCGTGCCATCGGGCGGCATCGTGCGGATCGCAAGACGGACGAAGTAGCCGGTGGATGCGCCCACGTCGAAGAAGACGGCGCGGCCTTGCAGCGAGTGAGCGAGGAAGCGCGCGACCTCCTGTTCGTACCTTCCGAGGGCGAGGACGAAGGCACGGCGGAGCCCAAATCGTGGAAGCGGCAGCCGATGTCCCCTCCCGGGGCCCCGGAGCACCGGTATTCGGATCGGCCGGTCAAGCATTCGGTGACATGGTCGGGGATGCGGCGCGACGGTATCCTCGCGAAATGCCGGATGAGGGCGCTCCCAGCGTGTCCGTCATCGTCCCGGCCCGAAACGCTCGTTCCTCCGTGCAGCGCGCGATCTTGAGTGCCCACCGCCAGACGAGCCGGCCTCAGGAGATCATCGTCGTGGACGACGGATCCACGGACGAAACCGCCGCGCTGGTCCGCTCCTTGGCGCTGCCAGCCGTCCAGCTCCTCTCGACGTCGGGCGTGGGAAAGGCGGCCGCCCGCAACGCGGGCCTCCGTCGGGCGGATGGAGCCTGGCTCGCCTTCCTCGACGCTGATGACTACTGGCACCCGGAACTGCTGTCGGCGGCCCTGGCTCGCATAGCCGAAGCCGAAGACGCTGTGGCCTGCTTCGTCGAGGCGACACCGGTGGACGACGACGGTCGGCCTGCTGGCGCCCATCCCATCGAGCCGGAGATATCACTCGAGGATCTTCTCTTTCAGCGTGTGCTCCCGACGACGAGCGCGACTCTGGCGCATCGTGAGACGGTGCTCGCCTGCGGGGGCTTCTTCGAGCGACTGGACTACGCGCAGGACCTCGACCTCTGGATTCGTCTCGCGCGGCGGGGACGATGTTTAGGAGTCTCCCGGCCGTTGGCCACCTACGTGGTCCAGGATCGCCGCGACCGAGCCCGGTCCCGGGAGCTGCTGCGCAGACTGGAGAGCGACCGGGAGCTCGTGGTCGACCGTCTGCCCCGCGAGGGAATCGACCGCCGCAACGTCAGACGAGCGCGCGCCGTGATGCGCGCGCGGACGGCTCGCTACTGGCTTCGTGCAGGCTACGCACGCGAGGGACGTCGGGCCGCCATCGGCGCGCTCCGCGTGCGGCCGACGGTTGAGGGCCTGGTCACGCTGCTCGCGAGCGCCGTGCCGAACTCTCTGCGGGAGCAGGGCCGAGCCCTGAGGCGCAACTGGCGTGCAAAGCATCTAGGCGGCACGCGCTGATCTCGCGGCGGTACCTTCTCGAAAGCGTCGGCTGGTCCGGCGCCTCCACGGCGGCCTCTCGGCTCGCCACCGCGGCAGCGGTCCCGCTACTGCTGCACGGAGTAGGGACGGACCTCTACGCCGCTTGGGTCGTCGTCGGGACCGTGCTGACCGGACAGGGGCTGCTCGATCTCGGCGTCGGGGCCGCCACGCTGAGGTACAGCGCCGACGCCGCCGCGCGAGGCTCGCGCTCCGAGGTCGTGAGCATCTTCCTCCGCTCCGGAGCCTTCTACATCGGGCTTGCCCTCGTCGTCGGCGTTCCGATGCTCGTGCTCGCCCCGGCGCTGGCGGACCTGCTTCCCTCGCTGCCACGCGGTGACCGAGCGGACGCCGCCCTGCTGATCCGCTATGTGGCGCTCGCGCTGATTGCGCTCAATGCCGTCGTGCTGCTCTCGTCCCTGCTCCAGGCCCTCAACCGCGTGGCCACCGCTTTCCGCTCGACCACGATCGGCTGGCTTCTGTACGTTCCGATCATGGCGGGGGGCCTCCAGCTCGGCTGGGGCGTCGATGCCGCAGGCATCGCCTGGCTGGGCACGTTCACCATCACGGCCGCGATCCTCGCCGTGCACTGCTGGGGCGCGCTCAGGGAGGTTCCGGACGGGCCGGGATCCCCGCCGTCGTCGCGGGACATTCTGGCGCTGGGCGGCAAGTGGCAGTTGTCCGCCTGGGCCGACTTTGCCACTTTTCAGCTACCCCGTCTCCTGACAGGCTTCCTGCTTTCGGCCCACGCCGTCGTGGCGGTTGACCTGGCGCTCCGTGGGGCGCAGATCTTCGTCCTGCCGCTGTTCGCGATCTATCCGGTCGTTCTGCCAACGGTGGCCCGTCTGCATGCTCAGGGGGAGGGTGCCTCCGTGCGCTCATTCGCAACCGCCTGGGCCGGCCGTGGCCTGCCGATAGTGGTGCTCGCCACGGCAGCCTTCCTGGCGCTCGAGATCCCCGCTCTCGCCGTCTGGACCGGGCAGCCCGTTCAGTCGTTCGATTTGCTACTCGTCGGCGCGGTGCTCATCGGAACGGTCGCACACGCTTGCACCGGGTTCTTCTCCTCGTCGCTCCTAGCGCTGGGGGAGCTGCGGCCGATCCTGCGCTACAAGACCGGGCAGCTGGTCCTCGCCGCAGTCACGCTTCCCACCGCCGCGGCCCTCGGCGGCTCGCTGGCCGTGGGGCTCGCGCTGTCAACGGCTCTCTTCGTCCCGGCCGCCGCCTTCGTCCTGGACTGCTCCCGCCGCCTGCAGATCCGGTTTCCGCACGACTACGCGATCTGGCTGCGCCGTGTGCTCGTCATCGGAGGCTGCCTCACCGCAGGGGTCCCGCTCGCGGTGCAGGGGCGGTTCAGTGACTCGCTGGAACCTGTGCTGCAGCTCGCCCTTCTGACCCCGTTGTGCCTGGGCATCTTCCTGGCCGGACTCTCGTGGTCCTGGCGCCGGAGTCGCGTCCTCACGGGGGCTGGGCTCGGGACGGTTTAGGCACGGCAGTCGACATGGGACCTCCTTACGGACGCCTGCCCGTGGCGCTCGACGCCCGCAGAGCGGTGTGGATGCCTGGGTCCGGCATAGCTCGCTACACGTGTGAGCTCGCGCGGCATGCCAGCGCTTCCACGCGCGTTCGACTCACGCCGGTCGCCATGAGGGATGGCTCGGTTGCAGAAGGCTGGCTCCAGATCGGACATGGGCACGCGCTGCACGAGCGCCTCATCTGGGAGCAGGTCCTCCTCCCGCTGACGGCGGCGCGCCGCCGGTTCCGCGTCGTGCACCTTCCCTGGTACGAGGGGTCGCCCCTGATGCCGGCGCCGCTCGTCCTCACCGTGCACGACATGAACTCCATCCTGGACGCTCGGACGTACTCGGCTCGCTTCCGGTTCTACTACAACCGCCTGCTCTCCCTTCTTCTGCGCCGCGCGACGGTCGTGGTAGTGCCGTCGCATGCGACGGCGCAGTCGCTGGCCGACGTTTTCCCCGGAGCCGAGGAGAAGGTCAGGGTCATTCCCCACGGGCACGACCCGGCCCTTTGCGGTGTCCGGAGCAACGGCCCTCCCCTGGGCGAGACCGGGAGGATCCTGTACTCGGGAGGCTACGGTCCACGGAAGAGGGTCGAGATCCTGCTGCAGGCGTTTCGGGGGGTGCACGCTGCGAGGCCGGGCTCGCGTCTCGTCCTGGTGGGCGCGCTGCCGCGAGCGTTGCGCGCCCTGATCCACTCGATGGGACTTGATAGTTCCGTCGAGGCGCCCGGACGCGTCTCGGACGAAGCCCTCGCCGGCCTGTACGCGACGGTCGACGTTGTCGCCTACCCGTCTGCGCGCGAAGGGTTCGGCTTTCCCGCCCTGGAGGCTCTGACCGCCGGCGTTCCGCTCGTGGCCTGTGCGGGGTCAAGCATTCCCGAGCTGGTCGGCGACTGCGCCGAGCTCGTACCGGTGGATTCGGTCGAGGACTTGGGGGAGGCGCTCCTGTCGGCGATGTCGCCGTCAGAGCTCGTCCAGGCCCGTGTCGATCGCGGCCTGCAGCGCGCCCGGGGGTTCAGCTGGGAACGCGCCTTCGACCTTCACGAGCGCGCCTACCTCGAAGCGGCCAGCAGCGAGCGTATCCGGGAGTGAGCGGTGGTCTCGCGGTGCAGCGCGAGGACGTTCTCGCTACGGCCGGCGTTGGCGCGCAGCTGACGCGCCGAGACGGACTCGAACGCGCTGACCGTCGGGGGTCTCGCGAGGAATCTAGGCGAGCGTCGGAATCTCGGGACGAGCAGGTCGTAGCCGGCCCCGGACAGGAGCCCGAGCAGCTCGGACACCGTGCGCCCGCGTCGCCGCAGGCCGTCCTCGTAGATCTCGCAGACGACCGCCGGGCAGCGCCCCAGTGTCTCCGTGGCCCCCTCGAGAACGTCGACCTCCGACCCGTCCGTGTCGATCTTCAGGAGATGGATCTTTTCCAGTCCCAGCTTGGTAACCGCCGAATCGAGCGTC
>Ga0126312_10002232_pt1 | contig 12927 bp, 13 predicted proteins | sample Plot104A_FD_92537 | JGI IMG/M metagenome (GOLD analysis project Ga0126312, IMG submission 92537) | Serpentine soil microbial communities from UC McLaughlin Reserve, CA, USA - Plot104A | ecosystem: Environmental > Terrestrial > Soil > Grasslands | place: USA: UC McLaughlin Reserve, Lake County...
AACACGTTCACGACCCGGAGCACCCGGTCCGAGCTGCGCGTGGAGATCTGCTCGAACTGCCACCCGTTCTACACGGGCAAGCAGAAGCTGGTCGACACGGGCGGGCGGGTCGAACGGTTCCAGCGCCGCTACGCCAGGCAGCAGGCCGATCAGGCCGCGGCGGTCAAGGAGCGAGAGGCCTCGCGCAGGCCCACCGTCTCGGTCCCCCAGAAGCCTGCCGAGCCCCCGGCCGACGAGCAGGGCTGACCCTGCCCGGATGGCCGAGGAACCCACCACCCCACCGGCCCACTTCTACGGCGGTCAGGCCGTCGTCGAAGGGGTGATGATGCGTGGCCGCGAGGTCTGGGCCGTCGCCGTCCGCAGGCCGGCCGGCGATCTGCACATCGAGTCGCACGACATCGACTCGGTGGCCAAGCGTCATCCGGTGTTGGCGAAGCCGTTCGTCCGCGGTGTGATCGCGCTCGGGCAGGCCCTGGGGATCGGCTTCCGCGCACTGTCGGTCTCGGCGCGGGAGTCCGTGCCCGAGGACGAGCGCCTCTCGTCGCGCCAGATGGGTCTGTCGATGGCGATCGCCGCGCTGATCTTCATCGGGCTGTTCATCGTCCTGCCGGCCGTCGCGTTCCGATGGGTCGGGCGGAGCGTCGACTCGAGCATCGTGGTGAACGCGCTCGAGGGCGTGTTCCGCGTGGCGCTGTTCCTCGGCTACCTGTTGCTGATCGGCCGTACCGAGGACATCCGCCGCGTCTTCCAGTATCACGGAGCCGAGCACAAGACCATCGCGGCGTACGAGCACGAAGAGCCGCTGGTCCCCGATCGCGTCGACGGCTACTCGACGCTGCACGTGCGATGCGGAACAAACTTCCTCCTGCTCGTGATGGTGATCACGATCTTCGTGTTCGCGTTGTTCGGCAACCCCGGCCTGTGGTGGCGCATCGGGTCGCGGATCGTCGCGATCCCGATCATCGCGGGGATCGCGTTCGAGCTGCTGCGGCTCGGGGCCCGGTTCCCGCGTTCCAGGGTGATCCACGCGCTGATGGTGCCGGGGTTGTGGCTGCAGAAGATCACCACCAAGCCCCCCGATCGTGCCCAGATCGAGCTCGCGATCGCCTCGTTCAACGAGGTCCTGCGCCGCGAGTCGGAGCTGACACCCGGCGCCTGAGGGGCTCCGAACGGAGCCACGCCACGATCACCGAGATGCTTGCATCGTGTGCGCACGGGTGTAGCCTCCGGGACCCAGCGAGCGTTCGAGGAGGCTTCCCCATGTCCGCGACGAACCTCGACGTCCCCGTCCTGATCTCCGCCGAGCAGATCCGGCGACGGGAGTTCGTGACGATCAGGCGCGGGTACGACCCCGACCAGGTCCGGGCGTACCTCGGGCAGCTCGCCGATCAGATCGAGCTCATGCGCGTGCTGCTCCGGGACGCGCAGGCCGAGGCCCAGACCGTACGCCGAACGACCCAGCCGCGCCAGGATCCCTACCAACAGCTCGCGGAACGGGTCGCGAGCGTGATCCGCGAGGCCGACCACGTCGCCGAGACGATCACGAGCGAGGCCCGCCAGGACGCGGAACGGGTGACCCAAGAGGCCCGCGCCGACGCGGACCGGATGCGGACCGACGCCCAGGCCAAGGCCGAGGAGGCCCGTTCGCGAGCGAAGACCGCGGTGCGGACCGCGCGCGAGGAGGCCGACCGGACGATCGCCGGGCTGTCCACTCGGCGCGACGCGCTCGTGGATCAGATCGCCTCGATGCAGGAGCGGCTGATCGGCGTCGCTCGGGATCTCGAGAGCGCGATCGACATGCAGTTCACGATCCCGGACATCCCGGCGATCATGGACCTCCCCGGGGAGCACGCCGAGGGATCGCCGTCGGACGAGGGCGCCACCTCGAACGCGACCTCGCCGTCGCCCGAGGCCCTGGACGACGCCGCCGACACGTTCCCGGTGGAGGCGTCCGCCGCTCGCGAACCGACGACCGAGGCGGCCGGAGCCGGCGAGGACGACTCGAGCATCCTCGACCCGTTCTACGAGGAGCTGTGGGAGGGGACCGACGCGATGCGGCTCGACATCCCCGCGCTCGATCTCGACTGGGGCGACATGAACGACGAGAGGGACGACCACCCTCCGCACGCCTGAGGACCCGGTCGCGTCGTAGCCCGCGTCGCATGCCTGGATAATCCAGGCATGGATCTCTCCGACCGACTAGAGGAGCTCGAGCAACGCTACGAACGCCTGCAGGGCGAGATGGCGTCGCCCGACGTGGCGCGGGACCACGATCGTCTGCGCAGGCTGGGCAAGGACCTGTCCGAGCTCGACGAGATCGTCCCCCCGTTCCGGGAGTACCGCGCGGCCCTCCAACAGGCCGAGGAGGCGGCCACCCTGGCCAAGGAGGAGCCGGATCCCGAGATGGCGGCCTTCCTGCGAGATGAGGCCGAGACCGCCGAGGCGCGGGCCGCCGAGCTCCGCACGCGCCTGGAAGCGCTCCTCGTCCCCAAGGATCCCAACGACGGCAAGGACGTCGTGGTCGAGATCCGCGCCGGGGCCGGCGGCGACGAGGCGGCGCTGTGGGCCGGGACGCTGTACGAGATGTACCAGCACCAGGCGGAGCGCCAGCGCTGGAAGACCGAGGTGCTCTCGGCCTCGCCCTCGGACCTCGGCGGGTTCAAGGAGATCGTGCTCGAGGTCAAGGGCAGGGATGCGTACTCGCGGCTCAAGCACGAGTCCGGCGTCCATCGTGTCCAGCGCGTACCCGTCACGGAGTCATCGGGTCGCATCCATACCTCGACGGCGACGGTGGCGGTGCTGCCGGCGGCCGAGGACGTCGAGGTCGACGTCCGGCCGGAGGACCTGAAGATCGACGTGTTCCGTTCGGCCGGGCCCGGGGGGCAGTCGGTGAACACCACCGATTCGGCGGTGCGGATCACCCACAAGCCGACCGGGATCGTGGTCGGGAGCCAGGAGGAACGGTCGCAGCTGCAGAACCGCGAGAAGGCGATGCGGTACCTGCGCGCCCGCCTCCTCCATCGCGCACAGGAAGAGGCCGCCGCCAAGGAGGCCGCGGCTCGACGTTCGCAGGTTGGAACCGGCGAGCGCGCCGAGAAGATCCGCACGTACAACTTCCCCGAGAACCGCGTGACCGATCACCGCGTCAAGCTCACGGTCCACCGCCTGCCGGACGTGCTGGCGGGAGACCTGGACGCCTTCGTCGACGCGCTCCACGCCGCCGAGCGCGCGGACCAGCTGGCCCGCGGCGACGACGACGGCGACGTGGAACGGGGACCCTGACGTGCGTCCCGCAGAGGTCCTTCGGCGCGCGAGCGGCTATCTGGATCGGCACGGGGTCGAGAGCTCCGACGCGACGGCCGAGATCCTGCTGATGCATGTACTCGGCACCGACCGCGCGGGGCTGTACGCGCGTTCGTCGGGGCTCGACTCGCGCGAGGCCCGGATGTTCGGCCGCGCGATCTGTCAGCGATGCGCCGGCACGCCGTTACAGCACCTGACCGGCGACCAACCGTTCCGAGGCATAACGCTCGAGGTCCGGCCCGGCGTCTTCGTCCCCCGGCCTGAGACCGAGCTCCTCGTCGGGCATGCGCTCGCGGAGGTCGGTGGCCGCGAGGACCCCGTGGTCGTCGACGCGGGCACGGGCACCGGCGCGATCGCGCTCGCCGTGAAGGATGAGCGACCCGATGCCAGGGTGTTCGCGACGGACCTGTCCGCCGAGGCCGTCGAGCTCGCCCGGGCGAACGCCGGACGGCTGGGGCTCGCCGTGACCGTCCTGGAGGGCGACCTCCTCGAGCCCCTGCCGCTCGTCCTGCGGGGAGGGGTGGACGTCGTCGTGAGCAACCCGCCGTACGTACCGGCGGAGGACGTAGAGAACCTGCCGGCCGAGGTGCGGGCCGATCCGGTCCTCGCGCTGGTCGGGGGGATCGACGTCTACGAGCGGCTGGGCGCGCAGGCCTCCGGATGGTTGCGCGGCGGCGGGGTCCTGGCGGTCGAGATCGACGCCAGGCTCGGCGACCCCGTTGTGCGCATGCTCTCGAGCGCGTTCGCGGAGGTCCGCGTCGAGCCCGATCTCGCGGGCCGCGACCGGGTGGTCCTGGCCCGAGCGCCGTGACATCGGCGCGCGACCCCATCGAGACGGCCGCGCAGGCGGCGCTCGACGGCTCGCTCATCGTCCTGCCGACGGACACGGTCTACGGCATCGGAGCTCGGCCCGACGATCCCTCGGCCACCGCGCGGCTGTTCCACGCGAAGGGCCGGCCGCGCGAGCTCGAGCTGCCGGTGCTCGTACCCTCGACGGAGGCCGCCCGGCGGATCGCGACCTTCGACGAGCGCGCCGAGGCGCTCGCCCTGCGGTTCTGGGCCGGCCCGGTCACGATCGTGCTGCCGCGCACCGAGCTCGCTCGGGTCTGGGACCTCGGCGGCGACCCGACGACGATCGGCGTCCGGATGCCGCACGAGCCCCTCGCGCTCGCGGTGCTCGCGCGGACCGGCCCGCTCGCGGTGACGAGCGCGAACCGCAGCGGCGCGCTCACGCCCACGGCGTGCGACGAGATCGAGGCGACGTTCGCGGACGCCGTCCAGGTGTACCTCTGCGCACCGGAGCCGCTCACGGGCTCGGCGTCGACGGTGGTCGATCTCGCCCACGGCAGGCCGTCCGTCCTGCGAGCCGGTGCGGTATCGGAACGAGCCATCGCCGAGGCGTTGCGCGATCTCCGACCGCCCGGAGGCCCCGAGGGTCCGGTGTAGGTAGACTCGCGGCCCCATGGCGAGGATCCTGGTGGTGTGCACGGGCAACGTGTGCCGGTCGCCGATCGCGGAGGGCTTCCTGCGCGCCGCGTTCGTGCAACGGATGGGGCCTGACGCGCCCGAGGTCGCATCCGCGGGGACGATGGGATGGACGGGCTCGGGCGCCGATCCGAGCTCGATCCGCGCGGCCGCCGAGCGCGGGGTCGACATCTCGGGTCATCTCGCGCGCGAGCTCTCCGACGAGGACGTCGCTCGGGCAGATCTTGTCGTCGCGATGGCTCCCGAGCACGCCCGAGCGTTCGCCGGCGAGCCGGGCTCGCGCACCTTCACACTCAAGGAGCTCGTCCGGCTCCTCGAGGCGTTGCCCGAGATCGAGGACGCGTCGCTCGGGCGCCTGCCCGAGCGCGTCGCCGAGGCCGACCGGCTCCGTCGTGGAGACTTCGACGGCGATCCGGGGGAGGAGGAGATCGCGGACCCGCTCGGCATGCCCCTGGACGTGTTCCGGGCCGTCGCCGCGGAGCTCGACGAGTGGTGCTCGCGGCTCGCCGACGGGCTCGTCGGGCGCACGCACGCACGCACCGCCACAGGATCGAGCGGATCCTAGACGTGCGGATCTCGATGGGGTGTGACCATGCGGGCTATCCGCTCAAGGAGGCGCTGAAGGCCTACCTGACCGATCACGGCCACGAGGTGCTCGACGTCGGGACCGACTCGGAGGATATGGTCGACTACCCGGACTTCTGCGCTGCCGCCGCGCGCGCGGTCGTCGACGGGCGCGTGGACCGCGGGATCGTGGTCGGCGGGACGGGACAGGGGGAGCAGCTCGCCGCCAACAAGGTCAAGGGTGCCCGGGCCGCGCTCTGCAACGACCTGCACCTCGCGGACCTGTCCCGCCGCCACAACGACGCGAACGTGCTCGCGATGGGGGGCCGCATCGTGGCCGTCCAGCTCGCACGGGAGATCCTCCAGCTCTGGCTCGACACGCCGTTCGAGGGCGGACGTCACGAGCGACGGCTCCAGCAGGTCGCCGAGATCGAACGAGGAGAACGCTGAGATGCCGGAACGTCGAGAGACCGGCGACGGGTTCGTCGCGGATTGGGATGCGTTGCGCTCGACCGATCCAGAGGTCGCCGACGCGATCTCGGGCGAGCTCCGGCGCGAACGGAGCACGCTGAGGCTGATCGCGTCGGAGAACTACGCCAGCCCCGCGGTGCTCGCCGCGCAGGCGTCCACGATGAACAACAAGTACGCGGAGGGATATCCGGGGCATCGTTACTACGGCGGCTGCCGGTTCGTCGACGTCACGGAGCAGCTGGCGATCGATCGCGCCAAGGAGCTGTTCGGCGCCGACCACGCCAACGTGCAGCCGCACGCCGGCGCGCAGGCCAACATGGCCGTGTTCGGCGCGTTCCTGGAGCCGCGGTCCGAGGACAAGGTGCTCGGGCTGGTGCTCGCGCACGGCGGTCACCTCACGCACGGGTCCCCGGTCAACGTGTCCGGCAAGTGGTTCACGTTCATCGGCTACGAGGTCGACCGCGAGACCGAGCAACTCGACTACGACCGGATCCGCGACCTGGCCAGGGAGCATCGACCGAAGGTCGTGCTCGCGGGCTTCACCGCGTACCCGAGGGTGATCGACTGGGCCGCGTTCCGGAGCATCGCGGACGAGGTCGGCGCGATCCTGTGGGTCGACGCGTCGCACTTCATCGGGCTGTGCGCCGGTGGTGCGTACCCGAGCCCGGTGCCGTTCGCCGACGTCGTGACCTTCACGACCCACAAGACCCTGCGCGGCCCGCGAGGCGCGATCATCCTGACCCGCGAGGAGCACGCGAAGGCGATCGACAAGGCGGTCTTCCCGATGATGCAGGGCGGGCCGCTCGAACACGTGATCGCGGCCAAGGCCGTCTGCCTGAAGGAGGCGATGGACCCCTCGTTCGCCGAGTACGCGTCGCGCGTCGTGCGCACCTCCCGGGCGCTCGCACAGGGCCTCGCGGACGAGGGCGTCCGGATCGTCTCGGGCGGGACGGACTCGCACCTGGCCCTGTGCGACCTGCGACCGCTCGGGATCGGCGGCAAGCAGGCCGAGACCGTCTGCGACGAGATCGGGATCGCGATCAACAAGAACGGGATCCCGTTCGACCCGCAGCCGCCGCTCGACCCCTCGGGCATCCGGGTGGGCACCCCGGGGCCGGCCACCCTCGGGATGGACGACCCCGAGATGAAGGAGGTCTCGAGCATCATCGGCGAGGCCCTCCGCGACCCAGGTGACCAGCGGGTCGCGGCGGCGAGCCGCGCGCGCGTGTCGGAGCTGGTGGCTCGGTTCCCCGCCTACCCGCGCTGAGGGCCCCGGCGGCCACACCGTCGAGGACCGTCCGCCACGGGGTAGCATCGCCCTCACAGCGTGCGTCCGTATCTCCTGGTGTTCGCGGCGAGTGCCGGCGTGACCTTCGCGGTCACGCCCGTCGTCCGTTGGCTCGCGTTGCGGCTCGGCTGGATCGACCACCCATCCGACCGCAAGGTCCATCCGAAGCCGACGCCGACCGCCGGAGGGCTCGCGATGTACCTGGGTGTCGCGGCCGGGCTCCTCGCGGCGCGCGCGATCCCGTTCCTCTCCGGTCTGCACCAGACCTCCTCCGAGCTCGACGCGGCGTTCGTGGCCGCGACCGTGGTCGTCGTCCTCGGGATGGTGGACGACACGCGCGGCGTCTCCGCGCTCGGGAAGCTCGCGGGCCAGGTGCTCGCCGCAGGGATCGTCGTGCTCCTCGGTGTCCAGCTCCTCTACTTCTACTTCCCGGGTCAGGGCGTGATCTCGCTCTCGCCCGACCTCGCCGTCCCGCTCACCGTGCTGTGGATCGTGGCGCTCATGAACGCCGTCAACCTCGTGGACGGGCTCGACGGACTCGCGGCCGGCATGGTCGCGATCGCCGCGATCGCGTTCTTCGCATACTTCCGAACCCCGGACGGCGGCGACCAGGCCAGCGTTGCCGCACTCATGTCGACGATCGTCGCGGGGGTGGCCCTCGGGTTCCTTCCCTGGAACTTCCACCCGGCGAAGATCTTCATGGGCGACTCGGGCGCGCTCCTGCTGGGCATGCTCATGGCCGTCGCCACGATCTCGGGGGTGGGGCAGAACCTCGAGGGCCCGAGCGGGGGCGACCTCGCCGCGATCGCGATCCCGATCGTCGTCCCGCTGCTGGTCCTCGCCGTCCCGCTCCTCGACGTCGTGCTCGCGATCGTTCGACGGATGCGGAAAGGGATCGGGATCGCGCACGCCGACAAGGAGCACATCCACCACCGCCTGATGGACATCGGCCACTCCCACCGGCAGGCCGTCCTGCTGATGTACCTGTGGAGCGCGCTGATCGCGGGCGCCGCGCTGGTAGTCGCCTACGTGAACGGGAGGTTCCTGGTCGGCGCGATCCTCGTCTCGGCCACGCTGGTCGCGACCGTCCTGCCGCGCCTGATCCGGGATCGAACGCCTCGCGGGAGCGACCGTCAATCGGTCGGGATCCGGACCGACCATCGCGCGGGAAAGCATCGGCGTCGGACGGGATCGGACGACCGCGGGCACGAGGCCGCCCCGGCCCCGGCCGCGAGCGAGCCCGCGCCGGCCGGGGCCGACGGCGTGCCGTTGCGTCCGGAGTCGACGCCGGCACTGTCGGACGTCCCGGCGACGTCGAGAAGGCGTGACACGGCCTGACGTCGCCCGCCCGCCTGGATGGCCCGCTCGGGCCGGGTGAGGCATAATCCGGGCTTCGAAGGGCATGTCACGGGCATCGACTCGCACTCCTCGGTAGAACGGAGGCTGCTTGCCGGATATCGACGTTCGCCTCGAACGCGTGACGAAGACCTTCGGTGAGGCACTGGCCGTCGACGATCTCTCGCTCGACATCGCCGAAGGAGAGTTCTTCAGCATGCTGGGTCCCTCGGGGTGCGGGAAGACCACGACGCTCCGGATGATCGGCGGCTTCGAGGAGCCGTCGCGGGGGACGGTGTTTCTCGGCGGCCGAGACGTCACGGACCGGCCACCCTACAAACGGGACGTCAACACCGTGTTCCAGTCCTACGCGCTGTTCCCGCATCTGAACGTGTTCGAGAACGTGGCGTTCGGGTTGCGGCGGAAGAAGGTGGCCAAGACCGAGGTGACCGCCCGCGTGGACGACGCCCTGCGCCTCGTCGAGATGACGGGGTTCGAGACCCGCAAGCCGGGGCAGATGTCCGGCGGCCAGCAGCAGCGCGTCGCCCTCGCCCGAGCGCTCGTCAACCGACCCAAGGTCCTCCTGCTCGACGAGCCGCTCGGGGCACTCGACCTCAAGCTGCGCAAGCAGATGCAGCTCGAGCTGAAGAGCATCCAGCAGGAGGTAGGGATCACCTTCATCTACGTCACGCACGACCAGGAAGAGGCGATGACGATGTCCGACCGGCTCGCGGTGATGCGCCACGGCCGGATCGAGCAGACGGGTGGACCCGAGGAGGTCTACGAGCATCCGGCCACCCCGTTCGTCGCGAGCTTCCTCGGTGCCTCGAACCTCCTGCTCGGTGAGTTGAAGGCCCAGTCGAACGGCTACACCTCGATCGTCACCGAGGGCGGGGACGTGGTCCGTGCCGGCACCGACATGATCCCGCCGGGCCTCACAGGCGCCGTGCAGGTGGGGGTTCGTCCCGAGAAGATCACGCTTGTCCAACAGGACGGGAGCGGGAACCCGCCCGCCGACCGCAATCACGTCTCGGGCGTCATACGTATGTCCACGTACATCGGCGTGAACTACCAGTACGAGGTGGAGGGGCCTGGCGGCAACATGCTGCGCGTGTACGTGCAGAACCTCGGCGCCGCCGGATCACATCCGAACGCGGGTGACCGGGTCCGCCTCGAATGGCTGCCGGAGCACACGTTCGTCGTCGAGCGTTCGCAGAGCGAGCCGGAGGAGGGTGAATGAACGACAAGCCAGTGCCGTTCGGAGATCCAGCGTGGATGCGAGGGATGACCCGGCGCCGGATCAGCCGGCGCGAGCTCTTCCGATACGCGGGAGCGGGAGCCGGCGCGCTCGGGCTCTCGTCGATCCTCGCGGCATGTGGCGTGGGCGGCGAGGAGCAAGCGACGGGTCCGACCCCCGGAGGCGAGGGCTCGGCCGATTGGTGGGCCCAGCAGCAGGCCGGCGACCACATCAATTTCACGAACTGGCCCGCCTACATCGACCGTGACCTCTCGATCGACGGTCCCGGGAGCAGGCCGTCGCTGTTCGCGTTCATCCAGGAGACGGGGATCGACGTCACCTACCGGGCGGACATCAACTCCAACGAGGAGTTCTACGCGACGATCCGGCCGGCGCTCGAGAGCGGACAGGACACCGGCCACGACATCATCGTGATCACCAACGGCCAGGAGCTCACCGAGATGATCCAGCTCGGGTACCTGATCGAGCTCGATCCGACGCGCCGTCCGAACTTCGACGCGAACGTCGGCGCGCCCTTCAAGGATCCCGCGTATGACCCGGGGAACAAGTACACGATGGCGTGGCAGTCCGGGATGACCGGCATCGCCTACAACACGAAGTTCGTGGACGAGGAGATCACCACGCTCGAACAGATGCTCAACCCGAAGTACGCCGGTCACGTGGGGATGTTCAACAACACCGCGGATGCCCAGAACCTGGCCATGATCGAGATGGGGATCAACCCCGAGACCTCGACACCGGACGACTGGCAGAAGGCCGCCGACTTCCTCCAGCGGTTCAACGATTCAGGCGTCCTGCGCGGGTGGTTCGATCAGGCGTATCTGACCGCGATCGAGAACGAGGACCTGTGGGTCACGATGGCGTGGTCGGGCGACATCATCAACGACAAGCTGTACTTCCCCGAGTTCGCCACGTTCGAGTTCACCGCGCTCGATAACGGTGCCGTCGTGTGGGTGGACAATTGCTGCATCCCCAACCACGCTGCCAACCCGGTCGGCGCGATGATGCTGATGGACTGGTATTACGATCCGACGTACGCGGCGATGCTCACCGAATGGAACGCGTACGTGAGTCCCGTCCCCGCGGGCGGCGAGATCGTGCAGGCTGACGCCGACAAGGCGAAGGGCGCGAACAAGGAAGTCCTCCAGACGATCGCGACGAGCCCGTTCGTGTTCCCGACGCCAGAGCTCGAGGCCAACCTCTACAACTACCGCGTCCTCGAGGGGGATGAGATCGAGCAGTGGAACGACCTGTTCAACCCGATCTTCATCTCCTAGCTCCGCCGGAGCGGCGCCCGAGACGGTCCCGCGCTCCCTACATCCTGTCGGGGCCGGCGTTGATCTGGCTGCTCGTGCTGTTCGTCGTCCCGATGTTCGCGATGGCGAGCCTCTCGCTGCAGGAGGGAACCAGCCTCGAGGGGTTCCGTCAGACGTTCCGTTTCGCCAATTTCACGGACGCGATCGCCGACAATGGGGCGTTCCTGGTCCGGTCGCTCCGGAACGGCGTGATCGTGACGGTCGCGGCGCTCCTGATCGCCTACCCCGTCGCGTACTGGATCGCCTTCTACGGCGGTCGGTTCAAGTCCGTCTTCCTCTTCCTCCTCCTGCTGCCGTTCTTCATCTCGTTCGTGATCCGCACGGTGGCCTGGAGCTTCATCCTGTCCGACGACGGGATCGTCCTCGGCACGCTGAAGACCATCGGATTGCTTCCCGAGGGCTACCACGTACTGGGCACCACGTTCGCGGTCATCGCGGGCATCACCTACAACCTCGTCCCGTTCACGATCCTGCCGCTGTACGTCTCACTCGAGCAGATCGATCGGAGCCTGGTCGAGGCGGCCAAGGACCTGTACTCGAACCGGACCCAGACCTTCCTCAAGGTGGTGTTCCCCCTCTCGCTGCCCGGCGTGTTCGCGGCAGTCCTGCTCACGTCGATCCCCGCGATCGGCGACTACGTGAACGCCGCGGTGCTCGGCAACTTCGCGCCTGGGACGTCCATGATCGGCAACGTCATCCAGGCGGAGTTCCTCCGGAACCGCGACTACCCGGAGGGGGCGGCGCTGGCGTTCGTGCTGATGGCCGTGATGGTGATCGGGGCCGTGATCTACGCGCGGGTCCTCGGCACCGAGAGGATCACCGAGGGATGAGCGCCGTCAGCACCCAACCGCGGCGGGTTCGACTCCCCGAGCCCGTCGCTCGGCGGCCGAGGAAGCGTTGGACGCGGTTCGTCCTGCCCACGTACGTCATGGCATTCATCGCGTATCTGTCCTTCCCGATCTTTATCATCATCCTGTTCAGCTTCAACCAGACACGGGGTGGGTTCGGCACTTCGCCGCGCGTCAAGACGACCTGGCTCGGGTTCACCACCGAATGGTACGGGCGCCTGTTCGAGCTCCCGGACCTGACGGCTTCGCTCCGGCATTCGCTGACAATCGGGCTCCTGTCCGCGCTCGCCGCGACGGCGCTGGGGACGCTCCTGGGGCTCGCGCTCGCCCGATACCGCTTCCGAGGGCGCGGGGGGACGGATTTCCTGATCTTCCTGAGCATCGCGTCGCCCGAGATCGTGCTTGGGGCTGCGCTCGCATCGTTCTTCGTCGCGCTCGGCGTCACGAGGGGCCTGTCCACCCTGTTCCTCTCGCACACGATGTTCAGCATCGCGTTCGTGGCGGTGACGGTCCGGGCGAGAGCCGCGGGGCTCGACCGGTCCCTGGAGGCGGCGGCCATGGATCTCGGCGCCACGCCCGTGACGGCGTTCTTCAAGGTGACGCTGCCGTTGCTGTTCCCGGGGATCCTGGCGGGCTTCCTGCTTGCGTTCGCCCTGTCGATGGACGACTTCGTGATCAGCCAGTTCACGCAGGGTCCGGCGACGATGTTCCCGACGTGGGTGTTCGGCTCGACGAGGGTCGGGATCCCGCCCCACGTCTTCGCCTTCGCGACGATCATCTTCGTCACGGGCGCGACGCTGGCATTGGCGCTGGCGCTCACGCAACGCCGCCGGACCTGACTTCGCCGCGGGTCCTCGGATGCGCGATGTCGCGTCCGCGGGGGAGTTCGTGAAACATTTCACAAACTCGGGACGGGCGACGGAAAAAGGGCCATCTACCTGCGGAAACGGGATCGCTGAAGTTTGACGGGTCAGATCGACCGCGGATATACTGCCGCGCCCATGGCGGGTTCCGGAGGCGACGGCGCTTGGGCCGGCATGGGGATCGGGTGGGCGGTCA
>Ga0126312_10002233_pt1 | contig 12927 bp, 11 predicted proteins | sample Plot104A_FD_92537 | JGI IMG/M metagenome (GOLD analysis project Ga0126312, IMG submission 92537) | Serpentine soil microbial communities from UC McLaughlin Reserve, CA, USA - Plot104A | ecosystem: Environmental > Terrestrial > Soil > Grasslands | place: USA: UC McLaughlin Reserve, Lake County...
CCCGGCAACGCCTCACGTTTAGCAGCCGATTCCGCGAGCGACCACTTTCGCGTCCGGGCCCCGCCCCTCCGGCTATGTTGGCGCAGCGATGGAGGATAGCCCGTTCGAAGCCCGCCGGCTTCTCTGCGTCCGGTCGGGGGCGGGCGCGCCAGGCCCCTCGCGGTACCCCGCAGTCGAGGCGCGGAGGGGGGCGACGGCGTCGCGATTTCCCTGTTCCGTCTACCCAGGTCCCGGGGCGGAGCCCCGATGCTGGTGCGCGAGACGCCGGGCGGCGCCCGCCGGCCGGCGGCGACGCCCGCAACGAGCTCGCCGAAGCGAGACGTGGTCCCTCGGTACGGACTTGCCCGGATCGGAGTCATCGGGGCAGCCGCCGGACGGTGTCTTAGGTTCTCGTCCCATAGCCCCCAAAAGTCCGGACACCTCGCGGGGACGCCGTCGCCTCGTAGGGTGCAAGGTGGTGCAGTTCGCGGAATTCGATGGGCGCCGGTTCCACTTCGTGGGCATCGGCGGTGCGGGCATGAGCGGGCTCGCCCTGGTGGCGCGCGAGCTCGGTGCCGAGGTGACCGGCAGCGACCGGGCCGACTCGCCGTACTGCGAGCGGCTCCGCGACGCGGGGATTGAGCCGCGCATCGGTCACGACGCGAAGCATCTTCCGGCGGGTGCCGAGGTGGTTGTCTCGACCGCGATCCCTGACGACAACCCGGAGCTGCGCGCGGCGCGGGAGCGCGGTGCGTCGGTGCTTCACCGCGGGGACCTGCTCGGCGAGGTCTCGCGGCTGAAGCGCTCGATCGCGATCGGTGGCACGCACGGGAAGACCACCACCGCCGGGATGGCCGCCCACGTGCTGCTCGAGACGGGGCGCGACCCCGGCTACCTGATCGGCGGTGAGCTCCGCTCCGCGGGCACGAACGCGGGCTGGGGAGAGGGCGACTGGGTCGTCGTCGAGGCGGACGAGAGCGACCGCTCGTTCCTCAAGCTGGCGCGTGAGGTGGCCGTGGTCACGAACCTGGAGCTCGACCACCACGCCACCTACCGCTCGCTCGGGGAGCTGGAGGACGCGTTCGAGGAGTTCATTGGACCCGCGGAGGCGCGCGTGGTCGGCCCGGGCGTCGAGCTCGACGGATCGCGCGAGACGTTCGGCATCGGGGAGGGCGACCTGCGCGCGGAGGCGCTCGAGCTGCTCCCGCTCGGCTCGCGCTTCACGGTCGAGGGGACCGCGGTCGAACTCGGGGTGCCGGGGCGCCACAACGTGCTGAACGCCCTGGCCGCGCTCGCCGCCGTGCGCCGCGCCGGCGTCGAGCCGGCCGAGGCCGCCCCGGCGCTGGCGGGCTTCAGCGGCGCGGGGAGGCGCTTCGAGCCCCACGGCTTGACGGCCGCGGGGGCTCGGGTGTTCGACGACTACGCGCACCACCCCACCGAGGTCCGGGCCACGCTCGAGGCCGCACGAACGCTTGGGCCGCGACGGCTGTTTGCCTGCTTCCAGCCGCACCTGTACTCGCGCACGCGGCGCCTGGCGCGCGAGTTCGGCAAGGCGCTGGCGCTCGCCGACGTGGTCGTAGTGCTGGACGTGTACCCGGCCCGCGAGCTGGCCCAGGACTACCCCGGGGTGAGCGGCCTGATGGTGGCGGGGAGGGCCGCCGACGCGGCCGGCGGGCGGCCGGTGTGGTGGCTCCCGGACTTGGAAGAGGCGGTGCGCAGGCTGGCCGCGGAGCTGAGCGAGGGGGACGTGCTGCTGACGCTCGGCGCCGGCGACGTCGACCGCGTGGCCCGGGAGCTGACGTGAGCCCGCCGGCCGGTGTCGAGCGCGACCACCCGCTCGCCCGCCTCACGACCGTGCGGACGGGGGGCGCCGCGGACTTCTTCGCCCGCCCCGCCTCCCCCGAGCGGCTGGCCGAGCTGCTCGCCTGGGCGGAGCGGGACGGCATCGCGGTAGGAGTGGTCGGCTCGGGGTCGAACCTGCTGATATCGGATGAAGGGTTCCCCGGGCTCGTCATGAAGCTGGACGGCGCGCTCGCCGCGATCGAGCAGGAGGGAAGGCACCTCCTCTGCGGCGGGGGAGCGCGCCTTCCCCAGGCCGCGGCCCGCGCGGCCCGTGCCGGGCTGTCGGGCCTCGAGTTCGGGGTCAACATCCCGGGCACCGTGGGCGGCGCGGTGAAGATGAACGCGAACGCCTACGGGGGCGACCTCTCCCGGGTGCTCGAGTGGGTGGACGTGGCCACTCCCGCCGGCGCCGACCGCCGGGCGCCGGGCGAGCTCGGCTTCGCCTACCGCCGCTCCAACCTCGGCCCGCGCGAGATCGTGGCGCGGACCTCCTTCGGGCTTGAGCCCGCCGAGCCGGAGGCGGTCAAGGCCACGCTCGCCGACATGCGCGCGGCCCGCCGCGCCGCGCAGCCCTCGGGCATCAAGACCTTCGGCTCCACCTTCAAGAACCCGGACGACCCGCGCGCCGAGGGGCGGAGCGCCGGAGTGCTGCTCGACGACGCGGGCTGCCGTGGCCTGCGCCTGGGGGGCGCCCGCTTCTCCCTGAAGCACGCCAACTTCGTCGAGAACGAGGGCGAGGCCACGACGGCCGACGTGATCGCGCTGATGGCCGAGGGCCGGCGCCGCGTGCGCGAGCGCTTCGGGGTGGAGCTCGAGCCCGAGGTCCAGTTCCTCGGGGAGGTCGACGCGAGGGAGCTGTTCGGGTGAGGGCTCTAGTGGCGGCCCTGCCCGCGCCGCGCGTGGCCCTGCGGCGGGCGGCGGGCCTCGCCCCGCCGTCGCCGCGGATGCGGCGCCGGCTCCTCGCCGTTGCGGCCGCGCTGCTCCTGCTCACGGCCCTCTACCTGCTGTGGTTCCGCGATTCGGGGCTCGTGGCCGTGGACCGGGTCTCGATCACGGGCCTCAGCACGGAGGACGCCGCCGAGATGCGCCGCGCGCTGACCGACGCGGCGGGCGACATGACGACGCTCCACGTGAACGAAGAGCGCCTGCGGCGTGCGGTGGCCGCCTATCCGATCGTCGAGCGCCTCGAGGTCTCCGCCGACTTTCCCCACACGCTGCGCATTCGCGTGGTGGAGCGGCGTCCCGCCGCCGTGGTGGAGGCGGGCGGCTCGCGCATCGTCGTCTCCGGCGACGGCAGCGTGCTCGAAGGGCTCCGGGACCCCGGCCCCCTGCCCGTGATCAGGGCTTCGGCGCGCCCAGGCGAGCGGCTGCGGGAGCGCGCGTCGCTGCGGCTCGTGGCGGTGGCGGGGGCCGCTCCGGCGGCGCTTACGAGGCGCCTGCGTGACGTGGGCGTCGAGCGTGGCAAGGGCATCGTCGTGCACACCCGGCGTGGCCCCGAGCTGATCTTCGGCGGCCTCAGGCGCATCCACGCCAAGTGGATGGCCGCGGCGCGCGTCCTCGCGGATGCGAAGGCCCGCGGGTCAAGCTACGTGGACGTGCGTCTGCCGGAGCGCCCGGCCGCCGGCGGGCTCCCCGTGGAGACGCTCCCGCCGGTGGCGCCGGCGGGCGAGCCCTCCGCCCCGCCGGCGCCCGTCACGAGCGCCTCCACCGGCACGGACTCGACCGAGGCCCAAGCCGCCACGACACCGACCACGGCATCGCCAGCGCCCCTGAGCGGAGCGGCGCCCGTCGCCGCCCAGCCGTCGCCCGCGCAGCCGTCGCCGGCCCAGCCCCCGCCGGCTCAGCCCGCGCCCGGAACGACGGCGCAGGGGGGCGCGACCCCGCCGTGAGAGGAGCGCGAGGCTACCCTCGAGTTCCGGTCGAAGGTTTGCTGCAGCCTCCACCTTGACTGGAGGCTGCGCGTGCACGAAAGCTTGCGAGGAGGTTTGACATAACCGCGGAATTCCACCTACAGTGCGCTCTTTCGGCGATCTTCGCGGCCTCTCCACCCTCGATGATCGCTTGAGCGTCGGACGCTAAGGGACCCGGGGAAAGCCAGAGGCGAGGATGGACACGGGCAGCTACTTGTCGGTCATCAAGGTCGTCGGAATCGGCGGCGGGGGGACCAATGCCGTCAACCGGATGGTGGACGCCGGGCTCAAGGGCGTGGAGTTCATCGCGGTCAACACGGACGCCCAGGCGCTCCAGATGTGCGACGCCGACATCAAGCTCCAGATCGGCGATCAGCTCACCAAGGGGTTGGGCGCGGGCGCCGACCCGACGGTCGGCCACGGCGCCGCCAGCGAGAGCCGCGACGAGATCAAGGAGTCGCTCAAGGGCGCCGACATGGTCTTCGTCACCGCGGGCGAGGGCGGGGGCACGGGCACCGGCGCCGGCCCGGTGATCGCCGAGGTCGCAAAGCAGGAGATCGGCGCCCTCACCGTGGGCGTCGTGACGAAGCCGTTCGACTTCGAGGGCGCCCAGCGCGCGCGCCAGGCCGAGGAGGGGATCGACCGGCTCCGCGAGCAGGTGGACACCCTGATCGTGATCCCGAACGAGAAGCTGCTGGCCGTGGTCGAGCGCCGCACGAGCATCCTCGACGCCTTCCGGGAGGCCGACAACGTGCTGCGCCAGGGAGTGCAGGGCATCACGGACCTGATCACGATCCCGGGGCTCATCAACCTCGACTTCGCGGACGTGCGCACGATCATGTCGGACGCCGGCTCGGCGCTGATGGGCATCGGCGAGGCGAGCGGCGAGAACCGCGCCGCCGAGGCGGCCAAGAACGCCATCTCGAGCCCGCTGCTCGAGCAGTCCGTGGAGGGCGCGACCGGGATCCTGCTCAACATCACCGGCGGCACCGACCTCGGGTTGTTCGAGGTCAACGAGGCGGCCGAGATCATCCAGGGCGCCGCCGACCAGAACTCGAACACGATCTTCGGCGCCGTGGTAGACGACGGGCTCGGGGATCAGGTGCGCGTCACCGTGATCGCCACCGGCTTCGAGGGTCGCCGCGGGCTGCCGCTGTTCACGGAGGACACCACCGGTCGCCGCCGCGAGCCGCGCCGCCGCGACGTCTCGCTCGACGAGCGCCAGCGCAGCTCGCTCGAGATCTCCGACGACGAGATCGACATCCCGTCGTTCCTGAAGGACTAAGAGGCTGTCTCAGAACCCCCGCGCACGTCTGGCGGCGGCGGCGGATCCGCGCCGGGGCGTCTGGCGGCGGCAGATCCGCGCCGGGCGTCAGGCGACGGCCTGCTCGGCCGCTACCGCGGCCGCCGCGGGGGAGGCCGGCCGAGCCTCCTGGCGCTCCTGCTCCCGACGCTGGAGGAGGCGAACGGTGATGAGCAGCGCGATCGCCACGAGCAGGCCCGTGATCGCCCCGAACGACGACTCGACGAAGACGAAGACCTGAGTGATGAAGACCTGCACGAGCAGCGCGCGGTCGAGCAGTCGATAGCCGGTCAGGCGGTCTCCGCGGCGGACCCTCACGATCCCCGCGACCATCAGACCGGCCGCGACCGTCGACGAGGCGAGGGCGGCGAGGTTCGGGACGCTGACCTCGTCGAGCTCGACCGAGTGGATGGCGTCCCCGCCGGCCGCGTGGAACCCGAGCGCGGCGAGGAGGAGAGCACGGAGACGAACTTGCCAAGCTCGTCGATGAAGAACCCGAAGCCGACGCCGCCGATCACCGCCGCCGGCCGCCGCCACCCCCGCCCGGCGAGCGACAGCAAGAGCCCGATCGCGATCAGCATGAACAGGCCGCCCCAGAGGAGGTGGGCGATGTGCAGCCTGCCGCCGCCGAGCTGCGGGTAGTTCGTCGCCCAGAGTTGCAGCCGTATGACGATGATCATCGTCACCGCCGCGATCAGGAAGGTGTCCTGCAGCGGGCCGATGTCGAGGCTGCGAACGGGCCGCGGTACGAGGCGCCGGGCCCGATCGGATAAGGCGCCGAGCCTCACGCGCGCCGTGGAGCCACCGGGTCGCGAGTCGAACACCCGGCCATCGAGCGATGGTAATCCCGCCAGAAGGCGCGGTCAACGCGGCCGGGGCGCGGGCGAGCGGCCCGTCATGGGGCTGAACCCCACGCCCGTCATGGGGCTGAACCCCACGATGGACTAGCCTCTTCGACGCTTGCCGCCCGCCGCCGACACGCTGCGTCGCACCTCCCTGTTCGAGCGCCACCGCGAGGCGGGGGCGAAGCTCGTCCCCTTCGCCGGTTGGGAGATGCCCGTCCAATACGAGGGCATCCGCCAGGAGCACGTGGCGGTGCGCACGCGCGCCGGCGTGTTCGACGTATCGCACATGGGCGAGGTCGAGACGAGCGGCCCCGACGCGGAGGACCTCCTCCAGCACCTACTGTCCAACGACGTCGCGAAGATCGCCGCGGACGGGGCGCAGTACAGCGTGCTCTGTCGCGAGGACGGGGGGGTGCTCGACGACCTCTTCACCTACCGTCTGGACGAGGGCTTCCTGACCGTCACGAACGCCGCGAACCACGAGCGCGACCACGCCTGGCTCGCCGAGCACGCTGCCGGCTTCGACGTCAGCGTGAGGGATGCCGCCGCCGACTACGCGATGCTGGCCGTTCAGGGCCCCGAGGCCCGGGGAGCGGTCGGCCGGATCACGGATGGCGAGCTCCCGAGGCGCTTCCGCACCGCCCGGCTCGAGGTCGCCGGGGTCGAGTGCCTCGTCTGCGGCACGGGCTACACGGGCGAGGACGGGGTCGAGCTGCTGATCCCGCCGGACGGCGCCGAGGCGGTCTGGGACGCCCTGCTCGCCCAGGGCGTGACGCCGGCCGGACTGGGGGCGCGCGACACGCTCCGCCTCGAGGTCTGCTTCCACCTCTACGGCAACGACCTCTCGGAGGACCGCAATCCGATCGAGGCGGGTCTCGGGTGGTGCTGCAAGCTCGACACGGGCTTCATCGGCTCGCACGCCTTGCGCGGCGTCGAGCCGCGGGAGACGCTCGTCCCCTTCGCCTTCACCGGCCCCGGCATACCGCGCCAGGGCAACCCCGTGCACACCGGGGCGGGCGACGGGGTCGTCACGAGCGGGACCCTCTCTCCCTGCCTCGAGACCGGGATCGGGATGGCCTACGTCCCGATCGAGGCCGCCGAGCCGGGCACGCCGATCGAGGTCGACGTGCGCGGCACGCGGCGCGCGGCGGAGGTTCGCGACAAGCCCCTCTACGAGAAGGTTCGACACTAAGGGGCTCCGCCCCCTCGCCCCCAAGACGAAGGGAGACAACACCGTTGGCCGACGAGAGCTACCCCGACGAGCTTAGGTACCACCCGGAGCACGATTGGGCGCGGGTCGAGGGCGACAGCGCCACCTTCGGGATCACCTGGTACGCGCAGGACGCCCTCGGCGAGGTCGTCTTCTTCGATCCGCCCGAGGTCGGCGCCCAGGTCACGAAGGACCAGGCCTACGCCGAGGTCGAGTCGGTCAAGGCCGTCTCGGACGTCTTCGCGCCGCTCTCCGGCGAGGTGACCGAGGTGAACGACGCGCTCGAGGAGACCCCCGAGAAGGTGAACGAGGACCCCTACGGCGAGGGCTGGATGGTCAAGGTGAAGCTGAGCGACCCGGGCGAGGCGGACCAGCTGCTCGACGTGGGGGCCTATCGCGATCTGCTGCAATCGGGAGGCTGATGAGCCGCTACACGTCGGCCACCGAGGCGGACCGCCGCGCGATGCTCGACGCCATCGGCGTCGGCTCGCTAGAGGAGGTGTTCGCGGAGATCCCCGAGCGGGTGCGCCTGAAGCGCCCGCTCGACCTGCCGGACGGACGCTCCGAGCAGGAGGTCTACGAGGAGCTGGCCGCGCTGGCCGCGCGCAACCGCCACTGCGAGGCGGAGCTGAGCTTCCTCGGCGCGGGGATGTACGACCACTACGTTCCGGCCGTCGTCGACTCGATGCTCGCGCGCTCCGAGTTCCTGACGCCCTACACGCCCTACCAGCCCGAGGTGTCGCAGGGCACGCTCCAGGTGATGTTCGAGTACCAGACGGCGATGTCCGAGCTCACCGGGCTGCCCGTCTCGAACGCCACCCTGTACGAGGGCCCCTCGGCCGCGGCCGCCGCCGCCTACATGGCGAAGCTCGAGACCCGCCGGGGCGGGCTCGTCTGCTCGCGGGGGCTCCACCCGCACGCCCGGGCGGCGCTCCGCACCCACGCCGCCGGCTACCGCATGCAGGTGGAGGAGGTGCCACTGAGCGCGGCGGGCGCCACCGACCTCGACGCGCTCGCTGGCGCGGTGGACGACGACACGGCGGCCGTGTTCCTCCAGCAGCCGAACTTCCTGGGCACGGTGGAGGACCTCGGCGCGCTGGCCGAGGCCGGGAAGCGGACCGGGGCGCTCGTCGTCTGCGCCGCCGACCCGCTGCCGCTCGGCGTGCTGAAGCCGCCCGGGGAGCTCGGCGTCGACGTGTGCGTGGGGGAGGGGCAGTCGCTCGGGAACCGGCTCGACTACGGCGGACCGAGCTTCGGCTTCATCTGCTCCGCCGAGCGCTTCATCCGCAAGCTGCCGGGGCGGATCGCGGGTGAGACGCGAGACGTGGACGGCAGGCGGGGCTTCGTGCTCACGCTCCAGACGCGCGAGCAGCACATCCGGCGCGAGAAGGCCACGTCGAACATCACCACCGCCCAGACCCTCAACGCGCTCGCCGGGATCGTCTACCTGAGCTGGCTCGGCAAGCGAGGCCTCGTGGAGCTCGGCGAGCTGCTGCTCCGCCGCACCCACTACGCGCGAGCGACGCTCGGGCTCGAGCCGATCAATCCCGGGCCGGTGGTGCGCGAGTTCGCGGTCCGGGTGCCGGATCTCGACGCGCTCGTCGAGCGCGCCCGCGCCGAGGGCATCAACCCCGGCTACAGGCTGGGACGCGACTACCCCGAGTACGAGGACGGCCTGCTCGTGGCGATCACGGAGCGCCGCAGCAGAACCGACATCGACCGCCTGGCAGCCGTCGTCGCGGAGAGCCGGGCGCAGGTGCCGGCGTGACCGAGGTAGCGCTCACGATCTTCGAGCGCTCGCGCGAGGGGCGGCGCGCCTTCGTCGCCCCACCGGCGGACGTCCCGGAGGCCCCGCTCGACGACCTGCTGCCGGCGTCCATGCGGCGCGAGCGTCCCGCGGAGCTGCCGGAGGTCTCCGAGCCCGAGATCGTGCGCCACTTCAACGTCCTATCGCGCAAGAACTTCGACGTTGACACGGGCTTCTACCCGCTCGGCTCGTGCACGATGAAGCACAACCCGAAGCTGCACGAGCGGGTGGCCGCGCTGCCCGGGCACGCCCGCCTCCACCCGCTTCAGGACGACGACTACGCTCAGGGCGCGCTCGAGCTGATGTGGTACCTGGAGCTCGCGCTGGCGGAGATCGCCGGGCTGCCTCACGTGTCGCTCCAGCCGAGCGCCGGCTCCCAGGGCGAGCTCGCGGGCCTCCTGCTCACCCGCGCCTACCTCGCCGACCGGGGCGAGGAGCGCCGCAAGGTGCTGGCGCCGGACGCCGCCCACGGCACCAACCCGGCGAGCGTGACGATGGCCGGCTTCGAGCTCGTGAAGCTCGGCACCGACGCGGACGGCGGCGTCGACATGGACGACCTGCGGGCCGCGCTCGACGACGACGTGGCCTGCCTCATGCTCACGAACCCGAACACGCTCGGGATCTTCGAGCGCAACATCGAGGAGATCGCCGGGCTGGTCCACGACGTGGGGGCCACCCTCTACTACGACGGCGCCAACCTGAACGCCGTCATGGGGATCGCCCGGCCGGGCGACATGGGCTTCGACATCGTCCACTACAACCTGCACAAGACTTTCACCCAGCCACACGGGGGCGGCGGCCCGGGGGCGGGCCCGATCGCGGTGTCGGACCGGATCGAGCCCTTCCTGCCGGTGCCGCGGGTCGTGCGCCACGCGGGGGGTGGCGGAGCCGGCCCCGGTTCCGATTCGAGAGGTGCGAATGGGGCGGAGCTGACCGGCGAAGCGGGGATAGAGCCGCGCTACGCGCTCGAACACGACCGGCCGAAGTCGATCGGCCGGCTGCGCGGCTTCCAGGGCAACTTCGGCGTCTTCGTCCGCTCGTACGCCTACATCCGCTCGCTGGGCGGTGACGGCCTGAAGGAGGCCGCGGAGTCCGCCGTGCTGAACGCGAACTACCTGCGCGCGCGGCTCGCGGAGCTGTCCGACTACCTGCCAATCGCCTTCGACCGCGTCTGCATGCACGAGTTCGTCCTCAGCGGGTCGGGCGCGAAGCGGGAGCTCGGCATCACGACCAAGGACATCGCCAAGCGGATGCTCGACTACGAGGTCCACCCGCCGACCGTCTACTTCCCGCTGATCGTCGACGAGGCGCTGATGATCGAGCCGACCGAGACGGAGCCCAAGGAGCGGCTCGACGACTTCGTCGAGGTCGTTCGCTCGATCCTCGAGGAGGCCGAGGAGGATCCGGAGGTGGCGCGCACGGCGCCGCATACGACGCCGGTCCGCCGGCTCGACGAGGCGGCGGCCGCGAAGCGGCCCGTCGTCCGGCAGCCGCGAGGCTAGGCGCTCCACGGGGGTCGCTCCCCCGCGCCAGAGCTACCCCAGTGACGGGGTGCCCTCCCCGTCGGCGATCGGATCGACCCCCACGCCCGTCCGCCGAGCCTCGCGCGTGAGGGCCGCGAGCAGGGCGCTCACGACCCGGTCGTCGAACTGGCTGCCGGCGCAGCGCAGGAGCTCGGTGCGCGCGAACGGGTCCCCGAGCGCCGACCGGTAGGGGCGGTCCGCGGTCATCGCCTCGTAGGCGTCCGCGACCGCGAGGATCTTCGCCTCGAGCGGGATCTCCCCCTCCCTGAGACCCGCCGGGTAGCCCTTGCCGTCCGGGCGTTCGTGGTGCGAGAGGACCCAGGCCCGGATGTCCTCGAGCCCCTTGCCGCAGAGGATCTGCGCGCCGATCTCGGGATGGGTTCGAATCTCCAGGTACTCGCCCCTCGAGAGGGGGCCGTCCTTTCTGAGGATGGCGTCCGGGATGCCGATCTTCCCGATGTCGTGGAGCACGCCCGCGATCTCGACCCGCTCGACGTGCGCGGCCGGGAGGCCGAGCTCCGTCGCGGCCAGAGCGCAGTAGCGCCCGACGGTGCGCGCGTGCCGGGCGGTCCCCGTGTCGCGCCGGTCGAGCGCCTCGGCGAGGGAGAGCAGCGTCGCGAGCTGCAGCTCCCCCTCCACGCTCGGTGTGAGCCCGGGGGCGAAGGCCGAGGCGAGCTCGCGGCTGAAGATGACGGAGCGGTTGCGGCCCATCGCCTTGGCGGCGTAGAGCGCCTGGTCCGCCGCCTCGAGGAGGCCGTCGGCGGTCCGGCCGTGAGCGGGGACGGAGGCGACCCCGAAGCTGAAGGTGACCGAGATCCGCTCGCCGGCGAAGCGCCTCTCCACGAGCCCGCGGAGCCGCTCCGCGACCAGGTAGGCCTGATCCTGGTCCGAGTCCGGCAGCAGGATGGTGAACTCCTCGCCGCCGGTGCGCGCGACGGAGTCGATTCGACGCTTGCCCTGGCTCAGGGCCTGTCCCACCCGCTCGAGGGCGTCGTCGCCGGCCGCGTGACCGAGCGTGTCGTTCACCCGCTTGAAGTGGTCGAGGTCGCCCACGACGACGCTGAGCGGCCTGCCATGGCGGAGCGCCCGCTCGAGCTCGGTCGACATCCGCTCGCCGAGCGCTCGGCGATTCTCGAGGCCGGTCAGGGGATCGGTTCGAGCGGCGCCCGCCAGCCGCTCGATCAAGCCGACCACGGCCTCCCGCACGACCCGCAGGAGGACGGCCGAGACGACGACCGCGGCGACCACCTCGACCCAGGCGCTGGCCCAGCGGAAATCGGATGAGGGGGCCCGGAGGGCAATCGCGTAGGCGGTCGCGATCCACCCGATCTGGAGCGCCGCCTCCTCTCGGGTGAGGAAGTACGAGCAGTAGAGGGCGACCCATACGTAGAAGACCTCGACGACGCTGCCCGCCCCCGGCTCTACGTAGGCCAGGTACGAGATGAGCGCCGTCCCGAGCGCGGGCGCAAGCTGCGTGAGCCGGGGGTGCGCCAGTCGAGCGGGCAGCAGATAGAGGACTGAGGCGAGCAGCAGCGTCGCCGCCGCGGGGCCGTACCCGCCGGGCCCGCGCGGCATGTCCTGCCCCGAGACGAGGAAGACCGTCCCGGCCACCGCCGAGCCGCAGAGGAAGAGCAGGGCCGCGATGCGGGCCGCGCACTGCGGGCTCGGCTCGATGCCGTTGATGGCCTGGGTCCCGCCCACGGTCCCAGGGACGCCCCAGCGGTGTCGGCTCGCGCCGGCGCGTGACCTCGGCCCGGCGGGCATTTGTCAGCGCGTCTCGACGTGCTCCGCGAGCGGAGACTCGCCCTCGGCGTCGTCTCCGGCGTGCTCCGCCGGACCGTCCACACGGGTCGCGATCCGGGCTTGCAGGGCATGCAGAACGTCGGCCATCCGCCGGAGTGCTGCGTTCAGCGCCTCGACCTGTGGCGAGAGCTCACGGCGGAGCGCCGTCTCGCTCTCGAGCTTCTCCTCGAGATCCCGCTGGCGCCGCATGGCGATCTCCTGCTCGCTCTCACTCCGCTCGCGCAGCTCCGCGAGGGCCACGCGCGAACGTTCGGCGCGCTCGTCCGCGTTCTCGAGCTCGGAGACGCGGGCCTCGAGATCGGCGGCCGCCTGTTCGGCTAGCTCGGCGCGCTCTCGCGCCGCCTCGACCTCGCGGGCCGTCTGATCGCCGCGCTCTCGCGCCGCCTCAACCTCGCCGGCCAACGCTTCGGACCGCTCGCCGGCCTGCTCGAGCTCCGCGCGCAGACGCCGGGTCTCGGCGCGTGCCTCGTCGAGCGCTCCGACCTCGGCCCTGGTGCTCTCCAGTTCCTCGCGTAGCGCGGCGATCTGCTCGTCGCGCTCCCGCGTACGCTCCTCTGCCCCGGCCACCGCCTGCCCCGCCTCGGCGGCCAACTCCTCCGCTCGCTCGGCGCGCCCGCGGGCCGCCTCGAGCTGGCGGCCCAGCTCCTCGGTCTGCACCTCTAGGCGCTCGAGCTCGCTTACCCGCGAGCGGGCCCGCTCCAGCTC